>Ga0307518_10000352_pt1 | contig 34840 bp, 33 predicted proteins | sample 25_EM_MG_FD_203889 | JGI IMG/M metagenome (GOLD analysis project Ga0307518, IMG submission 203889) | Populus trichocarpa ectomycorrhiza microbial communities from riparian zone in the Pacific Northwest, United States - 25_EM | ecosystem: Host-associated > Plants > Roots > Unclassified | place... | reverse complement strand
TAAAATATATATATATATATATATATATATATATATATATATATATATATATATATATAAAAGATTGATATATAAACAAAAAAAAAATCGAAAAAAATTACAAAGCATAATTTCTAAAATAATCTAAAATTAAAGGATAAATTTAAAAAAAAAAAGAAAAAAGAAAACCAAGGTTGTCGAAGTATAAAATAAAAAAAATAAACAAGAAAAACTCACATAACACAAAACTTCATTCTAATTAATAGTGTTTTGTGGGTGTAGTTAAAGCCACAATCTCTAATGTTTTGTTAATAATAATGTTTGGTACACCAAAATTAAATAACCTGTTTATGTAGATGTACGATACATGTATTTTTCATGTCATATACTTGAAATTTCATATTGGATTGGATGTTATTCAAATCTTTTGTTTATGGAGGTGACTTTTTTTTTTCCTGTAAGCTTAGATATGGGGATTGGAACATGGAAGAATAATCCTATATTATGTTTGGATGGAAAATTGGGACGGGAGTTGTCAAAAATAAGCTACTAAGAGCTCATTTGGGAACGCGGTTGCGGTTGCGGCTGCGTTTTTAAAAAAATTTATTTTTTTTTTGTTAAAATTTAATATGGTTTGTATGTTTTGGATCGTTTTGATGTGCTGATATCAAAAATAATTTTTAAAAAATGAAAAAATATCATTGGCATGTATTTTGACACGAAAAGTTATTTGAAAAGCACCCGCAACCACACTGTCAAACACGCTCTAAATCCAACCTAAAACTTGGCATAGGTTAAGTTTAAAAAACCAGATTTAAATTTATCCAATTAAATCTCAAATTGAATTTTTATTTTTATTCTTTTTTAAAAAGCATTGTTTTAACTTTAATTTTTTTTTGAAAATAATATTGTTCTAATTTAGTCGGATTAACTCACACCCAAATTTTAAATGAATTATAAACCGAGCTTAATAACTTCGAAGCAAAGGAAGGAGATGGTAGGATCTGAGGATTTGATTTCCCTTCTCATCTTGCATATCTCGATATGAGAAATGCTTCTACTTCTACCTGCCAACTTTATGGGTCAAGAACAGATTGGTTTTGGCATCAATTACCGACCAAAGGGAGGAGGAGCCTTTCATGAAACTTATGGCAAGCTGTCCTTTAAACTATTAATTCTTTGTTATGTTATTTCAATTTTACAAATCTCCTAAATTCATAATTCGAGCTCGAGCTATAATTAAATGAACTCCTAACAAATTGTAAATTACCTTGCACAGACGAATGCTGTAGCCTCCAACATGGCCTGATCTCTGTAAGCGCATAACAGAGTTCGAACAATTTATTGTCAATGGCGCCTTCTTCTGGTGAAAACCATTGACATACTGATGGAGGAAGTTCGTTTTCTCGTTGACTGAAGAAACAAGTGAAGAAAGTCCATTACATTTTCAAGATACAAAACGCAAGGATTCACCCTGACAGTGCCAAAGTTTCCTTTTCTGAATATTTACAGTCCCGTCTCATCTTTAGAGTTGTTGAAACACAACAAAAATCCCCTCAGTTCAGACCCAACCACTTCTTAAAGGTCAGTGCAGCTTCCCTCTTTTTTACTAGACTTTCTGTCTGGATTTTGGGAGTTTTTCCCTTGTATAGTGTTTTATGGTACTTCAAGTAGAGGGTTCGATACTTGTATTTGTCAATGAACATTTTCCCTTTCTCCATCATATCCACGACTTCATTTGCTCGAGAAAAAAATCCACCTCTCACAAATGTATAAAGTACTGAATCCAGTAGTTCCTGGTCAAACTTCATCGACGTTGCTGAAGCAATAGATTTCATTTCGCCCCAGAGCTCTGTTACCTCTATATATTTTCCCCCAATGGCAGCGTATCCAGTCACCATAGAATGAAAAGTTTGAGCATTTGGGGCATGGCCCAGACTCCTCATCTTCTTCAAAGCCTTTTCGGCATCTTGCATAAGTCTCTTCTTGCAGAAAAAGTGGATCACATTATTCCAATCATGAACTCCAGAATCTGCAGCCTGCTCTTCTTTGATTTCCTGCAAAAGCTTTGCCATCAACCCTGCTTCACCACCCTCTGCACATCCCTTAACCAACATCTCAAATTCCTGATGGCCAGTTCTAGGTATCTTAGCCTCTTTCATCTCCTTAAAAATATGGAGGGCTTCCTTAGTATCTTTTTGAATCACTCGGAACTCAATCAATGCATTATAACTACTCGAGTCTAGCTGGATCCCTGCTCTACGTGCATCTCGTAGAAGTGCAGTGACCTCTCCTGTTCGGTTTGCTTTACAATATGCTTTCAAGAGTGAAGCATAGACAGAAGAACTGGTTCTGATCCCAGCCAAACGCATCTCATCTAGCAGGTCATGTGCCTGATCTAGCCACCCAAGTGAAATGCATGAATTGATGACATGAACCAAAGCTGAATCGTCATTGGAAGCTGGAGAATCTTCTTTCTCTGCCTTGATGAGAAATGCAGCCAACTCCTTGGTCTTGCCGGATTCTAGGAAAGCTTTAACCAGCTTCACATAAATTTTTTCAGTTGGCTGGAGGATACCACGTTCAGTTGTAATCAATTCAACTTGCATCTGCAACTCAACTAAAAGAGTACTGAGGACTTCCTTTGCCTCAGTGTCAAGTTTTAAGAAATTCCGGTCTCTATAGAACTCTTCATAAGAAATCGTAAGATCTTTGTTTGATCTATTGTTCCCTAAACCACCTGATTCTTTGTGGCTCAAACTTTCCTCAGAAACTGGGCCTGGAGAGGACTTCTTATCAATTGGGAACAGCAGTGCAGCCGTAGCAAATGAATTCCGTGCTTCCCTTGCTTTCCGAAGCATTATCAAAACCATGTTGGAAGCAGCATCGAGATCCCCAAATTTCAAGTGGCATGTTAGTAAACAATTATAGAACTGCCGAAATTGCGTATCGGTTAAACTTTGGGAATCATCTATATGTCTCTGAAGTTTTCGAAGTTCTTCTCTTCTCCCATTCCTCTCATATATATGTGCCATTATGATCAATAAATTTGTGTCGGCTCTGATGCCAATTCGAGGCATCATGTCAAGAAGCTGCTCTGCTTTTCTAGTTGTTCCAAACAAGAGACATCCAGTCAAAGCAATGTTCATAGCAATAGTATTAGGCTTCATGGCAATCAAAGGTGCATTAATCTTTTTACGTGGGTCCACCCTACCATCTTGAAACAAGTAACCTATCTCAAGTATCAGCTCAGCAGCTAGGTAAGCACCAGGAGCTGTTAGTGACATATGAGCCAAGATTGCAGACCACGCAGTCACCGGAGGATATTGTTCCATTTGTATCAACTTTCTCAGGACCGTTGATGCTGGAACTGGCAAACCACATTTAGCAAGAACAAAAGAGAGATAGATCAAAGGCTCTTTCTCCAGCAGATTCTGCTTGCTTTCCTCAATAGTCTGTTCTACCAAGCCATATGCCTTCTCAAGCCATGGAACATCAAGGCTTGCAGAATAACTTGTTAGAAGCTTATTCACAATGGACTTTCGAGGAAACCCATCCATATGCAAATGCTGTTCAAATAACTTCCATGCATCATTAAATCTATGCTCATCGATTGCATTCTCTATTTCCATACATAATTTAGCTGGGTCTCGAGCCTGGACCAAAATTGTTCCAGCCAGAGTCGAAAAGGAATGGCTTTGATGATTGAACCCACCCTGGATTCCTACAACAACAGTTGGACCATTTAGGTTGGTCAAAGAGGACTCAAGAAACTCATTGACAGGCCTGCTGCTCCAAGAAACTAGCATCCGGCATCTGGAAACCCGAGTAGTCTCATGTCCACTATCAGAAAGTAAGGAAAATAAAACTCTAGGGGACAACACAACGACTTGACGCTTCAATTTCCTGGTAGATAGCATTCCTTTTCTATATATGCTTTTCTTTACAATAAAAAAAAATCTCAACTAGAAATCATGCGTTGAAATGGACTGAAACCTGCAATATATATTATTTTTTAATTAACAAAACAGAGTTCAATGTTATGATTTACATAAAAAAGTTCAAATATATACGAACATACCTAACCTTTGTCAACCATTCATGTAGGTAACAAGCAGTACCATGCCAAGCAAAGAAGAGTTCAACATACCTAAAACAAATCAACATTAAAAAAGAAAACCAAGTGGGTCTTTTTCTTTATGAAGTCATTCAAAACAAGCAAGCAAAAACACAATAATTTTTCAATTTAAGATACTGATTCTTCTTTGAAATTTTCAAGCGTCTTTTCTAACATTTAGCAATCAACAGCACTACTAAGACAAAATCCTATAGTGTATGTCTCGTTGACAGGCGTAGGAGACATCATTCTCATGCGAGCAAGAAGGAAAAAAAGCTTCAAGTTCCATTTCATTTTCTTCGGTTTCTAAACAAACAAAATGGAGGGGAGAAAACATGAAAACTATTAAGAAACCTTACAAGAACAGTTTCATAGCTCAGTGAGGCATTTCATCGAACAGATGGGAGGGGCAACAACTATACGTGAATGACAAAGCTATACAGCGTTTTAAGCAGATTAGTGGAAACGGGAAAGGGAGGAACTTACTGCGGGTTTGATAACACTCACGGAAATTATCATCTTGCTGTCCCTGATGGTTGGCAAAGGGAGAGCAGAAGGTCTCTGAAAGCGTGAAGATCAATCGTTCATTGTTAGTTTGGCTTTGCTGGCTCCTTGCTGTAAAACAAGAGAAGAGAAACAATTTAGCAGCGGTTGAAAAAGAATTCAAAGCACTGAACTTGGGCTTATTCACTTTCAGTCGTAGGCCTTAACGGATACCTGGGCCTTTTTAATTAGAAGTCCAAACCCATTGAATATTATTTTATTTTACTGGGTATTATAATTTAGTTTTCACAAACAAAAACTAAGAAAAAATAAGTTAAAAGAGATAAAGTTAAAGATAAAAGGAGAAGAAGAATAGGAGAGGAAAATTAAGAGAATAATTTATGAGACTTCGTAGTTTTGACTTATGAGTTGATTGGTGACCTGATCAAGAGAGTTAACTCAATTTAATAAACCTAGAAAAAATTAATTCAATTTAATAAACAAAAAAAAAAGAAATCAACAAGAGCTGTCCAAGTTAGGTCCCAATAATTTTATTATTTTTTAAAACTTATTTATTGTAATTTCATGGTTGAAATTAGCCTTTTTTTCACTTCTTTATTGTAATTTATTTGTTTTATTTTATTGACCTTCCCAAAACTTTCCTAACCAAGCCAAGCCCAAACACTTGTGCATCACAATACTTCTCCTAACCAAGCCAAAGCCCAATAATTTCTTTTTTTTTACTTATTTCTTTCTATTTTTTAATTTTAATTTTCTCATATAATTCTTATACAAATTAATGTTTCTCTTTAAATTTCCTCCCCAAAATCTAAATACACAGAATAATCTGGAAAGGAATTTTCTTAAGATGTGTTTGTTTAGCCGCCACATATATATACATATATATATGATCCAGAAAATTGAGCAATTCCTTTTTTTTTCCCTCTAAGAGTATATACCAATCAATTAATGAAGTTAATTTTTATACAAGCACCATTCAGAAATTTTTCTATATGATTAAAATTTTGATTTTTTTTAAATATTATTTTAATATATTATAAAATAAAAATTACTTCGCAACACTACCAAAAGCAGAGGTCAAACCAACCAGCACTTCATTTAACAGGGGAGCACTTTATTTAACAGCGGGGAGTCCACTTGTCAGCAGAGCACTAGCATTATTTATTTACATGTCAACATGTACATCACAAAACTCTTTCAAAAACAGAAGGCCAAAACGCCTGAAACCCCCCCCCCCCCCCCCCCCCCCTCGGGTCACCATCTCATGCATAAGCACGACCTTCTCTGCGCTGCCTTCTTGGCCCCGGGAAGAAGAACTCTTCTTGTTGTTTTCCGAAAATTTGGTCCACTTCTTTTGCTGGCACACCATAGGCCAACTCTTTCGCTTCCCTGTCCATCTCGCCGATAACGTTCCATTTCCCTTGTAACACAAAGGCATGCTTGGATAAGCTTACATGCAGAGAGAACACATGCAACGTACATACATTTTACATCTGTTTTTTTTTTAATTGAGGGGGCGCGTAGCATTCAATTACCTGCAAGAGGGTATCTTACGTTTCCTTTTGCATAGACCTCAAAGCAAAGCACCTCCAGGTTGCTATTTTCGGAAGCCACAGTGGCCACTGGATGACCGGCAGGGACAATGAAGACACTGTTGCGGCTCAAACGCGAGCTTGTCTTCTGGTAAGTTTGACCACCCTTTCCTCTCCTTGAGCCTTCGCTTTCAATGTATCCCATGCTTGAACCAGAAGATGAGTCGCGAGGACATGCCATCTCGAAGTATCCCTCACCTTCCAAAACAATGGATATCATGGTTGCCTTTGAGTTGTAGTAGGGTCCAGCCATAGATCCCTGTATACAAAAAGAAATGGAGGGAGGATTCGGATTAGATAGATTTATAACATTTTTATATCAAAAGAAATACACATTAGAGGCAAATCTGATTAGGTATAAGAGGGGATAAATATACTCGAGTGATGTTGGCCAAAGAGACTATAAGGTCAAGGTCCCTGAGCTGCTCGCTATCTTTAGGTTTGGCTTCAAAGAGTTGGCCATAGTTGTTTCTTTTGACAGGATCCTTGTCGAAAATATTGAATGGGCCGCTTGACCCACCTGTTGGGAAAGGCCACAGGCCACCACCGCCATGACCACCTTCCTCACCGTGGCCCAAGGCCTGGATCTGTTCCTTGGAAGCTTTGACAATTCCTCCTTGCTGTTGTTTGAAGATTCTCTCCAGCCTTCCTCTATCAGTCTGATCAATTGATAAACAGGCATGACAGAGAAAGACTGGATTAGCCAACTTAAACATAATTATAATGGAGAAAAGTCAACTACAGGTCTAATCGGCACTCACCTTAAGAGCAGCCTCGAGCAACTCCCAGCTGAATGCCCTGAAGAAGGACTCTGCATCTTCACCACCTGCTCCATGGAATGCCTGCATCATAAAACCATCGTAATCTATAATTAAGCCATAGGAACATTGAAAACAATAGATTATGGATTCAGTCTTGTTAGCAACCATCAGTGAGTCTTTTGTTATTTGAAATCTTAATCGATAAAATTTGACATTGCACTTAATTACCTTGAAATTGCCAGGAAGATTAACCGGCCAAAGGATCTTGGCAACACGAAGTTTCTCGTTTTCATCTTTATTAACCATATAAAAAGTAGTTCCTGCAGGAACCCCGAAAACATCTCCACGTTCAAGGTTAAAGGTCTGTTTATCCTCTTCATGGATCAGAGTTATAGCCCCTCGTCCTACAATGTATCAAATCAGTAATGAAACACTATTGGTTAGTAAAAATAATCACTGTGACAAAAAATAGTGATAAAATGTGTTAACAAGTAGAGAATTGCAGATAGATTGTAGCTATATGAGAAACCACAGGCATACCCTTAGCAACAAACAGAACAAACCCAGCATCCAAGTGGGTTGGAGCTATAAATGTTTGAGGATTAGCTTCAATTATTGCCACCCGGATATTCTCTAGTCCTCTGAGAAGCTTTGATTTCTTCGTGAATTTTTGAAGAACACGAACTCTTCCGTGTTCAGTCTCAACTTCAGATTTCAAATGCCTATCTTCAAATACATAGGGATTCCCCGCTTCCTCCTTTTCTTCCATGTTCCCCTCTTCTTCTCTTCCTGGTTCTCTCTCATACTTCTCCTGGCACCTTAGGCGACACAACGATTTCTGTTTTCCTCCTTCCTGCCTCTGGCATTCCTCTAGGCACTGCCCCGGCTTCTTTTTTGCAGGATCAACCATGAAGCTCCTCCATTCATCATCATCTTCTTCTTCTGTCCCTCTTGTTTCACGCTCTCGCTCTTCCTTTCGTCTGAAGTGCTCCTCAGTACAGTCTCTCAGGCACTTCTCAACCTCTCTCTCATCATACCCCAGTTGCTCTTTGCATTGGTGCTCGCAAACCTTTAGTTCCGGGTCTTTGTTGGCTTTAGCTATTCCAACGCACAAAGCCAAAAGAGAGAAGACTAAAACTGCTAAAGAAAGCCTCACTTTCACAGCCATTTTGTCACTACAGACAGAAAATTGTGCTATCAAAGCTGCAGGGAATGGAGATCGCGGATTGCATGTTATATAGCTGGGGATAGAAGGAGCAAGGAAGTGATGAGAACGGGAAGTGAAAAGCATGCATGAAGACGAGTGTCCAAGTAACGTGTCTATCATGCACAGTATCAATCGCCGCGTATAGCAATTGCTGACAAGAACAACTTTTCAAGTCTTGCTGCGAGAAAGCAAGGCAGCTGTGTGGGGTCTGCGCTTTAGTTTTTTTTTGTTTGTTTTTTGCATAAGATATTCATGTAACCTACCAAGTGCCTGCTTCGCCAAACAGTCAGTGTCGCACTTCATTTCGCAGAAGGAGTAACCATTACCCTCACTTTTGCACTTGTCCTCGCAGTCATTGAAACATGTTACGTATTGATCATCCACTGGGCTAGCCTCGGACAGATGCATTGCTGCAGCAACAACAGTGCACAAGAGAAAAACTGCTGGGATTTGTAAAAAACATGTAGAATATTCCCTTGCGGCATTTTGGGATTTGTAAAAAACATCGAATGGTAAGTGCAAAACAACTTGGTCAAACTTCCTTGTAAACATCACTAATTTTAGCTACTCATACAAAAAAAAAAAAAAAAAAGTGTGTTTAAGTAAGTAGTAGTTATTTTTTAAAATATTTTTATTTTAAAATAATATTTTTTATTTTTAAAATAATATTTTTAATATCAATAAATCAAAACAATTTAAAAACATAAAAAAAATATTAATTTTCATCAAATGACGTTAATATTTTGAGTACCATCCTTCTTGATTTTCAAAACAGGAAGACGAGGGTGTGCTTTATATCAACTGGGTTCTTAACCAATAATTAAAAAGGGCGTCTAGGTAGTGGTACAATAGTAAAAACTTGGGATCAAGAGATTTGCTCTCTATGTGGTCTCAGGTTCGAGCTTTGTGGTTGCTTATATGATGGCCACTGGAGGTTTATATGGTCGTTAACTTCAGGGCCCATAGGATTAGTCAAGGTGCATGCAAGCTGGCCCGGACATCCACATTAAACTAAAAAAAAAAAAAAAAACGTTCTGCAAGGCCAATACATATCTAAATAAAAAGCTAAAATAGACTTCTATAATCGGACCAATACAGAAATTTTGCTTGTTGCTTGCTTGTTTGTCGTACTGTCACTGGATTAATTTAATGTAATTAAATAGATTTGGAATAAAATTTCATAACTCAATTATGTTTTGAACCGAGTTTATCAACATTATTTATTGAATTGATCAGAAATAAATTTACCTCAATCTGGTCCAATAATAATATGATCAAAATTAATATTATTTCTAATAAAATATATTTAACTTGCTTTATATATATATATATTTATCATTCAACATTGTGTTTATAAGTAATTAGGCTACATATTTTATTTTAACTTACTTTATATAGGGTTATCGGTTATCCTAGTCTTATTATCCGAGTTCCGAGTTTGGCGAATTAACTTAAATTGACTGGGGTTTTTTTCATTCCTTTTTTAATTGATTTTTTTTCAATTTCATCCTTAACATTGAGTTTATTAGAAATTGAGTTTCATGATTTATTTTTATTTGTTTTTATAAAGTTATTTTGAACTCATGATCCGGGTTGTGGGTTTGACAAGTTAATTCAAGTTGACTTGATTTATTTTTTATTTTTTTAATTGATTTTTTTAAATCTCACCATAAATTGAGAATTGAACTTCAAAATTTGTTTTAATTTTCTTTTTATAAGGCTGTCACAATTTCATGATTCGAGTCGTGAATTTAACAAGTTAACCCAAATTAATCAAATATGTTTTTGGGATTTTCATGGAAAGTGTTTTTCAATTTTTTAAACTAAAAAATTACTTTTCTCTATCTAAAATTTATGTTTTTTTTTTACCAAAAAATAAACTCGAGTTTCTCATGATGTTAGACTAAACATAAAAAAAAATAAAGAAAATACTTTATTGAAAAACATTTTTCAGCAAAGAAACATGAACTAAATAACATTCTATACTTTTGTTCCGTCCTTTTCCCTCTATATGGATGACTATTCTTTTAAACAATTACACGGCAGGTTTTTTTTTTTTTTTATCCCTTTTCAAGTCTCAAATTAATTAATTTATTGAAAAATCCTATAAATATAAAGAAAAATAATTAATAAGTTGTTGCTAGTATTATACTGGTTTTTAATTCAAGTATGAAGTTTTGATTCAATCGGAATTATGTTATTCGTAAAACATTAATATTTTTTCCCCATATTAATAAGTTAGTGCCTAGAGTAGGTATTTTTTTTTCTTTAACTTTGTCATACTTCTTGTCTAATTTAAATTAATTTTTATTTTTAATATAAATATTTTATATGGATTATTTGATTCTGTTCTTATTAATGATGAGATATCTTGATTTTTTTTAAAAAAAATAGATATACTGAATATTATATATTTTCTTATATATGCAATAGTCGAAACTAAGCATGGTTTAAATATAATCAACACGTTTTATTTAAACAAAACGAATGATAAATTTAGTGGATATCCAAATTAATATGATCCAAACATGTTAAGATCCGTATTAGGATCGACAATCACAAAATCTTAATTTCCAATTCATAAGATATAATTTGATTCGTTTATTAAATAAATCGGTTTTGAATCTGCTGTGATCCGGGGTCTGAAATGGACCTGTCGACAGCACTGCTTGCTTGCCTGCTCTCCCGCCATGGATTCTTTCTTGTCTAACGCTCAAGAAAAGTCGCCGCTTCACCCTCTCTAGTTTTTCTCTTTTAGTGCCTGGGAAAATGAAAAGAAAATAAAAAACAGAGAGATGAAGCAATAGCAATGAAATACGTGTTAGGAATGGTAGGAGATGGATTCGCTCTGGTAATGACTGTCAACGTCATCCGTTCACAGCATTTTTACGAGGACAAGGACAAGATCACCGTCCTCTGCATGGGGTGAAGCTAGTGGCGAGAGTGGACGACGGGTCTCTATCATGTTTCACTTCTATTATTGCATCTCTTTTATTTTTGTGTTTTTAATAATAAATTATTTCTATATCTCCTTCGTTAATTACTAGGTTTATCCAAGTTGTCAGGCGCAATGCGTTATTGCAACTTGCATGCGGTGAGTTAAACTGCCTAGGACAGGTTTGGAAAAATAGAAAGTACGAAATTCAGAATTTTGTTTGTTGGTGGAAGGATCCTGTATGCATTTTCAGACATTTGATATGGCTGGTTTTCTGTCGTCGCTGATTATAATTCTGTCTATCTCCTCCTGGCAGGTAAGACCAAAGGACAGGCAATCTCTCACCTGCCTTGACTATATTGTCACTCTTTACGAGATTGACAAGGAAGCATCAGGTTATGGATCCTGTTTTTGTCTCTCATTTAGGCAGCCACGTCAGTTTATGTGCTTCAAATTTTCAATGCTGGACGACATAGATTTCTGAAAAGGTTTATCCAATGCTAGTTCATAACATCAATTAAAGCAATGAGAAAATGAGGAGTATTTCTTTATTTTTCCTGACAACATGACATGGAGCTGTATTCAATAAGTTTGCCCGCCAACATAAACGGAAACAAACAGGGATGGAGAGGTTGTAGCTTAATAGAATTTGAAAACCATGATTGCTAGAAATATTAGCAAGGAAGATGGTGGCGAAACATAGGATGGCATAGATGCTGAGGGGGATAGCACTGGTCGGATCCCTGCAGTTGCTGGGGGAGCTTCTACTGGCTCTGGCGGGGATGCTGGTGTTAATGGCAGAGTAATTTCAGATTCTGGTGCTGGAGCAAGTGCTACTGCTTTGGAAGCTGCAAAAAGCAACTTGGTAATTAGTAGGTCAGGTATATCACACTCGACATAAGTACTGTCTTACTGGTACAGGAGCTTTCAAGCTTATTCTTCGCTGATAGGTAAATTTTTTCAAAATGTAAGAGCGGAGCTTACCTCGTGGGCTTAAAGGATAAGCGGCTGTGGGTGGAAGAGTTGGCCCTAGCAAGACGGGACCTGCCAATGTTCCAGGGAAACAAATTTCTTAACCAAGATAGGAATATTTGTCTTAGGTTCACAATAATAAATATAGATTATGTTTTAGTTTTCAAATATCATGTTCTTTTTTCCAGCGTATTTAAGAATTGAAAAGGATTTCCAGTTACCTGGTGCTGGTAGAGGGGTCCCAGATGCTGCAAAACACAATGCAATCATCATTAGAAAATCTAACACACATTGACAGGGCTGGAAAGATTCTTAGCAGGTATAATTTAAGTCCTACCTTTACACAGCATTGGCACCCCACTCATTTTACATGCTCGGGGGAGAGTGATTGCTAAAGTACGGTTAATCGGTAGTTGAAGAGGCACATTGGCTGTTATTAATAGACAAGCACAGTCCATACCAGTGCTCATGAGGGACTTAAATGAACTGCAACAACTACCAGTTGGTGATGAGCCATTGTTGGTGCTTCCAGTTATAAAATTTATGCACGGGGTGAAGCTACTTATCATCGAGGTTGTGCATGGTGTGCTAATTTGCCCATTCACTGAAATTACTAGCAGAGTTGATAATATTGCAATCAAATTAAAAACTCTGAGCCCTTCCATGAGCATTTACGAATGAGCTTCAAATGTTTTTGATTAGAAAAGAGTACAGAGAAGAACTGGGTTGCTTGGACGGAGATGAAGAAAACCATTTATAGATTGGCAGGGACAAAAGAATTGGAGGGAAAGAACAGGTAGGTTTGAAATGGGTTCTGGAGTTCAACAACTATAACTAATTTCCCATGGTTGAAGCAATCTTTTTATTTATTCCCTTGAGTCTTTAGGCCTCTAGGAACAGGAATTCAAGTTAGGTATGTTAGGCATGCCGGTAATAGTTTAAAATTTGTTATTTTCATACGAGTCAAACCAACGTCTGTCGTAGGTAGATTGCATCATTTGTTTCTGTTTTAACTGTCAATATATTCAATCCAAGACTAGAATAACAAGAGAGTTAATCAATTCATTAACTTTGCTGTGTGTTCTGCTTCCCTGCACTTGCACTGGGCAGAAAAAAACCTCTTATACATTCCAAGTTATTTTCCATACAACAAGTCTACATAGAAAGTTATTTTGCTATACAAGAAGTCAAGAGTCCTAAATTGTATACTTTTTTAAGATTATATATGGTAAAATCCCCCCTTAAATTGATGCTGGTAAATCAATCAGCAACAATTTGCCAACAAGAAAATGATGCCGCTGTCGAGTCATAGCTTTAGTGAAGACATCAACTATTTGGAGATCGAAAAATATATGAGGAAGAGATATCACCCAATTTTCCAAGGTGTTGTGAATAGAATGACAATCAACCTCAATATGTTTGGTGCGTTAATAGAAAACATGATTGGTGGCAATCTGAATAGCACTAGTATTATCAGCATGAAGTGGGGTAGAGATGACCTGAGGAAACCGAAGCTCTTCGAGAAGACTGCACAACAATACAATTTCAGAACAAGTAGTAGACATGGCACGATACTCGGCCTCAGTGGAGGATTTTGAATCACGATCTTGTTTCTTACATTTCCAAGAAATTAAGGCATCACCTAAAAACATACACCAACCCGTAGTAGATCGACGTGTATCTGGACACCCAGCCCAATCAGCATCACTATAGACAACAAGTTGAAAAGAGGAGCCAATAAGGAAGAATAATCCACGATTAGGTGAGCCTCAAAGATAGTGGATGATGCGTCAAATTGCAGCAAAATAGAGATGCCGAGGAGAAGACATACACTATAGGATTTTGATACAGTTGTTATGACTGTGAAGCGGCAATAGTTAAGATGGTTCGAACCGTGGTCATTTTGGCGACAGGAGAAAATGTTTCCTCATAGTCAACCCCATATTCCTGCTTGTTACCTAAAGCTACGAGGCGAGCTTTGTAACATTCTAAAGAGCCATCAAAATGTAGTTTTACAAAGAAGACCCATTTACTCCCAATAGGTTTGATTGTAGGAGGACAAGGAACAATATCACAAGTATAATTCTTCTCAAGTAATTGAAGTTCTGCTTGCATTGTATTTTGCCAACATGTATATAGCCCGTTTGTAACAAGAGGGAATGAAAATAGTGGATAAAGTAATAGCAAGAGAGACAGGAATGAAAAATCCATACCAATCAAGAGGTCGAGAAAGACGAGTAGACCAACAAAGAGTGGTGGAAATAGGAGCAGGATCAGGCACCGGGTCAAGATCGAAAGGGGGCACAAGAGAAGTGGAATCAGACTCATGTCGACGACGTCTTTCATACACAAAACCAGGCTGAACCTCTCCATCATTGTTGTGGAATCATAAAATCTAGGCAAAAAAGGTAAAGATGCAAATGGCAATTCAACATGAGATGGAAAGAAATATTGATTTTCAAATAAAATCGCATTCCTAAAAACCCATATACATAGTTTTGAAACCCGGCCCGGCCCGGCAGGTCGACCCGGGGCCGGAACTGGGCCGGGTTGACGAAAAAACGGGGGAAGAAAAAACCCGGTGTGACCCGGCTGACCCGGTCAAGACCCGGTGACAAACCCGTTGACTTTTGTTTTTTTTTTTACTAAAACGACGTCGTTTTGATTTTTTTTTTTAAGAATTGACTCGGCCGACCCGATCAAACCCGGTGACCCGGCCAAAACCCGGAACCCGAGCCTTGGACCGGGCTGGCCACCGGGCCGGGTCTTAAAACTTTGCCCATATACGACAAGCATGAGGATCATAACAAACATAACCCTTTTGAGGGATAGCATAACCAAGAAAAACACAATTAACAGATTGAGCAATAAGTTTATGTTGTTCATGAGCAGGGAGATGCATAAAACAAACACAACCAAATGTACGAAGATCAAAATATAAAGGAGAATGACCAAATAACTTAAAGAAAAGGGAAACATTGTTTAATGTAGGAGAAGGTAAACAATTAATCAAATGAACTGAAGTAGAAAGTGCTTCACACCAAAAATAAGGAGGAAGAGATGATTCAAGTAAAAGAGTTTTTACTACATCAAGAAGGTGATGATTTTTTCTCTCAGCTACACCGTTTTGCTGTGGTGTTGAAGGACAAGAACGCTGAGAGATGATTTCTTTACTTTGAAGAAAGCCTTAAAACTCATTAGACATGTATTCACTGTTAGAATCATAGCGCAAGACCTTGATGCTGGCAGAAAATTGAGTTCAAGAAGTGCAAGAAATCGCTTAAAAACTAAAAAAAAACTTCAGCCTTAGCTCGAAGGAAGTAAACCCACGTAAAATGACTAAAGTCATCAATGAAAGTAATAAAGTATTTGTAATGAGCATGAGAAACAATAGGTGCAATCCCCCAGACATCATTATGAATAATATCAAAACATTTAGAGGCACATGATGCATGATGAGGAAAAGGTAAAACTTTACTTTTGCCAAGTTTGCATGATGTACAATCAAAAGAAAGATCAAGAGAAGAACATGTTTTATTTCCCAATAATCCATAATTAATCAAATTGCAAAGTACATCAGAGTTTGGATGGCCTAGACGTTTATGCCATCTCTTATTTTCAGAACCAATAAAATTACATATAAAGAAAAGTAAAGGAAAACTAGAAATACTGGTGGAATGAGAAACATGAAGAGGGAAGAGTCGTCCCACTTTATGCCCCTCCACGATCATCTTCCTTGACGTTTGATCCTGTACAACACAACCATAATGGAAGAAATGAACATCACAATTATTATCAACCAATTGACCAACAAAAATAAGATTTGTGGAGAGGTCAGGAGACAAAAAAATTCAGTTAAGGAAGGAGAAAGATCACCAACAACATTGATAGGCAGAGAACTGCCATCAGGGGTATTAATTTTCAGATTTCCATCATAATTTCTGACATTGGAAAGAGGAACAATAGTATTGGTCATGTGGTTAGAGGCACCTGAGTCCATCTACTATGGCTTAAAAGGAAGTTTATGATTACCTGAGAATCCAATAGCAGAAATGATCATTTGTTATACCATTTCGGGAGTGAGTGTATTCGGGTTTTGCTAAGCCTGTAGGAATAGGAATAGGAACAACAGGTGAGGCAGTAGGCAATGCAGCAGAACCAGAGGCACCAATTGAGGCATGATAAACAGTTCCTTGTTTCCTTTCAGGTCGAATGGGACAAGCAGAAATGATATGACCATGTTTCTTATAGTAGTTGCAGAATTTCTTTGGGAAATCTCGAGCAATATGATCAAAACCTTTACAACTAAAGCATTGGACAACATGCATATTTCTACCCTTATTTCTCCCATGTGCTGTATAAGCCACAAAAATAGGTGCACTAACATTTGCCCTATGTTTCATAGCCGCCTGAGTTATGATACACTGCTCCTCACAAAGAAGTTCATTTAAACATGCATCCAAAGATAGTACAAGATGATGATTCATCAAATTAGAGCGTGCAGTTTCAAAATCAGAACGGAGCTTCATTAGGAATTGATCTCTCTTTCTTGTGTCGTGCACTACTTGAACAACAGAGAGAGCTGCAGCAAGAACATTAGCATAAACAATATCTGAATAATTAGCCTAAAGATTTTGAAAACCAAAAAAGTATTCCTCAATAAAGAGACTTCCATGTGTGAAGTTAGCTATCTCATACTCTAATTGAAAACGTCGAGCTGTGTTATCCTGATTATAAATCTTATTTAGATAATTCCACATAGCAGCAGCAATTTATAAGGCCTCAAATTGAGAACAAGATGAGGTTCCATTGAGCTATGAATCCAGGTCATAACCTAGCATCCATGATTTCCCATCTAGACAATGCATTGGCGTCTGTAGGTGCGAGATTACTCCCATTAATATGCCCCCACAGTTCTTTCCCTTTGAAGAATAATTAAAATTGAAACTCCTAAGCAGAACAATTTTTCCCATTAAGACGGATATGGAACAAGTCTAGCTTATCGGAAGACATGATAAAGCTGAAAAGAAATAGATTTTGAAACTGAAACTGACAGGGAATCAGTGCAATGGAAGAGGGATACACACTAGATTTTGAAGCCAAGAGTTGCCGAGAATAGCAGCAAAGAGACTGATCTAAAACTGCTGAGAATAGCAGCAGAAAACCAATATCTGAAACAGTCAAGAGTTGCACCAGAAACGCAATATCTGAAACGAAGAAGAATGATTCTGAAACTACCGAGAACACCACCAAAGAAGGAAGATCTGAAGCTACCAAGAATAACACTAGAGAAGTAGGATAGATTTGCAGATTTTGAAACCAAGAACTATCAAGAATAGCAGTAGAGAAGCAAGATCTGAAGCTGCCAAGAGTGCAGCAGAGAAGCTAATCTGAAACATTAATAACACAAAGTTGGAAATAAGGATCCAACAACCACTCCTTCTCTCTCGCCTGCACAATTTCCACCAGGAGTAATATGAAAAAGACGGGTCCAAGATGAGTAAGGCAACAACAGCAGAAGCCAAAGGAAAAATCAGGACAGAGGCAAGCAAGGATTTGGAAGAAGCTTTGATACCATGTCAATATATTCAAGCCAAAACTAGAATACCAAGAGAGGTAATCAATTCATTAACTTTGCAGTGTGTTCTGCTTCCCTGCACTTGGCAGAAAAAAGCCTCTTATACATTGCAAGTTATTTTCTATATAACGAGTCCACATAGAAAGTTATTTTGTTATACAAGGAGTTTCCCCCATTCCCTAAAAAACACTATCTATCTATGATAAGATAATCTTTCATAGTTAATTATATTAAGAGTCCTAAATTGTATATATTTTTAAGATTATATATGGTAACATTAACTCAGTCCAAAGGAAAGTCCAACTTAATGGTCTTAGTACTTCCCTGACAATATGCATGGTTATGTTAAAAAAAGGTCATACATTGTAATGACTTTCAGAAGAAGCTCATCAGAAAACTATTGAAGTGGTGACCAGGGACCATTCCCCTTGGCTAAAAAACTTTGCCCCTTCCCCCTTATAATTGCTCCCTTTTCTTAGAAACTCTCAATTTATTCCTAAAAAAATAGAAAATCTTAATCATTTTCCCCTAAATCTTTACCTTCTCTTTCATGAGCAGAGCAATTACTTGGAGGAAAGTGGATTTGAGATAAATAACAATGCCTATGCACTCCAATTGAAACCTTGTTTTACTCTGAGGGAAAAGATAGGAAATCCAGTCATGCATAGAGATAGCTGTAAGGGGAAGATATGTTTATTGATTGTTAATTAATGATAATTCTTTGGTAGACATAGTATAGTTGAGCAGAACATTAAAATATATATATGCTGAGGACAAATGAAAACTTGTCGTGATCTTTATGCCAAGGGCTGGCTGTTTTGTTATATAACAACCCTTTGATTTAGTTAAAGTTGGTCATCCAAATATACCAAAAAGCTCGTCTCTGTTCCACAAGCTTTCATATATAAATCCAGTCCCTTCCTTTCCCTCTCACTCAAACTTCAAAGCTCAGAAATCCAATCATACATTCCACTTTCACAACCAGATCATTCTAGCCATCCAAAAACTTGCAGCAGCAGCAGTCAATGGCTTCAAGTGGGATTCGCATGGGTCTAGTCCTGGTCCTTGTGGCCATAACATGTGGTGGAGCAATGGCTCAATCAAGCTGCACTAATACTCTCATGAGCCTGGCCCCATGCCTGAACTACATCACAGGAAATTCATCAAGTCCATCATCTTCATGCTGCTCACAGCTAGGAAATGTTGTCCAAACATCACCACTATGCCTTTGTTCACTACTCAATAATAGTGGTGCCTCATTAGGTATCAACATAAACCGGACTCTTGCTCTGAATCTCCCTGGCGCTTGTAAGGTGCAAACTCCATCGATCAACCAGTGCAAAGGTAATCCAAATCTTTAACTCTTTCTGGTGAATGTTATAAACAAGGGATGCTAGATTCATACTGACTTGACTTTGGCAATGGTAAAACAGCTGCCACTGCACCCACAGCTTCAGCAATTCCACCAGTAAGCTCGCCAGCCAGTTCACCAGCAGATTCATCTAATCAAACACCCGAACCAGATATTACTCCATCAGCGTCAGACATTCCTTCAGCTTCAGGTATGTTCAGGAAATGTAAATCGTGCAAAAGCCTTTCAAGCTTAGCTGGATAATGTACTTGATTTCTACGTATTAATCGAGAATTGAATTTTGATCTTTGATCATATGAATGAAACAAAACGTAATTTTGGCTTGAACCAAAACTCAAACGACTGACACCTAAAATTAAAGTGCATACATGAAGGCACCAGACTAAGCAATTCCAATTTATAAATGTTAATAGGTATGGTTTCTGAAGTTAGCTCTTAATTGTAAATACAGGAACTGGAAGTGGCTCTAAAACTATCCCATCATCAACCGGAACGTCTGACGGAAGTATTGTCAAAGCACCCCTTCATTTTGTGCTCTCCATTCTCTTTGTGACATGGTGTGGTTCAACTGTTACCAAATTCTGAGTCCAAAAAGGCGTTTTTGGAATTGTACTTTGGAATTTTCCAGAGTGATTTGTGGCCTGTTGTATCATTGATTATGATTACCTGATCCTTTTTTTTTTTTTTACTGTACTGTTAAGGATGATTCTTGTTGCATCTTGTAGAGTGTGAATGTATTATTTGTTTGATTTGCTTAATGAAGAATGAAAACCATATTGGTTCCTTCGAGGAAAAACGTCAAAAACCATTGTCAATTCTTCAATCCCTCCTTTTCTTCTTTCGTTTGGAGAAGAACTAAAGAAAAAAAGAAAGATTGGATTCCAGTTTCTAATTTTCTTTGCTAAAGATTGGATTCCAGTTTCTAATTTTCTTTGCTATTGAAAGTGCAAACCTCTTATGTTTAATGATCAATCCAGGAAATATTCCTCAACTATCACAAGGAAAGTTCACATCACATTACAGAATCCTACAAATAGTTCTGTAGAGCCAATTGTAGTTACAAATACCAATTTGTGTAATGCTTCCATTCTAGTCCTAGAGGATGAAGCATGTGTATCTTCTTGATGCAACCGGGGCTAGCTGGTAGATATGGATGGTTACGAGTATTTGGGTGATGATCTGACGATACTATATGGAAATTCAACCCAAAGTATACTATAGGGATGAATTAGGAAATATTTTTATGGACTAATGGAACAGATTTATGTCTAAGAAAAGGTTTGTGATGGCCAAGTTTAGTCAACTCTTTAAAACTGTTATAACAAGAGATCTGATTATTAGATCGGGCTCAGATTTTTACATTTAATTCTACGAACAATTTCCTCTAAGGAGGAATTATAATGCTAACCGGATCGTCGGAGCTTTCATAGTTATTTTCTGAGCACTAATGCCCCTGTTATGACAGATTTTATTATTTTTTCGGATTTTATGTTTTAATTCAGATTTTATTATTTATCTCCTTTAGATTTTTGGATTACTAGTTGTTTTCTAGTAGAGGTAGGGTTTTTTAACCTATTTAAAGGTCTTATGAACCTATTAAGAAGACAATCACTATATATTTTATTTTTCAAAGAATAAAACTATAAATTCAGGTTCATATCTACAACCCTGTATGTTTTTCTTGTGATTTTAGTGTTGTCGCTATCCTACTTGGCTTCCGCCTGCATCACTTCTTCTGCCAGCAGATTGCCGTGGAGTACTGAGATTTTCACAGACTTGCATTGATAAAATTTTACGAAGTCTGAAATGAGTGGAAAGATGACCGGAGAGTAGAATCATCAGCAGTGCGAGCAAAAATGAAAAGAAAAGAAGAAAACTTAAATAATACGAACCCCAAATGATCGGAACATTTAACGTGGTTATGAAACTTTCCAAACGCAGATAACATTTCTTGAAACTAGTTTACCAGATGATAGGGGATGCACTTTGGCAGACCAAATTATGATCGAAAAGAGAAACTGTCTTGCCTCCAAGTTTAAATACAAAATTTTGGCCTAAATATTTAAAACACGAGGCACCCGCATTTCAAACTGACAGAATCATATGTTACAGGTTATGAGAACAAGCCGCTTATTTTGATCCTCTGTTTTTGCAACATACTTACAGAAGAAATTGAACAGTCTCATCCACTCGTACCCACAGGTTACATGTATGCGATTTATTCACAACTTTTTCAAGCTTGATCAGTCTTTCAAAATGAGTTAGGATGTTATTTTAGCTGTACAAACATATATAAAGCCTCACAAGTCACTAGAAACGAACCCAGTTTCTTGAATATTGGTTTTGACATTTGGATTGTCTTCAATTTGTATGCTTATTGATCAGCACCAGGGACACTCCCGTCGCTTAGAACTGATTGGTGGGATTCGTTCTGAGTTTCTTGTGGGCTTTCAGCTGCATGCAAACCATATTGGAGCAAGTAGGATCTTCCTCAGTTCCCATCTATTCGAATGAACAGCACATATTGTTTCATTTTTTTCAACTTGCGAGAGTGAGAAGCTACTTCTGTTCCTGTCTTGTATTTGAAAGCATGAAACATGCAATTTTCAGCAACTCTCACGCATAGTTGTGAGACCCTGCTCAGGGACTTCTTCGAGAAAAAGTTGCAAGTTGCTGGATCATTAAGTTAACTTATGGGTTAACGCTCAACCGTTATTATTAAAATGGCGTTGTTTCCTTCTTTCTTTTTCTTAAAAAACAATATTGGTGTTGGCAGATTGGATTTGGACATATCAGCTAAATCATTAAAAACTCAGTTATGTTAGGGTTCCATCGAATCAATTTTTTGTTTAACAATGATGCTGACAGTGACTGTTATCTGAAATCAAGAAACTCCAAAAGAGTTGAGACATAGCTTAATATTTATGGATAGACATACTGTGACATCAATTATAGAAACATCAAATGGCTAGAAGAACAGAATTAAGAATTGCTAAAAAGGAGAAGGAGCATTTCAGATTCAACGATAGGCTGTTTTGACTTTCTAATTTTATTCTAAAAAATTACTGTTAGTTATTTATATTCAAGTTATTGCAATAAAAATAAACAGCATATTTGAAATTCAAGTTGCAGAAATTTATCCAGGTTTATGTAAATAGCTTTGGCATGAATAGGAAGATTGTCTAAACCATAAGCATGGGTTCATCAGATAGGAAATTAAAAGCTGAGCGTGCATGGGCATCAAGCTGAAAGTCGAAATCATCTTTCACCATTTACCATCCATTGAAATCGATCAACTAGGAATGACTCGAAGGAGTGAGATCAAAGCATACAGTAATGATGTCTAAGCAGAAGATCCAAAGGGTCTAATTTTCAGGATTTAATATTAGTACTGGTAATTTCGGCGCTGTTGAAAAGGTATTTCTTTTTGGGAGTTTCCTGATGGATTCTACACCCTAAAATCTCTAGGCTTATTCATCAACTAGCCTGTTACCCAGGGATGAAGCTAGAGATTTTAGTTTGGGAGGGCCAAACTAAAATCTGAATTGCAAAGATATAAATAATATTACATTTTTTTTTTTATATAGATATTGTCTTGGTTTTTCAGGCTTTTTATCGCCTTTGACAACACTATATTGACCATGGAAAAGCATTAATTTAGACATACAAGATGACTCCTCCTTGCACAAAAAGAAAATACGAATACTACAAAGCCGGCGTTCTGCATGAGTAGTTTTACGCCATCATCAGCATTTGATTTATGTGGTGCGGATTCTGCGATGAAAAGCAACGCAAAGCTGAACAAACCAGAGAGAGACACTTAAGTTTAACCTATTAAAATAAATTTGTCTCTGTGCAGAAGGTGGGTTGTTCACCAAAGATTATAAAATTAAGTAGGAATATAGGTAAACTATATTAGCCAGCTGCCACTCTTTTGTTCACAATCTTCCCCTTTATTAACCACAGCCTTTTCATTCCCTACAAGCCACAAAAACCTTTCTTCATTCTATATCTCTCAACCATTGTTGCCTGGAATTTCTATAGAATTGACCCAATGGCAGTTAGAAGGATGGAGGTTATGCTTACTATATCCTTTATAGCAACTTTGTGGGCAGGAGCCATGGCACAATCATCTTGTACCAATGTGATCATAAGCATGTCCCCATGTTTGAACTACATAACAGGAAACTCATCGACCCCGTCTTCATCATGCTGTACACAGCTAGCTAATGTTGTCAAGTCGCAGCCTCAATGTCTATGTGAGGTCGTTAATGGTGGTGCCTCCTCACTTGGAGTCAATGTAAATCAGACTCAGGCTCTGGCCCTCCCTAGTGCTTGCAATGTCCAAACTCCCTCTATTAGCCGCTGTAATGGTAAGCAATTGCAAGCAATCCAAATTCTAAGATCATTTTCTAGCAATGCAAATAGCTAAATATTCATTTTATCATCTGTTCAAACAGCCTCTTCGCCCACAGATTCTCCAGCAGGAACACCAAATTCTCCTTCTGCAGGTACAAGATTCAATTAGATTTTCCAATTTCCGACTTGAACTTACGAACAATATAGGTTTTTCGGTTACTCCTGGTAGCAGGACCACTGTACAAGAGCCCAATGTTAATACTTTCTGTGTAATGGGTGCAGGAACAGGATCTAAGACAGTGCCATCAACAGTTAATGGAACATCAGATGCAAACTCTACAAAGTTGACAATGTCTCTGCTCTTCTTCCTACTCTTCATCACATCACAAGCTTCGACCATCGGCACCATATAATATAAGCTCCATCTACTTGAAATTCTGTTGAGTCTTTAGCTACCGCAGTACATGAGTACTGTTGACGCAACAGAGGAGTCCAAATATTCCCTTTTCTTTTGGTAACATGATTCTTTATTTTGGGATACTATTTTGGACTTAGATTTGTATACTCCTCTATTTCCAATAAATAAAATATTCTTGGTTTTCCGTACTGTTCTGAAGAATAATTAGAGGGAAATTTTACTTGCTGGTATCGAAATGAAATTGTTAGATTTTAACTTGTAAAAAATAAAATTATTATGAATTCTCTGATACTGATACAGATAGCAATTCTTTAATCGGATTAGAAAAGTAAATCTAGTCTCAGATTAACAAAAAGAAAATCATCACTCCATGGACACAGAGGGTTGGCGACTAACAAGCAGCAAATCATCAAGAAAAAGAGAAAATATTAAGAGATTTTGACTAATCAACCATGTTGCCATGGAGTCAATGAAGCACATGCATTTTCTCCCTTGCACTGATTCTTTTTCTTGTAATTTGAGGTGATCTTTCTTTATTGTTTTCTCTTAAACCACTATTATTTCAAATTGGATCGGGAATTCAATGGTAAATTTCTTGGGACCATTACAAATGGCTTAACAATTGAATCAATCGGCACCCAGAACACCAGAAGCACATGCGTTTCAACACAGCACTGCTTATTTTTCCATGCATAAAAGATCCAAAGAGGAAGTCAAACCGCACTGCCTTGGTGAGAATTCCAATCACACACAAGTCATAAGCCACGCCATCTTTTACTGGGAAAGATGCACTGCAACATAACTTTGCTTTGATTGGTCTCTTCTAAGGAGGCCTTTTTTTTCCGGGTAAATGTCCGAGATAAGAGATAGCCGTGTATCTTTTTTCTACAAGGCGTATGACCGCCCAAAATACGAGTCACGGATTGGGCAGTTCACGTGGGTTAATTAGTTTTATTTAAAAAAATATTAAAATCAAAAAAATCAAATCATTAAATTAATTAAATTAAATTAAATAAATCGAGAGTTGACTAGTTGGGGGTGAAGCCATTGTAGTCTTTTGCCCCTGCCGTAAATTCTCAACAGGGAAAGGGCTAACTGGGAAAGAAAATTAAAAACGACATGAGATCCTGCCAGAATTAATTCTCTGCATTTGTTTTGGCTCAAGTGGAAGGGTTGATTCCGAGACTCTTGAGGAAGTGGGGTTCATTTCCTACCGGTGACATAATTTTAATGGGGCCCAGTTAGCTGTAAGTATCATCGCTTTTTTTATTTTTTAGAATATGGTATAGTTTTTTAAGATTGTTTTTTTTTAATATATTAAAATAATATTTTTTTATTTTTTAAAAAATTTATTTTTTATATAGTATATTAAAAATATTTAAAAGCATTAAAATTAAAAATTAATCTACAATCAAAAAAATTTAATGAAAAGATGATATTTATATCCTTAAGACTGTCCGTACTCCATTGGCTGTAATCGTTCTGAGACAGTTTTGCTGGCTTCAAATGAGAGAATTACGAGTTTTGAGATTAAAAGTGAATTAACAAAGGTAGGACTTTAATTTTTAAAGGTTATCTAAACGGGTGGTAATTGTTATTTTTTAAAAGTATATTTTATTTATAAATATATTAAAATAATATTTTTTATATTTTTTAAAAATTATTTTTGATATGAGCGCATTAAAACAATCTAAAAACATAAATAAAAATTTAAAATAAAAAAAATTATTTTTAAAAAAAATACTTTTAAAACTCAAAAACAAACTTCCTAATCAATGAATCTAACCTCTTTTCCATTATAATAATACCTCTTTTCGTTGACAATCATCTAAATGAACTAATCAAATTATAATTATTAACCCTAGTTTGATGTGGTATGTTAATTTAAGAAAATAGTGTTCAAAGCTCGATTTAAATTAGATTTTTAGTTAAATTAAATAAAATATTAACTCGGCTAAATATATTGAGTCTAAATATTTTGTGAGTCAATTAACTTAGTTAAACTCGGACAGATCAATATCTTGTAAAAAAAATAATAAAATATCTTGTAAAAAAATAATAAAAGGACTCAAATTCTTTTTCAAGTAAGTGGATATAATAACTATATTCCAAACTAATTGTTAATATATGGTATATGATTTTTTTGGGCAGTGGGAGATTGCATGTGAAAACTACAGGAATTAAGGCACTAGAAGTTCCGTTACAACTTACAACTGAATTTCAAGCATTAAAATCAGTATACAAATTTACTTATGTTTTTGTAATTACTGGCTTATTTTTTTTACAATTAGAATAGTCACATCATTTAAGAGGCCATCATCCTTGCCATGCATGATTGTATGCTTGACTCGAACCAAGTAACCAACCCTTTCGGTCTTGCCCCGTGGATCCACCCCTTGGTAATTTCATCTCAAACACAGGCAAAGATGGCAGGATGCGAGGTGGAGGACAGAAAATGATTTACTGCTAATGAACTGGATGGAGACAGTAAATGCATTCTCACTTCACCTGCCACAATAGACATGCGTACCGGAAATTTTGATGGCGCTGGCCTGGTACTAATAAGGTAAGTTGCTGGCTTGCTGCTAACATTTGTCAAAGTCTTCACAAAAAAGTTATGTAAGAGGGCCCAAGGTGGGAACTAATCATAATTAAGCTTGTTAAACCAAAAATTGAAACACAAACATGATTTTGGAGGGCATTCAACCACGTGCCCTGAACGTGTCAGCCAAAAAATTGGTGTTTAATTTTAATTAACAAGAATGCCATTGCGGTGCAGGGGGAAAAAGGGACCAGGAATATCCTCAAATGCCTATATTCTGGTTTAGGGTAAGCACAAATTGGAAGGACTTGAAAATAAAGAAATAGAACGCTAAAAAATCACTAAAAAACCCCGTTTTTTTTTTGTAAAATTAGCTTTGGAGGTCTCTCTGGGAGGAAATCTAACGCTACTCTTGATTTCTCTATGTGTGTCTGTACAAATCGAAGCGACGGAGCCCCGAATCTTATTGGGTTTCAGGTAAAGCGTGCTGTCTTTCTATTATGCCAGCAGAAGTGATGGAATTGCTTATTTTTTTGCCTACTTTCGTGAAAAAAATTGACGGGGATTTTGATTTGATTTTGAAATTACTGAATACCCTTTGTTGTTTGTGGTGAATTGGAAGTGGGTTTGGTATTTGAAATGAAGAAAGTTCAGTTTGGTTATTTTTGGGTTATGTTGCTTGTTTCTGAGGTTCAATTTTGGTTTGATTTTCTTTGTCTTGCATTTAATTGGTTGATGAATTTTATTAGAGCTTTGGATGAATTCAATAGAAGCGTGTTTGGTTGATGAATTGATTTTCTTATTTTTTTCAGAAGCAATAGGTGAGATTGCCTTTGCACTGGTTCTTGTGTTGAATGTTCAGAAATGTGTGAGGTATAACTAAAACTAACAAGGCGGTGATGATAATTTGCATGTGTTTAGATATTTGATGTTGAGTATGTATTAATTAAGGAGACTTTGAGCTTTCTTCATTGAGATTTATTAGTTTTTATTCCAAGGTCTTAGGTCATAATCTGTGTTTAGCCTGTAAACTCTTCGGTGGGATTTGCTAGTTTATATTCCAAGTTAGTTTGTATGTGGAATTCAAATCATTTATGCAATTCTGGTGCATTTTAATGAATATGCCCAAGAATTAGGAGAAAATTGCAAAACCAGATTGCCTATCACAGTTCAATTTGTGACTGTGACATGTGGAAGTGAAAATATATGGTCATATTCTGTTGTCTGGTGAAGTTCACTGTCTTGTCTCTTTATCTGGGAAGATGTCTAACAATATTAGTGTGACTATGGTATCATCTTGGCGATCTGTGGAATGAAATTGATTCTGGTGGTTGATAATCAAAATCCAAACACCATGAAATGTCAACTTTCCAAAGCAGAAATGGATGGTAACCACAGTACTTGAAATCTGGAAACCAGTGTTGTTTGGATTGAGACTCTAATGGAGACCATAAGATTGGCTACAACACCTTCTTCTCACTGAAGTTGGGTGGGTTAAGATTTGATTTTAATCAGAATGTTTGCACTGCGTATATGGTTCTGAAAGAAGCAATAGAACCCATGATGGTCATAAGAGTCTTATGGTGCTTTTCAATCCCTAGACTGCAAATATAGTTCTGATCATTTAGCTTCTTGTCTAGGGCATTCTTTTACTTGTTTCTTCCTTTGTGTAGTTTGCTTTTTTCATCCATGAAAAAAAAATGTTCTGATTTGGGATGCTTGTTGGACATAAATTGACTTGGATAAAACTGTTCTAAAGTCATGATCCTTTGACGGTACCTTGTAGTTACTTGTTGCAGGCAATTTAGAGGGTTTTCTTACCTGTGAACAGTGTTTATATGTAGGGTCAGGACCATTTCAATATCATAATTAGAGCATTAAATTCTTGCTTAGATACTTCTTTCTTAGACAATTTTCTTCTCTTGGATTATCGAAGTTTTTGTTTCTTTGTAAAAATTATGAGCCAATGCATTTTACACATACATCCCTAGTGTAATCAAAGACTAAATTCCGATAAGTTTAACCTCTGATCATGAGAAATTGGATACTTTTTAGTCTTGATTGAGTTTATTGATGGCTTTTCACTGGTTTATTTATGGTTTGGCCATATTCAATTATAAAAAGTATTACGTTGAGGATTTTTTGCAAGTTTGGCCATGTATTTGTTGTGCTTTTTCAAATTTAATTAAATTTGAACAGATGGCAGAAATGAGAGAGCCAGGTTGCCCTTCATATTACTTTTCATGACAATACTGCTATTTATATGAAAAAAGCATACTCTTCTTCGACTTGTAAAGATGAGTCAGCTACCTTAGAAAGAAACTAACTTCTTCCACAATTTTGACTTCAGGTATCTGCAGATACTGATTTGCGACCTTGCAAACCAAAACAAGTGATTGAATGGAGTCCTCTTTATTCTTTGCATGTTCTGGATTTCTTTTCTTTCCATTTCTTGTTTTCCTTTTTTTTCCCACCATGGTGATATTGAAAATTTCATTGCCATTCTGTTTGATGATGGCGATGGCTATTTAAAGAATGAGTTTTCTCTTTTAAGTGGTTAGAGTGACAACTGTAGTAATTTTATTTTGATTGAAACTTGGTTCACCTTTATTAGTACATTGATCTTGAAATGCCAGAGCTCTGAAACTGATTTCATATAACAATGCCTGTGGCTTTTGTTAATGTCAGGTAGCTTTTGCATTGCTGTCAACAGTATAGAAAAAAATCAGAGGTGAAGAAATAACTTGAAACAGATGCAACAGTGATTAGTATGTCTGAACTGATTGAAGGTCTTCCAGACGCTGTTGCCATCAGGTGCATTGCACGGGTTCCCTTCTACCTCCACCCCAAGTTAGAGCTCGTTTCTCGTTCATGGCGAGCTGTTGTGCGTAGCCCTGAGCTGTTTAAAGCCCGGCAGGAGGTTGGTTCAGCAGAGGATCTGCTATGTGTGTGCGCTTTCGATCCCGAGAATTTGTGGCAGCTTTATGACCCTCACCGAGACCTTTGGATTACCCTTCCTGTTCTCCCTTCTAAAATCAGACACCTTGCCCACTTTGGTGTTGTCTCTAGCGCGGGAAAGCTATTTGTGCTTGGTGGTGGTAGTGATGCTGTTGACCCGTTAACTGGTGATCAAGATGGAAGCTTTGCAACAAATGAAGTGTGGTCATATGACCCTGTATTACGACAATGGGCAGCACGTGCATCTATGCTTGTGCCCCGTGCAATGTTTGCATGCGGTACTTTGAATGGAAAGATTGTGGTTGCAGGTGGTTTCACCAGCTGCCGAAAATCAATTTCTCAAGCGGAAATGTATGATCCAGAGAAGGATGTTTGGATCCCAATACCTGATCTCCACCGGACTCACAATTCAACATGCTCTGGAGTAGTTATTGGGGGAAAGTTGCATGTCTTGCACAGGGGCTTGTCAACAGTACAAGTTTTGGACAATGTAGGGTCTGGGTGGACAGTTGAGGATTATGGTTGGCTCCAAGGTCCAATGGCAGTTGTTCATGATGCTCTCTATGTGATGAGCCATGGACTGATTTTCAAGCAGGAAGGGAAAACCAGGAAAGTAGTGGTTTCAGCATCTGAGTTCCGGAAAAGGATTGGATTTGCAATGATGGGGCTTGGGGATGACATATATGTGATTGGAGGGGTGATTGGGCCCGACCGATGGAATTGGGATATTAGGCCAATGTCTGATGTTGATATCTTAACAGTTGGGGGTGACAGACCTACATGGCGCCAGGCAACTCCAATGACAAGGTGCCGAGGAACAATCCTTGGGTGTACACAGCTGAGAATTTAGCCTCCATTTGTTCTTGTTGTAGCTTTGATGCGAAAATTAAGCTCTTGTTAAGGCATTGGATCCCTCCTATGGGAGACGAGGAATGTAATCTTTCTCTGGCTATCTTGTTTTATTCGTGAGCCGTTATTACCCTTGCCTCTGTTTTCTGTCAATTTAGGGTTTTTTGAGGGAAACTTCCATTTGGAAGGCAAGGCTGAAGGTATTGAGTCAGTTTTAACAGCAACAGTGAAGCATGAAATTTATTTAGCAGCAGCAGCATGCATAACAATCAACGAGCCATTTGTTCTTTTGTATTTAAACCGCACAAATTATTTACCTGATAGTTTCTTGTTATTCTTTCTGCTCCATACTTTGCTGTGGACGGAATTCTGTGCTCATTAACTTGCTGGAACTTCTCTTTCTATTCGATTTCCTGGCAGAAATTTTGATTTTGCTTCTTCTTTTTATCATATCACATCCTTACTTCCCCTAAGGAAACTATTCTCAATATAACTAAAATATTGCTCATTAAATCTACCATTACTTGTGGAAAATCCCAATTTAGTTCAGGCCACCTAGCTTTTTCTCTCTTAGAGATCGGGCATGCGGGCTTGGCTTCCGAGGTTCATGAACACTTTTTTAAAAAAATATTTAAAATAAATTCTTCTCGCTTTTATAGTTATATTTGCAATTCTTAATGATTAATTATACATAGTGAAATATACAATCCAATCGGAATAAAAAAAAAAAAAAGATTATACAGTTTTTATGAATTGATTATTCTTTTATTTTGTTCATACAACTATATAAAAATAATTATACATAAGCATAATATACAGAAAAATGCAGGAAAAAATTGCAAGTGAATATTCAATAAGAGTCAAATAAATAATTTTATTATATATTTTTTATAAATTAACTATTCTTTTATTTTTCTCATACAACCATATAAAAATTATGAAGAAATAATTTTTATAATTTTTTATGGAAACTAAAAAGATAGATTATGATAAGTTTTTAACAAAAAAAAATACATGTTTTCATTAAGGAAATGATATTTTTCCTTAATAAATAAATATTCTCCCTCCTTAATCTAAATTATTGAGGTTTTCGCGAATATTTATTTTAATTAACTTGGATTTTTATTAAAGAAAAACAACATTATTAATAAATATATATATATATATATATTGTAAAAATTGTTAAAAAATACATAAATAAAAAATTTTAATTTTAATTTTGAAAGATACATTTTCTTCTTTAGAATTTAAACCATTCAAGTATTTATTTTAATTACCTAAAATTAAATAAAAATTTGCTTTGCTGTATTGCGGCGGCTTGAAATCCAGTAAAACACGATTCCGCTGCTAGCGTAGCATCAGGTATCGCAAATAATATCAATGGGTCTCAAGCCCAGACAAGCCCAATACATAAATAAATATGCTTAAGTAAGCCCGTATACTTTTTTGTCAGATCCATACAGTTAAACCCTGAAAGTTGAAACCTTGACCAGCGACTAAAACCCTAAATCGAACTCTTCTTGTTTGTTGTCTGTTTAACAGAAAATAAAAATGGAGGACACTCAACCTGAAGGAGGAGAAAACAACAGAGACGTAGAGGTAGCTCCGGCCCTAATTTCAGTTCACCCGACCCAGGATTCCGTCGCTGTCGCAGTCGGGTCAGACCTCCGCGTCTTCGACCTCCGGTAAGAAATCATCACTATAATTCTTTCTACATGATGAAATATTTTGAGCAATCTTCACATACTGGAGTTTAACTTGCTTAATGGGTTTCTGAGTAGAGGGAATTGTGGGGTTACTTTGGTGGATGAAACTGGTGAGGCGTTTCATAAGGATTCTATAAGAGCCATCCGCTACGGTGCAAAAGGGAAACTGTTTGTATCAGCTGGTGATGATAAACTTGTGAAGGTTTGGTCCACTGATTCCTGGCGCTGCATTGCTTCTGTGTAAGTTCTCTTATGATTTGAAGTGTATTTTTTCTTGATCTTAATATAGGATTATTCCTGGTAGACAAAGAGGGTGATTTGATTCTTGTCTTAGCTGAAACTTATGAATTATGTCTAGTGGCATTTGCTTGATACTTGTGATTGGAATAGGTGTTCTGAGAAGAGAGTGAGTGCAGTTGCCATCAGCAATGATGGACTGTATGTTTGTTTTGCTGACAAATTTGGAGTTGTTTGGGTGGTGGATCTGCGTGGACTTGATGGAAATGAGACTTTGGTCAATAAAAAGGCAGCGCCATTGCTCGCGCATTATTGCAGCATCATTACTAGCCTGGTGGGTTGTTCACTTTTTAGGTCTTTCCTCTTCTTCAATGCTGGGGGTTTGGTTTTTGTTGGAAATGGGGTTGCAACATGTCTTGCTAAATGTGTGGTTTTAAAAGTGAGGGACCCTTTACTAGTAATGAGTTCCTTTTGCAGGAATTTTCACCTGATGGATGGTTTATCGTTACTGCAGATCGAGATTTTAAGATCCGGGTACTTGTTTTCTTTGAATAAGATAAAATATCTAGCTTGATTACCTTTTTACATGATATTATTGCCCTCACAGGTAACTGTGTTTCCCAAGAAACCTTTAGATGGAGCTCACGAGATACAAAGTTTTTGCCTTGGTCATACAGAGTGAGTGAGTTTTTATTATCATTTTTCTGGCATTTCTATCATGCTTATGTATACGATACCAATTAGGAATATGAAATTGGAATAAGAAATTCAAATTTAAGTGTTGCAGGATGTTAGTTTGCCCTCATTGTAACTTAACTTGCATGGTTGCATTTCAGTGAACTGCTTGATTTTCTCTATAGATTTAGGCTGATATTTTTCTAATTCCATGGATCAATTGACAGGTTTGTGTCCTGCCTCGCCTTTCTTGTCACTGTGGATTACCCTCAGGGGTTTCTTGTGTCTGGCAGTGGCGATTCAACTGTGAGTATTCACGAGCACTTGTATTAGCCTGATTTGATTAGTGTGCTTTTTTAAAAATATGCTAGTTGCAAATTGAGAAAAAAGGGTGCTCTGACCTGCTTCAGGTTCGCTTGTGGGATATTAACTCTGGAACTCTCCTTGATACCTGTGAAGTTGGCAGTAAGGTATCTCATTTCTTCTTGAATTGTTACAGAGGTTCCTGATGAAATCACTGGCTTCTTTGTAGTTTTTCAAATACCATGTTGATTAAGTGAATATTAAAATTGGGGCAGTTTTCAATTTTTTGCTTCTGTTAAGTTGAATAAATATTATCATGATGGTACAGGGAAGGTATCTGTTGCTAATTAGTATTATGATAAGGTCATTTATACTGTGACAAATGTGATGATGATTTTTATAAACTAAAAGCACTGGTTTCTTCAACTGTGCTGCTGGCCAGCTAGTTAATTGTTTTTCTTCCACTTCCTTACCGAAGGCAGGAATTGTAGACTATGATGGAAGTGAAGTGAGCTGTTCCACTGTCACTGATCTATGTACGATTCCAGGCAGTAATTTTGTTGCAGTGGCCATTCAAAGGCATGTCTCCAAACATTCTGCTTGTCTTTGAGCATTTTAGTGTGCTTCTGTTGGTTCATTATCTGACTGCTTATTTATTCTGCTCTAGCTTGCAAGGTATACTCCTGGTGAGCTGTGATCTTTCTTCTCAAACTTTTGGTGCTGTTAAGGTAAGGATCTAAATACTTGAAATTTTTGCAGAAACTGTGAAACACTACACCTGTTCATGAGGACAAAATTAGCATGTTCTGGCAGTTTCATATTGACAAGACTGTTTCATTTGATAGATTTGTTTTTTGATCTGGCATCACATTGCCATTGTGCATCATTGCATTATCTAGTTTGTTTCCAGTTCGCTTGGCATTGTCGTAGTTGAATAGATTCCAATTACCAATTGAGCTTGGAATTCGTTGGCTTTCTTCTACATGGAATTCCTTCTGCAACAAATTCAGAAAAATTTTGGCTGACTCCAAAAGTTAATTGCTAAACTACCAATATGCATTTATGGCGCATGCAACATATATGGATTTTCATTCTGAGCTGATGTGATTCTTGTAGGTAGTTTCGAATATGGGAGATAGCTTCATTCCTACAAGCCTGGGCTGTAGCTCCTCTGCAGAACTATTGTGGACCATAACTGGTGTCTCTAAACTGCACGGTTCTGATCACGACTCTTTGGCCTGTGTGAGGGTTCTTTCTGGTTTCAAGAAGACCATTCCTGATGCTGCTGGGCCTGAGCTGACTTTGTTGGATGATAATGAGGTACCTGGGGCAGAGAAACTGCTTGAGAAGTTGCAGGGAAGTGTGACTGTTGAGGAAGAGGTCTTCCTAGCAGCTGCTGAAGCTGTAAAAACATCAATGTGCAATCTGTTAATTAAGAAGCAGTACACAACAGAGAAACGAGAATTTAGAAAGAGAGGTAGAAACGACAAGAAAACCAAGCAATGACAGGATCTCAACATCGGTAACATTCTTGCTACCCAGCAAATTCTTGGGAGGTATCCATGCTGGAACGATTTTGCAGCTCAGTTTCTTGTACAACTTCAGCTATTTACTGTACAACATTCTCACAAAGAAAAATAAAATGAGGTTTTTATTGTACAAGAAAATGAATGCACCGCACCTTCTTGCGACCATGCAGAGGGAGTTGTAAACGACAGCTACTCTTTGCCCTTTTCTCTATTGATTTGACCTCGAAATGTTTAAGGGTGAAAGACA
>Ga0307518_10000351_pt1 | contig 34852 bp, 39 predicted proteins | sample 25_EM_MG_FD_203889 | JGI IMG/M metagenome (GOLD analysis project Ga0307518, IMG submission 203889) | Populus trichocarpa ectomycorrhiza microbial communities from riparian zone in the Pacific Northwest, United States - 25_EM | ecosystem: Host-associated > Plants > Roots > Unclassified | place... | reverse complement strand
GCAGAGCATTATCTAATGTCGGAGCACAAATATTCAGTAGGAAAACTTTCGAGTAGTATTGACTAGCAAATGATGCTAATGGGGTGTGCACAAAAAGTACAAAGTACAAAGAGAGGACACATGTGTATATATGATTGAAATGGAGCAAATGAGAAGGCAAGATGGGGCCCAAAAAAAGAGTGCACACAAGGGGACTCGAACTGGGACCTTAGGTAAAAAGAAGAGGGATGTCAACCATTAAGCCACACAGACATTGTTGTGTTGGTCATCAATCTAAATATGACCAAATGTAGTCGATTTGGTCATATTTGTGTTGTTGATGATGACATTGCTGGACTTTTAGTGTAATGGTTGACATCCCCTTCTTTTTACCTAAGGTGCCAGTTCAAGTCCCCATGTGTGCACTCTTTTTTTGGGCCCCATCTTGCCTTCTCATTTGCTTCATTTCAATCATATATACACATGTGTCCTCTCTTTGTACTTTGTACTTTTTTGTGCACACCCCATTAGCATCATTTGCTAGTCAATACTACTCGAAAGTTTTCCTACTGAATATTTGTGCGATAATGCTCTGCACCTCCCTCATTTTATTATATAAGCCCGTCAGATTTATTGTCTCGCAACCCATTTTATTTCATAGTCCGACGTGTGGCTGACGTTGTTTACAAATGTTTTACTCCAGCCTCTACTGAGAGTGTGAGGTATGTTAAGGTTGGGCGGTGTTTGAACTTCCGCATAGCCACTCGGCTTTTTCCACTAATACCCTAGGATGCCGCCTCACACTCGAAGTAGAGGCTGGGAAGGAGCCTGTTCTTTTCGCTGAGGGCACCGTTGTGCAACTGCCTTTCTCGAGGCCCGCTTCTACTAGAAGTCACATCGGGGAGCTGCATTCCAATGATTTGCGCCCGTCGGGTTTTCCGATGTTTCAGACGCTTAGAGCGCTTTGCTGACCGTATCACGGGCGCAGCAGGCCCATGGTTTATGGCTCTCGCCATCATTCTCATATCCCTGGGCACCCTCAGCTTTTGTAAGTTAACGTTAGTTTTCACCAGTGGTCTATCCTGTTTACCAGAACTTATCAGTCACAATCGTGCGGCCCACTTTACCATTTCCATGGTTGACAACGCCAGCATGCATCCTGGTCGCTCTAAATATGTTTATGCATTATTACTACGTCTGCACCATTTCGCCTGGCCTCATTGGTGATCCCCTGGTACTCCCTGGATCGGGCCTTTTGTGGGCGCCTCCGTCGCATCGTCAGTCCTCGTTTTCTAGTGCGGAGATGGTAAAGGCACGGATGACACGTTGTAAGAAATGCGGCGAAATGCGCCCAGAGGTACAGTCTTGCTCCGCGCTCATTACAGTCAAGCTCATGAGCGCTCTTGGAGAGGGCCCACCATTGTCGCATATGCAATAAATGCGTGCTCAAATTTGATCACCACTGTCCTGTGAGTGCGCCCTCCGAGAATGAGTCACATGATGATGATGAAACTCTACAGTGTGGGTCTATATCACCAATCTCTTGTAATGTGCTCAAGCAGTATAGGGATCAATCAATGTGTTGGTCTACACAATGAACGTCATTTCGTCCTGTTCATGTGAGTGATTATTTAGTGTTCTTGGTGGCCCCATTCAATATCCAGCAGGGCGTACCTCGTCTTGTCCACCTTTCTTTTCAGTGTCTTGGGATTACCTCGTGCATTCGACGCATTGGGGATGACCTTTGTCGTACGTCCTGAATTCACTGTGCCCGAGGTGTTGAGACTTCACTGAAAAATACAGCCCTGGATGCATGCTATACCTGCCTTTTGTTTCCTCATGAGCTACATGCTTTCTATTGTCCTTTGTTTGGCAGTTTTCATTATGCTTCTTTGGCACATCTGGAGCATTTCCAAGGGAGAGACATCGGTGGAGGCACAGGATCATGAAATTTATCGCAAGATCGCAAAGGAACGAGGGGAAGTAAGTGTATTTACATTATATTTTCGAGTGCTGCTGCCAAGTAACTTGTTCAGGCTTTTGTAAATTCTTATGACTTGGGGTAGGCAGTATAACTAGACCCTTCGAACGGCGATAATTTACACTTCCTCCTACAGAAAACGAAAGAATCTCGCCCTCTTTTTCAATGTTGGCCAACATCGATAGTAAGTCTTTACTCTGCTGACCCTTAGTATTCACTGTCGTAACTTCTTGGTCTCAAAGTCCTCTATATACGTTACTTCTACCATTTCGGACCATGCCGTATACTGATGGGTTCTCTTGGGCCCGCCAGGACGGTCTGAGGCGGCACCATGGCGTGCGAGAAGGCGAAGAACTCACTGACGAAGATGACGAGGATGAGGATGAGGAAATTCAATAATTGTGTAATGAGGTAAGCTACGCTTCTTGCGTCTTTAAGCCAAATGATGAGAGACGCCGGGGCCATATGACTCTTCGGAACTTCCCTCACTTGGTTTGCTTGTGGGGGTCGTCTTCGGGAAGACGGGTGACCAAATGACCGGCTGTAGTGCTAAGCACGGATTCTCTGACATCACGTCCCTCCATTCGCACCCAGAGCTCTTCCCTCGACTGTTGCTGATGTTTACTGGTTTCTAGGCCATTGGAGGATCAGGCATTATTTCATTGTAAATACTAGCATTCGCAAGGACTGACAGCTAAATGGATCTTCTGTGTTAAACCCCATTCCGTGGGATTGATGCACGTATAAGAACATTCGAGTCTAGGTAAGCACTCTAGATGCGGCTCATGAAGTGGAGGTTGCTAACAGAGGCCAAGAACTTTTTACTATGGAGCTTTCGTCACCCTTATCTAGTCGGGACGTTTCTCCTAAGTCTTCCATCTACCAGTCTTTCAAAGCCATGCCACTCAGTGATACAGAAGACTCAAGGGTCTAGTCTCCATCCATAGTCAAAATGGCAGTTTCGAGACCCGCCCTGGTTAGGATCAGAAAACACATTGAGAAGCATAATTCCTGACAGAAGAGAAAATTACGTGACAACAACTGGCAGAATTAAAGAAAAGATTACTCTGATTCACTTCTCCTTTGAAGGCTACTTAGACTAGGCAGTACTGGAGGTAGAGCCTTGCTGATTATTCTCTCCGTCTAGGGCCGGATGCCAAATTTTATGCTATGCTGAGTCTTGATACCCAGTTTCGACTTGTTAGTCTTACCTCGGCATTGTCGTGCATCCGATCAGGCCATCAGAAGGTCGTAAGACTTACCCCATCATCAGCTCTTCATGGGAGTATTCAACGACATTCGCCTTCCCGCTGTTTCCAAGCTACTTAGTTGGTAACAACAGATTTCCTCGAATTTCAGATCAAAGAACTATTCGTTGACCGTATCGTCGCCACCTATAATAACCGACCACGTCACGTTTGCCTGGTCGGTGATTATATGTGGCGACGATGCATGGCGGCAACCTAAGTTTGTGCGTCGATATTTCCCCAAGTTGCATGGCTTCTGCACTAAATCTGCCATGCCCCCGCCTTACTTGCATATAAACGTCTCCTTGACGGCTGGTATGGTGTCGCGATGGAATATATGGCTGACGCAGTCCCCGTCACCAAGCACAATTGCATCTCGGAGCATTTTGAACGTTGGAAGACTGACCACGGCTCGTTTCCAGGTTTCAAAATGAGGGTTTTGTTCGTGGCAATTTACGTGACGCGAATATTCTCAGTAGAAATGATGGTTGTGTGAAGTTGGTTGAGCAGGACCAGCGGCCAATTAACCCATTTGGGAGTGATCGTGGGGCGGTGAACCAATTTCCTCAAACAACCATCTACCACTGCAAAGCTTGATATCTTCGCACGGTGAGCTTTGGAAAGCTCCGCGAGAGAAAAGAGCTCAAGGGACTCCATCTGAGCATCAATGTTTGTTACACCCGCTTTGAAGGCTGACAGGACAGGTTGCAGATCCGCAAAGTGACCAATGGGGTCTCGATTTGCACGACTGTGTGAAAGAGTTAGCACATTGCAACCTACCCAAAACTGTGCGAATAACACTTGTCACCACCTCCTCGAGCCTTTCTCCGACAACTCTTCCAGACGACCACGTATGGGCATTCTGGTTCGATAAAACTGGTGGCGGCAACGACTTTCTTCGTTTCGTTTGCCACACATCAATAGGGTGGTGACATGAGGAAGCAAGGAATGAGTGCTTCGAGGCTGTTTAGAGGGTGCTTTCCGCACCGGGAAGTTATACAGCACAGTCGCGGGCCCACGTGCGTATATGGTGTTGAAGCACTTCTTGTTGTGCCTCGAGATATTGCGACATCATGGCGGGAGGTACCACGTTCTTCGAAGCTGTTCCAGCAACACGGGCTGCAAACGCTAGTCCAGGGATAATAGTAAGCCTATGGAGGTAGAACAAACGCTATGGGTAAAGTTGCAGCAACACAATACAATACCAGCACCATTTGAAAAGCTTAAGAGCGAGCTGCAGGCAGCCGCCGAGGGAAGCGAGTTCTTTGGCTGGGTGAAAGCAGTTGGTTGCTATGTATGTACCTGGCAACGAGTTAGACGGAGTTAGACGGGCGAAGACCTTTATCCAATGAGGAAGCAATTCAACTACAGAATAGCATTCAGGGACAATACCATCAGGAGGAAGCACGCAATTGGAGCCTTCACCAAAAATTATAACTGGCATCACCCGAGCTTCATGAGCCAATTCAGAGTGGGTTCAGTATGTAGTGACTGAGATTGGCTTTAATGAGTTCACCATATTTCTATCTGAGTGGGGGTCTGTCTATGAATATTATGTCAATATAGGATGCTATCATATGGGTACTACAACCATAGCCAAGGACACGACGTTATGCAGTCTAACGAATACCGTAAGAAGGGGGCTGCAGTCTCAGCGATAAAGACATACCGCTTCCTTAAGATGCGCGATGAGGTCATTACGGTCCTTGTCCTTCTTGAGCCCAGCAAACGCCATCTTCGTCCCGGGAATGTACTAAGAATTCGATGAAAGTTGTGAGTTTCACCATCACTAGTAGGCCAGATAAGGTCACCTTTTTCGGATTTTCGAGATACTCGAATAGAGTATTTTCGTCCCAAACGACGCCTTTGTTGACGTTGGCGGCGGTATATGAGAACCCTTCGACAGTGCCACTTTTGCGCCCAAACAGCCTGAGGGAAGATGAGCCGAAGGACGATATGCTCATACTCGAAATATACACACCCATGCAAATTGGGACCGACTTTATTGGGCTCGCCGCTAGCAAGGGTATGACACTGCGCGCAGCGCGTCTTGAACAAGCTTGCGCCTTTTGCACTGTCACCTGTGATTCATCATCAGCCTCCCCCATTTCAAAAAGAGAGAGGGAGAGAAGGACGCGCCTGGAGCGTAGGGCATGTTGAAAGAACGAAAGAAATGGACTTGGAGTACGTGGAGTGAAAAAAGTAAGTAGGAAACGGAACGAAGCCGGACCTGTCCGTGGCGAGCACAGGTTATCTAATATCCAAGAATGGAAGTCAGTACTCACACGACCCCCCGCAGTTCTGCTTTCGTCACGCTCGTCTGTTCGGCCAGCATGCGACGGGATCAGATGTTCGCAGTGTCGTGGCTGCTTTCAGCCTCGACTGCACTAGCAAGCAATGCTACATGGAATAACGCTGGTGTATCGGTGTGTGTTTCTCGAGGCTCTGGTCGTCATACTAACTCTCCTCCAGTCACTCGTACCACCCAAAGGTATCCCCAAATATCGCAGCCAACACTAACCCTGCATCTCTAACGCATTCCTGCAGAACAATGCCCGCCGTGCTTCAACTGTTTGTTACCTGCTTTTACATGCGGCCAGTTCGGGAACTGCAATGAATACGATGGACAGTGCAAATGTCCGCCAGGATGGGGAGGAATTGACTGTCTAACGCCTCGTACGTCCTCATTTTTCATTGGGGGGATTCACCAGAATGAATATGACGTGCATGATCCAGAATGCGATTCGCTTGCAGACGGTGATCATAGAACACTGAGGGGAGACGAGCCTTGTAAATGTAAAGAAGGATGGGGAGGCATAAACTGCAATGGTGCGGCGCGTTTTTTCTATGCAAAGAATCGCTTAAGACAATGCGATAATCTACAGTTTGCCAAACTGATGGTGCATGCATTGGGTTTCCCCTACCAGGCGGAGTGCGCAGTGGGGTGGATGACGAATCTGTTGCGAACATGACCTGCCACAAAGGGGGAGAGACTGTATTCAGTAACCACCAGATGTGTGATATCACTAGTACGTCGTCCACCTTTGCAACGTCCGCCCGCTTCCCCTGACGTCGTGACTTTACAGACCGTAAGATCCTCGATATGCTTCCAGACAGACCCCCGCAGGTCACATTCAGCTGCGACAACGCAACGTCGTCGTGTTCGTTCCAGTTTTGGACCGCTCAACAGGAATCATTCTACTGTGCCCTTGATACATGCACGTCCCAGAAGAAAACAGGATATGAGATCGATACCACCTTGTATGCGTGTGCGCGGATTAAATGTAAATGCATACCTGGCAGATTCCTGTGTGGAGAGGACGGAAGCGTAGGTGTGTTCCCATTTTTTCTTTCTTGCCTTCATGGGAACATGTGATCACTCCCTACAGATATCTCAGACTTCCTTGTTGAGGAAATCCGTGGGCCTGCCAAGTTCAGCTGTAAAACCGGTGACGATTGCCGCTTTGAAGAGCCCGCTATGAATCAGCTCATCAATGATATATTTGGAGATGCCTATATCACCCTCACTTGTGAAGGTGGGGAATGTCTGCATTTTTCACAGGTTCCAGGCTATAAAGTGTGTCCATTGTATACAATTATTCGGGTGCAGAGTATGCCTATGAAATGACTTTAGCGCCCGGCTAAACCTGATAATACAAAGTGGGTTGCACTGAGCAGTGCAGGCGCAGGCCTGATATTCGTCGTCACTCTCGCTGGTACGCCCCTCTTACTTTTCTCCTCATCACCATCCTCGTAACCCCTTTCCCGCAAACGCACGCCAGGTCTCTGGTATGTCGGTCATACCCGTCCCACGTCCTTCGCTAGAACCGGGCCAATTCACCTCCCCCCTGACACGTCCCACCCCGAACACGTACCCGCTACACTCCATTTCTCATCCATCTCATACACCCTTCCCAATGGTCAACTTATCCTGTCGAATATCTGGGGTATCTCCCGCCCAGGTACAATCACTGCGATCATGGGTGCAAGTGGTAGTGGAAAATCGTCGTTACTCGACATTCTCGCGCACCGCACTAAAAAGGGCATTGTGGGTGGTACGACGCTACTCAATGGACGTGTTGCCACTGCAGGTGCGATGCGTCGCGTAAGTGGATATGTAGACCAGGAAGATACATTGATGAGCACGTTAACCGTGTTTGAAACCGTTCTCTATTCCGCACTGCTTCGACTCCCACGGAGCATGAGTGAAGCTGAGAAAATTGCACGTGTGATGGGGACATTGGAAGAGTTGGGTATTGCTGGTATTGCTGGGAAGAGGGTCGGTGGGAGTGGGAAACGGTCGATTTCGGGAGGGGAGAAGAGGAGAGTGTCGATTGCTTGTGAGTTGGTCACCAGTCCATCAATTTTGTTTTTGGATGAGCCAACGAGCGGTAAGTGGGCAGTGGCACGAGCGCTGGTTTTGGGGGCTGAACACTGCAATCTTTGTTAGGTCTTGACGCTTACAATGCACAGTCTGTCATTGAAGCCCTGTCAAACCTTGCGCGTACATACAACCGCACGGTCATACTTACGATTCATCAACCGAGGAGCGGGATTGTTGCGCTCATTGATGAACTGATTGTGCTCGCGCGTGGGCGGTGTGTGTGGTCTGGACCGATGCGCGGCGGGCGAGTTGTGAACGGGATTCGGTGTGACAACATGGATGCCAGTACGGATCAAGGTGGGTGTGATGATGTTGGCACGGATCAGGGTGGTTGTGATGGCGCGGGCACGAATGAGAAACAAGGTGTCGATGAGTGGCTAGAAGACATTGGCAAGGGATGCCCAGCCGGATTCAACATGGCAGACTACCTTAGTGCGTCGTTCGTACCTCGTGCACGATTAACGTTCATGCTAATTCCATTAACACTGCGACAGTTGACTTGACGGTGAACGCTTGCATCGACGTGTCGAGTGATACGGTCACGTCACCTGGTGCGGAATCGCCCGATACACCCGGTCTCACTGCGGACGAGGAACGCGCGTTGATGGCCTCCGCCTCTGGCACTGGCATCGGTATCGGCACGGGCGACGTGGATGGGACCGAACTCCAGACGCGCACATCACCCTCATCACAGGGCTCCCGGCGCCTTTCTATCTCGTCCACGATCCGCAGAAAAACGTCCCAAGTACTCGATGCTGTGCGAGGGTACCGCAACGATGCTGAGAACAGTTCTGTACCACAGAAACTCGCAGAACTTGTTGCACTATACGAAGCAACACCTACTTCCCGATCGATGCGTGCCGAATTCGACGCGGTGTATCGTGCGCATGGAGGTCCCTCTCCAGACGAAGGCAACGTTGCATGGTCATCAAACGGCACGATCGGGCCCGAAGGTACACGTGCAGATATGCACGAAATGCGAGATATCACTACGGAGACCAGTATGTTGCGCGGACGGCAGCGCGCGAGTTGGGGAACTCAGTTTAGGATATTGAGTGGGCGGGCGTTTAAGAATCTGTATCGTGATCCTGCGCTGTTGACTGCACATTATACGAGCAGTGTTGCGCTGGCGCGTGAGTTACTTTCCATACATGTCCGCAGCGAGATGTGAGCTGATGCCCCTCTGTCTGGATACAGTCATCTGTGGTTTGTTCTTCCACCATGTCACCAACGACATTGCAGGGTTCCAGAACAGACTTGGGATATTCTTCTTCACGCTTGCTTTGTTCGGGTTCTCGTGTCTCTCGAGTCTCGGGCTGTTTGCCAACGAACGAATTCTGTTTATGCGGGAACGGTGAGTGTGAACTGGTGCGCACGGGTTTGGAAGGATACTGATATAATACAGTGCAAATGGGTATTACTCGACATTCACTTACTTTACTTCAAAGGTAGAGAGGATGTGCGGTGGATTGTCCCTCTTGTTCTCACTCATTTTATGCAGGTCCTGTTTGACATTCTTCCTCTGCGCCTTGTGCCTCCGTTCGTGTACGGTGGCATCATCTACGGCCTCGTTGGCCTCGTGCCCACTGTTCCCGCCTTCTGGAAGTTCATGTTAACACTCGTCCTGTTCAACCTTACCACCGCAAGCGTAATACTCTTACTCTCCATTTCATTCGAGAGCACAGGTGTGGGAAGCCTCGTGGGCACCCTTATTATGCTGTTCAAGTAAGCTCTCGAGTGTTCTTGAGATACTCGTACTGATAACAATTGACCGTACTAGTCTTCTCTTCACGGGTCTCCTCATTAATCGCGAGACGGTCACTCCGGCACTGCGGTGGCTCCACACTATCTCATTCTTCCACGCTGCGTTTGAAGCCCTCGCTGTGAATGAGCTGCGATATCTACAACTCAAAGAGATCAAGGTCGGTCCTATAGTCGCCCTTCCGCCAGATGGCGATTCTGATCGCGCCTATGTAGTATGGTGTCGAGCTGGACGTACCCGCTGCGACTATCTTGTCCATCTTCGGACTGCGCGCACAGGTATGTTGTTCCTTACCGAGTATGAGAACCGAACTGAGGACAATATTGATGAATAGTCATTCTGGTGGCCAAATATCTCGCTGCTGGGAATTTTTTTCGTGAGCTTTACAGTTGCGAGCTATATGATGCTGCATTTCTTTGTCAAGGAGAAGCGGTAAGGATGTCAAATGCAAGTCTCAAGACTCAGCTAGATGTGTACTATACTGTGGTCATGTTTTAGTGATAACATGATTTTTCCCTTGGAGCAAGTGGTTGTGATGGAAATATAAGGATGCAAGGCACAATGAATTTTGCATCAGTAAGAAAAACAATGTTGCATGTACAAGGAAGTATATCTTCCAGCCTGAAAAAGCACAATCCTGGTCTTCGCAGGGGAGAAAGAGACTGGCAAGATTGCCCAAGGAAAAGTAATTCAGTAGAGGTGGGCAGGTCTGTCCAGACTGACACCAGTACTGGGTCATGGTGGATGCACCCTGACCATGGTATGGCTTCAACGTGATAGATGAATGCAGCTGAGGTATCCACACATGGTACACTGCACGCAGTTTCCATCACAAATATGGTCCATCTCCGAACCACAGGAAGGACATAAATCAGATGGGCCATGTGACATGTACTTATTGGATGTACTTTGATTTGGACGAAGGTCTGGATAAATGAAAGTTGATCAGTACTATTTCTATCAAAGCTCAGTGTGGCAGTAAACACAACTTGCCCCATGGGTCCTGCATTGCTCCTTTATGCTTCGTTAGTATTGGTACATGTGGTTACATTTGGAGGACAGAGCTTACTTTGGCTGTTTTATTATGGGAGGGGCCCGGAGTAGTACTGCCTGCAGGTGAAGATACTCTCTTCAGGGCTCGGAAACAGTTAGGAGAATGTACATACTCACATGGTAGACGCCGAACACATCTCCACATCTGGATTATCCAAGATGCAGTCAACAGGAACACCATGAATGTATTTACGCACGGCGTGGAATTTGTCGGTTCAAGTTCATCGTGGGATTCGGTATAACTGTGATGTGGATAATGGATCATCATGCAGGTTAGCGCAGGGATGAAAACAAGCGAAATGCAACCTTGCGGTACATGTGCGCTCATAGCAGAAAAACAAATATCGGGAAGTGTAATGGATGATGGTAGAAGTAAGGTGTGGATCGCTGTGTGCAAGACTGTGTTGAGAAACTGACCAACTTGCCTCAGCGTCTGTACTGACCTGTGAATGGCAAAGACCGACCCAAGAGGCTATGTCACATGAGTAAAGCTCGTGGTCGACTATCCATCATGGCGTGAGTTCGATCACCGTACCCACTGCAGTCCACGTCGTGACACTAGCGGCCATATGTACTAGATTGAAATGTGGCGAGACGTCTGTAACGTCGACGTAATGGTCGTGAACACGGAAGCAAATGGGTCCTCAGAGAACACATTGGGGGAATTGGCAAGAAAAATACAACCACCGCCCTATCTTAGTAGCTTATCTGACTCGATCAGGCATAAGCGCCGCATCTATTTTTGAGACGCAGGATCTCGAACGCTCACAATGAAAATGAAAGCCAGTGCCACCAATAAACACGAAACGCAAAGGGTCAGAATTACGGACCGGGAGACCCGACACTCTTTTCACCTTGCAACTCTGCGCCGCTAAAAGCAGTAATGCCTTTTATACTGTGACAGGTAAAAAGACGCGTTTCAGCTCGACAGTCGAGCGTGGTCCCATTGACCAAATCGGTGGTTGTACTCCTGCAGGAGGGAGCCGATATTCTCGTCGACTGTTTAAGGGTGAGAAGTCTGACAAGAACCTAGGTAAACCGTCCTTATTGAGGTGGATCTGCATGAATCGTAGCTGGTATACCCTTCATAAAGGGGTGGATTCGCCATGTTGTGCGATATGCGCAGACTTGTCAAGGCCGGTTGAGATAACCACATATATACACCTAACGCAATCGATGAGCATGAAGTGGCGGGAGGTTATATGTACAAACATACTGACGGAACGTCCATCAATTCAGGGCTTGGGATCCTGATCCGGAGCTCAGAGAGTTCCAGTGGCGGGCGCCACGTCAGGTGTCTAGACGTTCACGAGTGAAGGTCGCGCATGATCGAGCACCGTATACGACCCTCTGTCGCATCCACATCGCGTCTTCTAAAGCATGTTCAATATTGATGCAGATTTTGGTGGATCGTCCACGTTTGGGCTAGAGTACTCTATCAGTTATGTTCACGAATAAGGGAGTGGTCACATGGTCTCGGCACACTAACCAGGCTTGGCCAGCTGGATGGGGTCAGTGGCGTCTACAGTCACCTTGAGACGTCGATTCGATGCGATACGTGAGCCTTAACGAACTACGTAGGTACACACCTTGTAAAGCCACTTTACATAAACCAAAACTATAAGTAGGTACCTAAATGATCATCAACCCACATACCGTCAAAAAGATCCAATGGGTTGGTGTTTGTGATTCTGATAGTGGGTGCTGGGTCATCTTAAGCTCCCGAATCGAGAACAAGAACACAAGAACTATGTAGTCCAGGCCCAAGCCCATGAAGCGGATATCGCGTGATCCTGACACCATCGTGTATTGGCGGTCCCTCATCTGAGGAGCAGACTCAAAATTGACGAAGTTTTGAATTAGATCTGAAGACTACCCGAAGGCACTTATCCTTATAAGGGGTGGAATCCACTGGATTCCACCGGCTAGTGCTTGTCCCATTATCTGATAGGCTGCTGCCCAAGTATGTGTACATTTTAGTGTCCCTTGAAGGCGGATTGACAAATCTGATCCGCTGTACGCCACACTCTGAAACCTTGCTCGCAGGGGGCGCTTTCACCATTATCAGTTGTACAATGGTACAGATTCCCGTACGCAAAGAGGACAACGTACTGGTTATGGAGCCTGCACATCCCCGTACTTGTCAGCGTTGTTCACTTGAAAGGTTCGTGTTAGACCATGTTAGCCGGTCAGGCGAGCGTCTGTTCGTCAATGTGGGCACCTATCCCCGTAGAGGTAGAAATAAGTGATACGTGCGGGGAAGTAAGTGTTACGCTCAGCCTATCGGCCTGACAGGTCGAGGGGTGGTGCTGATACGGGTTGGTTCTGATATCGTGGAATGGATCTTGCAATCAAGTAAGTGGAGTTCCTAAATGGATGCAGACATGTACATTGCGATAGCATCGCGTAGATGTGACTGTCTTGACTTCAAGCCCTGCTCAAGGTTCCTCTAACGTCAAGGGGCTGCAATACATAGAACGTTGGAGGTACATAACATTTGATTGCTTACCCGACGAGTTGTCATTTGGGGAATGCCAACTCCGCGAAGATTGGACCCGTGCTTGTGACAATGATAACACGATAAGAGAGATAAGCACGGTGACGACGGCCATAAAAGCCAGCTGGCGAAAGGAGATCTGGGTGTGTTTCTTCGTGTCATTCGCTGTCTTCTCTCAAGGGTATGGTTTTCATATAGCTAGACATGTATTTCATCCGACTTGCCATTTTCTGTGATCCAGTCATCAACATTGACAAGAAACAGCAGCTGCAAGGCAGTGTCGCAGACTCTATTACCTTAACCCACCGGGTCGTCGTAGTTGAAGAAGACAGCCGCCATGGCCACCCTGGATGCTTCCGTCTTAGTCGATTGGTGCTATGCAGTCAAGTGTGAGAACTGTGGAAAGACCACTTGGAAGGTCAGTCCCTTGTTTCTTCGCGGCGGGGGTATTAGACGATGCGCGCATTGAGCGTGATTGGAGGAGAAAGAGCGAGCTCAAGATTCCGCGGGCGTAGTACCGCGCGATAACGAGTACTCGAGGACATTCACTAACTGCGTTCTTTCTTGCCATGGCCAGGGATGTGGAAGGCACATTGACTCCGTACGCTCAGCCCCATTTGTTGAGACCCTGGATGGTTTTCTGACTGTTGTTTCCCACTGTCCTTTCCAGGTGATGCAGGACGTGAAAGAAGAAGATAGATGCAAATGCCCCAAATGAGATTTAGGGAGTGTCCAGGGTCGTTCGATACTTGTTTTGTACATGTCAGATATTATTTACTTGTACTTCTCCTCCTCCTCCCCGACCTCTCTCTCAATTCATCCTCTGCGCTTCATGACTGCCCTCCGAAGATGTCTCCCAACGTAGATCCACCAGACAATGCGCTCGCTGGTGATTCGTCCGAGCTGCCGTTCGACCCTCCTGGCAGCGTACGCGTTACAGAAGAACTTCGATTTCGTTACAACGACGACAGGCGACCAATTGTAAACCAGTATCTGCGAAGCCATCGTGTCGGAAAAGGCCAGCACGGCGAGGTATGGGTCTGCTGGGACTTGAACCACAATCGTCGCGAAGTGGTAGGTCATCCCCATTTCAACCTGCCGTACGCTCATTATCCACTCGTCGTGCCATGCGTCCACCTTGTGCCACCCACCGCAGGCTATCAAAGCCGTAAAACGTAACAATCCCCGCGCCGAGAAGATGAATCTTCTTCGCAGGAGGAATCTCCCCGCTTCCTCCCATACACCTCTCACAGACAAACTCGGCAGTCTCGAACAAAAGATCCGCAAGGAGATCGCTATCATGAAGAAATGTCGTCACGGACACATCGTACGTCTCCTCGAAGTCATTGACGACAAGCTCAACGAGCGGATTTACATGGGTAAGCATCATAGCATTTGTGTTTGCATGCACGCCTTTCGTCCTCGCCTCTTCCTTGCGCCGGCCATCTTTTACGGCCCACTCCGTCCTTAATCGCAGTTTACGTTTGTCGCTGGAGTCACCCACTTACACCCTCTTTTGTAGTCATGGAGTACCTCAGTGGTGGCGAGATTAAATGGCGGAACGACCAGAACCAGCCTGTATTGGCAGTCGAACAGTGTAGACGTATTTGTCGTGATGTTATTCTTGGTCTCGAGTATCGTATGTCAAGCGTCACCACCCCCTTATCCATGTACTCACCGTCCTCCGTCTTTCACAGTGCACTACCAGGGAATCATCCACCGCGACATCAAACCGGCCAATCTGCTCTGGACAGAAGATCGTCAGATGGTCAAGATTACTGATTTCGGCGTATCCCATTTCTCCTACGCCCAGCGTCTTGCTGCCGCTGGTCGTGGCCAAGTAGACCTCGATGATCCAAACGACCCCATTTTACTCGATGATTCTGACTTGTCAAAGCGTGCAGGCACTCCTCCCTTTTTGGCCCCTGAGGTCATTGCAGAGTATACAAGTACAGAACCTTCCCCTTCTGTGTCTGCATCCGCTACAAGCAGCACGCTCTTGTCGTCCAAATCAAGCACCCACATCAATTCGTCTGGCACGATTCGCGGTTCTACAGTTCCCCACCGCCAACCTATTACCAAGGCTATTGATGTCTGGGCACTGGGTGTCACTCTGTACTGTCTCTTGTTCGGGCACATCCCCTTCCCGGCCGACTCGAGTGAATATGTGCTGTACAACACCATCTGCAATAATGACTGGGAACCAGATGAAACTATGGGCTGTGATACAATCTCTACTGGCGGCCGTTGGCCTGACCCGGATTGTCCGGGCTTTCCTGTCATGCGTCTTCTTGACCAATTCCTACAAAAGGATGTCAGTAAACGGATCACAATCAACAATGCCAAGGTGAGCAAATGCGTGTTTTGGTCTATGTTGATTGCTCTTGACAATGCATCAGTGTTATTCATGGTTCCTCTCCGACCTCTCAGAGCCAGCAGAATGGCTCCGCCAAACCTCGCCCAACAAGAGCGACATCGTCATGGTAACAGAGAAGGAGACCGAGAAGGCGATGACGACCGTGCGCTTTAGTTGGGGATGGCCGCAACGACTTACCCATGGCATTTCTTCGCTCCTTCGAAACGTTCGCCCGAAACGCATTCCCCCTCACCGTTCTCGCCGCGACGACGATGATGGCGAAAACCATTTCATAACCCACTCCTCTCCCACGGTTTCCGTTCCACGTCCTAAATCATCTAGCGCACGTACTTCTATCCACAATGCTCGCGAGAAAGGGAAACGCCGCGCTGCTTGCCATGCTTTGCGGAACGACTCGACACCAAACGTTGTCCACCGCCGCGAGCGGGCTACCGAAGAGAAGAAGAAGGGGCTGAAAAACAAACCGGCGCCGTCTTCTTCTGAGCCAGCTTCTTCGCGGTTGATTACGCGGCGCGGTTCAGAGCCCTTCGGTGGTGTCGGCAGTACCCGGCCATCATCGAGCCGAGGCAAGGAGGAGAAGAACGGGCGCAGCTCTATGCGTACCCCTTCAGACGAGGGCACGCGCCATCGGTTCTCGTTATCGTCAATGAAGTACTGGCGCTCCCAGACGACGCACCATATGCGGTCTCAGACCCCTTCTCAGGCATCTTCACCACTCGATAGTTCTTCCCTCGGCTCGTCACAGGACAAAGCCCCCCAATCACTAGCCCCCGCTGATATCACAGTGCGACGGAGCGATGAAGTCCTACGGCATCACGGGCGGGAATACGTGCACAATGGCAGTATACATGGCGTTGATGCATATGGGGGACTTACGGCTGCACGGCGCGCTTCTAGCTGGGGTGAACCGATGAACTATGTCGAGGAAGTGACGAGTCTGACGTCAGGTGAACACGATGGGTTGGATGACGACGCGTTGTTTTTGGGTGCTGGTGGTGTTTGTAATGATCCGAGCACGTTGACGACGAATCTTCCGACTGGTTTGGGCCATGTGCAGCCGCATCCGCGTATTGCTGATGAGCCGCTGAGGCATCCGCAACCAGAGAGGCTCTATATTGGGCCAGGAATGTATCACCTATTTTATGAGAACTCCCTTTGCGACGCCGCTGGTGCATCCGGACCCTCCTCTTCTTCTGTGCACAGTTGTGCTAGTGGTTGTATTGGTCGCTGCGGTGGTCGTTCCGTGCAGTTGCGATCCCCAATGACCAGCCCAAGCCCGCTGCAGCAAGTAGCGTACGAGTCGGATCTCAACCAGACAAGCGAGGATGACTTTGATGATGATCTGGACTCCGATTCCAGTTTCTTCCGTGATACACATCGGCAGCGACAACGGCAGGAGGCTGTGTTACGTGCACAAGTGGACAGGCTGTATCTGGACGACGAGGAAGAAGAGGAGGAGGAGGACGCGCCGATCGAAGTGAAGCGTCGGCGGCCGTCTCTATTATCTGTCACAGCTGCGTCGCCGCCGCCCCTGTCGAATTTCACCCACGGATTTCCGATGCCGTCTCGAAGCCCCGCGAGGGAGAACCTAGGATACTACGAACAGTCTATGTTGCGTTCATAGTTTCGTTTTGCGATTCTCGCTGGGGGGACTGACATATTTTACTCCATGTCTCCTTGGCCGTGTCTTTGATTCCACCCGTCCCACCCCTATCTGCTCTTTGTTGAACACAGATTGGCAGTATTTTTGCTTCTTCCTCTCACATTCAGCGAACTCTTTTCATCCTCATACAGCCCCTCATCATGTCCTCTACAATCCACTATTTCCTCCAGGACTCGCTTACTAGTAGAAAATCCTGATGCATAGAATGCCAGGTGTATTTCACTGGGGTGGGCACTGTCAGTTGACTTACTCTCCCCAATTTATGTTTCTATCGCATCATCACCTCTTCTCTTTTGTTTACCTTTCTTGCATTTCTCATACTTTGCCAAGCCTTGGGCAGGCTTGGCATGATTATAGAACTCTCCCCTGTCTGCCCGTCCCGCTATCTAGATTTTACCACTACTTTTTGCACCGTCGCGGGTTTCGATGTCGCTGCAGCCCATCCCAGCTTTCGCCCTAGCCCAACCCTTATTTCATCACATTTCATTAGTTCTACTTGTGCCTTTAGCAAGTGTACTTTTTAGAGATGCCATATAGCGTCTGTGGTACATTACGTTGCCCGTATACTGGCCATGATGACCACACCCAGTAAGATCTCGATTGAGTTATCGGGGTGGATCAAAATGCCATCATGTATGTATATTCATATCAGTGATGCGGCCATAAAGGCATCGATAGTGATTAGGATAAATAGCGACATGGAAAGAGCGACCGATATACGTGCAATGCGATGATGGTAGTGATGACGGGGTAAACGGAATATGAATGCATATGTATGGCCAAGCGCATATCGTACAAGTCAGCAACAAATGAGAGACAAATAGAATGAGTGCGGAGAACGAACGAGAGTGCCAAGTGCAACAAAACACTGAGAATATCCTGTGGACAGGAAAAGGTGCTCGAGGTCCCTTCTCGACGTGGACTCAAGGCTCATGTCGGCCACCCACCCGCAATCCTAGCAGCACCAAACCCTACGCGTTCCACAACCCTCCATAGTGCAGATGTGCCATCGTGTCCAAACCCTTCGCCAGGGGCCTGCATAGAATTGAAGCTCGACCATGCAGCACGGTCGTAGTACGTCGCACCGCCCACGGGCGTGTATTGCGCCGCAATGTAAGGGCCCATGATCAGATATACACATGCCCACGCGCCCATACACAGTAGCACGTGCTTTGCAGCGTTCAGCGAGAACGAGGATGGCCCTCCCCTACCCCCAGCGTCAGCGCCACCTGGGTCGCTGCTCCCATACACATACGTGTTGTAAATGTTATAAAAGCGGTTCCGGCGAGACTGCGGACGCGGCCCAGTCTTCGCAGACGCTTCGATAATCTTATCAATCACCAAACACTCCACACCTAAGTCCTCCTTAAGCGCACGCCACTCTTCGATGGCATCCTCGGAAACACCCTCTGGGATCGGGCCGATGGGCAGGGTGAGGCCGCTGTGCCACCTTTTAAGCAGATCCAGCGGGTTTGGGGGACCAGGGTGCGAGGTGACTTGGGTGTAGGAAGGGGGGAGATCTTGTGGGTGGAGAGGGGAGAGCTCGCCTTTGGGAGTCGGGGGAAGGACGGTGGAAGAGGATGAAGCCATAGCATCGTCCTCGTCCTCGAGTGGGGAGGGAGAACGGGAGGGTTCTACGGATTCGAGCTCGGGCTCTGGCTCCACGGGGATGTCAGTCTGGATCTCGACATTGGTGGTGATCCTGGGGATAGGTCGAGGTTCTGGATCAGTCTGCACAAACAAAGTGGATATGCGTGTCTTCTCTGTCTGGGCAGCGAATGTTGACCTGATGATAGCAGGCTCTGGGTCGGTCTGTGTCGCGCATGTAGAGGTATATTCTGCTGAATAGTGCTGGGTGGATGAATCCGCATATTCCCTTCTTTCAGTGATGGTTTCAGCCCTATTCCGTTTCTTCCATGAATGTCAACAAACAAAGCATGTAACAGGCAAATCAAACAGACGAACCCTCATTTTCCTAGTGATAATCGTCTGAATAACATCTTCACCTTCCGTGTCCGCTTCTTCATCAGGGTCAAACTCCTCTCCATCGCTATCTTCATCCTCCATTTCCCACTGTGGACCCATCTTCCCAAGCAACTCCGCCCCCAAACTTTTACTCACACTGCCTTTTTGACTACTTCCACGACTTCCACTACCACCACCAAGTCCACTGGCATTGTTCCGCATCTCGTCCATTTCGAAACGCATTCTGTCAATGGTCTCTTTAAGCATGAGATTCTCCTGTTTCTGCTCGTCGAGTTGGGCATGTGCCTGCTGTGCAAGCGCGAGATCCCCCTCGAGAGCAGAAATTCGCCCCTCATACGACTCAAGTTCGCGCGCCCACTTTTGAGCCTCGAGCGCGTGCAGTGCTGCTGCATCCTTCAGGTCTTTCAGCTCTTGGTCACGTCGCCTGAGTGTGTTGCGGTATCGCTCTGACTCGGCTGTAGTGGGTGAATTGGGATCAAATAAGTTCGTGTTCAAGGAAGAGTCCGTACCACACTGTTCCTGGTATTGCTTTTGTAGGGACTGGTAGGCTGTACGCGCATTGTCGAGACCCTTTTGCTGCTTCGCGATTTCACTCTCAAGTGCAGCCATCTGAGTCGAACTGACGCGCTGGAAACAGCACAGCGACGTATCAGTGAGCTTCCAACGATCAAAATGCATAGTTGAACGTACCTCCTTAGCTCGGAGCTCCTTTTCCTCGCGTTTCGTGGCCGTGAGCTCGCTCCTGAGCTCTTCAAGCCGTGCCTGCATTTCTTCAAGGTCTGTATCATGTTCCTGGAGTTTTACCTGCAGCGTTCGCTCTGCCTCCATCAACTTACGACCCAGTTCTGTATTTGCCTTTTGCAGTGCATCGAGGCGCTCAAAAGGCTCGAGAGACACGGTTGAAGACGCTGCGCTGCGGTCGAGAACCAGTCCGAGAGAAGACTCGTCCTCCGAATCTGAGTCACTGTCAGCGCTGCCAGGCGCATGTGGTAGGGGAAGCGAAGAAACACCATCGAGAAACATGTCCGTGCTGTTTCCCCGTCTGGGATAGTCAAATGAGGATTCAAATGAGAGTTCGGGAGACATAGGATTCGGGGAAAGTGGGTTGCGGTCTCGATCACGATCTGGTGAGATGTAATGGAACCCAATCGTGTTTAATGGTTGCGATTGTGTGCGAGAATGAGGACGGGGATATGGGAAGGATGTAGGTGAGGTAGGGTCCCAGTGAGGACTGGTTGGATTTGAAGGGGCTCGGGTGCGAACGGATGGCCGTCCAAAAGAAGTCGGACTCGTGGAGAAGGATGACTGTATAGTTAGACATTCGGAAAATCAGAACCAGTTGTTTCTCTCATGCTACATAGGACATTACCTCTGTGTCACTGAGCGCCTGGTTGGATCCACCATCTAAACTCTTCCGCCTGCTGGCAGGTGCAGGACGTCGTGTCCAACTCGAAGGGGCCGTCCCAGCGAGAGGGGTCGTACGCTGTCTCCGAGTGGTATCAAATGCAGATGGTGGCGCATTAATTGGTGTCTTTGGTGGAACACTGGGTGGACGACTTGGGAGACATGACGTGCCTCCCGAGCTCCGGCTAGATGAGCGCGACGAGGAAGCTCCGCGGGTAAAGAGTTCTCGGCCTCTGTCGCTATGCAGTGTAACGTCCTCGTCCTCTGTAATAGGTGAGTTTTGTGGGCTGTCGGGCGGACTTAGTTGCTGCTGTACGCGTGTATTGTTGTCCTTTCCTGGAGACTCTCTTGGGCTATGTCGTGTCCTCTCTGCAATGAATTGCAGGAGGACCTGAGGTGTTACTTCGATCCCTTGGTTGGTTGCCAGTAGCGTTCGGAGCATCACCATTTCGTTATCTGCGAGTAGCTCGACGCCATATAGCTGTGAGAACTGGCGTAGAACATCTGGGAGAGCATCTGCAGGGATTGTAGGTTCGTTGGTCTGGTTTCGATAGGAAGAGGGAATGGAGTTGAACACGTCGTATAGTTCCTGTTCAATGTCGCTAAGCGACTGTCGACTGCGTCCATTTATTGACTGATTGGAGTGTCAGCCACGCGTCATTTTGCTGCATGAAACGTACCATGGCACTGGAAAATAATATCAGAGGCTACTTTGTACAACTTTGAGGAGATTGGAGGTCGACTTGAACCAGACGGAGGCATGCCACGGAGAACAAATAAACATAAACAACTTCCACCTTCGTCGATCAATGAAGTGCATGCATGCACTGCCCCGACGATGGCGAACTTTGTACAAACCAGTGGCTCGAGCGAATCTGCCGCTAAACTGAAGTACTCGTGCACTGATGCTATGTATTCTGGACTTACAAGTGGGCTACTGAGAATTCTTCGATGAAACCGCAGATATCCGAAACGACCCGTGTATTATTCGGCGTCTCGTCCATCCACTCCTTTATCAGGGTAGCAGTTGCGCCTTTGATCCCCTTCATGTCATCCAAGGCACACTGCACCTCACTTCGATGGCATCTGTGGACCTATAACTAGTCGCCTTACTCTGGCCTCTGCTCCATCCCACTTCCCTCGAGCAAGCAATCGCCCCAGAAGTTCATTGGTTACTCCTGCACAAATGGTCGGAAGTCTTGTGCTTGGCGAACTGATGCGGCTACGATATACCCAGCTCATGAACGCATCAATGACATTGCTGGTATATGACCATGTAACAAGTCTGGATGATGAGGTCGGTGCATCTATCGATCCTCAACCTCTCTCATCCTGTCGCTGAATGAATCCTGGATGGTAGATTGAATACTTCTGGAAAGGCCCATGGAACCTGTCTAGATTTCTATACATTGCGGTGTGTATTTCTAGTACAACAATCTGTAGGAGTTGAGACTCGAGCATTCAACCGCACCATGATTCCTAGATCAGGTGCTTATCTCTGATATATGTCGTGTAAGTGAAATCACTCACTTTGTGGGTAAGCTAACCAAATCTCCTCCCAGCGTTCATATCTGGGGTAAGCACTTAAGCCTGTGATCGGGCTTGAAGTTCTGGGATTAACCGTAATTCACGCCAGTCGATGTCGATTACCCAGCGGTACGTGGATTCCCCGAAAACACCATCCAAGGGCTGACAGCAGCTCAGTACGTGGTGTAGGAGCAATGTCACATCTAAAATCTCAAAAGCCACGGCCCTAGATATACGTCAACAATGATCGTGACTTCGTTAACAATGGTTCTCCTCAGCCTCCTCTGCCAAGGTCTGTTCAGTAATGGCTTGTACTTTTCTATATAGCCACAACTGAATCACCCCAACAGCCGCACTCACAATACGCGTTTGGTACTTATTTTTCAAACGCCCACTGATCAGAACATGCGTGGTATCAGCTTATGTATTATGCGCAATAGCGACTTGTGTGCTTGTCGGCTTTACGGAGAGCTACACCTATGCATACATGCACGGCGGGTCGATGCAGGGCGGTGCTTCCGTCATCGCCGCTCTCTACATCCCATTACTTGTACTTGACGTCTTTCTTTTCGCGCTGAAGGTCTACTTGCTCGCCACCAGTCCTGCATACATGAATAGAGACAAGTTTCTCTTGCGGTTCATGAAAGAGTACGCGTTGATCCAAGCTTTATGTGCTACGTTTTCATAGCTGAATCACACAGGGGCATGGCGATGTTTGCAGTCAATATAGGTATTGTGGTCATCTCGCACCACATACTATTGAACCTGATTTACTGATACAATGCGCAGGCGCTATGATATTTAGCGTCGTTGGACTCAGAATGACATCTGTGTCCGAATTGCCAGTGAGTTCCATGTTCCGTGTTACAGCAAAGGGCACTTATTGGAGTCCGTAGACGTATGCAGTCGCATTCAGTGGAAGGTACAGTCGGGTTGATGTACATACATGTGCTGCACCTCACCCGTGTTCCACAGCGTGATTGTTGCTACAACAGTTTTGTCTGTTTGTAGACCAATGCTAAGTCTGCACTCTCTGGCTGCCACTCATGGTGTTTCCCCATCCTGGCTGCTTAATCAGGCTGAGCTGAGCCGGGTTTACTGGACTGAAGGCACTAGAGATGGTGAGATTTTGGTGGAGGTTGGATTATAGGGCAGCACTTGTTTCTTATCTTGCTTGCTTACTGTATGAGATAAGTTTTGCAGTGCCACTAAACGCTAATCACTTCTGTACCTCTCATCGCACGGATAGCGAGAGACCTTCTGTTCAACAGGATGATCGGAGGGGGGAGGGGGGCAACAGCTATTGCATTCATAAGCTGAATCCAAAACGTTAGACTTCTTGCTTATATATCGATATCAGAAGCAGGGTGGTCAGCTGGACCGTGGTTGCGATCAAGTTTACGGACTCCGCTATCAGTGGAGTTGATATAAAGTGATCGTCCGTTCCAGGTTGCTCCTTGTATACGACATCTATCGTTTAGCACCCCATAATGGCGTCTGAAGTCCGTCAGTAAGTTGAGGGAGCCTATCTAGCTTAGACGGATTAACATGTCTATCATACTCATGACCATTCCTTTAGGAGGGCGAAGGCACAATCTGCATCACCCATTGGTCCTCTCGGTATCGAAGCCGCCTTGGAAGCCAAGGCCAACCCCACAATCCAGCCACGGCCAAAGATCTTTGATGAATTTGCCTTGACAGATCGTGTCGCACTGGTTTCAGGCGGTAATCGGGGCCTTGGACTGGAAATGGCGATTGCACTATGTGAGGCAGGGGCTCGAGCGGTATATTGCTTTGATTTACCGGAGGAACCTTCGGAGGAGTTCATCGCATCTCGGGAGTATGTGAGCAGGCTGAGGAACAACTCAAGGCTGGAGTACTTTTCAGCAGACGTGCGTGACCAAGAGTTACTGTGGAAGAAAGCGGAAGAGATCGGGAACAAGGAACAAAGGATGGATATTTGCATCGCTGCTGCTGGCATCCTCAAGGCCCACAAAGATTGTTTGGAGTATCCGGGGGAAGAATTCCGTGAGGTGCATGGGAAGAGTACTGACTTGATTGACCAAGTATCACTGATGCCAACGTTCTAGGTCATGGACGTGAATACGACTGGGGTTCTGTTCACGGCCCAGGCTGCTGGCCGGCAGATGGCACGTTTTGACAATGGAGGTAGTATTATACTGATCGCCTCGATGTCCGGAAGCATTACGAACAGAGTAAGACGGAGCCAGCCTCGCTTGAAACGTGCACATCATTGACTCGAGTACTGCAGGATCATGCGTGGGTTTCATACAACTCGTCCAAGTCTGCTGTGTTGCAAATGGCTCGCAGCATGGCGTGCGAGCTGGGGGTGAACAAGATTCGTGTCAACACTCTGTCACCTGGACATATATACACACAGTGGGTGTGATGTGTTCTTGAAGTTGTCATTCCTGATTGGCATTGGTGGGATAGAATGACTGCGGCGTATTTGGATAAGCAGCCGCATTTGTTTGACAAGTGGTCAAGCATGAACCCACTTGGACGACTTGGAAGGCCCGACGAACTTCGTGGCGTTGTAACATGGCTGGCATCTGACGCATCAACCTTCTGCACTGGAAGCGAGTGAGTGTCGCTACAGTGTTCTGTTACCTACATGCATGTGCTGACATGGAGCCTGCAGTATCATCGTGAGCGGCGGCCACCACTCGTGGTAGATAATAAACAGACAATCGCGGTAAACTGTTTCTGGAAAGATTGAAATGTCATGTGATTTCTCTATCAACGGTGATCCAGTACGGACAATCATGCACGAAAGTGTGGACCCCTATATACGAGCAGTGTAGTATATCATTGTGGTATTCATTCAAAGGCAAGGGAGCAGGCCTCAAAAGCCAACAAATACTTTCCATGCTACCTACACCCACAAATTATGTATATACACACTATGCTGCCAGACTTAATGTTACATCGTAAATGACAAATGTAAGAGAGAGAGACGACGACGACGACGCGATAGAGAGAGAGAAAAAAAACATGCGATGTGCGTAGGCTTGCGATTGAGATCAAAGTAAAAAAAAAGAGGGGATAGACCGGAAAGATGCAAAGCAAGAGAGAGAAAAAAAAAGATGGTAAAAAAGAAATGATTAGGTACATACAAATCAGGACCCCCAAAGCAAGCGTTTGTGAGTTTCGCCACGACGACACGGACCGACCAATAGACTAAGTGAGGGGGGGAAACAGATCAGAATTTACATGCGAGAATGATGATGTGCGGGCACATACCATATCCGACACCGCACACCCAGCCCACGAAGAGAACTACCATCCCGCGAAGTGATAATCATCCGCCCACGTCCAATTCCTAGACAATACCCTCCGTCTCCTCTCCTCTCTGTCCTCGTTCGCATTCGCATTCGTATGTCCACCAGCCCCACTCGAACCATGACCGGTCCCCCCGCGCGCGGGAGTCGCCGCCTCAGGTGTCGTCGTCATAGTGAGCGGCCGCATACTCCCAAACCCCCCCTGACTCGTGCGCCGGGCAGCAGCAGCAGGATTAGTCGTGCTGCTCACCTGTCGTTCCCACAACAGCTGCCTTCGCATGCTTTCCGACAACTCCGTCCTCAGCATCCGCCGCCTCGTTGTGCGCGGCGTCATCGGGGGTGCAGGCGCGGGAAGATTGTACGGGTGTCCCAGTGGAATCGGTGTTGGCGTGGCCATGGCTACCGTATTCAATGCTGATGCGACAGTAGTGGTAGCTGCTGAACCACCCGGTAAATAGTTCGTGACGGCCGCAACCAAGAGGCTCGTATGCGCGTCGCCCGGCCTCTGCTCCTGGTGGTGGTGCTGCCGTGAAGAGCGGCGTGTCATTAAGGCCTGCAGTTTCTCCTGTGCCACGCTCCTCGAAACGGGGATCTGATCATGCTCGTTCTCTTCCCCGCTATCATCTTCCATCTCCTCTTCCTGTGGCCGGCCTTTGGGACGATATCCTCCATTTTTCTCGGTCTTCCCAGGCTTGTTATCGTCGCCAGATCGAGACATACCAGACGAAGGAGGCTTGGAGCTGCTGATCGCCGTCACCTGCGCAGCCATGGGAAGCGCAGCGGCACTCTTGCTCGTCGAGAGACGCGTCGTTGGGGCTGCGAACGCACTATTACTCCGCTGGGGAACCCGTGCTTGCGGAACATGGTTCGGATGCTCACGACCCTGCATCTGACCCTGCACTAGACCCTGACTCGGTGCCTGCATCTGCGTCATCGTCAACCCCACCTTTCCAATGTCCTGAGATGATCGAGTTGGCCGGTACGGATGATGACCAGCGGGGAGAACCGCCGGATTCGGATTCATAAGCTGAGAAAGCAACCCCGACTGGGTCCTGTTCAGATTCGAGTACGATCGCTTGGGGACTTTAGCAAACATCTCTCGCTGGCGCTGCGCCTCGAGCGCCGCTTCGCACAGACGCGTCTCTTCCGTGGCTTTGGGCGTTGAATTGGGTTTAGAGGAGGGATCCTTCGGTTTGGGAGGTGCCACATGGGACTTATTTTTGGCACCCTTCGCCTGGCGTTTCTTCTCTGCGTCTGCGTCGTCCACCTCCTCCGACGCCCACTCGGAATCAGATCCATCGGTGGTTTCGTATTCCTCTGAGGTGCTCGCCACTACAATGGTCTTACGCCCCTGATGAGACTGCTGCACACCATTCGGCTGAACGTTATCGGCCTGATCCGTGCTTACCATCGCATTAGAATGGATGTCCTTATGCGTGTTCGTGGTGATCACGGCATTGCCTTGCATAGCGTAACCATTGGATAGGCCGCCAGCTGCATCGGGCGCCATTGCTGGAAAGGGAGGTGGAAGAGGGGGTTTAGTTGATGTGTCAGCGGTCGGGCCCCTCATCTTCGCTGGAGCACGTGCGCCATCGTGATCGTACACCTGCGCATACACAGGGGCCGTGGACTGCGTCGACTTGGATCCACCCGAAGACGGTGAACCGACGTTAAAGGTGGCTTTATGTTGCGGCTGGTGGAACTGCAGGTGATGTGGATGGGGCTGATGCTTGCCTTCGTGCGTAGATGACCGCTTCTGCATCAGCGGTGCTACAGGACCATGTCCATGTCCGAGGGGATGTCTTGCAGAATGCGTCCGTCTCAGCCGCGCCGCTGACACCTTGCCGGCTCCGACCCCCGCATCCTTCCCCTTACCCCTCTGCATGCGCGAGGCCGATCGTTTATCGCACTCCTCGACTGCCTCGTCCTCATTTTGGTCCTCATCCCCATCCTCGTGCTGGTGGTGGTCATCCTGAACAAACTGCTCAGGCTCCGCACACAACACACGCTCCTTTCCCTTCTCCTTCACCACAGCACTCGTCTTCATCTTCGTCTTGGATGCTGTATGCGCATGACGACCCTGCCGACTGCGCTGTAATCTCCCAGACGACAAACGACCAGCACCACGCCCAGACCCGTCCATACTCGTGCGTCTCGTATTACCCCCGTCCTTGTCTTCGCCCGGGGATATGTCTGACTTTCCCTCACTGACAGGCGAGCACACGCTCCTGCTATCCCGACTGCTATCCCGCTGTTGATGCGGCTTGGTTCCGTCCGGATCAGGTGATATTTCCTCGGGAGACTGCTGCAAGAAGAACCGACGCGCCTCACCAGGTGTACGCGCCATACACGCATCCATACCCGCACCGAATGCCGAGGTCGCGTCCGTGTCCGCAGGCGGAGTCGAAGACAGCGATGACGACGTGTCAGGAACAGGCGAATAAGGAAAAGCAGTGGTGACAGTAACAGTGAACGACGGGTGATTATTGGCTTGGGACAGCAGGGGTCCCTGTGACGGTTCAGGCACCCGCAGTCCTGTACCGCCCGAAAGGACAGCTGGACCCGGGAGAGGCAACGGAGGCAAAAGATGGGACGACTGTGATGATCGGGCCATGCCTTGACCACCACCGTCGAACGCCACGGCAGTGCCACCGAGGATAGGCGTCGTGGGTGGTGTAGGATGAGGAGTAGGGTTCACAACGACGACACGCGGGAACGCGTATGGCGCCATCGCGGTGGTACTTGTCCCGGCGGTGCCTTGGTCGCTCGGATGGGAGCCAGAGACAGAGACAGATGGAGTGACAGTGGCGACAGTGGTAGTATTTGAGGGTGGCGTTGAGGGTAGGTGGACGACAGGAGGAACCACCTGAGTTTGGAGGGTATCGTTTTTGTCATTGTGGGCCCCGAAAACGGTGTGAAGTACTGTTTGTGGAATGAAATGCGCCTGTGATTGCATATGTGGACGTGAGGGTGATGAAGATGTAGATGTGGGAGGTGCTTGTGTTTGCTCATGCGATGCAGGTGATGTAGAATGATGATGTGGTGTTGATGGCGATGGAGGTGGCTCGTATGATGCTTGTGATGCATGCGAAGGCGCGGGCGAGATTGGTCGTTGATGACACCGCGTTGGGGTTGTCGATGCGACGCGCTGGCGCGGTTTGGGTATATCCAAGTGATGTGGAAGCATTTCGACGATGACGCGTCCGACACAGTGGGACTTGAGGCTTTTCGCCAGCGATGAGCTTGTCGAGTCCGTGAGTGGAACGAAGGCATCGGGTGGCGGGACGGGCCGATCTCGATCTCGATCGCTGGTGGGGGAAGGGAGTCCCAAAGCGGCAAGAGCATCTGCAACCCCGCATTCGCATCCAAATTGGGAATAGCACGACACGTCGACAAGTCGTGACAGCAGCGAACAAGGCATTCAGTAAGTACCCGCCAAGGGAAACAACCGCACTGCTCACCTGTCGTGTTCAGTTGGGGACAAGAGAGCATCACGACGTCAGTAGTATTTGGATGGAAAGGCAACTCGGAGGGTGTGGGCGAAGAACGTCCCGAATCATCCAGGTGACTGGGCGTCATCGACACGGGTGTGAGGGGCTGATAAGAAGGACAAGCGACAGAGCTCGACGACGGTGATGACTGGGCCTTGACCTGAGCCTGGACGAGCTCACGATGCCACAACCGCCACGAGATGTTCTCCAGCCTGCGACCATCCTCGAGAGACTCTTTGCACTTGGTGAACACTGGTTCGTGCGGATCGGAGGCGTTATGAGAGGTGTTGCAAGTTGCCAAGAAAAAACGGAAGCGTCGGAGCCAAGCCACGAAAACTGATTAGAACCATGGAACTAAATGATAGAGCGAAACCGAAACGCACACGTCCACAGCCCAGAGAGTGCTTCATGACCTTGGAGATCCTTCACAGCGTCTGCCGTAACAGAGAGCACAGGAGCGGGGAAACTCGTCAGCATCCCCACCAATCGTTACAAGTCGGGAGCTGTCGTTGCTAAATAACCGAGATCCTTGTGGATGTTGGGGCAGCAGCCTGTAAAGCCAATGGGGCCTGATGGCTGAACTAGGGGTGTGACTACCAAGAGTGAACCACGAAGAACGGGCGCCCAGAGCCCACAGGCACAAGAAGACGGGGGAACGTGAGAGTTGGTTGAGCGTCGACTGACGTCAAAAAGATCTCAGCAAGAAGCAAAAACGATTAGCCCGAAGGAACGTACACTGCCAGCCTCCCAAACTCAACTAGGTAATCCTCAAGACGAGGCTCGGTCCACTGCGCAGCCTGTGAGCAGAAGTAATAACAAGTACTCGAGGGAAGGAAACAAGACACGACGGGATTCAACAGCTGGAGAACTTGTGAGAAGGACGAGTCCGGATCAACACCGCTCGTCCAGCCGAGTTCGTCAGCGGTGAACCCGCAGCTGTGGGTGTGTATGGTCGTGATTGGGCAAAGCGGAAAAATGGCTTTCCCCGCAGAAAAAAATGGAGGTCGCAACGTCGAGATGCGACAGGTCGATTTGATCTGGGGACACGACCGCAAAGCTTGACACCCGCTGGCAGATCAAACTTGTCAATGGGACCTGCGGGTGGGTGGGGGGGGAATCGAGAGACGGGGGAGGTATCCAAGAGATGGGGAGAGCAAAGGTGGGCCACACAGTAAAACGACGGGACTGTCGGAAGATGGCTGAGCCTGACCGAACGGCTGTGAATGAATGCTGTCAAGTGCTGCAGATATTGTTTCCGTTTCAAAGTAGACGACTACCATTACATAAGGTACCCAACACTACATAGGAGCACTTCAACCTTTCCACTCCTCTGATTGCATTCCTCTCGCCCGCCACTCCCCAGCCTACCCGGCGCCACTCGGGAGTCCCTTGTTCCCATTCTTGGCATTATCTCTGAAAATATTTTCACCAATTTATTCCATGTCAAAACACGTGCATTCGAGTAATGGAATCCTGAGGGTTTTTAGCTGGGGTTCAACTTGTCTCCTATACATACCGCACTGGCCAAGCTAGGCTCACACGACGTGTTCTTTCGTCGCTGTCAAGGAGAGTGCTACAATTCGAGGGGAGCTGGTATGCACATCCGAGCGGACCTTTTGAATCATTTGGATCATTTAGATACGGGATAGCGCATCATACTCATGATCACATGCATGTGTACCGCGATCAATCATGGTATAGCCTATCTGGCGTTCGTGGATGAGCGTTAGCGGTGGAAAGGAACCCAGGTTAAAAAGGTCACCGACGCCGCCCCGATCAATCATGGACCCCACAGTTGTGCATGTAACACCCAAGATTTCAAAAAGCGACCCAATTGCACAGTACGTATGTAGGTGAGCGGACAAAACAGCAGAAGCATTCGCGAACGAGCGATGAACCTATGTATTTGAATTATATTTATATGGTACCATAGGGTGCCGTCGCACCGTGGATATCTCGGAAATACTCTGCAACTTCACATAAACTTGTCAAGCGAGGAGAGAGAGGGTATCAGTGATTATGGGGAAAGCACGAAAAAAAAAAAAAACTAAGTTAAGGAGGTCCATTTGAGAGCCTAATCACCAGCTCGCAATGAACTGGCAGAAAGTGTCCTTTTCGTTCCTAGTATTAGCACAAACGCTGGCTTGAATGTTAATAGACTCACCATATTCATTTCGCCGGGCCGACACCGTCATCGTCGTGGGTCTGTTCACGGCCATAGCAGCGCTCCGATGGATCAAACGAGCATGTCCCTTTCTCGAGGTGGTATTTGAGCCCGTTTGGATGGAGATATGTCTGTTGACATCCGTAGCCGAAGTTGGAGTATGCATATATAGGACACCGGACCAAGGGGGACGGGAACCGAGTAGGGAAAAGAGCTGGGTCAGTACAACGATATGCACATGTGGAAGAAACCCCACCTTTGTACAACCCTGTGTCTACATACCCCCGCATCGACGAGGTTTAAGCACACATATCTAATCATATCACGCGAAAAGTCTGCACTCACCGGACACCTCAACAGCCCGTCTCGTCTGTCGCGCGGTACGACCACCCGCATGCGTGCCCGTGTACGCTGGCGTCGTCTGTCTTCTCCTCTGGAAGAAGGACGCGGCGCTGACGTTCCGGTGTTCTGGTGCACTTCGGGCTGGGGATGCTGCTGGTCGTATGGCTGAGTGGGACGGTGGTCATGGGGGCGGTGATCACGTGGCTGGCGACCAGCGTCGAGATGAAGGGAGCGGTCAACGGAACCACCTGAACATAGCCAAGGCGGCAAGCACAGCTCCTCATGACGGGAAGAGGAAGAAAGAAGATCCGACGATATGCACGGGTGAGGCGTCTCACCCCCACTGGATGGTGGCGAATTGGCACTGCTGGGGGTGCTTTTGGTGGATGCACTCGCTGGACCAGTGGAGCATCCTTGTTCACTCATAGGAGTACACGGGGAGTCGGCGGTGGTGTCTTGGGAGCGCGACGCGACGTCATACTCACCAGCGGGCTGGTCAGGCGGCACGATGACAGCATCAAACACATGACCTGGATCAAGCGGAAAGCCCACAGAAGAATCACTTCCGTCGGACGATGTAGATGAGAGCGAGGACGTCGAGGAAAGCGAAGAAGCAGGGGAAGTTGGCAATGTATGGAGGTAGATCTTTCCGCGTGCATTCGGCACGAGCGTGTGTGCTTCTTCGAAATGGTCTACGAGTTCATGGAGGTCCGAAAGCGAGCGCCCGCAGCAGGCAAAGTTGGAGCACTGTGAGGAAGGAAATGTATGTACATACGACGGCTTGGTGAAAGAATCAGCTGGGAGACGTACGAATTCGCGTTCGAGGGCGGGTATGTAATGCGGGTACGTGTCCATCTCGGCATGGACGAGCGATGGTATTTCTCTATGGACACGTCAAAAAGTGTGAGACGCGATTGATTTTTTCGACATACTGGTGGGTCTCGTCAATCATGTCGACGCGTCTCCTCGGTCGTGGTGGTTGAAGGAGATGCGTGTGGCTCGTGAGGAGAGTGCAGTGGGCAGCGAGGACGGCCAGTTCAATCTCGCATGGAATTTGGAAAGTCACCGTCGCCAGGCACGCTTCCATTTTTCCACTCCACAGCAGCCACTCAACGGCCATTCACAATTCACAGCATAAGTGCATAGCACAGCGACACTCGAGAGGATGGTTTCTGGTCGCTCGTTTCGAACATCCGCGAACTTACACAGGACGTCCATATGCATACTGAAAGATCTTTCTCCATTTCTTCGCTCGAGAAGACAATTCCGATGATCTCACCATGTTATGCATACAGCGACGGGACCGTTCCATATCTCTATTAATATTTACTTCGTGTCCACAGCCAAAGTCCTACATGGCTTCGGCATACTCCCACAAGACACCCCAGAACCTTTCACTCCAGGGACTGCGTGCGCAAAACGTCTCTCGATGCCGAATTTGCGATGCCACTCCAAACAGATACTAGGTATACTCTCTTCCTCCTACGTGGATCCAAGCCTGGGCAATAACTAACTCACAGTTCGGACGTTCCGCCATGAGGTGCTATGTCTGCTGTTTAGGCGGCTCCTCTGACCGTGCCCATGACCCCGGTCCACGGCCTCGATCAGCATCGCAATCATCAGCGACCAACGCTATGTAATACCGACACTAGCGGCATTACGAGCTTGAGGTGTATCAGAACAGCCGAATGGCACACGTCGCCTGCCAGTGGTTGCCGTGTGCCTATGTGCAGTTGGGTGAGCACCCAGATTTTGACGCAGTTTCCGACGTACTCGGTATTATCTTCAATCTCTCATCTGTGCTTAGTAGTGGTCGGGGCGTACTACGAAGGTACGCATCGCCCGTCTTTACATTTTACTGTGCGAGTCAGTAGTTCGCATGTGTTTCGAAGGTTAGTCCCGTCCTTCTATTTGGTATGCTCAAAATTACAGAGCTTTTGTTGAGTACTGAGTCGCATAGTAGCGTTAGTCTCCATTAACTGTATGCATCAGATCCATGGATGAGTCTGACTAACAACATGGCGCCATAATCGGAATCATCAAAGGTCCCATGATTCCTGGCCAACAAACCTTTGATCTTCATTCCAGTGGTCGCCGCCAAAGGAGTAACGCAAAATCAAAATGTTATCGTTACTAATAATGCAGGAAACAAACTTGGGCTCACCATCGAACGATCAATTCATCTTCGTGGTATGCAAAGCACTGACCGTGAATCCATATGCTTGAACGGTACGCGAATGCATCTTGTCAGTCTCGTGGAAGCACAAGTCTCGGAATTCCATCGTAACCGAACCGAACCCAATGTCCATACGGATCACATGCGCATAGTAGGATTTCCGGAACAACGGGAAACTGGCTACCGGTGGTGCTCGGAGCTCCCTCAACGTCTGTCACGTAGCTAAAAGGCTTTCAATGGGTTAGTACGCGCTCTCACGATAGGCCTTTGTACATCCCAATCGAAGGTATCAATCTGTACCAGGTGACCGCACTTTCACGTTACTTGCGTGAACTAAATCGGCTCGGTAGAGACAAAGGCATCATTCCAGCTGCAAAGCTAGTCTGGCTTGGGCTATAATGCCGACAATGTGACATTTAGTGTAAGTCTACAGGTCCTATTACGCCTCGTTGCGCTCTGTATACGAAATCGTTGACCATAGATATTGTGCTGTTTCTAGTCAGGGGGAAAACGGAGCTTGTTCTTGTGGTCCGAAGCGAAAAAATCAGTTGAATGTAAAAGTGGTCCAGGTCTGCCCCGTAGAAGGACTTTATGAGCGATAGGATGTCATGGAGTATGTACCATCCTTCCATACATCCTTATCTCCAGCTCCACGGACGTATGTTCCATCTGCTTCAAGGTGTGCCACAATTCTCTCAAAAACATCACTTGTAAATGCAGAGGGTAGCCCTTTCCATATCCATTCCTCGATATCATCGAGTTGTGGCTCAATTGTGCAGTTTACCTCGCTGCATAAGTGCTTTCGCATATCTTCCTGTTGGGTCTCCACACTTTCAGTGGCAGAGAGATAAGAAGAAAGCCTGAAAACAAATAGACTATTACAATAACAAACACTAATGGCAAGACAATAGCACTCACAGATAGGTGGAGTTTTTGTTTTACACATAACTGACTAGAAATGGAGATCAGCAAGGTTTTGATCCTCTGGACAGTAATATTTGTGGGAAACTCACCGACATTGAAATGGTTAGGCCAGCTGATCAGGGATGAAGACATTAGTCTGGTGACCAGACTGTTGAAGAGGTAGTACGTGGCAAACTGTTGATAGACAGTCTGGTAAAAAATCATAGAGAGGGGGGCCCTTGAACTGCAACCACAACCATGGTCAGTTTTCCCACGCTATGCATCAGGAAAAAAACACATGACAATATAGTACTATGTAGCCTCTGTAGCACTCAAAGCTCTATTGACAAGTCCCCAATCTATAGTCAATGTAGCTACAGGCACAGATTCTATAGTACACCATAGTGGCCATAGTCTGACATGTAAATACATATTCAACATAGCAAGGTTGCTATATATGCTACCAAGACTATGTATTGTCACATAGCCCCTTTGACTTCTATCACAACAGTGATAGGCTTCCATTGCCACTTGCTATAATGACAGTATAGCAAAACATAGACTACATTTCTTACTCAGGCAGTACACAGTTCAATCGAATTGAATCCATTTCA
>Ga0307518_10000350_pt1 | contig 34861 bp, 45 predicted proteins | sample 25_EM_MG_FD_203889 | JGI IMG/M metagenome (GOLD analysis project Ga0307518, IMG submission 203889) | Populus trichocarpa ectomycorrhiza microbial communities from riparian zone in the Pacific Northwest, United States - 25_EM | ecosystem: Host-associated > Plants > Roots > Unclassified | place... | reverse complement strand
TACAGAGGCCCTTCTATTGACTCCCATCCACAGGCTAGCCGCATTGCAGCACTTACTACCGTCCTTTTGCCGAAATGCTGCGGCAAGCCCCCTGCAATCCTCGGCCTGAATGTAGCGGCTACCCTGCAGCATATAGTCCTCTGGCCGCATGCCGCAGCTCCCTTGCCGCATTAGGTCCTATTGCCACAGGCCATATCCTGATCTAGTGTACTAGTGTGTCAGCCCACCAATATTACTTGGTGACAACCTTTCCATGAGCCACCAATATGGCATGGTGAAACACCTTACCATTAGCCCACTCGTATGACATGGGGATGCACCATGGCTGGGCCCTATCTCAGCTGGTCATGTAGCACGGCCAATTGTCAGCTTCGTCTGTCTGTGTTGTATGGGACAATGCAGGTGCATTATGTGCATTGACAACAGACGGGTCAAGTGGCTGGGATGGCGTGACAGATGGCAAGTATTTGTGCACAAAAGACGGCGAGTGCCCAAGGGACGACTGAGAGAGCTGTCTGCTAATTGATGTGGCTGCGCTGCTGGTATTGCTGTTGGAAGTGATGCCATTGTGTCGCGAGTGAGATGGCACGATGAACGCGTGAGGGGCACTGCCATTGTGCAGCACATTGCTCACCATGGTACTAGCCATGTCGCCCGCTTTGGCATTGGGATTGGGGGATTGAGATGGGACCACAGGCGTCGGACATTCAAATGAGACAGTTGGCAGGTGGTCGAGTGACGAAGTAGAGTGGTGTGCATAAGGTGACACTGAGAGCAAATGCGAGAGGGGGACATCAAAGAGCGAGTCGCCATCGGAGTCGTCTGAGGGGGTGATGATGCAAACTGAAGCGTTCAGCGGTTCTGTTTTAAGGGGCTTTGAATTCGGAGCTGCTGATGGACCTAAGACTGATTTGCGAGACAGAGACGATGGCCGAGGGCGGGTCTGTCTATCCTTCGCTCGTTTGACACCAGACCTAGGATGTTCCATCATGAGTCTCCGCTCTGCATCTGCCTTCGCATCGAGTTCTTTCAGGCATCGGAGAACATCTTCGCCATGCTTCAGCATGCGGCTCCCACTCCACCCAACTGCTGCCAGATCAGCTGGTGTGGCCAACCTTCGATTGGAGGCGATCTTCTCGATTATAGCATCAGGTAGTAATGCTGATGGACCATATGGAACTTTGTCTGAATAGTCCTCCATCCATGTATCTAGCCGCCATGCAAAGAGCAGATCTTTGGCATTCTTGAGGTGCTCGTCACGACAAGTAGCTGGCCCCTGTGAGGATGGTACCATGGGACGCTTGCCGTTGCGATGAGGGCTCTTGCTTGGAGAGAGACCAGACTCGAAAATGAATTGAATGGTGCTGTTTGGAGGAGTCTGGGGATGACTAGGTACTACAGTGGACGTAGTAGTAAGACGAGCTTCACAGTTATCGCAACAAGCGCCCGTAGGTGCTGTGAGAATTTGGCATCAATGTTTCAAAGACAAACAACAGTGTGGCTGAACTAACCTTTGCGTTGGCAGGTACTATTGAAATACTGATCCGCCACATCCCTTCAGCACGCTGTCGTCTCTAACCATGCACGTAGCCCATCATCCACATCTTTCACATAGGTAACTTTACCTGGCTTGTTGGGGTCCGTCTCTACTTTGGAATGCCACTCTTGAAAAACAGTTGGTTGGATGAGAAGAACGGCTCGTGCCTGAATATTGGGTGAGCGTCCTGCACGACCCGCATGTTGCATCCACACTGAAAGAGATGCAGGGACCAAAAACTGCACAACGAGCTCGATGTGAGGCATATCACAACCCTACAACGAATCAGCTGATCTCTCGTATTCGTGTAACAGTGCACTTACCATTCCAGCAGCCTCTGTGGTGAACAACACCTTGATTTCGCCATCTTGGAACCTCTGCATCAATATCTTTTTGGTGCGGGGTGTCAGTCGAGAGCTGTATACAGCTGCTTGATGATGAAATTCCTCCGGTGAGTTCTGCCGGACCCATCGACATGCCTCCATGAGAACGCTGATGTCGTCAGCAAAAACCATAGTCTGTTTAAATCTATTCACGTGTCCTTCTCCACCGCAGCTTTCTGGAAGAATAAATCGAAGGGCTTCAAGGTCGCTCTTCCCAGCTTTGAGGCGCCTTGTTTGCCAGGTAATGTTCGGGCGGTCAATGCCCAGATTGATATGGTAGGCTTTTGATTGATCTATCTGCATCGTGCTCGTCACTTGCGAGAGTACGTGCCTTGGCATGGTTGCTGATGTGACAAGAACAGGAACATGGGTTGGTACGAATGCACGGAGGGTGCCAAGACTCGAATACTCTTCCCGAAACTTGTCCCCCCACTGAGAGATACAGTGGGCCTCGTCTATTATGATGGCCGATATGTGACCTGAAAACTTCGAGCTGCTAATTAGTGCACGAAAGGTATCGTGTTTCAAACACATTTCTGGTGAGGTCAATATGACCTGATATTTCCTCTCTTCAAGGGCCTGTAGGAAGAAGGGTAAGTTAGGTGGTCAACAAGTCCAACTTAGCCTTCAAGACAGGCAGGACTGACCTTGTGCAAAGACTGAGAGTAGGTCTGACCATTGACTGCTATGGCTGTGAGACCCAAGCCCCGAAAGTGTCTGGCCTTCAGGTATCCATGTGAGTTAGGTTGGGTGAATGAGATTAAATGTATACCTGGATGTGTTCCAGAGAATCAAGAGGCGATATTATGATAACTTGTTTCATTGGCTCTGCGAGTAAGGGCATTATGAATGGCATGGTTTTGCCGGCACCAGTACTTGCCACAACTATGCAGTCGAGACCCAGGAGTAAGGCCTCTGCCACATTTAGTTGCCAATCATAAGGATGTTTTCCACCAGTACGTGCCTCGAACTCTTCAGAGATTTTCGTCCAAATCAAAGTAGAATCATATTTGTGATTTTTGGAAGCTTTTGCACAGGCTGCTGCAAGAATCTCAGATGGCAGAGACATGATACAGGGGCTAGGGAATAGAGCGACTATCACAATCCAAAGTAGATACTGCGTGCACATTGGCTCTGTGCTTCAGATTACATAATACGATCTACCCCCTTCTATATCAAATGCACCAGATGTTGTAGGGCACTCTACCAAACAATCACGAAAAAGGAAATTCTCATTTATCGATATTGCACATATATTGCACGGCTGTGCCCTTCAACGGCGGGAACGAGACTAATCACCACGATAGTAATGGCGATTCCCGTCCAGGAATTGCTGTTCCATAGATCATTGCAATCTGCCAAATGTCAGTGCACGGATGCAGTACGTTCAATCGGAGGCTCACGAGTTGCGGCTGAGTCGGTAGTATTGAGGTTGGATGGCGAAAGTCCCCAGAACCCAAACAGCTATAGGACAGAAAATACGAGCTACCACGAAAAACAAAGCCATTCACACAAACATACAAAGTCTGAACCGTCGCCTTGGACAATAACCTCGCACTCTGCAATCAAGTCATTCTGCAACGTTGTATGTCAGTATTTGGTGGACCCTCAATAGTCCGTACCTTGAAGGTGAAATGGGTAACCACGCGCATCAACCCCACTCCCGTCGCAAGGACGACGGTGAGGGGAAATAGGTACGTATACAATTTGATGTACCTGAGGCGTTGCTAATCGTCCCACAAATACGATGTCAGATGAACCGCCAAAGACAAGCAGCGTGCGCACCGTAGCTACCGCAGCGATGCCAAACACCTGAAAGACTAGTGCTACAGTGTACATGACAGTCCTTGCTATATCCAATGGAGCAAGTTGCGGGAAGTTATCTGGTTGGCGCGGAGAAGTCAGCACAAGCGTGGGTGGCTGTTTTTGTTATCAGTGAGCTCCCCGATTCCTGCTGGCTTTGAAATGATGCAACTTGTGAGTCCAGAGTAGGTTCGAGACATGGATAGCTTACAGCACTACGGAAACAGGATGTAAGCCTCGGGGAAGGAATGTAAAATCATGCACGTACAAAAACAAACACCAAAGAGAGCTAAAGAAGGCCACTGAGAGAACATGAATGCCATGTCACAAGAGCCGAGCCAAAGGGTAGACTTACTCGCCAGGACGACCAGTCGCAGTCTGCGCTCGGCATGGAATTGCGGCTCTGCAAACTCACTGGTAGGAGGACCTTGTCTCGAGACCATCATGGACTATGCGCAAGATGGACATGAAAGAGAAAGAAAAGCCTGCCACGGCAGCCACCCCCTCAAGACTTCGAATTGGGGGGGAGCGGGGGAGGGAATGAAGTCAGCTGCAAATACATCAGATGTGTATGTATTGCAAGTGTATGTATGGATTCATAAAAGTATCTAGTCCAGCGTAGATCATTTTGCATTCGCTGATAGCATTTGGTCTAACCGACGAAGTCGGGTTGAGAAAATACCAAGAACCTTGAATGAAGGTACGTACAGGCACTCCTTCCTCCCCAAGAAGCACAGACTCGACGTAGTGCGACGTGATGTAGTGGTCAATTATCTCGCGCCTTCAAGGGAGTTGCGTTGTCAGAAGCTAGTGGGAAATCTCACCGCGTACGTTGGCGTTGGGGCTGATACAAACCCCGAGTTGTCCATAATAATAGATCCTCTATAGTTGTCGTCCTCCCAACACTCCAGCTGACTTCTCTCCAACAGCCTCCATTGATTCCTTGAGATAATAAATACCTATGTCTCCGGCACCGACCTTTATTGGCACCCGTATGTGACTCATCGGCATCGAACTGTACCAGTAATACGTCGCTGTGAACAACGGCGACATTCCCTGCGGCGGGTGTGCAGCGATCCAACCCGAACCGTAGAACAACGGAGGTGGAACGGGGTTTACGATGCAAAATGAAGCGGGTTCCTCGAATGGCCGCGTTGATTGTGGCCGCGTATCAATCCGAACAGGCGGGATCTGTAGCTCCGGGTAGATAGGAACTGAAGGTGCTTGCATTGGCTTCTTGGCACCGTCCGCTTTATCACCAGGCTCAGGGGCTGTAGTACCTATGCGTGCACCCACACCACCAAAGAGGTGATGGTCTGCGCCTGCGTCCGGGGTAACCACGATCAGAATAAACTCGACGGAGTGGCTACTTGCTGTTGACCACGCGGCACAAATCCGGGATAGGGCTAGCGAGAACTGGACCAGTATAGTACGGTTCGACAAGCTCTGGATCTCCTATGTAGGAGGGGTAGAAGATGGGCTTCACACTGGGCCGGTGTCTCGAGTATCAAAGGTGCACACTCAAGACAAGATGAACATACCTAACATGAGGCACCTCGTAAAATTGTGCCACAATGTTGCGAAATCGTATTGAGCGTGAATTTGGGGGCTAAAGTGACCTAGGATGACGACGGCGAGCTGGTCTGGCCGGTTCAAGCAACGAACGAACGAGAAGCTCGATATTTTCCATGAATTTGCTGGTAACTAGGTAGCATTTCCATATTTAAATTTGGTTAAGCTTACGCTGAGTCATCGACGTCAAACTCGAGTATGACGAGGTCGGTATGATCAATCTGGAATACTTGTGATGAGAAACCCGGAAAGCGAGACCTCTGATGAATTTCGCGGGTTTCCCGTGGAGTCTTGAGGGAGTGCAAGCTCAAGTTAGACCGCTGGGTTTTCCCAACTCCAGCGCCTCCGGTTATTGGCATATTGCCGGACACGACAAAGGACAGGTTGACCAGAACGCTCGACCATGACACTGATCAATCCATCCAATAAAACTCCACTGGATACCTCAAGTGCATTGAGTGTGCTTCTCCCACTGCTTTCTGCCTATTTTGTTACTGCCCTACTTGCCATCCAACCCCGGACTGTCTTCTGGCGAAGGCTTCTGCTCCCTTTCACACTCTGGTTCGCCATTCGCGCTTGCGCTTCTCTTGATATCTCTGGCGGAGATCCTGCTAAGGCGCATGCCAATCAATCGCTTGCTGTAGGTCACAGTTACCAAATCTCATTACCCAAGCACGGTTAACACATGGTCAATCTAAGCTTCATGTCTGCATGATGTCGATGCGTTGTGTCGGGTGGACTGTCTACAGTGCTCAAGTGAAGCCTCTCCCAGGTACGCCTGCCGATGTCAATGCTAGAAGAGCAACGTGGAGCTCTCTCTTTTTGAGTGCGTGCGATTTGGCTATTGGCCCCCGCGAACTGGATTGGCAAGGACCGTCTAAGCCCAAGACTCTTCGCAAACCTCATCCACTTCAACGGAGATCCTCTTTTATAAGACACAGGGCACTGTCCTTCATCCTTCATCTTGTTCTGAGCGATTTCTTTCTATTCGCTCTGCAATCATTCTCACCGGAGATTAGAACCCCAGAAGGAGGTTCCGTTTTTGATCCTTCCTTGCCAGCTTCGCAACGATATCTTCGATCGACTCTGATGACTTTGTTTCTCGGCAGTTCAATATACACGGTAACCCGCGTCTCCTATGATGGCGCCAGTGTAGTTGGTGTCCTCATCTTCCGACAATCCCCTTCACAGTGGCCTCCCCTGTTCTCAAGTCCCTGGCGAGCAACTTCGTTGAAGGAACTCTGGGGTGAAAGGTGGCATCACCTGAATAGAAGTTGGATAATCAATTTGGGAGCCAAGCCTATGCATCGTCTTTTTGGACCAGCGGGCGGTGTTCTGGGCGCATTTACCATTTCTGGACTCATCCATGATCTCGGCTTGAGAGCCGTGGGAAGAGGTTCTGATTTCTTGGCTGTGGTCGGGTTTTTCTTCATGATGGGAGTGGGTGTCATTCTGGAGTCCGTGTGGATTACTGTACAGGGTAAGACCCCTTCGGGTGTTGCTGGATGGTTATGGACATTCGGTTGGGTGGCACTATGGGGAAATATTATCGCAGATGCTTGGTTGATTAGGGGTGTTGCTGCTAGTGGTATCATTCCGGAAGGATATCGACCTTCCAAGATAGCCTGGGCCTTCATGACAGCATAGACTCACTTATGCATACTATTGTAGCGATTCGAAGTTAAAACGTTTTGTTGTAACACTATCCAAGATTCCAACCGCAGGAAATTGAATTGAATTTTGCTTGGTAGAGTAAGTGAAAGACGAAATGTGATGATGGCCTCCGATTGACTTTGGAGTTGAAGCGCTGCATAGTATCATGAGTCGTGCGGTGCACAGGGGATGGGACTTGGCACACCATTTTGCCTAAGTAAATGACGCGACGCCATCCAGTGTGGTCAACTTCAAATCTCCTTCTGAACTAGGGCAATGACGCTAGATGAAGACAGTCACCTTTTTTTGATTCCCAATAGCAGAGAAGTAGCCATTGGGCACATGCGGCACCGGAACATTGACAAGACCCACCAGAGGGTTACCGAGTCACTTGAATATACTCAGGAAAATGGCACAAATGGTACCGTGTACCGAATCCAAGAACAGTGACAGGCGTCTACAAATGTGAAGCAGGAGGCTACCAAATAGTATTCCAGGGCATTATGCGGGATGAAGGAACGTTTGCAACTATGCAATGGTAAATTGTGAATTATCCTACCAACCGCAGCACTTACATATTCTTCATAATGGTGCAAGACCTCACGGAGTTGCTTCCTTGATATCTCGGCGCGGTACAGTATCTCATCATCCGTGCTTTTTCCGTCGAAATATTGGTTGATTCTAGAGAGCACGTCTTAGTTATCCGGGAATCTAGGACAGGAAAACCCACTGTTCGAATCGTCTGGCGATGTGCTCCTCTTTGCCTTCGGACATTGCAGCTAGCCATCGGCGTTCCAGAGGAGATGCTGTTCCAGGGTCAGAAATGAGAGTTGGCCAGAGTGTGTCCTCTATCGATCCCCAGCCAACATTCTCATCGTCTGATTCTTCTGTGCTGGTCGCTTCATCGTCTTCACCTATAGATGATATCGATACCTCGCTCCCTTTGCTTAGTTCAGACTCAATTGATGACATGCGCTTTGTATAATGATGGGCCCTTTTGGGAGATAAAGGTAACCATGTGATCCCTGGCCTCTTGGGGCCATTGTCATAGTAAACGGGATCTTCATCGAGAGCGTGAAGGCGGCTCCCTCTCCGCCCGCGATGCTGTAGTCCTCTTTGCCACTCTAGCTTGCGTTCATGGACCTGACGAACTCGGGCTTTGAGTTCAGTAGTTGCGACGATGCGAATTCGCAGGTGAAGAGTGTACAACAAGTCACGTTTGAGCAACCAAAGTACCACCTCATGGTAAAGTGGGATTAGATCTTTGGAACCAACAACACTGGCAAAGAAGTGATTATCACTTTGTTTGGAGCTGGCCTGGGAGATGCTGGACAGGAGAGACGGTAGAGGAGGTACCGTGGGCTGTGGGAAATCGCGCTTGAATTCTACAGAAAGTGTAGATAATCTGTAGTGAATTAGCTCACGCTGATCAGGTAGGAGATTCTGCCACATACGGTGCATCAAATTTCGGTGGGATAGTAAATATGGTCTTCAAACCAGCATGGACGGTGTCAACGACTTTCGCTCGTCTGTGGTGAACGAGCCAGCGCACGGTAGGATAAATTTGTGTCTCCAAGTCCCAGTCCAGCAGATTTGCCATATCGGCCAGCCTGATTTCGCTCGATAAATTGATTTACGGGGTATAGCGAAATGTGACGTACGATAGTGTAACAGAAGCCGTTTCAAGAAACCTGATCAACCCTTCTGCATGATCTCTTTCATCGGGGGTCACATGTGGACCCCGTAGGTTGGTGTACGGGTCCAATGCCTGATCTCCGTCCAGGAGGAGACTCTTCCACGGTGCGAGAGCTGGAAGCCGCCAACCAAAACTCAAATCACAACCCCAGACTTTTGCTTCGCCTTCGTCCTCCAGATGGTCCACGAAATCGAGCTCGTACTCTTCTTCGCTGTGCAAGAGATGGTCCAGGTATGGAGGGAGTTGCAATTCAAGAGGGATGTTGTTAAGGGTAATGTATGCCATGGTAGACGACTTGACGGCTTCGAAGAGCGTCTTCATAGCAGATGCAACGGAAGACGTACGAAGAACGTGCGACACGAATTCGGAAAATGGCTCTCCTTAACCTACATCAGCATTCATTGTCGGCGGGACGAACATAAAAGAGACCTTTGGCAATATACTCCGCTTCCAGGGATCCGATGGCGTCGCATTCAGTTTCTACAAAATTTGATAGAACTTGCTGTTGGAATAACAGCGCAGTAATTGTAAATGCGATTTGTTTGTAAATCGTGTCGAAGTACTTGGCTACGTTTCCAGAAGCAGACGAAAAGGGATCGGGCAGGTCCAATACAAGAACGAAATGAAACATATGCAACCACGGGTTGTTACTGTGTGAAACCGAAGGCGATACTTCGCGAACAGACTTTAGGTCATCCATGGACGCACGATTGGTAGACCCCCTTCCTCGGGAACCGGACGAGGCCTTCTCTGGTTTGAAGCGCCATTGGCCGTCGTCCTCGACATAGACCGGGTGCCCTATAAACGCTAGGTGGTCGATGATAAGCTCGAACTTTTGATGACAGAGAGAGCATTTTGGGCATAGCATGCTAGCCAAGAACTGGGTCGAGTAATCAAAAAGCCTGTGGTAATCGTCATTCATCGATTCTGCCTCCAGGTCTTCATCGATGGAGAAATAATCCTTGGATGGTGGGCTAGACGTGGGCAATGATGGATTTTGGGAGAAAGGCCTTGACCTGTCTCGAATGACAGAAGATGATTTCCACTCATAATCGGCAGCACCCGTCACTGAATAGTTTCTAGGTGGTATGGCCTCCGTTATCGTTGATGAATCATTGTGATTAGCAGCTCTCCATGGGTTGTCAAGCTCGAGGCCGTCTTGGTATGGAAGTGGACGAGCAAGTCTCGACGTTGTTTCGGGATTTGGAGGCCATCTGAATACGATATTCGGTCCTTTGGCTGAAGAAGTTACAAGGAGAAACGCCAGAAGAGTCTCTGCCATGGAAGGGCTGTTGGAGGTGGACGTCAGTATTGAACTGCCTGCCTGGGAGACTGTCGTCTCATAGCGTTAGTGACATACTTTGAATGGTGGAAATACAAAGGGGTGTTTCCTTTTATCAACTTTCAGGAAGACGCCATAATCCACACAAGGTCCCGTAAGGCTCAAGCTTAAGCATTTTCTAGGCTACATCCCGTAGTCTTAAGTCACGATGGTCGTCAAGCGAGAATTGGTGTCTTTGAAGTCGGGCGTCGTTCTCGAAACCGCGGTTGCATACCCACCACCAGAGTGCCGTTCCACCCGGGCAGCATTCTGCCTGCACCCATGGTCATGGCTAGGGGGATGCATGGACGACCCGTAAGTGCTCTCGTGTTTCTCCAGTACACGCATTTGTGCTATCAACCTTGCCTTTTTCGATCAAGGACTATTCAGACCATTGTCAAGTTATTGATTCGCCAAAACATTTATGTGGTGTATTATAATTCTCGGGGGGTCGGGAAGTCAACTGGACGCGCATCATTCACAGGACGACAAGAAGGTGAAGACTTGCAAGAGCTGGTCCAACAATTCTTGCACCACGAACCACATATCACCTCTGTCATCATCCTCGTGCGCCCATATTTCCCCCTGAACGCCTTTCATGCTTCATCGCTTTATAGGGTTATTCTCATGGCTCGCTAATAGCGACGTTACACCCAGTACTTGCCCCTCCAATCAAGATATCCTACGTGCTGCTTTCGTATCCTTTAAGTCCAAGGGGGCTGCTCACCCTGTTCCACACCAAGGTTTATTCAACCGCACTAGGTGCTTTGCTCTGTGATCCTCGTGCAACCATTCTGATTATCCACGGTGGACGAGATGAGTTTACTGGTAAAGCCAAGTATGACGCATGGACAGAGATGCTTCGGAAGACCGGTGGAGCAAAAGCTCGGTTGGACATTGTTACTGTTGCAGAAGCAGGGCATTTCTGGAACCGCAGCTCTTGCAGGTCCGCCTTGACACACACGCTAGAAAACTGGCTGAATAGTTGAACCCGCTTCATTGCCATCGACTGAATAGATGTTGCGTAGTTGTTTTGTATTTACTCGTATACCAAATTTGGATTTCCATAGCTACTCTTCAACTAACCGTCATCTTCACTCAGTACGTTTCTCCACTCTGCGTGTCTGGCAGGCTTCCAGTTTCACCTTGTCGAGTTTGTGGTCTTCTTTCTTTTCTTTCTCTTCTGCTTTCTCTTTCTAATTTCAACTAGAGCGCGATATGTAAGTACCGTCCGTGCAACCGGCATTACTTGAAGTTGTTGATTCTTCCAGGCCTCTGCCAGACGAGAGACCTCGCCAGAGTGTTGCCAACCTCATTGGTCGCTTTGAACAACAGAACAAGCGACAATCGTTGCCAGGTGCATCCCGCCCACCAATCAGTGATTGGGCCAAGGAGGAATCCAAGGAAAAGAAGGAGAAGTCAGTAGCGTCCACTGATGCTAAATCAGTGTTCCCACCCTCTACCCCATCGTCTGGCCCATCTAAGCCAAGTGCTCCAAGCCCTAAACCCACGGTGGATGTGACCGCTGCTACATCTGCCGCCCCTTCCTCTCCCGAATCAGCCAAGCCAGGTCCACCAGGAGGCAAAGCAAACACGGCTGGAACATCTACCCCGACCCCTAGTGCGAAGCGAGCACCTTTGTCTCCCTTGAAGAGCCGACCTTCTACCGCGTCGCATTTACCAGTTAAATCGCTTGCCAAAACCCATCCTCCGAAGACATCCCTTTCAGCCACTCCTTCACAGCCTCTCAAGCCACAGCATACTGGGCAATCGGTGGCATCAAACACATCTGTATCTCGCACCCCTCGTGCTACTTCCAAATCTGTGACTTCAACTCCCTCGCGTCCAAAGACTCCCGCATCACACTCCCTGGGAACTTCTAGACCCAAGACCCCTTCTAGCGGACTTTTCGCTCCAACCGCAGCCTCCCTTGCGCGTTCGCGAATTGCCCAACCGCCACTCCCACCACCAGTGAAAAAGGCGACATTGAGCAATAGCGCTACCGAGAGGCTCAGCAAGCCAACTGCTGCATCGTTGTCGAAAGCTCGGGCTCCCGTTTCGGCTGTTCTCAGCCCTCCGCGGGTCGTAAAGTCGACCTCCACTGGCGGCAGCTTACGTGGTCCATCGAGACTCAAGGCCGAGTTTGCCCCTGACAAGTTGAAGGATGCCAAAGCCAAGGAAGTGGCCAAAACCACTGCGCCTCAATCCCGAGACACTGACTCCTCCGCAAGTGAACCTGCCCGGAATAATCACAGCGAGGGGGCCGTTCTTTCTGACGTGGATATGGTCGAAGATGTACACAGCCACGGCGATATATCAACTGAAGGGGTCCATGACGTTCAGCAAGCCCTTCCACCGGATGCTGGAGTCAGCGAAGAACCACACGCTATACCTGAACCACCACAAGAACTGCCAGATCTACCTGCCCCTGCGCAAGAAGACCCAAGCGTTGGGTCCTCTCGTGTGCAGGACCCTGTTGAAGAAGAGGTACAGGGCGAGGTGCACGAAGAAGAGCAACTGGTGGCTAATGATACCCAGTCACACGAGGAAGATGTGTTTGCCAATGGCGATGATCATTTCACAGCTGGACCCATGCCTCCCACATCTGGGAACGACATTGAGGACATAGTGAACTTGCTCGAGGCTACGTCGCTTCCCAAGTCACGTCCACAGAGCATGATCACCATTCCTGACGAGCACGTGGATACTCCAGACGAGGCCTAAGTAAAAGGCTTCTTAGGTACCGACCTTGTAAGTCATGTCACATATAGTTGTTTGATGTGCATAGTTGGGTGGTTTGTCGACTTCCTTCTATCAATATCTACTGTGGCTAAATGTCTCCTGTCCAGGATCGCCATTCGCACAATCATTCACTGCTACTTTCATTTAGTTACTTGGCTCTTGTCTAGCCTACTATTCTTGTCTATGCAGTCTTCGATGCTTCTGGTTCTTTTTGCGTTTAACGAATCTTAGGTTCTTCACATTCTCGATACATACCGAGTTGTTTTACTTGCGCAGTTTACTGACCCATGCTCACGGTAGTTTGCATTAAAGTATACCCGACATGGAATCTGAACAATACAGTGACTGAAGCTTGTAATAGCATACGAAAAACAAATTACAGAAAGTCACAAAATAGCAAAAGCATAGAAAAATAAATCAGCTGGTGTTACTTGTGCTTGGACATTTTTCCCAACTTCTTGGAGATGAGCGCTCAAGCACCTGGTGGGTGTGAAGCTGCAATACCGTGCGAAAAAAATATTACAGAAAGTCGCATCAAAGCAATTGGAAAGCATTGAGAAATAAACCAGCCAGTGTTACTTTCCCTTCAACATCTTCTCTAACCTCTTGGAGGTGAGCAAGCGCCTGGTTGGTATGCGCCCCACTCCCTCCTCCTGGATTCTCTGTATGCTGTCAGTTGAATATCATTTTGGAACATGGGAGTACGAACTCTGAGTTTGAATGCACACATCTGATGGCCCTTCTTGCCCAGTTTCATGAAGGCCTGAAGGTTGGCCGTCAGAAACCCGAATAACACCAGAGAAACAAACTAAGACACGACCTCATCAACCACATAAAGTCCATCGTAGCGATACCTACAAAGCAGGTCAAGAACAACTGGAGAATAAGACAATGCCCAGCATTTACCCGGACTCAGGGGAGTAGAAGTTGTTGTCGTTCTTGCCACGTACTACTCTAACGGGGCGCTTTGTCTGAGAAGAAATCTACGAAGAGTCGAGCGTTTCAACCTGGACTGTGTCACTCAACTCACAAGCAAGGATTTATTCGGAAGGTGATCAAAACTTTGATCTTCGACTTGTTCCTGGGGACAGGCGTTAGATGTGTAATGCGATGATACAGCAGGTGAGCGCTCACTCCGAAGCTATCCTGTCCTCCTGATGTGGATGTCAGGTGCAGGAGAAAAGACAATAATGAAGGATTGACCTGAACCAACGTAAGTGCTTCACGTGTGTCCAACCAGCCAGTGAGATACGAAATGAGGATAAGAGAACTGAATTTACATTGTCTCGCCAGTGTCGACATTGTCTTCGTATCCCTCAGAAAGACAAATGGAGAACGCGCCACCATTGTCGTGCGGGTCTCCATGAATGCCCGCTTGGCGCTGGACGTGGACACCAGCTTTTCCCAGTGCTTCCCTGTGCATAACGGGTCAGCGGCATACCTTGAGACCGTGTGGGGACCCACTTGGATTTGAATGTGGAATAGACTGGATAACCTGGAATATGGCCATATACACGACCCCTGATATGTGCGTCAGCGATGATATGTATGCGTTTGCTAGCAACATACGTCGATGCCATGGTGTCTTGATTCTCGCTTGAGGTGAGCTCAGTGACGGTGTGGGTCCAACGTGATCACATTGCGTGTGAACTATTTATGTAACTTGTGTGCACATGACTAAACCTGACTACAACGAGTCGGACCCGCTACCCACAAAGCGCATCTCTATCTCGCCGAAGACGTGCACTATCTTTGTGACCGAAAAGCGGAGCCTTTCAAACAGAGAAATACTGGGTTGATTATCACGGGAAATCCGGACAACTAGACGTTGTGGCTCTATAGGGAGCGGTTTGGGCGGGGGCGGAACGTCCCCTGACAATGGGGAACCCATGAAAGCCTCCGGTGAATCTGTTGCATAAATCAGCATGAGTTTCAAGGCCTCTAGGGCAAAGCCGCGCCGGCGATAAGTGTGTTCTATGCACGATGTAACTGTCAAATGCGTGGCTGAAACGAAGAGTTGCATATAAGCCTGCCTGCAATCATGATCTCAGCTTCCGCTTCGAAGTCTTCATCTTCAGGATGGCCCTTAAGGAACAAGTTCACATCGCCGACCATCGGAAGCGAAGTGATGTCTCCTTCTTTCTGTAGGGCTAGTATGATAAAGGTCAATTCTAATGGTTCAAGTCATGTCAGTTGGTGGATTGTCTGGGGCCCAGGTGATACTGACTATCGGGATCTTCTCGCCACTTCTCTAATGTGTTGTTGATCACCCACACGCTTTCATGAGGCAGTTCCGTATGCAGACTTACTCTGCATCTCGTACTCTTCCTGTAGTGTCAGTGATTCGCTCGCAGTTAGTTCTCGCAAAGTTGGATCGGACATGCACTGGTGGTATTTCTGTTGGATCGCAGCATTTGGACTCGGATGCACGAGAAGAAGAAAGAACATACCTCGACATGCTCTTCCTTGTATGGAACTAGAACAACCTTGTCTCCTCTGAGAATGGCGTCTGTGATCATGGCAAATATCGAGGGCAGCTTCAATGGTGCAATATGAGACTAATTCAGTTAACCGGGAAGCGACCAGTCAGCATCCCCAGTCTCAAACATCCACCGTCATCCTCCGCATCTGTGGCCATGGCACTCGGAAGAATAGTCCATTATGCCGTAGATGCCGTCTTGGTATCCACCATACTTGCTGGCATAAAACAGTCGAGTGGATTTACGTGAGTCCAGTCCTTGCAGCTGAAGCTGTTCGCCTTTACACCTGTCCACGGTCTAGGGTGCAAACGAACTCCATATCAGACCCAACCCTCCGCTCTCTGGCTGAACGCTATCTCGGAGTTGGAGAGACCATCTTCAGCATGGCACAAGCTTCTGTAGTCAACAGCGAATTCTTCAGAAAGGACTCAAGAAGATGAATGGTAGTGAAGCGAGAATCTGGGAAGGAAGGCAGGACACATTGAGGCAGATGCGGATACCAATCATTTTCGGTCATCAGAGCAGCGACATTGTTCTCGCCTGTACTAAATTCTTACAGCTTTACGTCGGGTGCACATGTGAGTTGTGGCAATTCCACTGCATATTGCTGGCTACTCCCCAAGACTCCTGAAGGTCGTGGTGTGTATGTGTGTGCTAATAACTGCAGGAAATTGTAACCCGAGACTCTCATCCCCTCTGTACCACCGGTCGTCGCCGTCAGGAGTGGCAGGAACTGCGAAATCCCATTCTCTGCGTGTTGGAATGCTGGTTCCCCCGTTCTGGATCTGTGAGAGTTGGTCTTCTAAGCGTACAGCCATCTTTCCACAACGTATGATCGGCGCATCGAACCAGGCATGTGAAGACCAATATTTGGGCTGACAGTACTAGGTTGGCTGTGCCAGCTGTGCAGCCCGTGCACGGGACTTCCTCCTGTTACACATGCGATTTTCATGGATACGAACCGATCAGGTAGAATGCTCGCATAGCCAGCATATCACGCAAGTGATCTTGTCAGAATTCTGGAGTCTTGTTTTGAAATTGCACATGCAGTGGGAATCATAGGCATGAGAATTGAAAGTGCATTGGGTGGTCTGGAAGTCTCCCACATGGTAGATCTACACAGCCACAAGGTTGCAAGTCTACCCTATCATACAACACCGACCAGTAAGACACTGCCCCGGGCACGCCTCAAAGCTTTTTAAACGGGCAGAAGACCAGGTTTTGGTCCACTGAACATGTCCGAAACGTATCCATCGCATTCTGTCGCAATTGGAAACGCTGGACCAACCCGTCCGTCGCGTCAATCCAGTGGGTGACTAGTTGGCACATGCCTGCAATACAGTAATGACCTTACCGCCCATCTGCCCTCTCCAGGTCAACCGATATTTTCTCGATTGCAAGCACTACTACCTGCGTCTTCGGGCATAGCCACCACTGCACCTTACTCGCAGAATGATGGTGTTCCCATCCCTCCTTCTCGTCTGCAACCTCCAAGGAAGCCCCCCAAGTTCATGAAGATCAGGATAGTGACATGGAACATGCACGACTCGTTGCCCAAAGTATGTGTACTTCCATGCTAAGTGGTTACCATTCAGTGTGCTCCAGGGCGACTTGGAAGAGCTTCTTGGTGCGGTTGCTCCATACGACGGCGACAAAGAGGGCAACGGCTATGCCTCCACGTTTCCCCAGATGAGCGCGGATCCTGCTCACCCTTATCACCTAGTCGTAATGTAAGGGTGGTGTGACCCTCTTATCGTTTAGTTTCTCATCGATGTCAAGTGCAGGACAAGAATGCCCTAGTTCGTCTGGTGTGTACATCCCCATATAGCATTTGGGCTCATTCACGAAGGAGTGCATAGGTATCCCAATGGGACTTGGCGCTGGCATCAAAATTGGTGCGGCAGACAAGGACCGCGAGAAGGACAAGGACAAGGACGACAGAGACCACAGAGATCTATATGACAAGATTCACAGACGGAAAGATAAAGACAGGGATGAAGCAACTCGCAGCTGGAAGAGTTCTGATGATTTACCGGAGCAAGTCGTCGTTCATTACAATCAGTCAGGCTGGACGTCTCTCCTTGACCATTGGCTATGCCATCGAACACAAGCCAATCCTCTAGTAAACGGCGACCCAATGCTCAAGGATCCTGCTTCTTCGCCAAAGAGGCATTCGCTGCATCGGCGCGTCACCGTAAAGGATTCCGACAAGGGCCCCTACGTGCCACTCGTCAAAGAGAGGATGATGGGATTATATCTATCGGTCTATATTCACCGTGATTTGCGCCATTTAGTGGAAGGCAGGTGTTTCGAAACTGTTTGTCATTGGTTACTCAGATATTCGTTAGGCACTTCGAAGTCTGCTGTTACTGCAGGTTTGATCGGCGGCCGAGTTGGGAACAAGGGTGGAGTAGGTATTAGTCTCAAGATCGACGGATCCACGTTTTTATTTTTAAATGCTCATCTTGCGGGTAAGGTACACAGCACTATTCCGTGGGGTGGTGTACTAACTTCCTGAAGCGCATGAAGGCAAAATTCAGCATCGAATATCAAATTTATTAAAAATCAAGGTGCGCTTAATCATCTAGGGGCGTGGTCTATCGTTTACTCGAATGATGAATCGCAGTCTGAAATTGATGTCGATGACTTCTTGCGACCAGACGATCCAAGAACGATGGCAGAGGGTAAGTCTCATTATTCCCTTGCTAAGATGTAATTGCATCTTCTCTACTAGACGTCACCGATAAATTTGACTTCACTTTTCTGTTTGGAGACCTAAATTTTCGTCTTGACATTACTCGACTCCACGCAGATTGGTTGATTTCACGGCAAGGTAAGGTGGCTGTTTTCTCATTGGGTGTCGCTGGATCTATTTTTTTTTTCCGCAGAATACGCCCAGGCATTAGCTTTTGATCAGCTCAAGGCGCAGATGCAGAACAACTCTGCATTTGCTGGATTTCACGAAGCACCTATTAATTTCGCGCCGACCTTCAAATATGACGTCGTGAACAGGTCGAAAACTAAACGACGGCGTAAGCGGGCTCACGCGGACAAAGAGGGAGATGGGCACACAACAGAAAAGGAGAATGGTGAAGAAGAGGAGCCCGCTGAGGAATGTGACGGCGAAGCTCGTTCCGTTGTTTCTTCCGCTTGGACTTTACATTCAAGGGGTGTTGCCTCCACATCAGATCCTGATGAAGAAGAGTATTCCACGACCTTTACCCCAGGGTCAAGTGAAAGCAACCGAATCCCTTTGGTAGCGGTTGCATACAAAGCGAAGGCGAAATGGAAATCTATACTTTCACCATCCCCCGCCTCTTCGTCCGCAGCTTCCCCGATAACAAAATGGCTGCGCGCCAAGAATGGTCAAGGTGAACTGCCACCTGCATCTCCCACCATTCGCAAGCAACCGCCTTCCTTGCCTGCGTCGCTGGACGACGTTGCCGCAGACAGTAGTGAGCCAGCGTCACCTCGGAATGGATTGCTTCCTCGACCACTCAGCAAGGAGCATAATCTGCGACCGCCACAACGGGGGATATCTGTAAAATCGCTCGCATATCAGCTGGATGAAGACGATGACAAGGCTGTCTATGACTCGTCGCATAAGCAACGCGTTCCCAGCTGGTCAGTTTTTGTTTCGTGTACATTTTCAGACACTTGCATAACGGCATACAGGTGCGATCGCATTTTGTGGAAGTCTGTTGTCAATACCTCCGACGCGGATCCAGATACCCCAGAAACGACAAAACACCGGAATCGTATCAGTACGCTAATCACTCAGGCGTTCCGCCCAGTATCCGTCCGAGTTAGGCGGGATTCTGCGGGCTCCTTCAACTCTGAAGATTCGTCTCCAAGGCCAGACGTCCTCCCTCGAACTTCTATCCCAATCTTCAGGGGAGCAGCTGAAAACGTTTCATCGCGTCCGCTTTCATTCAACCTTTCCAGACCTCGTCCATGTCGTTCCCATTCCATCGAGGCCATAGACTTCATAAAGGAAGGCAGGCAGGGGCCCTTCCGACCTACATCGGAAGCTTTAGACCATTTGGGTTGGAAGTCCATAGATGCGGGATCGACTCCGAACTCGTCGGGTCTCCATAGTCTCCAAACGACTTCCTCTTCATATGCTCGCGCCCCATCGACAGATGAGCATACTGTTGAGCCCACTGTACAGAAGGACCCCATTCCGCCACCTTCCCTTGCCACCCGCTGGCGATTCTTTCCCTTTAGAAGGGATACCTCCCAAACTGTTACCCAGGACACTGTATTGCCTCAACATATCAGGGGCGATGTTGTATGTCTGAGCTATAATACCCTTGACGATCGTCGCATGCGACGGCTAGAGGGTCGCAGCGACCACCGGCCAGTGATTGGATCCTACGCTGTCTACCTATAATTGCTGTCGCTTTCCGTGCCATTTGCTTTCGTTATGTTGCACTGATCCATGTATGTAAGCCTGAAGTCAATGGTGGGGTTTCACGCTCCCAGGGCCAAGGGATGTACAGAATATGCATTAAAATGCATGACATGGTAAGAGACATGTACGGCTACATGAGTTCATCACGATGAGATAGTAACCTCGACCTCAACACCAGGTTCCAGGCTAATGGAAGTCTAAAACCAAGGTAAGACTATGTGCGGTGAGAAGTAACACCAACTTACAATCTGCTTCACGATTTCGCTGGATGAGTGTAAATCAATGAGACGCTTGTGAACCTTGAGTTCATAGCGATCCCAGGTCTTTGACCCTTCACCACAAGGCTAAGGAGATCATGGTTACAGAGGCTTAGAGTGATGTGCGATATGGCACCTACAGATTTACGGGTGGTAATTTTGAGGACCTTGGTAGGAAGACGGACAGGGCCCTTGACACGGAGTTGCTTGTCTTTGGCCCGGTTGATGAGCTCAGCAGAGACTGTAGTGGAATGAGAATTCGCTACAGGCGACTAAGAAATCGACACTCACATTTCTCCAGGTTCTTGACGTTGCTGCTCGTCAAGGTGATGCGAATTTTGTGGATTTTGGCAGCAGGGACGGCACCAGCTGCATCGTATTCTTTATCACCCTTGGCGACGTAACTCATTTTGCTGAGAGTTAGAAGGTGACCACGGGGGGCAGTTGTTGATATGATGATGATACCGAAATTTAAGGTTGGGCTTGGGCGTACATTTCGGCCATTGCCGACAGAGATGCCACGTGACCACGCTTCATAGGGGTCCCTACTGGTCAATCCTCGCGTTGTTCCAGGAACATGCCTTGGAGGATAGGGCCAGGAAACTAGATCAGGGCATTCTTATAACGCGCTTTGAGCTGCCATTCAATATTTGGTGGTAGGTATCCTTCTGTGCTCATTCGTTTAGCGGAACATGCGACAACCACATCGGTATATATGGGTGTCCACTACAATACAGAGAAGAAGAGAATTTGAATGTATTACTCGACACCCTCCTTCCGTTGTAAATGTCATCTCTGCGATGGTTGGTTCGAAACACATACGGATTCAAAGGCACGCGCTGGTGGAAGCATCGTATCGTACAATATTACTGTACAGTGTAGAATACCCGCTACGTAATGGTCTGCGAGACAGAAGGACAAGGATGGAATCCTGAAGAGAACGGTAGATTCATGACATGCCATTTATTCACACTACCTGCAGTTCATTAAACTGATCGTGCATCCCAGACACCGAAGCCGCTGCAACATCGTTTGACGGGCTTAGGCCTCGGCATGGGGTGGTTGGGGTTGTGGCTGAGGTTGCTGCTGAGCCGGTTGTAGTGGTAGAGTAGGTGGCAGATTATGGGGACCCTGGTGGTTGAGGGAGGGTGGGGCGCGGTGGGGCGCGGATGGTAGGTTGTTAGGCTGGACAGGAAGAGTTGAATGTGGCCCAGGAATGAGGCGGTTTACAGACCCAGGAGGAACGTTGGACTGCATTAAACTTGCAGTTTTTAAATAGCGACACTTCTGTTCAAACTCTTCGTTGATCTTCTGAATCTGGATGTACATGTTATGCAGAGTATTGAAGGTGACGATATAATGGGGTGACGAAATTGAAAGGAGCTGCCTTTGTCTTCCCACCGTCAACACCTAAGAAAGGACGACACTATCAAAGAGGGTCCTGAAAGAGACAAAGAAGACTTACAATGGCAACGCATTTACGAATAACATCCTCGTTCCTTAAAACGGTAAAATACATCGGCAGTTTGGGCTCCAACTCGGTAGTCAGCTTGTGAACCTTTTCCAGGACATTGTTGTACTCGAGCCGTTGCTCATCTGGCACATGCTGGGCTTGCATTGAGCCGAGACCTGAAAGATTTATGAGACTCTGAGGCGTATACTCAAGTGGGGCTCACTACGGTTTGCAAACACTGCCCTCCAGCTTGCGATAGTGGCATATGCGTGTTGAACCTCCTCCGATGTAGGAGATCTAAGGAGGGTGGGCTGAGAAGCATTTGGCGCAAACTGTCCGGGCCCTGGTCTCTGTTCGTTGGATGGCATGGAAGGCGGATTGGGAACCATAGCCTGCGGTGGACGTTGCGCGCCAGAAGGAACACCGAGGCCTGCTTGCTCCGGCATGGCGGACGGCTGACCCTGGAGATTCGGCATGCCTTGCTGCTCGTTCGCCACCTTCATCATCTCGCCATGGCGCCATCTGATGATGTCAGATCGGTGTGTCTCCACAATAGTGATCATGTTTTCAGGAATATTTTTGGCGCGCATGTCGGCAACAGAGAGATGGGCAATTTGCGCTAGAATCGGTAAAATGCTTGAATGCACATTATTGGGTTGAGCCTCTGTTGGCTGTCCCGTCGGAGGAGGTTTGGGGCCGCCACCGCCGGGGGGTAAGCCACCCATTTGCTGTTGGTTACTTGCGCCACGATTAACCATCGTCATGATATAGGCACTCTCGAACTGTCGCAGGCGTTCGTAGTAAGTATGCTGAACCTGCTGGGCAATTCCTGGGGCACTTGTGGGTGGATCCCCCGGGAATTGTACAAAGCCCAAGCGACCAGCGATCACCTCCCAGAGATCACGTTGAGTTACCTGCAAACGACGTTCAGAAGAGCGACGTAGTGACTTCGCATTCCACATTGCTCACCGATGTATGACCACCTTCGCGTATCACCTCGACATGCAATTGATGCAGGTCAACCATGCGATTCTCAGCTATCGCCACATGCATGGTGTATTCCAATCGCTGGCTGCGGCAATACCGCATGTACGTCGACTCGAATCTCTGCTTCTCCAGAGGCATCAAGTTTAGACGTTGTTGGTTCGCGGCCAATTGGCCATTTGCTGGCTGCATTGCAAGTATCGTCAAAGCTTATCTCGGTCTCGGATTCTTGTGGTGTGGACTTCGCCTGTGTGACTCAGCGTTACTTTCCGGCCGTGACATGTGTGACCGTCCGAAGTCTTGGTATTAGTAACCGCGTGTAGTTCTACTGCCGGAACGTCCATCATGCAAGGCGAGTCTTTCTGCAGACACGGACAGCAGGAGCTCACATCGACCAGGGTTTAATAAATACTATCCCCCGGACTATGACGGAGAAAAACACAAATCCCTTAATGCATACAGAGGCTAGTCATGGCAATTCATCCACCCCTGCGTCACTCACTCTGTTCCAGGCAAACATGCCTTGGGGGATAGGGCCAGGAAAATAGATCAGGGCATTCTTATAACGCGCTTTGAGCTGCCATTCAATATTTGGTGGTAGGTATCTCTGGTGATCCTTCTGTATCATGCTCATTCGTTTAGCGGAACATGCGACAATCACATCGGCATGGGTGTCCGCTACAATGCAGAGAAGAAGAAAATCGGAATGTATTACTCGACGTCCATCTTCTCCTTCCGTTGTAAATGTCATCTCTGCGATGGTTGGTTCGAAATACATACGGATCCAAAGGTACGCGCTGGTGGAAGTTTATAGCATTCGTATCGTACTAATGTTCCTGTAGAATACTCGCTACGTAGTGGTCTCCGGTGCGAGACAGAAGGACGAAGAATGGGATCCTGAGGAGAACGGTGGATTCGCCATTCATGGTACGCAATTTGCTCACACCACCTGTAGTTTATTAAACAGATCGAGCGTTTCAGACACAGAAGCCGCTGCGACATCGGTCGATCCGCTTTCCGCCCTCGAAAAAACGACGGATGCGCAAAACCATCTTACCAAGGTCCAGATACCACGTTTGGAGTCACTCCAGGGTCTGTCAGACCACTACAATGACGATCCTTATGCACAATCCTTGCTTGTGCGCAAACGCTTCCGCACCGAAAAGAAGGTACACGCTGCCAAACGTGCAGCAGACGACCAAATAAAGCAGCAGTACGGTCTGCCTGAAACCCTGAACCTACTCGAGGACGGTGCTGAAGCAAGAAACGAAGCGCGAGAAGAATGGGTAAAGGGTAGAAAAGAACTCGAAGCTCAAACTAGTATCAGAAAGGCGAGACTATTAAGTTTTGCAAAGCCTTGTCCGAGCACAAATAACTTGTCCTCGCTGCGTGCCAGAATACTTGACAACACGCGGCGTTCTAGTCTATTAGCGAAAACAACCCCACCAGAGCGCAAAGGACCACTATAGATGGATCTATGTATGTACCCTCACCTTTACTCTTAGCCATGTACTCTTCATTACCGATGCACCATGAATGGTTTAATAATATTTATCCATTAAGACGCCGATGTCTGAGCGAGATGTGCAGTAGCGATGAAACAAGATTAGAAATACAGAACAGTGACACAAACCAAGAAGTACTCGTAGGAATGACACAGGAGGGTGTGAGGGGCATCATCAAGGGAAGAATGGGTGTTATCCAGCATAAAGAAATCAAAACAGATAAATAAACAGAAAACAGCCAACGAGGGACCCTATGAGGATGTAGACATGGCCCAAGGTTGCTCAAGGGTGGGCATCTCACCCGCCCATTTCCAGTTATCCATCTGGTAGTAGGCCGACTCCCCTCCGTCGATCTCCTTGAGGGCTCCTAGTCGCAGAAAGCTTAAATGATCTGTCGAGTCTTCATTTTTGGTTTTTCCTGGCGATCCGCCTGACAGGTCAGCATCAGAACCGGACTCTGGGCTGGGGTTTGCTTCCGATGACGGAACAAGGTCGGGAGTCGGAGGTTTCGATTCCTCTTCGTCCTCGAGAGTAGTAAACGTCGAAAAATCGAAGAACTCGGAGAGTGCGTCAATAGCGGGACCCTGGTACGGAGATAGCGCGGTTGGTGGGGGGGGATCCCTGGCGACATGAGCAGAGACCGCAGCCGCCGTTGCAGCCGCATCTTCGGGTGGCTGAGCAACACCTGCCAGGATGAGATCCAAGGACGCAGCAATGTCACTGTGCGTTCCAGTGTCCTGGTTTGCATATTCCAAGACCCGACTAAGGAATGCCATGGCGTCCTCCTCGGTTTTGATATTGTCGATCTCCTGCTGCCTCTTGAGAAGCGCCTCACTGGGATCGCCTTCCCACTCCGTCTTCACCTTCTTCGGCGAAGGTGCATTACTCATCATTGCTTCAGGCGGGGTCAAGGCAGAAACCGCAGCAGAGTCGTCCTCTGGCGGTCGTTTCACTCCTACAACAGGAGCCGGTGTCGCTTCTGGAGTAGCAGCTCCCTTCGCTGACGACGACGACTTCTTGATGCGCGGCTGAACCTTTGGCCGTGCAGCGACCTTGGGTTTGGGCGACTTCGGAGTTTGGGGTGACCCGGCTGTCTGGGTCTGGGGAGTAGCCACGCTCGCCGCGGGGGTCGAAGCTGCAGGTGGCGGGGTCGCGACGGCGGTGGCTGCAGGAGGGTTTGACGGGCTTGGAGGAACAGATGCCTGGGCAGGCTTCTTCGGGGTTGGTTGCGGCTGAGCCGGTTGTGGTGGTAGAGTAGGTGGCGGATTATGGGGACCCTGGCGGTTGATGGAGGGTGCGGTGCGGTGCGGTGCGGATGGTAGGTTGTTAGGCTGGAGAAGGGGAGTTGAATGTGACCCAGAAATGGGGCGGTTTACAGACCCAGGAGGAACGTTGGACTGGATTAAATTTGCAGTTTTTAAATAGCGATACCTCTGTTCAAACTCTTCGTTGATCTTCTGAATCTGGATGTACATGTTATGCAGAGTACTGAAGGTGACGATATAATGGGGTGACGAAGTTGAAAGGAGCTGCCTTTGTCTTCCCACCGTCAACACCTAAGAAAGGACGACACCATCAAAGAGGGTCCTGAAAGAGACAAAGAAGACTCACAATGGCAACGCATTTACGAATAACATCCTCGTTCCTTAAAACGGTAAAATACATCGGCAGTTTGGGCTCCAACTCGGTAGTCAGCTTGTGAACCTTTTCCAGGACATTGTTGTACTCGAGCCGTTGCTCATCTGGCACATGCTGGGCTTGCATTGAGCCGAGACCTGAAAGATTTATGAGACTCTGAGGCGTATACTCAAGTGGGGCTCACTACGGTTTGCAAACACTGCCCTCCAGCTTGCGATAGTGGCATATGCGTGTTGAACCTCCTCCGATGTAGGAGATCTAAGGAGGGTGGGCTGAGAAGCATTTGGCGCAAACTGTCCGGGCCCTGGTCTCTGTTCGTTGGATGGCATGGAAGGCGGATTGGGAACCATAGCCTGCGGTGGACGTTGCGCGCCAGAAGGAACACCGAGGCCTGCTTGCTCCGGCATGGCGGACGGCTGACCCTGGAGATTCGGCATGCCTTGCTGCTCGTTCGCCACCTTCATCATCTCGCCATGGCGCCATCTGATGATGTCAGATCGGTGTGTCTCCACAATAGTGATCATGTTTTCAGGAATATTTTTGGCGCGCATGTCGGCAACAGAGAGATGGGCAATTTGCGCTAGAATCGGTAAAATGCTTGAATGCACATTATTGGGTTGAGCCTCTGTTGGCTGTCCCGTCGGAGGAGGTTTGGGGCCGCCACCGCCGGGGGGTAAGCCACCCATTTGCTGTTGGTTATTTGCACCACGGTTAATCATCGTCATGACATAGGCACTCTCGAACTGTCGCAGGTGTTCGTAATAAGTATGCTGAACCTGCTGAGCAATGCCTGGGGCACTTGTGGGTGGATCCCCCGGGAATTGTACAAAGCCCAAGCGGCCAGCGATCACCGCCCAGAGATCACGTTGAGTTACCTGCAAACGACGTTCAGAAGTGCGAGGACTTTGCATTCCGGATTGCTCACCGATGTATGACCACCTTCGCGTATCACCTCGACATGCAATCGATACAAGTCAACCATGCGATTCTCAGCTATCGCCACATGCATGGCGTATTCCAATCGCTGGCTGCGACAATATTGCATGTACGTCGACTCGAATCTCTGCTTCTCCAGAGGCATCAAGTTTAGACGTTGTTGGGTCGTGGCCATTTGGCCATTTGCCGGCTGCATTGCAAACTGGTTCCCGTTTCCCATATTCGGAGATACAGCGTTAGCTACCTGACCGGCCAGCTGGTGTGGTGCAGGCGTATGGCGATTTGGTAGACCGGGTTGTCTGCCCATCTGTCCAGGCTGTACAGGAAGTTGATTCACCGGTGCCGGGTTGTGTGCATTATTCGGCGAGGGACCATTGCCCGAAGGGTTAACGCCGAAGCCACGCGGAGAGGTCGAGTTAGGCTGCTGAACGAATCCTGGCTGATTTGGCGGTGTCGATCCCGTTCCTGGCAGATGCGGTTGCGAAGAAGTACCAACAGAGCTCCTGTGGTGGAGTCAAACAGTCGCCTTGAAATCAAGGCACTGATACTCACATATGTGGCATGTTGGAAGGTACCATGCCATTAAACATTTGTTGGTTAGCATAGTGAGCAACGGTGATATTGAGCTTGTTTAAATATTCTTTCCTGGCGTTGAGCTCGTTGCGCAACACTGGCAACCGCTGTTGGTATATATGCTCGGGAATGCTTCCAGTTCGGACGCTGGCCTGAAGTTGAGATATTTCCTGCTCCGCTCGCCCAATCGCATTTTGGAGAGTTTGTCGCTTTTCGTTGACCTCAGCTAACGTAGGCAATCTCCGTTGACCATTCTGAGCCGGGCCCTGACCTCCCGCAGGCGGTCCCATCTGCTGCGCAGCAGAATGAGGTGGCCCGTGCATCTGGTCAGGGTTGGGAGGAAGGGTAAACATGTCACCGTTTCCTGGTTGTTTGGCACCATGTTGAGCGTTAAGCGATGAACGGGCGAGCTCCATTTGATTAGGCGCCTGTTGATTGGCCGAATTCTGCTGACCCATCACCTGGAGCTGACGTGCGAGGACAGGATTCATGGGTTGCTGCATCATTCGGTTGGGTACGGGTTTCATTTGGGGGGTATTGACGGCGAAACCGGGTGGTATATGGGGTTGGGGTTGGCTGCCCTGTGGATCATGGAAAGAGGTGCCTTGAGCGCTGACACGCTGAGGATGAAGACCAAATGGCTGTATCTGTTGTTGGACGATTGGCTGTTGACCCTGCCCTTGAGGGAATGGCTGTCCCCGTGGATATTCCTAAAGTTGAACAAGTGAGTTAGAGAACGTTACGACGGAAAGCGCCTGTGCAACGGATACCAGGACGAAAAAGGGTGGAATACGCATGGCACAGCCAACATGACTAAGGTGGAAAAGCGGTTCTGAAGAGAGAGCTAAGTGAGTGGTTGATACTTGCCTGTTGGTTGAGCTGTGAGGCAGCCAAATCCCCGGATTGTTGTGCGCGATAGTTCTGCATCTGCATATGCCACATGCGAACGTCGGTGTTAGAGAGACCTTGGACCATCTGAGGTTCGGGCTGTTGTGGCTGCTGTGGCTGCTGTTGCATCTGTGGCTGAGTCGGTTGCTGGACAGAATTTTGCATGACGCCCTGTGAATACATTGGGTACTGGGACATGCGATCGGCCATAGTTTCGAGCGGTGGATGAGCACTGGGACGAGTGTAGATCGGAGAAATGGGCAGTGCGCAAGGGGCTCAGCAATGAGTGGCCTGCTGTAGGGTGGCAGACACAAAAGACCGCCCAGGACCAAGCGGGGCAGCTGAGGGGGACACACCTGGTGCAGTGAAGGTGGGAGTGAGGAGAACCTAGACGGAGTTTGAAATGTCTACTTGGACACGAATTTGCATCCAAACCGATATAATGATGACATAAGCTACACTAGGAATGGGGACTACATTTCAGTACAATTGCAGGGCCTTGTTCTAGAATTACATCCTCATCGTCACTCTCGTCGTCGCTCTTATTGGGCGACAGAGGACTGGCGGCCAGTATTTGGTCGCCGTCCTCTAGTAGTAGTTCCTCGGGTGCATCCTCGACGTCTGCTACGGACGCGATCTCGCGCTTAAAGTGATAGCGCAAACCAACTGGGATGAGCACCCCCACCACGACCGCAGACAACATGAGCAGGTTTCTCCAGGAGATCAGATGAAAGTCGTCGGCAGAGGTCATTTCGTCCAACCCACGTCCGATGGTTGTGTGGATGACTGTGACACCAAACACCCCGAACCAGGTGCTTGTCCAAAAAGGAACGAGCCCGATGCCAACGTGTGGGCAGATGACATTGATGACCCAGTGGGGAGGCAAAGGAGCGATGCGGAGGACGATCAGGAAAGAAACGATGTTGTCTTTCTGCGAGTCGAGTTTGCGGGACCATTTGTCGAGACGAGATTTCCATTTTGGGACTGTGAGAAGAGCCGGACCGAAGGCCGCGCTGATGAGGTAGCAGAGGGAGGCACCGCTCGCAACACAGGTGCAGGCCAAGGGGAGGGCACGGGGGACTCCCCAGACTGCCCCACCGAGGATGGAGAGGTACATGGACCCTGGCAGAGAGAACGCCTGCAGGCTGCGGAGAGGTGAGGGCGGTGCAGAGGAGAGAGAGAGAGAGAAGCAAGTGCTTACAATAAATAGGTAATGACATAACAGATGACGATGCGGTAAGGATAGATGTCGCGGTACTTGTTCAACAGACCGTTGAGTGCTTTGAGGTCGTCGAATGACTTTGGTATGTGAAGCAGTGGACGGTCGCTCCTGAAGAGGCGTTGGCAGTGGGCCACGGACAGACCCAAGGAACTCACTCGTGGATGGTGGGCAGGGCAAGCCAGAGGATGCCGCCCAAGAGAAGGGTGCTCAGCAGAAAGACAGCAGCCATCCGGAGTGCCGCGCTGAGCAACAGCTTGGACGGGCTGGGTCTGCGCGCAAACGTCCCATACGAGCGGGGCAACATCGTCGGTGTCGTGGTGGTGGGAATGGGTATGCGTGGGAACTACTCGGCATTTGCCACAAAGCAGCGAGGACGAGGACCGCGCTGGGGAACGCACGGCGCAGGGACACTGACCATGAACATCCCTCCACACTCTGACCTCAACCTCGCCCCGTCGTCTCTGCACATGGAGCAGCCGCAACAGGGCCAGCCCCCGCAACAGCACCAGCCCCAGCCCCCCCCGCAGCAGGCGCCCCCCCCGGCGAGCAAGAAGCGGCGCAAGGCAGACGGCAGCGAGAGCGGTGCGAGCTCGCCCTCAGAGCCTCGACGCCTTCGCCGCTCCCATGAGGCTTGCGCACGGTGCAGGAGCAAGAAAATCAAGGCAAGTCCCGTCGGTAGTCACCGACCGCAAATCTCCGTCCGCCTGTCTGACTGCCCACTACTAGTGCGATTCAAAACATCCAAAGTGCACCGCCTGTGCGACCGCCGGCGTCCCTTGCCAGCAGGAGGACCGACACAGACAGACCCTCACCCTCAGAGGCCACACCGAGTACATCGAGCGCCAGATCGCCCTCTGCGACGCCCTCCTCAAGCGCCATGTCCCCGGCTACTCCCTTGCCGCCATCGAGGACATCTGCTCGCGCGACGGCATCGAGATCGATGGCCCACCACCCACCCCCGACTTCCAGAACGGCCAAGCGTACCCCCAGCACCCCTCCGGTGCACCCCCTCCCGCCTCCTCTTACTACCCCCCTCTGGTCCCCCCAGGCTACCCGCACCCAGGCGTCCCCATCTATGGTCCCTATCCCCACCTCCCGATGGGCCCCCCGGGCACGTACGGCCCCCACATGCACCCCGGCTTCCCTCCCCCTCCCCCCCAACACATGCCTGCCCCCCCTCATCAGATCCCACCACCAACACCACTGCCTCCTCTGTCCGCAGCTCAGGAGGTCAAAGGCCAGGACCCTCAGTCGCTCGATATGTCGGACACCCGCGTAAGCCATTGCATGCCCTTGTGTTGACCCCGTGCTGATGCTCTGCCTAGTCCATCGCCAAGAGTTTTGGTGTGCATCCGCACATCGTCAACGAAAGCCAGTTTCCCAATGTAAACGACAGGGAAGATCTCGCAGTAGGCTCTGGCGGCCTCACATCCGGTCGCGATCAAAATATCTCCGAATCCACCGTCCCCCACGATCCCTCAAAGTGGACTTCGGCCTCTTTGGCTATCAACTCTTCCGATCTACCCGGATCAAAGATCACCGTATGGCTGCCTAAGGACCGCAAGATGGTCAACAAAATCGTCGACATCTACTTTACCCGTCTCAACATCCATCGCCCCGTGTTCTTCCGCTCCGACTTTGACAACCATCTCAATGCCCTATACGATGGCAAGAATGTCCAGCATGACCCAGGCTTCATGTGCAGCATGTACTTGATCCTGGCACTCGGCACATTGAGCGAATTGAACCACAAGGCGAGCGCCATGGACGACACTCCAAAGGCACCCAGCGGCAGTCCCATCCTCACTAAAAGGCTGTTGTCCGTTGACTGGCCCGAGTATTACGACTTTTTCGAGAGAGCCCTCGTTGTCAAGCCTCATCTCCGCGTCACTGTATCTAGTCTCCAAGCGCTCATTCTTTTGCATTGGTATCTTTACACAGAGGTGCGTCTTACCCTGACCATCCAACCAGCTGGTAACCGATCGTCTCTCTACCTTTGCAGCGACAAGGGCGTTCCTTGTGGCGCCTCGTTGGGAGTCTCGTCAGGCTTGCTATCGAGCTTGGCTTGCACCACGATCCTACCCCACAGGGTAACACCTTCACTGACGAGGAAAGCCAGCTGAGAATCCGCTTGTGGGGAATCGTCATGCTCCACGATCGCGGAACCTCCATTCTACTCGGTCGCCCATTGGCCATCGCCCCCTCTGATTCCAACACCCCCCATCCCCTCCGGCCAGTCAAGGGCCAGCCAAATGATTTCACCGAACACTTCCTTCTCTCCCATCCCATCGCTGAGATTCAAGCCGACATTATCAACTCGCTTTATCCCCCTTCGAACAAGAGCGCCGACGCTGTCATGCGCCATGCAACACGCATCATCAAAAGCATGGTCGAATTTCGGCGGGGCCTGCCAGAGAACTATAAATTCTATTTCGGTGGCACCGAGGATTGGCCACTAGAGAAGCGCCAGAAGCTTGTTCAAGATATTACAGCGGACCAAGGACTCACTTTATTGAAATTCGGGATTTCAAGAATCTTGCTACTGCGAGCCCTCTTCAGCTCGAAAGAACTGGATTATCCGCAACGATCAAAGGCCCTTATGGATGGCGAGTTTATCGTGACCGTGTAATCTCCTCGAGAGACTGACATATTCTTAGCTATCATCATGTCGCACAACATCATCGTTGTCCACAACCAGCTCATCCGATTCCCTGACATTGCATTCTTTGTATCGCCTATCCCACTCCATATTGCGGCTATGGTCATTCTGTATGGCCACATGTCCCACTCTGAATGCCTATCCAAGGAGACGATGATCGAGGATGTCTGGATGGCACTCAACATGCTACCGCGCTTCCGGTGGCGCTGGGAACGCAAGGACCTGAATGGTGGACATCCACTTATCTCCAGATTGGCCGAAAAAGTCCTCGAAGTCGACCTCCGCAGCGTAGCACCCACCAAAGGTTCCGTGCTCATATCAGAGCTGGACTGGGATACCGATGGTCCGGGGGGCATGATGGGGTCGCCATCGCTGATGTCCCAAATGCAGCCACAGAAGCCATCTGTCGTGACCCATCCGCCATATCAAGCCGGTGGCCACATGGGTCCAATGACATATAGCCCACAGCGGCCCATGCCACAAAGCAGCTCTCCTGGGAAGAACGCCACCGCGCAAGGATCCAATGGGTCTAACAGCCCGGACAAGTTGGCGGAGGTCCCTCTCGGATTGTTCTATCCCTTTTACCCCGAAAGCGTAGTGGCTCCCAATAGCGGTGCCCAGGTGTCTGGCGTTTCTAGCGAAAGCGGGTCTGCGTCGGGAGACGGGAACAGTGGGGATTACTCTCAGTTATTGGCCGCTGCTTCTGCCGGACCAAGCAGCTCGTACCACCCCTCGCAGGAGGCGTACATGTTGGAAGAGATTGCACACGCCCACGTTCCACACACTGGTGGGCATTCGGGAGGGGTATGGATGAATGTCGTGAGTAACTCGCGGTGCTTGTATCGTCAACGCTGATTTCTGGGCCCGATTGCCGTAACTTGGTAGAATCAAAGGGGTACTGCTCAGTATATTACTGGATCATAACGTGTTTCTCCCTTCTTTGTTTCTTTCGAGCTTGCAGTGTGGTCAATTCTTACCCCTTTTTGATGCCTGTGATCCTTTTATTTGTCTTTATCCTCTGGTTCTTGTGTCTTCCATGCCTTTTGTCGCCTCTGCCCGTGAAACGTAGTCGTACTGCTAAATTCACTAATCATGTATTTGAGAGAAAAGTACCAATAAAATGTGGTATTGACTGCATCATCTAAAGCAGATACCCGTGGCTACGCCACTCACGACTGTGAGCTGAATGCACTCAAAATGGATGGACGGCATGTTCGATGCCAACTACAGACTCTCAAAGTAAGGTCCCCAACAAATGCGGATTAGATCGACGAGCATGCTATCCCTTCTTCCCCTCCAATTAATAGGTATATAGTATGTTCGTGAAATACTACGATGGTCCAATCCATGCCGTCATCCATCGTATCATCACCTTCACTCGTAGTTCTTTCCCATATGCGGCTCTGTTGGCCTTCCGTAGTTTCAACAATTCCGACTGAATATGCTAAACCGACTTACCTCGCTGCATCAAAAATTAGAACTACATACATAGATGGCTGTGATTGGCTCAACAGGTAAACTATCTCCCCTTCCTCTTCATTAGGTGTATCCGTGAAATACCGCTCGATCACGAAGTCTTGGTCCATTTCGTAGTCCATACTGACGTCTGCCTGCTCGTCCACCCCTTGTACGACTGTCCAATCCATGCTGTCATTCATTCCGTCATCATCTTTATCTGCAGTTGCCCCTCGCATGCGGCTCTGCTGGTTCTGCAAGTCCTTTCGTCATTGCAGCGCCTTGTCGTGTGCTGTGACCCTGGGTGCCAGATTCAATATCACAACGACCAGCTGCGAAAAAAGCCAATCTGCCCACCTCGAGGGATCAAAATTTAGAACTTGGAGACCTTCCATAGTGGTTGCTCTCGATAGAGCAACGTAGGCTCGACTTTCACTCGGGAGAGTGTCTGGCCTTGAGACTTATGGATAGACATGGCGTACGACAAGGCAAGAGGAATTTGTATCCGGCAGGCTTCGATCCCTCCCTTCAAGTTCTCCACAGTGAAGTCCGTTGGGGCACAAAGAAGTACACTACCGTTAGCAAACTGGACGAGGGGAAATGTATCATTTCTCTTGAACTCGTCGCCTGAATGAGAGCTGATTAATCGTTTCCATCCCTTTTGTTCATCTCCGCGATTTCGATGTGGCATTCCCGCGCTTCCTGTACGGTGATAAATTTCAGGACTTTCCCTAGGGACCCGTTAACAAGGCCTCCCTGGGATTGATTCTGGGGTGCGCTAGTCACTATAGGGGTTCATGTGTCGATTGTGCTAACACGTACCCGAAGTAGCATGACCTGTGTTTCAACCTTCCAAGGCTCGGCAGTGCGTCATAGCGAAGAAATGACCACTTATTTTTAATGTTGCCTCTTTTGATACAACTAACCTTTCCAGTAACTGTTCCCCGATGCGGGGGTCGATTGGCACATCATAGATATCATAGCCATAGGAATCCATGGCTCTGAACACCTTGCCATCTCCTGGTAGTGTACGCAGTTTCAGTTGGTTATACGCATCCACTTGACTTTTCAGTGGGAATCTATAGCATCAAGCAGGGCCAAGAACTCAAAACAGAAGCCAGCTACGTACAGTTGAGTCGGCTCAATACCATCAACATAATGACGTGGACGAGCTAGCTCGCGGAACTCTTCTCTGTGGCAATCTGCTAGCTTGCCTTCTCGCACGGCGGGTAGCATGTCAATAAATTCTGTAAAGGGTGATCAATGTAATGCCTTCAATCAGTTGCAATAGGCTCACTGTTCTCCTGCTGTTGAAAAACCTTCCTCAGCTCTGCCATATGATCTATACACCTCAACCACGAATTTGCCTCGAATGCGAATTGTGGCGGTATTGACGCAGAGGAATCCTTTTCTCCAATGGGAGGCAATTGGAAAAAATCTCCCGATAATATGAGCTGCACACGAGGGTAAGGGTGAGATCGACAAATCGGCTGTGGATGAGACAAACAGAAAAACCTGTATGCCTGCGAAAGGACGAGGGTTGTCACGAATGGAACGACCTATATATTCCTATGAAAGTGATCTTAAAGGTAGAGCGAATAAAAGGCAACAAATCTGACCAGTTTATCGAACACTCTGCCATCCAACATGGAAACTGATCTAAAGGTATCAATCACAAACAGTTCGATGA
>Ga0307518_10000349_pt1 | contig 34866 bp, 14 predicted proteins | sample 25_EM_MG_FD_203889 | JGI IMG/M metagenome (GOLD analysis project Ga0307518, IMG submission 203889) | Populus trichocarpa ectomycorrhiza microbial communities from riparian zone in the Pacific Northwest, United States - 25_EM | ecosystem: Host-associated > Plants > Roots > Unclassified | place... | reverse complement strand
TTAAATAATTTCTTTTTCTAATTTTGTTATTTAACAATTAGTTGGTTTAGAACTAATTTTTGTATTTTTTGTATTTTTTTTATGGGATAATCTCATTCTCATGATTCGGGTCATAGATTTAGTTAGTCGGGAATTGGGCTTCATGATTTTTTTTTCAATTTGCTTTCTATTAAATTATTTTAGTCTCATGACTCAGGTCGCGAGTTTGCCAAGTTAACTCAGGATGACTTTGATTATTATTTTTTACTTAAAAAAACAATTTTTTTTTTTATATTTTGTCCTTTAACAATAAGTTGGTCGAGATCTGAGTTTCATAATATTTTTTTTCAGTTAGCTTTCTATGGTGTAATCTCGCTCTCATGATTTAGGTTACGGGTTTGGTTGGTTGAGAATTGGACTTCATGATTTTGTTTTCGATTCTATTAAGTTATTTTGATCTCATGACCTCGATTATAGGTTTTTTGAGTTAATATGAATTGACTCATGCTATTTTTTTTAATTGTTTCTTTTATGATTTCATCATTCAATAATTGGTTGATTTAAAGCTAGACTTCATAATTTTTTTCAAATTGCTTTTTATGAGGTGATTCCATTCTCACGACTCGGTTAATAGGTTTAACGAGTTTAACAAGGTTGACTCAAGCTATTTTTTTTTTTAAATTGATTCCTTTTCTTCATCCTTCAATAGTTTATCTTATTGAAATTTGTGCTTTCTATTTTATTTCGTTTTGAGGTTATTATGTTTTCATGATTTAAATTACAGGTTAGCCGAGATTAATCCAGATCAATTTGATATATCACCATATCAATATATAAAAAAACAATATCATATGATCTATTATCATCTTAGTGTTTAAAAAGGATATTGTCCAACATGTCTAATTCATTGTTAATTATTTTATATTAAAAATTATATTAACAACATCTTTATATTATTATTTTCATGATTTTAAAAAAAATTAGACCACTTGCACCCATGAACTAAAAATCTAGTTTAATAACTAATTACTGTAGTGCGTGGTAAAAATATTTTTACGGCATTATAGCATGTGTGAATCTGGTCAACATATAAATTGATTTTGAAATAAAAAATCCCAAACCCTAAAAATTTAAAAACATAAACATATTAAAAATCACCAGGATGATGTAAATTTTCCCACTTCAAGTAAAACTTGGAATATCTTTATATAAAAAGATGACTGTAAACTTTATGTAATAGGAGAGTCCGGAAGTATTTAATGAATTATGTAGCAAAAGGATCTAATGGATAATGAATACACTTAAAGTAAATCAATATGGTTTGGATAAATGGGTTATTCATTTAATCGAATCTTGCACATTAAAAAAAAACCATAAATGAAGTCTAAATTGCTAAAAATTCAAGTCCGGAATTGAAACATAAGATTCATATATTAGATACCACAATCAGAAGTTCATTTATGTAAGAAGAAATGATAAAAATTATTTTTTCAAGTGTTTTTATTGAAAAAAAATTAAAATAATATTTTTTTTATTTTTTAAAATTTATTTTTAATATCAGCATATTAAAATAATTTTAAAATACTAAAAAATATTATTTTAACTTTTTTAATTTTAACAAAAAAAAAAAACAAATTAAAACTCTTCCCTGAAAAACCCTTAGTTCAACTAAAATGTATGCCATAGGCAGGCAAATCCGTGCCCTTTTTTGCTATGGCTTTTCTTGAATTTCAATAGTTTGGATGTGACTTAGATTGACACCTGTCAGTATGCCATTGGTTTTTTTGACGTAAGCCAACGAAAAACTTAAGCGGAGGAGGTTCTTAAATGGCCAAAAAAAGGAAGTACAAGGCATGTAAAAATATATTTGTGCTAAAAATATATTAAATTAATATTTTTTTATATTTTAATATGAAAATAAAAAATAAAAAATTTAATATATATCTTTTTTTTAAAATACTTCAGGAAAATATTAAAAAAAACAAAAAATTCGGCACTTCTAAACCGGCAAAACACAGCAAGACAGCAACACCAAAACCCAAGAACAGTGAATGAACCCAGCCAGAGCGAAGATTAAAAAAAAAACCAACCAATCAGATTTAAGCAATTATTGTCCACACGTGTAAATCCCGCATCCTCCACGCTCGTTTTCTCCACCACCACCTCACCTTTCCTTCTTCCACATTTCGCCGTCTTATTTCTAACCCCCCTCCCCACTTTCTTGTTTCCCATTTTACCCCCCCTCCCCCCCCCCTCTTTTTCACTGACAATAATCGTTTTCGCCGTCGCAAAAAACCGAACAACACCGACGAACTCAGCGCCACCGATTTTTCGATGGCATCAGCAATCTCCGAGCGAGTTGAGCTCGCTAAACTCTGTAGCTCTCGAGACTGGTCGAAAGCAATTCGAGTTCTCGACTCGCTCCTTGTTCAGTCTTGCGCTATTCAAGATATCTGGTCCGTCCGTTCAATTTGATTGATCTTCAATTTTCTTTGATCGATTTGGTAATTGTAAACGTGAATTTGATTTTTTTTTTGTTTGGATACAGCAATAGAGCGTTTTGTTACAGTCAATTAGAGCTACACAAGCATGTGATTAAGGACTGTGATAGAGCGCTCCAGCTAGACCCTACGCTTCTTCAAGCTTATATTCTCAAAGGTGCTCTAATTCTCTTCTCCCTCCCTCCCTCCCTCTCTCTCTCTCTTGTTTAGATTAGATTAGATTGCATGAGATTGCTGAAGCAATTATTGCGTCTTATTTTCCTTTTTATCAATTTTATATTAAGGAATCCAATTATCTGCTTGCATGATTGATTTTTATTACCGGAAAAGAATTTTGATTCTGCGTTTTTGAAGGGAGAAAAACAGTGATAACTGGTGTTGCTTGCTTGTTAGATGTGCAAATAATTGGTTTATAATGTTGTCTTCTCTGTCTCTCGGAATTGGTAATGCGTTTTAGTGTCTTTATTCATCAGGTTTGTGGATTTCTGGCTGAGTGGTGTAGGAGTCGCTATTAAATCATGTCATGAACAGTTTAATGTGAAAACAAAATTTGAATTTAGTTAATGAAAAAATTAGTGGGCTATGGAAGTGGTAATGGTTTTCCAAATTCTGAGTGAAAACACCAGAATGACAATTGGTTCATTATTGTGGAAGAAAATAGGTGTATAATTAGCATTTATCAGATAGAAAATAAAGAGTGGATGACACGCAGGAGTATGAACATCATGTATCGTCTTCAAAGAATAATATAATTTGGAATGTAGATTCTCTTTTTTCTCTCACATACCCCTGCTTCTCTTTCAGAAATGTAAATTGATCAAAAGTTAAAAACTTACTTTGCTTGCCTGTTTGAACAAGGAAATCATCATTTTGTTATCACATCCTTGTTTGGTTGTTTGGTGTAAGTGTGTAACTTCTGATCCATGCGAGAATAGATTGGATTGTCTTACCTTATTATCTTTGAAGAATGATAGAAAGTGATATAAATTGGTTTTGTGACTACCAAATTTAATTGAGAAAATATTATGCATTGGGCTCATGTGTTCTATTCTGATGCTAGCCTCCTGCTCATTGTCATCTAGGTCGTGCATTTTCATCCCTAGGAAGGAAAGATGATGCTCTTTTGGTGTGGGAACAAGGCTATGAACATGCTCTACATCAATCTGCAGATCTAAAGCAGTTGCTAGAACTGGAGGAGCTCTTGAAGTTTGCAAAACAAGACAGGAGTGCTGGTTGTGAAACCCATGTCGTTGAATCTAGATTGTCTATGTATGCATCTGAATCTCAACCTCATAGCAAATCAGATGAAACTTCTAAGCACCAAAATAAATTGAGTGACATCTCTAATTTATGCAGTGGGTCAAGGAATGTACTGGGGATCCATAGCAAGTCTGGAGATAATTTTGAGATACACAAGGGGATAAGTGATGAAGTTGGAAGGTCACTTAAGCTTGTTCCTGAATCAGGATGTCATACCAATGAAAAATCTAGTGAAACCAGTAAAAATCCCAGTAAAGCGAGTGATAAATCTGAGTTGTGCAGTGAGCTAAGGGATGCTCCTGAGATCTGCTGTAAATCTGGGGATAATTTTGACATGGATAATGGGCTAAGTGATAAAGCTGAAGGAAATCAAAAGCCTGGTATCCTAGTGAATGATAATCATGATATTCTTGATTTGCCAAATCATGTTTCTGAATCTTGTAGTGGTGTAAGCAATGCATCGGAACTATCCAGTAGGTTATCTATGATACCTGGCAACTTAGGAGATACAAGTGAAATTCTGAGCAAGTCGAGTAATAAAGTGAACATGCATAATGAAGTAACTGATGAAACCAAAGGAAATAAAAAATTATGTGTTACTAGGATTTCAAAGACCAAGTCCATAAGTGTAGATTTTCGACTGTCAAGGGGTATAGCACAGGTACTTGTTACATTTTCATCTTCTTATTTTCCTAAAATGTACAGTTGGTGCCTACATCATGCTCTTGATATTTTCATTCTTTTATCTTGTTTAAAAGCTGTAATCTACTCCCCTTGCAGGTTAATGAAGGAAAATATGCTACTGCCATATCTATTTTTGACCAGGTAATTTGTTTTGGCATGAGTGCATGCATCAATTTGATAATTTTCTGTCATCTGGGAATTTATCTTCATGGTCCCTTTTTCTGTTTTCAAAGAGTAGGTGGGTGTGGAAAGGTTGGAACTAATCCTCGTACTTTGGGGCCATTTTTGAAATTTGTATGAACCTTTTGTGATTTCTTTGGCACATTTTATACTCAGATACTGAAAGAGGACCCCACTTATCCTGAGGCACTTATAGGAAGAGGGACAGCACGTGCATTCAAAAGAGAACTAGGATCTGCTATTGCTGATTTTTCAAAGGTATCAAACTTCAGTGCTCTGCAGGCATATGAAAGAATTCCAGCTCTGATTTATAACTGGCTATATGATTTATGACTTAGGCTATAGAATCAAACCCATCAGCTGGTGAGGCATGGAAGCGGAGAGGGCAGGCTCGAGCTGCCTTAGGGGAATCTGCAGAGGTCAGTGAGATCATTTTAAACTTCTTATGCAAAAATAAATAAATAAATAAATAAAGAGAGAAAAAAGAAAGAAGAAATGTTTGAAATGTCGGTGTCTTTTAATGTATAAAAGAGTTTGTCTTTGTTCCCTTTGTCCATATGTTTCTAATCTTTGTTTTTGGTTTTTTAAATGACCACACAAACAAGCTTATTAAGTTTCCCATAAAAATTATTCGGTTTTCTTAAAAATAAACTGCTTTCTTCCACTCTGCACAGAAACTTTTATTTGCATGTGGAGCGATATTGTATACTCATGGAGTGAAAAAAAGGCATCAAACAAACTGGACAGTAGATCTAAAACATTTTTATATGTTTCATATTTATAATTTATCAATATAAAACCATAATTGTTAGTGCCAGTTATTAGTTATTATGAAGTTGTTCCTAATGACTGCAAGCTCTAGGAGCTTGTGATAAGCTCCTACCGAATCACATTTGTGACATAATCATATTGTCTGTTAATACTAGGCCATTAACGACTTGACTAAGGCATTGGAGTTTGAGCCAAACTCTGCAGATATCTTGCATGAAAGAGGTAACTTCTTGAATCTAGATCTTTTCTTGGACTTGAATGTTTTGGTAATCTTCTCAATCAGATGCAGCAAGCGCTGCTCCTTTCACTTCTACTTCTTTGGACTAATTGCAGCAAGTCATGTGAAAAACTACTCGATGTGTCTATTTTATTGGAAGGATCCATAACTGAGTGTTATCTGCACCCTCCTGTAGTTTTTCAGGATTAAAAGTAGTGGTCTTTATTGTTAAATCTTAATATAATTCACTGTTAACATCTTGACATCACAAGTGGAACATTGGCAGACTTTTCTGATATGAGTTGAGTTCTAACTTCTATTCAACATGCTTCTTGATACTGTAACAGAGGTCTCTCTCTTTTTTTCAATGAAGTTTTGCAATGAAACAGAATTGCTAATATTGCAGGAATTGTTAGTTACAAGTTTAAGGATTTTGATGCTGCTGTTGAAGACCTTTCTGCATGTGTGAAGCTTGATATGGATAACATGTCTGCCTACACATATTTAGTCAGTACCGATCATATGAAACTATGCTGATTTTACACTTGAGTTATATTATAGATTCTATTGATGATCATGCACTGACTGCATGTTTGACTTTAATAGGGTTTGGCATTATCTTCAATTGGAGAATATAAAAAGGCAGAGGAGGCACATCTAAAGGCAATCCAACTTGATCGCAGTTTTCTTGAGGCATGGGCTCATCTAACCCAGGTATCTATGAGATACTATTATCTCTTATATGAGGGGCACAGTTTAGTTGATTTCTTAACTACGGATCGTCATGATAGTTATTGTTGTAGTTCTAATGTCAATGCATGCAAGCATTAATTGGCAATAAGACACAGACCATCATGGAATTGGGCTGATGAGAAAGTCTCTTTACAATTGGCAGGCTTGTACAAAGCATGTTTCCAATATTCTGAATCTACACATTTTTCATTAACATAAAATTATTTATGTTAAATTGCATTTTCTTTGAATTGATACAACATAACAGAAGATGTTGTAGAACACAAGATTATGAAATTGCTTTGATGATGCATATGTGGATAGTGATTGTGTGAACAAAATAGAGGGGAGTAAAACAATAAATTAGACTTTTATGGATGCAGAGATGAGAGAAAGATGGGGGATGGAGAGACTCAAGTTACCAAACAATTGAAAATTTATGTTTGATCGAGGTATTAGTGAGATAGCAAGGTAGAATGGAGATGAATGAGCATAAAAAGAAAATGCAAGGAATTTGGGAATGGAAAATTAGCAGTTGATAATAGAGTCACTAGGTTATTTTCAATTTCACGCACATACACACATACAGATTGTGCTATCAGTCTTTGATGTGATGATTCCTTTTCTTTTTGTTTTGTTTTTTAAAATATCTACTTATTGCTTCTTCAAGACACAAGGCAAGTTTGTTAACATACTTCATATCTTACTATATCTGTCTTGATGGTATACTTATTTCGTACTGAACTTGCTCAACATCTATATACAAATGGGTTCAGCTTCTTATTCTTTGTGGGTTTCCTGTGGTTTTTAAATCTGAATGAAACACCTGTAAAGACTAAAATTTTTAGTTAATTGATTCAAAATCTGAGAGCTTGGTGCACTCAAGGTTGTTAAAATCATTTTTTTTTATAAAAAAAAACTAGGATCAGCAGAGGGTTTGAAAAATCAAATTGTAAAATCAGAAGTTATTATAAACTACTAAAATTATGTTTTATAACTACAAATATAACCAGAATAAGTAAAAAAGTGCTCCACTGTCCTTCACTTATCCCATCCCATCCCATCTTGATTTTATGTCCACACTTTTAATCTATTGTTTTTTATGAAGATTGAAACTACTAAATTCAAATATCCTTATCATTAAGCCACATAAATTACCAGGTTAATAAAACACACTTGTATAAAAGAAGTTATCGATCCAGGCCGTCAAATAAAGACTTGATTTGGGCCATGTTCAAATCAAGCACTTGAAAGGACTTTTCTTCCGTGCAGAAAACTTTGTAATCATTTGGTCAAATATCCAACACAACAACATTATTAAACCATGTAGTTTCTTATCTTCTCTATTTTTCTGTTTTCCATCTTTACTCCATTAAAGTGCCTGAAATCTTCTAAGAGTGATTCTAGTTTGTTTTCCTATACTTTATCAATCACTCTTCTTGCTCAATTGTTCTAATCCTTCTTCTTCTTAGTTTTAAGTCACACATGTCAGAAGAAAATTAGTCAGAGGATGATTGAAAATAGTGATCAAACTCCATTAGAACACAGAAAATGGAAATGGGATGAAGGAGATAAGAGAGTAGGTAAAGAGAGTGTAAGTGACAACTATAGATTCAGTAAATAATAGTAAAAGGAGGCAGGCATGAGAGAAGGGTTAGTTTTGTCACTGTATCAAAAACTCCTAATCCCTTTCAATTTTGAACTCCTTAAAAATGCGGGTAAACTCGTGATTTTAAAGAGCTTGACGTTTCAATTGCTGATCTCATTCTAGTAGGATTTTCTAGAGGAGTTAAATCATAGGTCAATTTTGAAATGTAAAACTTGAGAATCGTACAATCCAAAATGTGATTTTGATAGCCTTGGGTATAATTGAACATTGATTCCTGTGTTTTTTAGAACTAACAAAATAGTCTCTTGTCATTTTATTTACAAGGTAAGGCTTTAGTGGCTTTGTAACTTCATTCCTTGTTAATTATGCTTTATAGGGAATATGGTGTTGGTTTTAAAAGCACAAGGATTAAAATTTAACCCGCAACTTTAGGAATTTAAATTGCATTATTTAAAGTCTGTTCATGCTATCCTCACTAGAGGTTGGAAATAGTCATGATTCATTGTGTCTTCAGAGCACTATAGAACTATGCTGCACCAGGTAGCTCCCACCATTTTACGTAGTGTTAAAATTATAAAGAAAAAAACTGCATTGCTAGTTTTGTGTGAAGCAGTTCTGTACATGTTTGTATTTCAATTTGTCTTTTTGGCAGTTCTATCAAGATATGGCAAACTCAACAAAAGCTTTAGACTGCATCAATCAAGTTCTCCAAATTGACTCAAGGTAACTGTCATGTCTGTTCCATTCTGTTCCTCATCTGGATGAGTATGCTTACCTTCTGGTATCTGGTTCTTCCGATCCAATTATAAGCTTTTTTGAATTATGATTGTTACTGTTACTGCTTTTAATAGGTTTGCAAAAGCATATCATTTGCGTGGGCTGCTGCTTTATGGAATGGGTGAACACAGGTATTTGATACCAAATAATTGATGCTCTGTGAATGATTTGAGTTTTTATTTAGTTGAGAAGTGGTTCTCACAATTGACTTTTGTTATCTTTGGGACCAATCCATTGATGATGCTATGAGAAACTGGGAAGAATAATTTACTGTAATAATAAAATGAGAGGGTTCTTCACAGTTCTTTGTGGATTTGCTTAACATGATGTTACCGTTTGCTACATGACAATAAAAACTGTAATGTCAAATAATAACTTGGTCTTCTGTCCTAGTTCCAGGGTGATGATCTAATAATAACTTCATCATCTGATTACATAGCTACTGATACATTTAGTTTTTTCTTTTCTCCTGATATTGTTATTTAACTGCCTCAGCATTCCCATTTTATGTGTGGATCCATGATTTTGATGCCCAATAACGACAAAATAAGTGTACGGCAAAGCATTTCCATTCATTTGTGTTCTTATGCTTGAAGAACATCCATTTTGTATGTCCTGTCTGAGTGCTGCATATTGTATAGTGAAACGTCTTCATGTTTGTCAGCAATAAGCCATTCTAAAGAGAAATCAAATCTTACAACACCAAGCAGTTACTTCTGATGCAATGTTAACTGATTTAGCCTTTTTTGTTTCTTATCTAGTTTTATCTATTGAATTGCACTTCTGGTTGATGGTCCCTCATTTTAGCGTGATTTTTGTATAGAAATTTGTAGAGCTTCCTTTAGTGTTATAAAATTGAGATGCGACTAAGAGTAGGGTTTTGGACTGTGGTAATCATTTGCCAAGCCCCAATGGGATACTTTGACATTGCTTCATTGTATTCTTTTCATGCATTCTAAACTCTGTTTCTCCTTTTTTCCTCTCAAACCATAACACAAAGGCTATCAATTCTTCATAACATCTAATTTCTTGAATGTCTACCATAAGCATTGGAATTAAAGAATTTGAAGAAACTTACAAGGTTTATAATGCATCAAAATGTGGAGTCTTTGAAAGTCCCTGTTTTATGAATCTTATGCTTTTGAGTATGAACAACTTACATAGCGGACTTTTAAATATTACAATCAATAATTTCTGTTTAATTTACACAGTATAGAACAATCAAAATGTGCAGTCTTTGAAAGTCCCTGTTTTATGAATCTTATGCTTTTGAGTATGAACAACTTACTTAGCGGACTTTTAAATATTACAATCAATAATTTCTGTTTAATTTACACAGTATAGAACAATAATTTCTATGATAGATGTGTAGTTCCATGAACGAACTTCACTGAGGAAGGCAGAAAGACTGTCATGCTAGATCCCTATTAAGGAGTAGAGAGAGAACATATTATGGATAAGGGGAATGGAGATAGTGAAATAAAGAATGAAATTCCTCCCTTGTAATGTAATATTCCAGCATTCTAGAATGGATAAGAAAAGAACAGAATTTCTACAGAAAAAAACGAAGACACTAATTACCTGACTGACAATTTTTAGCAACTTCCTACAGTTTAGATGCAAGAACCTGGCCAATCTCCCATAAGAATGCACACATGAAATTGAGATAATCTCACATGGTAGTACTTGCATTAAACAGCAATGACTGTAGATTGCATGTGTGCATTTAGAATTGTTTCATCATCAGTGTTGGTGTTTTCTCACCAAGCAAATTGACTTTTGATTGTTGCAGGAAAGCCATCAAGGATTTATCAATTGGGCTGAGCATTGAAAATGCAAACATAGAGAGCTTATATTTACGAGCATCTTGCTATCATGCTATCGGAGAATATGGAGAGGCGGTAATGATTTTTTGTTTTTCTTCCATTTGTTCTCATTTCCCATAACAGAGTTGATCCCCTTAGATTACAGGTTCTTGAATAGCATTTATTTGTTTAATGTTTCTACAAGCAATCGACTTTAATTTGTGGGTTACATTCAAATTCATAACTTGTATTTTTTTTCTTAAAATCTTTTAGGACATAATTTTCAATATAATTCAACAGTATCAATTCACATACATTTGTCTTTTGGAAATTTTTTATCCAATCCATTAGAAACTGTGAATATGTTCTCCTTTTACTTTTCTTTAGCATATATTACACTACTTCTATAATACATCTTGTTTGTGGATAATTTTTTTTTGATATGCTGAATTATCTATTTGTAGTTTGATATTTTAAACTTTTTTCTCGAAGCTCAATTTATATTTGATTTAGTTAGAATGCAAGCCGACATCTGAACAACTAAAATGAAGATATGTGAAGCTACTAAAAGAAAATGAGCATTCAACTTCTTTATATTTTGTTTATAAGTCTTTTATTACAGAGTACAGACCCCCTTTATTTTTTGTACTCACCATCTACACTTGGGAATTAACTGAAATTTTGGTCAGTCTCAATAACATGTTAAATCTCTACAACCATTTTTTCCATCAGTTTTCATAACATTTATTTGATGGTAACAGGTTAAAGATTATGATGCTACACTTGATTTGGAACTAGACTCAATGGAGAAGTTTGTGCTCCAATGCTTGGCCTTCTATCAGGTAGGGTTTGGCTTAATAGTATAGCTTATTACTTGTTAGACATGTGCCCTGTAGTGCTCTTCTTTTGAATATTTAAATTATTCCAGGTATTCAAGAATGCAACTGGTAGCCATAACCACCATTTGCACTGTATATGATTATATATGTATATGATTATATATGCAGGGTTGCTAACTTGCACAATCCTTGAGCAAGTTGGCCTTGTGCCACTTTTATTGAATTTAAATTACCCCTAAATATAGAGTTTTTGACCTTTTAAATGTCAAATCAGTGAAAATAAGGAAAACCCTTCAACTCTCTCCCATCAAAGCATGGTTCTCTCTCCTTAGCTCTTGTTTTCTATGCTTTGATTGCTGAACAAAAAATTTTCACATCTGAAAAGTTTGGAGAAATCTATGATGATTTTTGTTACTGAAATCACTTGCTTTTGATATGGAAGAAATATATATATATTGCTATCTGATTGTTTGCTCACAATATAATGATTAGATTATATTTATAATCTTGATGCATTTAAAACTTGTGTCATACTAGAAGACAGGAAAAGGTTCAAACTTTACTTTCAAAAGAATAGAAGTTCAACCCTGTAGTGTACACAGTTTTTTCAATTTTCAAAGTCTTCGTTATTTAATTGCGTAAAGATTGGCATGTGGGTTCCTATTGGTTGATTAAAAAATTGAAGTGGTAAGTGAATTCAATTATCTCTTATAAATTGATCATGAAAGGCCTTTCTGTTTGTTTGATTAGTTCAAAAACTGCAGTGAAGAGAGAAAAGATGTGAAGGGAGAATAAGTGAGATCAAGGTTTTTGTTAGTTTGACATATATCTGTAAAACCCTCTAATTCTAAGGGTAATTTAAGTTTGGGAAAAATAGGCACAAGGGGTGCACAAGTTATCACCCCATATATGTAATATAAACATTTTAAGTTTTGAAACTTATTTTGGACTTTGTTTCAGCATAAGATTTGAATTACCTGGTCACCATGTTGAACAAGATGTTCTTACTTCCCTTTTTCATAATACAATTGTTTCGCTCGTGAGTTGAATATGCAGAATACAGGTGGCCTCCACTGTACCTTCTTTCGCATTCCAGCAGCAATGCCTTTTAAAGAATATTAGGTGTTCTTTTCGATGAATTTTGAAACATTACAAAGAAGTATCATAACTGCAACATTTTATTTAGCCACTTATTTCCTTTTTTATTTTAACTGAAAGCTTTATGTTTTAAGCGCCATTTGTTTTTTCAACTGATATCATAATGTAGTCAATCCACATGTAATTTAGAGGGACATGGTTTATTACGAATTTGCAATGCCTTTGCTTTTGCTGAGGCATTGGAGACAGCCCCTTACTATTTAATAAACCAATTGGGTAGTTATCACATTTAAACCCAAGGAAGTGTATAACTGACCCTAATTTTCGAAGAAAGAGGGTTCTAAATTAAACTCTTTTATTTTGCAGAAAGAAATTGCTTTGTACACAGCTTCAAAAATCAACAGTGAGTTCTGCTGGTTTGACATTGATGGAGATATTGATCCTCTGTTTAAGGTGATAGTTATTGATAAATTTACTTATTCCACAATCTCATACTCTTTGCTATTACTGCTTTACATCTCATGCCTTAATTTTAGGGTTTTTTTTTTGGTATTTTTTTTATTTTATTTTATTGTGTACATGCTTGTGAACTCCATGAATATTTTGTTTTGAGAGCTCACTATAGCGTTTTAGACTTTTCTTTCAGATATAATATCATATTGTGTGATTTACTATTCATCCATCAACTTGCATGTTATTAACTTAATTGGAAAAGCACTTTGGTCTGAATTCCAACAGCCTTGATAAAATTGGGAAGAAATAGCAAAACACTTCCTCAGTGCAATTTAGACAAGTACCAACTGGCTTGTTTACATTAAAATCTCTCAATGCTTTCATGGACTATTCTGATGAAGCAAAGTGCTTTATAATTGAAATAACTTTCTTTTAGGCGTGTTCTTCATGCCCATATTTACATTGAGTTATGTCATGATGGAATTTTCAGGAGTACTGGTGCAAAAGATTGCACCCTAAGAATGTGTGTGAAAAAGTTTATAGACAACCTCCTCTGCGGGATTCTCTGAAAAAGGGTAAACTTAGAAAGCAAGATTTTGCCACAACAAAGCAGAAGATTGCTCTATTGGCAGCTGCAGATTCGATTGGCCAGAAGATTCAATATGATTGTTACGGCTTCTTATCCAATAGACGACAGGTAACTGATTTTGCGAATATATTTAAATTAATCCTTTTCTTATAGTGTTTCTATGGTTTCTTCATTTTCTTTTTATGTTCTCAGTATTTGTCCATGTAAAATCATTTTGCATCTTTCTTGTTTCCAGAATGATTGTTATATGTGAAGTTTCCATATTATTTTAATGTTTTTTCCATGTAGTTTTGAAATTGAAACAAGTTGATATCATGTTGCACTAGTTCTTGTGGTCGAAGTGACTAATTTGGATGCTAAACTAAGAATTGATGTGATCAAGTTAGTTACTTGAAACAAAGAATGAATTTCACCTCTGATAACACTTGTAGTTTTTGTAATGCTTGTGAATTGTGTATTGTTTTATTTTCATCTGTTTGGTTCAAATTGAAGATTATAAAACCATTGAGATGTGTTCTTCTCTAACCATTATTTTTTTGCAGGGTGCTTTTGTATTTCATCTTACAGTATGGAGCTAGAAAATCCTTATTCTGAGTGTTAGGTTGGCAGACAAAATAGATAGAACAAACATTGTTATGGCATTTAAACGGTTAATGACTGTTAATTCTTAGCTAATGTTCTTATTCAACAAGGGAAACATTTAAGCCAAAAAAATCGACTTATTGTCAGAAATATAGACCATTTGAAATGGATTTAGGACTTTAAATAATTACAATTTTATTGGAGATTTTACGGATGTGAACATTAAGTATTTCTGATCTACTTCTGTTAGTGTATCAGAGTTTCCTGCAGCTGTTTCAGTTAAAATTGTCTCCATATGTTCCTAAGTGATGTGTCAGACAATCTTGTTAGCCTTGTCATTTCAAACTACACTCGCGAAGCACCATCCAGATTTCTGGTGTTCACATTCTAATAAATGATCCGGTCATTTCTAGAGAATTTCTCACTTATCTGAAGAGGCCTGCTAATAGTCTTATCAGGGTTCAACACAATTTTTTAATTCTCTTTCAAGAAGTAGATTTATTTTTTTATTTCCTGTCAATTGTCAAAGAATTTGAGTATATTAATAGATTCATTTTCTGTTTCATGTCAGCATCGTATGGCAGGATTAGCCATTATTGAAATTGCACAAAAGGTTGCAAAAGCATGGCGTTCTTTACAAAATGAATGGAAGCATTCTAATAAAAGCACATCAAAATACGGTAAACGTGTCCGGAGAAGAATCAACATACCCAGCCAGAATAGAGGTGGGGCAGGTTGTAGTACCAGTAGTTCCTCTGAAACGACAACCTCATATGGCGTTCTTGAAGATAGATCATCTGGCCGTTCTACGATGTCATGGAAAGATGTTTACTCGATGGCTGTCAAATGGAGGCAGATATCTGAACCTTGTGACCCAGTTGTTTGGGTTAACAAGCTAAGGTATCCTCTTCATCTACCAAATTGAGTAAAATCTGTTGGGATTGTCATACGTTTTGTAACAGTGCTATTTACCGGTTGTGTGATTTTCATTGCTGCCTTGTTACTTTGTTTGGAATAGAATGACTGAAAACTATGGTTTTAACTATTTTTGGTTATTTTTTTCTTTTTAATGTGAAACATCGCCATCATTTTTATTCCTCATAAAACATTAAACTCAAGCAAAAGCAGTACTGTCAAATCAAGACAACTCCTTTACTATCTCTTACCTTATTCGCTTGTGAGTTCCCATTCAAACCTGCACTTTCTGCTCCTAGTCGACTCCATATGTAGATCTCACCTTTGTTGAGTTGCTATAGTTATTCATGTGATGCTGAATCCAAACAATTCAGAAAAAAAATTTCTACTTCTGTTTTATGTTTTTGAAAGTTTCAGATGAATGGTTTAATATGCTCTTCCTTTCTCCCATTGTTTGTTTTCGTGTTAATTTGGTATCCTTGCAATTCAGTGAGGAATTCAATTCTGGATTTGGGTCTCACACACCAATGATTCTTGGACAAGCGAAAGTTATTCGCTACTATCAAAATTATGAAAGGTGATACCTGCTTCTGATTTCTTTTAGATCAATATTGTCTCTATAAATGCTCACTACTGGTTGACACTGCAGAACATTTGATGTTGCAAAAACAATCATGAAGGATAAACTCTTTGTGCACAACAAGTCAGACAACATCATTGGTTTGCCCGAAGATAAAATTCAAGCTGTGAGCATTTCAACTCTGTTTCCATAGATGATCTCCCTCCATTTTTTTCTTTCCATGATGCTCAAAATAGGATGTTGTTTGTATAATTTTTGTTGTAATGTGAATCATCTAAAATGTACAAGTGGAAGCTAATTAAATAGTAAGCTATGAAAGAGGTCAACTAGTTCCTGAAAGACAACAATTCAGGTGTTGATCGGCTCTTGCTTGATTGTTACTGTTTGAAAGTCTTCTTCTTCGTCTTTGTCATCTTCTTCTTCTTTATTTTGAATGGCTGTACTGTTTAAAAGCCTATGAAATGAATAACATCCATAATTTATTAATTCATTATTACATTTTGATAAGGCATTCCAGTTGATCAAATATTGTCTCAATTGATGTTGTTGGGTATTGGTTAAGAAAAAAGCATGGTTTATGCACAAGGCTAATGTTGAGATGCAATGTGCAGATTATAGATGCAAAAAACTGTACTGATCTATACAACGTAGTTGGTGAGGACTTCTGGTTGGCTACATTGTGCAGCAGCACAGCATTTGAAGAGTAATTATCTTTTTAATTCAAAGTGCAATGCAGTGAGCATATAAAGTTTTTTTCATTAACATTATTCTTGGCTTTTCACAATCATTTCAGGAAGCAACTTGAGGGCACGAGGATTACTCTAGTGAAGATGTAAATACCTTTATTATTGTTGTTGTTGTTGCTACTCATTGTTTCTTTCTTCTTTTATTTGATAATATACACTCTTCTAAATTTTTTTTTTTTTTTTGTGGAAATATTAAATGATTCTTTCAGGGGTGAAGGTGGATTTGACTTTGCAATCAGAACACCTTGTACACCATCTAGATGGGATGACTTTGATGCAGAAATGACAATGGCATGGGAAGTAAGTCAACCAAGTCCTAAAAATAGTAGACCAAAACTCTTGGCATGTTTACTATCATGCTTTCGTTTCTCTATTAATTTTTTTTCTGTTCTGATTAGCTCATCTGTATTTTTAAAAAATGGTCCTTCAGTGTGTCATTTCTGATGTTCTAACTGAGCTTATGCTATTTCAATTGATTCCAAATAGAAACAGAAGATGTGCTAGCCATTTAAAAATGGAGTAGAAGAAGCTATGTCTGTTTCCCTTTAGGTTCTTATCTACCCGTGGTGTTTATCACAAGGTAGCTTTGAGAACTTCGTGTGCTTAATTGACAATTCTAGTGGATGCTTTAGTGGTTGAGTGACAAAGGAGGACTTCAAGATTTGGGTTTGATTTGGGAGTGGTCTTTTTACTACCGAGACATCAATGTAACTGTACTTCAAGCCTTTGTACCATCCATTCTGGCTATTTTTTGATATTGTAACTCTTCTGGTTGGAGCTAGACCTGATGGATGATCAAGTTTAATAAATTCTGTACATGAGTTTATACATGCCCTACTTGATAAGGTCCTAAAATTAGCAACATAACTGTACGAACCCACAACTTGGTGAAATTGCAATTACTTTCCTCAGCGGATCTGTGCTCTTTCCTTGGACTCTAGCCCCCATAAGCAGACTGGTAGCTCATTGTTATATCATGAAGTTTTGCTCATGTGTCAGATTCATGGTGTTGCTATTTAACACACCCACCTGCATTTTCTGCTGTTGTTTTTTCTTTCTATTAAGACTGAGTAGTGGGTTTGGATTTGCAGGCTGTGTGCAATGCTTATTGCGGTGATACTTATGGGTCAACTGATTTTGATGTCCTTGAAAATGTTAGAGATGCAATTCTAAGGATGACGTATTACTGGTATGATACATTTATGTTAATTGTGTTGAAATAATTGATCTTGGATAAGTTAAGGCTCTGTGTAATGATTTCTGGAATGTTTTTTAGGTACAATTTTATGCCATTGTCTAGAGGCTCTGCTGTTGTTGGGTTTACCGTTCTGCTTGGATTACTTCTTGCTGCAAATATGGAGTTTACAGGGAAAATCCCAAAGGGTATACAGGTGGACTGGGAAGCCATTCTGAATTTTGATCCTAACTCCTTTGCAGAATCCGTTAAGAGGTGGTTGTATCCTTCTCTAAAGATTACGACATCTTGGAAAGATTATCCAGATGTCACATCGACTTTGGCAACAACAGGATCTGTAGTTGCTGCTCTGAGCTCCTATGATGATCGAGCTCCTATGAATCCAGAGCAGGTAAGTTAGATGCATTATACATTTGAGGGGTAATTCATGATTGAGCTCCTATGAATTGTTGATCCATAATTCTTATAAATGGTGTGGTATTTTTACCATGAGAACTAGGAGTAACTATTAATGCGTTGCAAAACGTAATAGCATCTTGTTTCTGAGCATACAAATGGTTCTAACAAGCGTTCTGACCATGCAACTTCAACCTCAATGCAGTGAGCAAAGCGATGTGTTGCTCTTCCCTGGAATGGAGTCCTCTCTTCGTGTGGACCAGAATCTCGCCCATTTAGACAACAGATGCCTCCGTTCCATACCACACCAATTTAGCAATCTTGCAGGCATTATGTGTTGTACAACATCTTAGAATAATATAGTCGCAAAGCTTTAACCGTTGCAGATCTCCATATATTCAAAAATAAATGCTCATGTTTGCAGAAGTCTGTTCATTAGGATAAATAAACAACATATCATTAGCTTTGTCGTTGTGTTTCATTTGGCTTGGTAATGATTGTATTTGATCGGCATTTTCCTTTGCTGGTTTTGAGCACCTGCTAACATCCATTGGTTGTGTGCTGCATCTTCCCGCCGGAAACTGTGCCAACGCCCGCGCTCTATATTGTCCTTCCATCTAGATAACAACCATGTGGAAAGTTGAATACAAGGTGTAGCTCATTTTATATGCTTGGTTTATGTAATGTTTGTTTTTATGCATTGATTTGTCTATGTATGTGAAGCCTAGGATTCTTCATCGCTTTTTTTCTGTCCCCCGCGGTAGAATGTACATGAGGTCACTAAACTTGGTCCGTAATGGAAGGCTCACTGTGAATGCACGCACGCACCCACCCACCCACCCAACATCCTCGATAGAGCCAGCTAACGTTAATGCACGATAAAGCACTCTTTTATTAACGGGAGATGAACAATATTAATAACCAATTCCTCAATATTCAACAGTAAAGAACAATTAGTGAGTTAGGTGAGATATCCCACATGCAAAATCTAGATTAGGTATTAGAAAAGATTTTGGTTAGATTTTCCAGTGGGAATTACTGTCTTCATTAGATAACAGGTCGTAATCCATAAGCATCAATGTATTTTGTGGGAAATTTCAAGGTAGGTTTTCCGTTAGTCAGCTCGACAAAAGTTTGGAGAAATGGTTAGGACAGAACTAAGGCACAAAAGTATAAAATTTAAATGGCCTTCAGGTATCAACGAAGACAGCTTTGAAATCGTGAGCAGCGGCTAGATGACAGTGCTTTTAATTTATACTAGCTCTAGCTTGTTACAGTAATATAAGCAAGTCCATGTCTCTCTGTTTCTATTATTATTGTTATGGGCATGGCCATACAATAGGACGTTGATCTGCCTTGAAGCTTCCAAATTCATTTCTCGGATTTACACAGTAGTTCAACACATCTCACTGCATCTTGAGCTGCCAATTCTGCAGCAATGGCCAGCAGCGTCTTTTCTCTGCCTTGGCCTACCTTGCTTGCTTCTACTTCTCCGTTCCCCTTCCATAAACGATCCATCTGGAACTGAATCTGGCAAAGAACAGAGCTAATTTATGCTTTATGGACATAATTCTATCAATAATGCAATCTCAATGAGTATTTTGATTAAATAACTATCTAATCCTGTTAGTATTAAAAGCGGCTTAGAGAGCAAATTCTTCTTGCACAGTGGGCATCCAATTAGACCCACAGAAATGAAATGATGATAGAAAAAGAGTTTCATTTTAAGAATCTTAAGGTTACCACTCACCATTTCTCTCTTTGATCTCTGTCACTTGGCATTGGTCCTCTCCATGCTCTAGTACTTTTGGTTTTTCTACTTCAGCTTCATATTTGTCTTTTGACTTGGCAACAGTTGCGAAAAGCCATGTTGCATTCATTTGCTTGTGAATCATACGTGTTGCGAAGTATGGGATCTTGGCATTCTTGGTTTTCTCAGCTTTCATGCGTCCATGGATGAACATCAAGCAGTCCATCAAACTCTCCTTAGCTAACCCTTTCATATCATAAGCCTGTGCCCTTCTCCAAAGGCTCTTCCTGTGAGGATTCGCAGTAGTGGATAGGCACAAGGCTCTAGTTGTGTCACTGATTACAGCTTCAGGGTTGTTAAGCAGCAAATAACCCTGAGCTCTATTACTATACAGAACTATTCTCTCCTTTCTCATCTTTGATGGGCACAAATCCAGGGCTTTTGTGTATCTGGTAACAGCTTTTTCAATGTGGCCAGACCAAAACTTTTTGTTTCCTTCTTGTTTCAGCATGCCTACCAAGTTTTTTCTCTCTTTCAGCTCTTCTTCAGACATTAGCTCCTCTCTCTTTCTTCTCTCTACCATCAAATCCCATGTCTCCTTTAATGCTCTCTCAGCATCTTGGCTACTCAACTTTAAGTCACCATATTTGATCTTATGGTAATCCTGTAAGAGTGCCTGTGTTATTGCTTCTCCGACTTTTTTTCTTTCATTAAGGCTTCTTAGCTCTACCAAATCAGCCAGAGATAAAGCTGCGGTGTTTATGACTATATATCTTGTATCTGTGTCTTTTAGAAGTAAGAGAAGACAATCAATAGCCATACACTGCCAATCATCAGAAGATCTTGAGATATTGCATAAAATCTCTATCACTTCTTTGGAATTCGCTAAACTCTCTCTTCCAGTCTTGAAGTTGCACAGAGTTCTGATGCATCCTATTCCACCAGGCGATGCGCAATTTGCCAAGCCACCCCACATGCCGCCCAACTCCTTCAGGAAGTGTTTGTTGCAGATAAGATTTAGTGATCTTCCTTTGCAAGCAAAGCAGTTTAAGAGATGCAAGGACCAGCACTGTAACTGACTAGCCCATTCCTCAGCCTTTCTGTTCTCTATCTCCAAGTCTCCAAGCCCAGTTGTAAGCAGGTCCGAATGGTACTTCACTCTCTTGCTATCTTTTACACCAATAAACCTTCTGTAGACGGTTTTAATGCAATTGCAAGCTATTTCCATGGCCAACTTTATGATTTCAACTTCATGCTCGGCAATGGCTTCAAAGGTTCTCGCATGGCTAGCCAAGTGGCCTAGTGATCGAACCGCAACTCTTTGCTCAACCCAACTGATTTTGCCTCTCAGAAGTTCTATTAGAGGCAGAACCACATTCGATTTAACTGCTTTCTCGGCAAATTGAACTTTGTTCATGGTGTATGAACCAATAATATGCGCTGCATAGTATGGGATGTAGATGTTTTGATCTCTAAGAAGCCATTCCTTATCGTTAACGGCTCTCTGGATCAGTTTTCCCATGCAGTCAAAGACGCCAAGGGATGGGAACTCAGGATCATCAGGTTGAGTCATGGCAATGTTCCAGATCCCACGTAGGACCAAGACATGTTCTTGATCATCTCTCAGGGGCATTTCTTTGAAGCATCGAGCTAGTTTGGCTTTTCTGAGAGACGGGTCTTGTTCATTCATGGTGCAAAAGAAACATGAAGGATTGGTGCATGCTGGTTCCTGGACCGAACTGATCCTGTCAAGTGACTTCTTTTGAGATTGTGACTCCATTGGAGGTTTGTGCAATGAGTAGAGTCGTCGAGTTTTTTGAATTCTCGTGGTGGGGTGATATACTTAACATGTAAGTTCAGTACTGCCTGTGAGAGGGGGGGAGAGATAATTACACTTTAAGCAAGCAGCAGCCACTAATAAAGTAACGTCCAAAACTAGGCTGAATCATATTCACAGGTGGGCAGAAAGAGAGAGAAATATTTTAGTGGAAATGAAACCAAGTTGGAATTAATAAGTCTTGAACAGGGAACGAAGTATTTCCTCTGTAAAACATTCCTCGAAGCACTTTAGAGCAGCCGCACTCGAAGTCAATTATACTAGAAATGGTCAGTGGACCGGACTGGAATAGCATACACAGGCATCAACCCATTAGCTTCAAATAACAATATTCATGAAAAGCAGAGACTTCAAAGACTACAAGCATCCATATTAGCTGCAGATCAGGACTCAAGTCAGTCATGATGATCCCCATTAGAATTAGATCCCTTTAGAGCCAAGAAACTTGCCCTGGTCCCCCCCATATGAAGCCAATCAAAGTGCTCTGTTTTCCAAATAATCTATTAACTAGCCATACGCACCACAATTCATAAACACTAAAGCCTGCTTCTCAGTTAGTTTCCAACTCAAAAAGTGCAGTAGAAATCCCAAAGAATGCTCATGCAAGTACAGCCGGGTTGGTCTCAAGAAAATGCGGCTACCAAAATGCAATCTCTAACTGCAGGAAGAGCATGATTAGTCCCATATTTTGACTATGTGTGTATGGGAACTTGGTTTAATAATGTTCCTGCGCATACTAAAGTAAGCAAAGTGAGTCTTTCTTTTTTAGCATGATTATGAACACGGCCATGATCATGATCATATTATCCACATACAGTTGAGTTCAGATCTTGACATGTGTGTGTGTGTGTGTCTGTATATAAATGCCCTTTAGTTTGTCGTTATGTGTGCACCAGCATGAATCTTAAGGCACATGATAAAAGATAGGCAACTTAGAGTGGACGAGAAGGCGTAATTCCTGGATAAAGTCTGCAGCAAGAATGAATGGAATATTTGGGATTATTTAATTTCAAAGAGTTCTTTAATTTTGCGAGCATACCACCAAATTAAGGTCATTTCAACTTGAATTTTAAAATTAGATGGAAGAACATAAAATATATTCATAGTAGTCTTTTTATTCTTCATTTCAAAAGTATTTTTTTAAAATTAAATTTTTTTCTTTACTTCAAATTAATTTTTTTGATGTTTTTAAATTGTTTTGATATGTCAATTTAAAAAATAAAAAATATATTATTTCAATATATCTTTATAAAAAAAATATTTTTAAAAATAATCACTTTCATAAATAAATCAAAACAAAATAAAAAAAATTATTTCAATGCTTCTTCTAGTAAGAATGATCCATCGTTATAATACCAAATATACATTTAATTTCACTCCCACATAATGATGAGAACAGAATATACAGCTAATTAAATGTTAGTACGAAGAGCATTCTATTAATTATTCTCTTTCCTTTCATTTTGTCGCAATCTCTATGAAAAACAAGTAGCGAGAGGACCCTCCCTCCCTTGTCTTCTTCCCTCCTACGTACGTACTTCTTTTCTCCCCATTTCCTTTCTTTTCAAGTTACAGTGATCGACGGTCCTCCATTCTTAATTCATATCACAACAACATCTAATTATGTCATTATGCTCACAGCGTTCTCGATCCTCCAAGATTCTTGCTATAAACATCAGCAAACATTTCAAATAGAGGGACATGTTGGTGTGATATGGATAACGATGCAGACCTTCTTGAAATGGACATGGTTGTCCACTATGCTGTTTGTTCGTCAATTGCATAGAATTTTGTTACAGAAATTTAAAAAAAACCTGTATATGCTGTTGTTCGCAAGAGGGTTACGAGAACAAACAGATTTTAAGATATGATTTATATTACTCTTTAATATATCTTATCAAGTAAAAGCTCTTCGAACTTAAAATTTACATAAATTCATATTACCTTGTGCTTGATTTTTATCAAACAAATAAAAATTGTGAGATTCGAACTCGTGACCGCTTGGTAAGGCTTCGATACTATATCAAAGAATCATCTCAACCCATTAACTTAAGCTGTTAAGTGAAGTTTTAAAATATAATTTATATTATTGTATAACAATAATCATAACTAAATTACAAAAAATAGATTCATGCTTGGTTTGAGTTATCAGATGAACATGTTAGCGTACTGTTGTGGTTATTTTTTTTTTAATGTAGGTGTCCAGGCCAGCTTGCGCGCACCTCGACTAATTCCACGAACCCTAAAATTAATGATCATGTAAGCCTCTAGTGATTATCATATTAGCAACTATAAGATTTGAACCTGAGATTACAGGGTATTCTTATGGTTATTAATTCCAATAGTTTTTGTCATTAAGTCAAGCACCTTTGGAAGCTAGTGAAAGACGATGGAGACGGGTTTGTAGAAACTAAAGGATTGGAATATTTGAGTGAAGATATGATATTATTAAATTGAGATTTTACTTAATTATTCTACATGGATAAACTAATATTTTTTTTTTATGTATCAGTAAAATAGGTTTAAATTTTAAAAAATATTTGGTCACACTAGACTAAGTTACTATTTTGAAACTAAAATAATAAAAGATTCAACTATTGAATCAAGATTAAATTTTTCAAGATGATTCTACAAGTAATTTTTCTATGAGTAACTATTTTATTGCTTTTTGGGCCGTTAGATCTTCTAGAATTAGATCTAGAAGTTGTTGTTCTGATTAATTTTGTTATTTTTTCTAGGATTTTTTATATATTTTTTTATTTTAGATTCTGTTTTAATTTTTTTAATGACTTTTAACTTTAGGTTGTTTTCTAATAGAAATAGGTTTTATTGGCCTATTTAAAAATCCTGTAATTTTCTTTAAAAAAACCATCATATATTTAAATTTCAGATAATAAAATTATAAATTTAGAATATATTTATATGCTATTGGATCTGTGCTGGTGAGATGATCAATGGCTTACAACTTTGGAGTTGAACTGATAAAGCCTTATATTTCTATTTCAGTCCTTTATCTTGTTACAAATTGACCATTGCATTAACTAATACATTCAAAGAATTCCGGGTGTGCACTGTTCATATTTTAAAATTGCAAATACATTATTTTAAGTTATATGATAATGGTTTTATAGGTTGAGATATCTTTAGATTTGTTTTTTTATATATATATAAATATAAAAGACTTTTGAGATATATAATTTGGTGATAAATTCAAGACTAATTTTGCGAACTAAAAATTTATTGATAGTTAAAAATAAAAATTAAAAGAATATAGACTAATTTTAACAAACAAAACAAAACATAACCCATTTTTAAGTTTAATTTTTTTTTTAATCCCTAAAATTTATGGAAAAAAAAGAAAGTCGCTAAAAAATATTCATGAGAAGAGAGAGTTATTGATTGTCGACGTTTCTACTATAAAAAAAAGATGATTTTAAAGTCAATAAACTAAGCTTTTCTAGAGGAATTCGATGGAGGAGAAATTTTCACTCTCATCATATTGAAAAAGATAGATCGAGATTGCTAATTTTTTTATTTGACTATTTATATATTTTTTAGAGAGATTATTTTTTGTTACAAATGGATTTTTAAAGGCTTCTAAAGTTTTTTTTTCAATTGAAAACAAGTTGAGAGAGATTTTTAGGGTTCCAAAACTCAAAACCTAATTTTTTTTGTCATCAAAGATAATCAAAACATGTTGTCCATGATGACATGTCGTATGTCAAAAAGGACGGCCTTTCATCCAAGGTAAAATGAAGATCTCTTTTGATTATTGACGGATTAGCTCCTCTATTAAAAAAAGTTAGCCCGAGCATGACTAGATTCTAGGTTTGGCTAGGCACGCGGGACTAACTTATTAAACCCAATAATATTTATTTTTTATTTTTTATTTCTTATTTAAATTTTAATTATTTTTTTAATTTATAATTTAATACATTTCTTCTTTTTATGTATTTTTTAAAATTTTTATTTATTTTTATTGAAATTAAAATTAAAATTCTCTCTCTCTCTTATTTTTTTAAATTGTTTAGTTCATTTAAAAAAAATAGTAATTTTTTTTATAATATTTCAAAGAGATTATTTTAATTTATCTTTAAATTTGTTTCTTTTATATTTGATATAAATAAATTATATTTTCATAGCTTTTTATTTCAGTATTTAATTAGCATGAACAATGTTTTCTTAGTTTATTGTACATTTTTTAAAAAATTTATTTCATTAAGTGTAAATAATACCTTTTTTATTTTTAAATTTAAAAATATTTTATATCAAAAAAAATTTGTAACATTTATTATACATGTGCAATCATTCAACATAAAATTTAAAATTCATATTTTAATAACACTCCAATCCAAATAAAAGTCCATTAATAAAATATCTCATCCATGTAAGTACAGAATATACTGTACATTATTATATTTGAGGTTTTAATTCATACGCCTCATTATTTATATAAACAATGACGTAAGTTACTCCTTTTTTTTATTTTTTTTAAATCTTATTTTTCAATATTTATTTGATTTTAAATTGAATTTTATAATTTATTTTGATTTATTTTCTGTGAGGTTATTACATTCTCAAACAAATATCCCTATATTTAGTTTGTGTTCGATTTTATAAGGGTCTATTTTTCTTATTGTATAATTAAGTAAAAATATTTTAAAAAAAACAAAGTTATCAAACCTATTGGATGACTTAAATTGCGAGTTTGAAGGATTAAACAATAAAACGAAGTTGATCCAATAAGTTATTGTTTCACTATTAAAAAAAAAAGAAAAAAAGTTAACTTGAATTTTTTTTCTAAAGCCAAACTATGTTTCTTACTTGTTATTCAGGTTGTCTTTAGATTTGTTAGGTTAACTAGATCATGTCGGGGTAACTTTCATATGATATAATTTTAAACATGAACTAGACAAGATTTCAGGAGATTTTAAGGTTGATTATTTAGGTTAAGTTTAATAACAATGACAGATAGTTCTCTATGACTTAAATATTTTTTCCATATTATTTTTTTTATCCGATAGCACAAGCTTGTAAACTAATATTAAAATATTTTTAAACTATGAACTTCAAATAATTTCTAACCTGTTATCTTTAACTAACAAGTTAAGTTTTTTTAGTCTTGTAATAAAAAAATTCATATCATGTCACTACCCATGAGACTTCTAGACTAAAAATAATAAAAGATAAAAAAAAAAATTACCATATAATTTTTGAAGAGACTAAGAATTTTAAAGTATGCACTATTCCATAAAAAAAATATAATGAAGTGGTTATGTTTAATAGAATATAAAAATCACCGAAAAATATCATAAATTACCCTACATGTTTTTATTCATAAATTCATATTTGAAAGTCACTATTTATCAAATTATTTTATAATTTAGGACGGGAAAAATATGAAAGCATGAAGGATGTAGTTTTGTGACATGCTAAATTAATTTAAAGAAGATTTATTGAAAAATGTTGTGAATTAAGTTTACAATATCAGATCCCAAAAATAGAAACCTCGTCTACTTGACATCGATGGGATCCATTAATCAAGGCATGCAAATTAAAATAATAATTAAAACATGATTTTACAGCAAGCAAAGTAATCATTCAAGCCTAATTACAAAATCACATTAATGGCAGATCCCAAAGGTAGGAGAGTCTCATCAATTTGATGTCGGTTTATCATACGTGGAAATTACATGACATTAATAAAATTTAACCATATCACATAAATAAAGAAGCATGCTTACGTGAAAGTCTTGCCCACGAAATATGACATATACTGACACTACTATTATATATTCGTTTTTTTTTATTATTATTCTTTATTTTTGTATGCTACTATTGTATATAGTTGATTCCACTTTATATACTAAATTAAAAATATGTGAACTCAATCAATTAAAAAAATTTAAAATATTATAGGTTTGTCATTATTATTAATTTAGTACCCAAAATATCCTTAGAAATATCTTTATAAATGAAATATATATTACATGTTTTCCACCCCTCTTTCCTTTTATTCCATCTCTCCTCCAAGAAAGCAAAAACAAAACAAATTGTTTCTTGCTTTATTTTTTTCCAAGAGGGTTTTGTTTTCATTTACTTCTCTCTCTTTATCCACAAAATAGTATATCTTTCTTATCGTATTTCATGGCCATCCTTTTTTGGTAAAGCTTATTGTAGCAAATGGTGGCTAACCTCTCCTCATTTATCATATTTAGATGCTCATAACATAATTTGACCTATTTTGACTCTTATAACTTTGCCTTCATTGACATTCTCAAATAAGAGATTTTCAACTCCAGTGACATTATAGCCTCCATTCCATAGACCAATTAACATGAAGTGGCACCTATAGATTTTTTTACTATCATGCGATAAGCATAGAGGACATAACGAAGCATTTTATGTTAGTCTTTATAGGTAAAAATCATCTTCTACATGATTTTCTTCATGTTGTTATTAGCTACCTCTGCAATGCCATTTATTTTTTGTCTGTATGGGAAGGAGTTTAAGTGTTTAAACTCCCACTTCTCACAAAGTACAATAATCATTTTCTGATTAAAATTTTGAACATTATCTGTTATCAATATCTTCAATGAACCATACCAACATATTAGGTCTTTCTTAATGAATTTCGGACTATTTTTTAGGTTACATGAACAAAAGAAGATACTCCCACCTATTTGGTGAACTAGTCGATCGCTGTTATAATAAAATGATGCCCATCGCTTTTCTTATAATTAATTAGACCGATAACATCCAATCCCTAGATGGAAAATGACCAAGAAAATACCATGTTGAACAAAGGTGTTTAAGGCGAATTGATCTTGTCAATATACACCTAACATTTATACATTTTCTAACATATTCAATGCAGTTCCTTTTTATAGTCAACCCAAAGTACCATGATCAGAATATTTGTCTGGTCATCATATGCCCATTAGAGTGTGTAGTATAAATTTCTTCATGAACTTCTTGTATAGTTTTCTTAATTTATATTGTGTTTAGAATTTATAACAAGGTTTCATTAAAAGCTCTTTTGTATAGGATTTTATCATCCAAGAAATAATCTACTACTTCCATCTTTCTTAAATTTTCTTTGTCCATTTTAGATTCTCCCAGTGGGTATTCTTGGCATTTGATATATTGCTTAACATCATAGTATTATAGTTTTTCATCTACTTTCCCTTTGACTGAGCAACAATAAGCCGGTGATTTTCTAATTTCAATGCAAATAGGTTGTACTTAAAATCAATTTTAGCCATTAAAGTTAAAGTTATTAGATTTGTAAGTCGATTTTTATCTCGTCTTAATCTGCAAGTTTGGTGAGGTATTCTTTGTAAGGTTTTAATTTTTTTATCTTTAGTCTGCCACTCACTTGTCACTTGACAAATTATCAACATTGAATCATCATATATGTCAATCTTGACTCGCATTTCTAAAACAACTTCTAAATTATGGATACAAGTCTTATACCCTATCATATTGTTGGTAAATTTAAATTATAGCTTTATAGATGTATTATCTCCTATATAGGAAAATCATTGCTGCCTTAAACCATTCCCGAAGGCATTCATAACAACATCAAGGAACATGCTCTACCATTCATCTTCCATATCATTTATTTTTGCTTTTATCACCATGATATCCTTGTCTAGGAAATTAGAATTGAAAGATGCATGGTCGTTAATTGTATTGTCTACTGGATGATCAATAATCACACTACCTTTCAAAAAAAATTTCTCTTTATATAAATGATATCATATTCAGCCAACAACACTTGTCATCCTGCTATTTAACTTGATAGGTAAGGCTTCTAAAAAATGTACTTGAGAGTGTCCACCTTCAAGATTAGTCATGTGGTGTAATAAACATGTATTGATGAAGTCGTCAAGCACTCTATACTAGACCACATCTTAGCTTTTCTAATGTACTATAGCAAGACTCGCATTAAGGTAGTGAATGGCTTGTCACTTTCTTCTAAAATATCATGTTGGTCCAATACACAACTCGTGGCAACTTCAATGATTATCATATATAAGGTGAGAGGTCTTCTATATACAAGTAGGACTAAAAAAGGTGGCTTATGTAGATACTATTTGATCTTATTAAAGGTTTCTAACATTATACATCCTATTTTTCTGGATTTTTTTTTCTTTTAAAGAAGATGAAAGATTGGCTCATATGGAATGGTTAATTAAGAAATAAACTAAGCTTTACAGTTTAGGCAACCTAAAAAACTTTAGATTCCCCTCTTAGTGATTGGTATCGAGATTGCATTTATAGCTTTAATCTTACCAAGATCAACATCATACCCTTATTTCTAACAATAAAGCCAAATAACTTTTTGGATATGATGTCGAAAGTACACTTTATAGGATTCAACTTTAACTGATACTTATGCAACATTTCGAATAATTTTCTTAGGATTTAAAAGTGATCCTTCCCTTATATGGATTTGGTGATAATATCATCCATATATACCTTAATTTCTTTATATATCATATCATGGAATAATATAACCATTACTCGTTGATAAACTGCCTTTATATTCTTTAACCCAAATAACATGACTTTATAACAATAAGTTCCCTAAGGTATAATAAAAGTGGTTTTTATTTGTATTCTTCTTCCACCGTGATTTGATTTTACCCTAAAAATCCATTTGTGAAAAAATATGTGGGATTCTTAGCAGAATTTTCCACAATAATTTTGATATGAGGTAAGGAAAAATCATTCTTAGGACTTACTTTGTTCAAATCTTAAAAGTTAACACACATTCTTATCTTGTTATCTTATTTTTAGAATAACCATTATGTTTAACACCCATTTGAGATATTCCACTACTTCTAGAAACCTAGCCTCTCCCATTACTTATATACCTCCTCCTTCACCTTGATCAGTATCTATGGCTTTATTATTCTTAACTTTTGTTTCACTGGCCTACCACCTAGTATCAATAAGAGTTCATACACTACTATATTTGTATCTACCCCAAACATGTTAGCTAAATATGAGGCAAATACATCAGTATATTTTTTTAACAACTTAATCAAATTGTTTTTTTCTTTAACTAAATTCAGAGTTCTAACCTTTAGTTCTTTTTTATTCTTATTTGTACCTATATTGACTTGTTCTAACTTTTCCTAATTTGATTTGATGGCATATTTTGATTGTTCTACTAACCTAATAAACTCCTCAACATCATTATCCTCCCATTTTCTTCATCAATTACAATTAAAATTTCACCAAAATTAGGCCAAATATGCTCAATGTAATGATTTTAGAATTTTAAGAAATGAGCACTTTAGGATTCCTAAAAATAAAAAGTATAAGGAATAATCAAGTTATAAATAAAAAGAAAGAAATAACAAGTATGAATAAATGACACAAAAAGGCATGATTTGTGGATAAAAACTACATGATCTCGTTAATATAAAAATAAACTAAGCTTAACACAAATATAGATTCCTTTTTCTAGTATCTTGAGTTACAATTACTAAAAAAATAATGATAACATAATAGTAAAATTACTTAAATTTGAACATCATCTGAATCTTTTTTTCCTTTAAATTATTGAGTTCTTCATGCTCAATACACCTCTTAACCAGTTGTTCAATGGATGTTGTCTCTTCTAGAGTGTTGATGGTCAACTGAGGCAAGTTCACAACTTGATAAAAAATCAACCTCAATTCAGGATAAATGACACAGTCTTCAATCTCCTTCTCTTTTAGGTTATAGATGGTGATATCAATAAACACTTCATTCAGGTTTCTCACTTTATCATGAGGTTGTATTATACAAGTTGGATAAGAAAAGGTATTATGGATGGGTGGAACATCAATTTTTTTTTATTTTTAGATTCACGACCCTCAATCCAGGCCATCCTTTTCTTATATTTTCTTCCCACCACCTTTAAATAATCCTTTTGACTTGGTTTGAAACCTAAGCCAAACTGTTGATTGACATGCTTCAACTGCATATAGTTGATTCACTTTGGTAACTATGTGTTTAGATCATATCTCAATGGTAAACTATATTTTATCATGTATTTAGCGGGTTTTTTTTTGTAGTTTCTGAAATCTCTAGCTTTCTTAGCACTATATTTTTTTGTGTTATTTTCATACGATCATGTTTTAACATCTTGTTTAGTCTCATTCATGATAGTTTGACTACCTAAATGATGGTATAGATATTGATTTATATAGTGGAAGGACAACTAATTTATATCATTTTAATGCATTATCATTATGATTTAACCAATCATTTGTGACCATGAATAAATATAATCTAATTATAACAAATTTAAGTTAAAATTATAATTAAAATAAATAAAACAACGGTAAATAAAATATTTATTTCAATATGTCTTGTGAAAGTCATAGTTGTCATCTCCTTATCACTTTAAGAGTCTCTTGGATGGTAGTTACATTTTTTTTTCAATGTTTTTGCATTTATTTTATACGGTTTTTTTTACTAGTAATTTTTCTATAAAGGTTAATATAATAGATCTTGGTGGACTAAAGCTAATTTTAAGGATGAAAATTTTTAATAACATAAAAGTAGGATATCCAAGGTAGTAGAGCTCCTTATTATCCCTGGATGATTTTGAAACTATCAATACTTTTAATTAAAAATAGTATTAGTAATTTAAAATATTATTAATATCATATAACAACAAAAATCATATAACAACAAAACAACACATAAATAATTATTTATTTAAGTTACTCAGGCTATGCTAAATACCGGTATAATTTGGAAAGATCATAAATTATAGTATTTTTTTCCTTCCATAAGGAAAATGGTACAAAGTCGATCCTTTAATTTTTTTTTTCTTTACAAGATGGACATCCGAAAATACCTAGTATGTTGAAATTTATGGTTCAAAATAATTATTGATGGAATTGTAATATAAACAAGATTATAAACAGCCAAATCCCCTTCATGCATTCCAAATGATACCTCAACATTTATCAACATATATATAAAAATTATTATTATTCTCATATTTAGTAGCAAAAAAATATAAAAATTCATTTTACGTTACCTAAATTATATTATATTGAATACCAATATCAATAGATTGCAAGTCAATGTGATTTGAAATAGTAATAAACTATTATATTATTTTCCTCTAATAACGAAATGATGATAAGAAAGTAATCCCTTGCTACTCTTTCTTTACAAGACAAACATACAAAAACATCTATTATATCAAAATATATCATTCAAGTTGTTATGGTATCCTCCTTGCCAAACAAAGATTCAATAAAAAAAAAATCAAATACTTTCTCAATCACAAAACTAATAACATAAATACACTCAGTTTAAAAGGATAACACCAACTAGAAATAATGCTGAATCACTTTCATCAAAATCACAACTTATAATTTGTTCTCTAATTCATATCACAACTTACATAGAACAATTATCCCAGGTGTTTATGAACCAGATTGAAGTATGAAGCTACTATTTTCCTATTTAATCTTTATTTTTAATTATTTATTTCCTACTTAACTTAGAGTTTTTACTTTAATTAGTATTTTACTATTTAGAAATCCTAATGCTAGAAGGATTTTAGTACTAATATAAATAGGGATGTTTAATTTATTTTATGGAGATAAAGACTATTATTCAAATCTTAATAAAAATACCATAGAATTTTCTCTAGATTTCACTACAGTTTGGTCTGTAATCTTAGGGTTTGAGAACCCTAATTTTATCTTTGTTATACGCTACATCAGGTTGTATCAAAATGGGTCAACATCTGGATCGATGACGAATAGTGAAGAGAATCGTGGAGTAGTTTATGACAATCATTTCCATGATGGTGATTAGAGGATGCATGTTATTTAGGATCAATTAGATCATTATTCAGTCGCGATAGTAGCTTTAGAGGGGCAAATGTAAATTGGGTTTGATGACATCAATACCAGAGTTGATGGTCTTACAACCAGGCTTGAAGTACTAAGGTTGCACACAAACATGAATTGAGGAAGAAAAGAGACACACGTTGGGGATGATGTTCGCGACCAACTTGTCCCTGAACCAGTTCGTGCAAATCCTCATGGTCATTATGATTACGGATATTCATCTGATGAAGAACATCAAGCTAAGGTTGTTGGAAATAATAAGTATGATCAAGATTATTGTATGAATGTTAAGATTTTTTTTATGGTGATTTAAGAGTATAGGAGTTCCTTGATTGGTTAGCTGAATGTGATTAATTATATGAATATACAAGAATTTCAAACTCGATGATGGTAAAAATTGTAGGGTTTAAATTAAAGCATAGGCCCTTAGTATGATAGGATAGGCTATTGGATACTAGGAGGCGAAGGTAAAAAACTTATTGAGACTTAGGAGTGGATGAAACAGTTGTTGAGGGGTAGTTTTTGCCCTCTAATTATGATAAGTTTTTGCTCCGTAAGTATCATAAATGTTCCCAAGATTCTCGAAATGTGCATAAATATACAGTGAAATTTTTATGTCTATTTAAACGAAATAATCTGTAAGAAACTGATGGGCAACAGGTTACTAGGTGTGTAGAGGAGATGAAATATGTCATTAGATAAAATTAGGCTTTAAATTCTACTAAATATTACAGAGGCACAAAATATAGCTTTGAAGGCAAAAATGTTAATGCAAATAGAACTAATATGATATTTGATTAGTAAATTAGGGTTGCTATCATTAAGCCTCAACTTACACTTTTTGAGAAGGCTAAACTGTCATAAATAAACATTCAATCCAAGTAAGCTACTATCAGCTCTAGTTATATAAAAATAGGCCATAAGCAATTCTTAACAGGGATAACCATAAGAAAGATAATTCCCATGCCAAGCCGCCTCTAATAAAGTATTATATATGCAATAAAAAAGGGCATAAATCCAATGTATGTCCTCAAATGAGGCATTTGAAAGTGGTTGAACGTGAGGATAAAAAGTGTAGAAAAGGTACAGAATTGCATCCGGATGAGTGTTATGAACTTGATGGTGAAGGTGAATATGAAGATGATGATAGTCATGCTTATGTGGTGAGATGATTATCGTTCATGCCTAAAAGTTGATGATGAAACATAACAACACAAGTTTTTCTGTACCGAGTGCACGATAAACCAACAACTTTTTAAACTTATAATTGATAGTGGTATCTGCAAGAATATTATTGGTAGGGAAACAACCTAAACCTTATACTATAGGTTGATTTAAAAAGGTACCAAAGATAACAGTAATTTAAATATGTAAAGTTCGTTTTTTTATAGACAAGTATAAGGATGAAGTTTATTGTGATGTATTTAACATAAATACTTTTAACTTGTTGTTTGGTAAGCCATAGCAATATGATGTAAATGCATGGAATGAGGGA
>Ga0307518_10000348_pt1 | contig 34951 bp, 6 predicted proteins | sample 25_EM_MG_FD_203889 | JGI IMG/M metagenome (GOLD analysis project Ga0307518, IMG submission 203889) | Populus trichocarpa ectomycorrhiza microbial communities from riparian zone in the Pacific Northwest, United States - 25_EM | ecosystem: Host-associated > Plants > Roots > Unclassified | place... | reverse complement strand
CTTTATTTCTTTCTCGTAATGCAAAATAAATATATGTTTTTATTCCTTTTATATTATATTTTTTAATGTGTTTTGAGCTTATTTGAAATTATTTTTATGAGTTTGATATGCGTAAGAGATTTTATGAATTAATTACTAAAAGATAAAAATTTCTACATTTTATGTTTCGGATCTTACTTCTTGTGACAGGTTTTTCACCTAGTTATAATTTCAGAATATGAATGTTGGCTAGATAAAAGTTAAAGTACAAATATGAAGCTTTTCAGGAAGGTATTATGAGCAAAAATCTGAGTTCGTTTGGACTTTTAATCAGACCTGTAAAATCGAGTTAAAATCCTACTTGCAGCAAGATTCTCTACTTTCATACTAAATATTCTAACGAGCATATCTTGAACCTCATATATCAAAATCATGCGATGCAAAAACCTATAATCATCTACACATCTAAGACTAAATACTTTATAAAGGATGCCAGGCCAGATAAAAAAAAAATTAATGCGAAAATTTGGAAGCAAGCTTAAGGACGAGATTAGTTTTCTAATTTGATGAGGAAACTAAAAGTAAGGAGATCCATCTTGAGAAGGAATCTGAAGGATTGTTTTATACATCATTTAACCTCCTTATCTTTAGCCTTGATCTTATCATGAAAGTTACCTATTAAGATACAAAAACAGGGGAAGACCAACTGGACGGGTGGGTTTTTTTTTTGCTGCTGGAATTTGGAGAGATATTATCTTGAATGCTGGAACTTTCAAAAATCATTAGCAACTAATTTCTAATTTCGGTTCAAGGGGAATATATAGACAAGGGGAATATATAGACATCATCTCCATTATTAAGTTGCAAGAAGTAATATTATTATTGTAATTCTTTTATATTCAAGTACTTATTTATTCTTATTTCAGAATTATGTTATTGATTTATATTCATGGTTATTGAATTATTTTGAGATGATATATATGTGCCTTTTAGTTTCTTTCAATCCGTAATTGTTGTTAGGGACTAGAATAAAAAGCAAAAGAGTTAACTTGATTGTTGCAACTATCATTTTAATTTCTTAGGGAGAAATAAGCTAAATTAAATTGTTCAAGCTTTTGAATGGTTGCTTAGAATAAATTTTACAGACTTTGCTCCTAAAGCTACTACCAAGCGAATTAAAATTGTTTTTCAATATTAAATTTGTTTGATGGAAAGAAATTAATTAAAAAGCTTTATCCAATTAATTTACTCATAATCTCCTTGATTTTTCTTAACTTTAAGGGACATTGAATTTATTTGCTTGAATTGAAAGAATATTTATTTTACTTTGATAGTCAACAGATTTATAAGAGTGGATGTTTAGACATTTGAATTGAGTTAACGATATATCGATTTATCATTTTTATTGTCAGAATTTCATTTCTTTAATTATTAAAATCCCCTCATTTTATTTATTTCAGTTTCTTGCAGGTAGATTAAACAAAATTTTCCTTGAATTCAACTTGGTTTCACAAAAATACTATAAATTTATTTTGTTTGTGATAATAAAATTATAATTATATTTTAAAGATTCCAACTACAGGCCAATTTCTTCATTGGAATTTATTTAAGTTTCCCTTTTTTTATGGTGAAAAAAAAAAACAAAAAATCAACTGTTTGAGTTAGGTCTGAGTGGTTGGAGGATTTCACCCCTGCCGATTGGGTCAAGCTCAAGTGGCTACCCTTCTCTCTCCTTTCTCTCTGTCTTTACTCTCTTTTTTTAACAGAGCAAGCACTGCTTTTATTGTTAATAATAATTTTATACCCACACTTGAGCACCAAAATCAATGGCAGCAACAACATCTCAATCAATAGCGTGACTCCACTCCTCATGCTCCACGAGCTATCTGTAATTCCAAATATCTGCAACCCTACTCACCACTTTTCATGCTTCACGAGTTACTTGTAACATCACATGCCGACGTACCTGCAACACTATGCTCCACTTTACATGAAGGAAGATCGATGATATAATCTAAATCTTAAACATCACATAGGAAAAGAGGGCAAGATCAAGTCAAGTAATTCAAGTCATTTAATTTAATCAAGAGCTTTACACCAGTTCATTTAACAATCATACACTCCCTGTAATTTTTTCATGATTTCAACGCTTCTCATTTAGGTGAATTAAACACTGTTTTAATCATTGAATTTATCATTTAAACTTGATCAAGTAAAAATTAAAGTCTCTAATTTAACAAATATTTTGAATATCATCCATAGCTTCCAACTAAAATAAGATAAATAAGAAGCGTAATGCTACTCTTTGTGGAATAAAGTTCTAAATTAATTATGAATTATATATCTTGATAATTAGCATCTCCCTTGACAAGATGGATCTAAAACGAAAACCATCGAGTGATTAGGATTCTTAGAAAAACTTAACTTATTCAAGTTTGACATTCTGGGAAAGGAAAAAAAAAAAAACATTATACAATATACTAAAGTCTTTTATCTAGAATGCGAGTACTTAATGACGTCTTAGATGATGCAAAATCTCTTACACCTCTATCGTTGACTGTCTTTGGTAGTTTTATTAGCTTTCAAACTCCTTGAATTGGCATGAAACAGATGCACAAATTAAGGAATAATAATGAATAAAAGTAATTAAGACGCATGCAAGACTGACGACAAAGAAGGTTGCTTACAGTGTCAAAACATACCTAACCTAAGAAAGATTCTTAGCAAATTAAACTGTAAGAACATGTGACATGTGACATCGATCAAACTTTTTTTTAGCTTTTGGTAAAGAATTAAAATTAATTTTTTATGTTTTTTTTATTCTTTTGATGTGTTAATATTAAAAAATAATTTTTAAAAATAATAAAAATATTATTTTAATATATTTTTGAATAAAAAACACTTTAAAAAAAAAAACTGTTATTATACTCTCAAACACCCTCTAACTAGCCTGCTAGGATGAGAAGTGTTGATTGAAAAAAAAAATATCAACATGAGTATTTGATGGCCTGAATCGAGGTTAATTATTAAAGAAAAAATAAAACAACAGAATCTTTTTAATCAAAATCACCCAACTTAAGCAGAGAGCTTCAATCACATTGATTTAAAATATTATCCACCAAAGATATAATATGGAATTGACACCGCTACATCATTATTAATTATAAGAGTTATGGGGCAATTTGAAGTTTTAAAAGTGTTTCAGTTTTTCCACACTGTTAACTGTTCTTATCCAACTTGAGAATTATTAATGGGATAAGATCCAATTTGTAGGGAAAAGAAGGAAGGTTACCCTATCAAATTGAACTTTTCAATATTATATTTCAATCCATAGCTGAAGTGTTCAATCAAGATTTCACAATTGTTGCTGCTGCAGGCAAATCAACCACACAAAAGCCACAAAAATTGAGTATATCCAATCATAAGGCACTGAATTAGCCTAACAAGGCATGTAGGAAGGAACCCCAATCATAAATCGAAAATTCAACCGTGAATCAAACTCAAGTTTTTTCACGAGATTTTACAGGCAGTTTTCATATGAGAAACGACTTTGTGGTTCATTGGATTATTAGATCTCTTAAAATTAAATCTAAAAGTTGTTGTTTTGTCTATTTTAGTTATTTTCCTTATTATTTTTAGATTTTAATTAGTATTTCCTATTTAGCTTTGAACTCTCATAATTAGGTATATAAGTTTTGTAGGATTTATATACAAGTAGTTAGAGTGTTTTTATTATTCAGAATATCCGCTATACATTGCATGATATTGCCATCATGCTGAAGTGGGACTATGGTATTTATGCACGATGTATAAGTATATAATGGGCAATGCATGATACGACTTAGTTTTCCAAATATAATCTAAGTGACAGACAACCAATCTGCCCATGCCATCTTTTGACAGTAGAAGAAACCCATGTGTATAAGCTAGTGGTGATGTTGTTGTTGGTTGGCAGTTGGCATTACAAGGGGGCCAAAACCCTTGTTATTTATAAGCATAGGCTTGGTGGTTGCGCTTTTGAGATCAGTTGATGCTATTTATCTAGATAAGATGTGAAAGGAAACTATGATTTCACACAGCAAATTAGTAATCACAAAGTGGATAACATAGAAGCTATCCATCTAGCATACAAGTCAATGGAAAGCACTTGTTTTTGACGAGTCATGAGTAGCAAGTGCATGTGGGCATGGCGCGAGCTAGCTTCCTTGGTTGTTAATGGAGTCCAGACATGTGTAAATGGGACATGAGGTATTTGAAAATGATATTAATTACCAGTAATTCCCAATGAAAATGATCTTAATTACCAGTGATTCCCAATGAATATGGTCTGACTAGTCGTGAGGCTGAAAATCACTCTCGTGAGGCAAGCATTGGGGAAGACCTTTATCCTCGAGAGATTGAACGTCACCTAGCTGCATTTGTCACTCAAAAAATAAGAATTATGTATAAAGAAAATTCATATTTCCGATATGTTTAAAAAGTAAACTACATCCACAACCTCGTATTCAAGCTTGAATATCTAAATTTATGTAGATTGAGATAAACTATTAGCGTATGTGAATAGTCATGAGATTTGAGTTCTATTTAGTTAGCATCTCAGGATAAAAGATACAGAAAAAAATCTAGAAATGAAAAAATAAAAACAAATATGTTTATAGAAAATATCCTCTTTATTTTAAATGTTTCTGTTTTTTCTGTTAAAAAAGAGTAACCAGAAACTAGCTTGAAAACTTGATGATATAACGCAAGCACCATTAATTCTCCTACTAGGGCGAGCTCTTAATACAATTTAATTTTTAACAAGAATACAAGCAATCCTAGTGATCTCTAAAGTGCTTTACGTGTAATTCTTGGTCACTGGGAATTTGAGTAGCGTGCCCTGAAGGACACGAAGGCTACAATTTGTCAGTCATTCATATCTAGTGTTTACATGCCTTGACAAGTATGGCAAACTCACAATACATTTGGCATGGATTAAATATTCCATGTGTTTGTGGACTCATCATAACATAAGTTAGGTTTTGGAACTTGCATTTAGCAAAAAAATCATTTTCAGACCAAAGCCTCGATTGGGGTTGAGGTTTGAACGCGGCAGCCGCAACCTTAACCCCAAATGAAACGTGAGCGTGTTTAGAAGTGTGATTATGATTGTTTTTCAAAATGTTTTTTACTTGGAAATGTATCAAAATAATATATATTTTTTTATTTTTTAAAAAATCATTTTTGATATCAGCATATTAAAATGATCTAAAAACATCAAAAAAATATTAATTTGAAGCAAAAAAAAAAATTTAATTTTTTTCAAAAACGCTTTTAAAACACAAAAACAAACAGAGCTTTTAGTATATATTCATGGGATTATAACAGTTTTTATAGTTGCAGTTAAAAAAATGTAAGTTTAAGAAAAATTATAGATTATAAAAAAAAAATCAAAATTTCAAGAGAGAATTTTCAATGCATGGAAACAATTTATAGTGTGTTGATTAATTAAATAATTTTAAATTTATGATTGGAATAATTAAAATGCAAATTGTACCTCATCAGCCACAAAAACAAATAGAGACAAACACATCTACCTACCAAATTCCATGTTAAAAGTCTAAGGGCAAGAATCTAACTAAATCCAACCTTGTCATTGATTATCCTATACATTGAGCCAATAGAAAATTTTCAAAATTAGTGACGAACAAACATGATTAGGTGTCCACTTATGTGAGCTTAAGTGGCAGCACATAGAAGCATGCACAAAGTCACTAGTACAGGTATGTGATTATGGGCCATAAGTGTTTTAGATGGTTTTGGAGATTGCAACTACAGAAGTCATAATCAAGGAATGGGAGTTATAATTGATCTATGCCTAATTAAGGAGGAGGAGGAGGAGGAGGAGGAGGAGGAGGAAGCTGTAGTCGATGCAAGCACACAAAATTATACTAGCTTCCCCCTGGTTTTAGAACTAATCTTGGAATGGAATTTCATAATTATTATAAATCGGTAATTACCGCTAAGATAACTTCGTTTTATTTTCAGAAAAAAAAAAGATATTTAATGATTTTACATTTACCATGTGAAAAGGGCTTCTAGGAATGAAAGTCTTATCATATTTAATGATAATTAAAAAAAATATTAACTAATGAACCATGAATCATGTGTTATCATATCAATTAACAAAATAATTTTAATAAAAAACAAATATTTTTAACAGTATAAAGTTATATGAATTTTTTAAGATTTCATGATGAACACGTCTGGCATGAATATGATATGGAAAACACCACAATAAGGTCATACTTGATGGAAAAAAAACAATAGATTAATGATGATCAAGAGAAAGAGTTGACAATATAAAAGCACATTCACACACATGTTCGTATGTGGTTAGATCGTTCGAGGTATACTTTTTAAAATGTTTTTTTTATATATATTAAAATAATAATTTTTTAAAATTTATTTTTAATATTAACATCTTAAAATTATCCAAAAGCATTAAAAAATTAACTTGAAATAAAAAAATTATTTTTCTTCTAAAACATGGTGTCACCTCAAAAACAAACATTGTCTTATTATTACATTTCATCCTATTTTTCAAATTACTTTTCACTTGAAAAAATACTAAAATAATATATTTTAGATGTTTTTCGATGGTTTTGATATACTAATATAAAAAATACAAAATATCTAAGAAAAAAATCATTTTAATATGTTTTTAATTAAAAAGCAATATCATTAAGCTTGCAAAATTATCATTAATTTCCTCAATTTCAATCATTTCATAATATTCAAGAGAAGATTACACAATCCAAATGAAGATCAAAGTTGATGAGCCTCTAATCCTATCCCTCAAGGACCTCATCCATCACTCTACACAGAAGGTCTCATTAACCACTTAAACAGCAGCAAGAAAAGGAGAGCATTGACTCAACTCACATACTCTATTTTCTGATCAAACCACATTAACACTGACTGGCTAAAAGATGAGCTTGGTTATATGAGAAAGAACTAGCTAGAGTCCTCACTCCTCGGACACCATGCCACGCTATCAAGCAGGAAATCCAGCAAAAAAAAAATGGAGGATTTTAGTGATCAATCAATCCCTATATATCAAATGGAGGTTCCAAAAATCAAATCTTTAAGTTATGGTTTTAGCCACCCTTAATCCCCGTGAAGTAATCGAAGTCATGGTGCTGGACCGTTAGTTGCTTTAGCCATGAATCTGCCACACTTAAAAGTGAGACTAGCCTCTCTTGGTCACGACCGCCATTGCCTGAGACCCACAACTTCCCTTGCATCTTGTAAGTGGCCAAACCAAATGGAGGGAGAGTGATGATTTCCCCTTCCTTTCGCTTCTTTTCTGGGCTCCCAATGTCATCTTCTACATCCATATCTGTGTACCGAAAACGCGTACAAAATAAGCTAATCGACCAACTTGTACAGCTTTTTAAACAAAGATCAGAAAGGGGCTACAAAAGGTACCTTGAAAAGATGATGAGAGGGTGTGGTAGGTCAAGAAACACGTGGACAAGTCCTTTATGGTTCTTCCCATTGGAATGTGATAGATTGGATACCTGCAAATAGTTGACCATAAATGACTCGCTATCATTAACATGAGCAGGTTGATGAATAAGAAAAGAATCATCCATTAAAGCTTATCAGGAATCTTGCCATGAAATTGAATACCAGGAAAAGCAACCAGGCACCATGTTAAATGTGGAAATCATGCCTTTGTGCAAGCTTTAATTAACTTAATTATATAGTTTGATTACTTGTGGTGTGAGTTCATGTAAGAGAGAGATTGAGAAACCAACCAAGCAACAGCCATCCAACTAGCTGGTGAAAGATCTACACTTCTCAATGACATTAAACCCGGAAATCTTCGAGCAAATCCATTAATCTGTAAGCAAGAGTCCAACAAGGTGTCATTGGAATCCAAGCTTCTAAACAATGAGAAGGAATCAGTATCATTAATAGTCAAAATCAACCCAAATTTTAAAACTCATTTTGCTGATGGTATCTTTGATTCTTCTTCCAGGCAACAGTATAAAGTTAAAGAGACAATATCGATTGAACGTGTGAATATATGCTCAAGAAACACTATGATGAACTTAACAATGTAAGATATGAGTCTATCAGCTCAAGAAATTGTATAGTTTCTTGTTCAAAAGTCAAAAAGTTGCGTTTCCTCTTTACTAGATGCCTCCCATGAAAAGGATGCGGAATGATTCTCAACAAATCAATAGATTATTCCTTTGCCTTGATCAGTCATAAGAATATTGGGTAAATAAAGCTGAATAAAATGCTAATCGAAGTAAAGAACATTAGATTGAAAAAGGCAGCAAGCTGTAAGATCAGCACAAAAGCAAAAAAAAAAAAAAACACTAACCTTATCCATCAAAGGAACTCTTCCATAAGGAGTTGATCTCTCAAAGTACTCAAAATATAGTCGCCCCAATCTATCATTTATAGGCCAAGGATTGTCTTGCTCTGACCCTCCTTCCTCTGATGAGCATCCATCCGACCTACATACCTTGTCAGTCACACTCTCATTACTCCACGAATCGCTAAAGGAGTCCCTCGTTTCGCCATCACCGGACTCGGTGTCTTCCCTAAAAACACCATCAAAACCATTCCAAACACTATCTCAGATTCATCAACTTCAAGATGAACACTCAATTATCACATAATTCATCATCCCATTTAGTAAGTTACAAACTTCCAACAATAGAAGGGGACTAGTTACAGCAGTTGGTCAAAAAAAATTCAATAAATAATGAACTAATGCATCTGGGATTTTGAAACATTTCAATGATCTGATAACATACGTTTCATTCTTTTCGAAAGGAACATAAAACCAAGAAAATAAAGTGATACCTGAAACTGTTGACTGAAGAATTGCTTGTGAAAATTTGGATTGCAGAAAGATAAGGCACATAGTACTGAACCAAAGTTTCATCATTGTTCAAAACAATAGGAATTCCAGCCCCATAAGCACTCCATTCATCATAAAAATTCCATAGATCACCCAATGTAAAATACTCCACTGTGTCTCTCTCCCATGGGTGCCATAATCTGTTTAGATTTCTAGTCTCACTCTAAAACACAAAATAAACACAAACAAAACGATTAGTCAACAACCAAACACAGCTCAATTTAAGGGGGGGGGGGGGAAAGGAACTCATCAAAGGCAAAAAAACAAACCTTCGCGAGGAATTGAGATTGGACTCGTGGGGTTGTGCAATGAAGGAAGCAATCAAGGTTTGATTGCATTGACCCTTTTTCAAGAAACATGATTTTAAAGAGAGGAAGTTTCAGAGTCAAAGCGCTTTCCTCTTGTCCCTGTGAGCAAAAACAGAGGAGAGGTAATAGAGAGAAAGGAAGAAAGAGAAGAGAGAGTGAGAGATTGTAGGGATATGATTTCCCTATTCAAAGAAAGAAGCAGAAATGCTAGGGAATTCTATTTTTGACGTTTGGGCATCTAAATATAAGGCAAAAAAAAAAAACAATATTACTTCCTTTTTCTTTTTTCTTTTTTCTTTTTTCTTTATCTTTATCACACAGAAACTAAAAATAAATAAAAACCCTTTGCTGGCAACAAAAGGAAGAAATGGCAATGTTATAAAAAAAGATCAAGTCTTTTCCGGGTCACCGGAGTCTGAAAATTCAGGTAAGAGTTTTATGCTTCAAGTTGGACACTAAAACCTTCTCTCTCAAGTGGTAATTACTTCTTTGTTTTATATTGTCCTGTTTTTTCCTTAAAGTAAACTCAACCCTCACACTAGAAAACAGAGACACTCTGCTTTGATCAATATTAAAGAAACTAAATTACTTGTCTTGATAATCAAACAGAAAAACTAAACGTTAATTCTTCAAGTTAAATCAAAGCCCACGTATAAAAACACGTTAAATCAACAAAAACAGCAAGAAACACACTGGATTTTGAAGGAAAGAAAGGCAGAGAAAGTACTCGAAAATGAGAATTTAAATGCTACTCTGTTTTTTATTTTGTTTTAACAGAAACCCATAATTTCCGTGCAAAAGGTAGCTCTAAAACCAAGAATTGATTTCTCTTTATAACAGAAAATGATAAAAAGGAATCAACATTCAGTGAAAAGAAAAGCTGAGATAGAGAAGGAGCGCTTGGAAAATAGAGAAACAAACAAATAAGCAAAACAGAGTATGTTGATGTGTGTTAGAGAGGTCTGCGTGTATCAGGTAGGGTGTTGTCTGTCAGAGATATCCAATTGGACGAGAAACAGAGAGCTACTGGTTTCTTGAGAGAGATAGAGGGGAGGGGGGGGCAAATATGGACCTCAGTCAATAATTGATAAGACATCAGAATACCAGATTTATATCATCAACGCTTCTCATCTCTCTCTCTCTCTCTCTCTCTCTCTCTCTCTCTCTCAGGGTCTTAAGGAGCATGAGAAGTTTTTATTTTATTTTTTTTAGGGGAGGATTTTGTAAAAATCAATAAAAGCTTTTTTTAATATAAGAAAATCATTTATATTTAAGTTAAGTAGCATAGAATATAGTAATAATATCTGAAAATAATTTTAGGTGGAATTTCCACTTTCAAGTAATGAAAATAAAAAATCTTATTTTACTCTTATATTTTATCTAATTCAATAATTTCCTAAAGTGAAAAAACATTTCTTCCAACCCTTATCACGTCAACATTAAAGAATCTTGCTAACTATCCTATTCATATGTTGACAAATTAACTCCAAATTACTAACAATATCTAAACCTTTTATTTTATCTATTAAATAATTAATTCTATTTTTTAATCTCAATTAATTTATTAGCACGTGTTCCTCTTAGACTAATGCAAGAAAATATTTGATCCTTAAGATAATATTACGTGACTCTATTAATTAACCTATTTTGGCAATGACACTAAAATGTATTTTCATGTATGTTTAATATTGTGGTGCATAATATTTTTTAAAAAAATATTTTTTTATTTAAAAATATATTAAAATATTTTTTTATTTTAAATATTAACTCAGCAATAACATTAAAAATATCATCAACGTAATTTTTTTTTAAAGTGAGGAGCGTTTATAAAATACATTCATCGTTCCAAGCAGATTCAAGTTTGAAATCTTAATCAACCGAAAGTGAAGTTCTTAAAATTTAATATTATTATTAAGAAAATGTCAAAAACAATTATAGGAGTTGTTGGGAATTTGAATTATAAAAAGTTATATAAAGAATAAAATCTTCATGCCAGTAAAAAAAAAAGAAATTTCATTTTAAATCTTGATCATGGCAAGTTATTGATTTATGGAATAAAGTGAGAGAAAAAAAGACACCTACGTTGGAATTTCACTTAAACCTAGCTATCATGGAAAGCATTAAAAAATAAAAAGTCATTTGTATATTAGAAAAGGTTAGCTTTTCCCTAATTGGGTTTACAGTAATTAAAACTATGTGCTATAATATTAATGGCATTATTTTAGCAAAAGACAGAGTAGATCACATCATATCATTCAAATCTGGCTGTATTTGCAAGAGAATCTAACCAAAGTTAAGGCTAAAGTGTAATTAATTAGTGCTATGCTTTGAATAATATTACATCAATTTTCTATTTAAGGAGGATTGCATTCCTTTTTTTTATTCATAAAAAAGGATAAATAGAATAACACTCAAGCCAAGAAAACTGAAAAGTTAAAAATAAGAAATAAATTTCTCCTCTCCTCTCCTCCTGAATTCCATTTTCGATTGTGATTAAGAAAATAAAGCTTTTATACTTTTTTTTAAAACCCCGTATTAAAGCCCTAATCATCTAAAAAAACCAAAAATAATTTTAGTTTAAAAATAATCATGTAATTATCACCAACATTTGATGGATCGAGGTATGAAACTATTTAACATTAATTATGTTTAAAAATAAAATGAAAAGATGTGAACCTCGATCGCTAATAAAGTAATATATTAGGACTAAATTTTAGTTTGGTATTGTGATATTGATTGTTATTTAAAAATAATTTTAGTTTAAAATATATCAAAATAATTTTTAATTTTTTTATATTAATACATCGAAATTATAAAAAAATATTAATTAAATATTTTTTAATGTAAAACAAATTTTTGAAATGAACCCAAAAATAAAAATTATCACCCTCGCAGACACTCAATTATAACAATGAAAGGAAAATGATGATTCATGGAGAAAGCAACTCGTGGATTTCCAGCACGGCGTGGCGAGATTTATAGTGACAGAGAGACAGAGATGTATAAGCTTAATCTTAATAGAATAATGGCGTGGGGTCTTTAATTTGACTTTTCTTTTGCTTCTTTATGGGTGGATAATGGATTAATGGCTCCGCATGCATTTTCATCCACAACCATTACTAGAAATTATGAATTAAATGTAATGTGGAATTTTATCCAAAAAAAAATATAGGTGGAGGCTGCTTTTAATTATTTTCTTTTAAAAATATTATAAAATGCATAATTTAACTTATAGTTATTAAAATAGACTTAGCTTGATAGGTTAATTTAATGCTCGATTCAACTCGAGTTTTATTTTAAATTATTTTAGATATTAACTCAACTAAGTCTGAATGACTTGAACTTGAGTGAAATTGGGCCAAGTTAATTTCAAGAATTTAAAATAAAACTAAAATAACATAGTTTTATATTAAATAATTAATTTGGATTCATCTGATTCAGTTATTCAAATTATAAATAAAATAAGATCTCGAATCGAATTTCACAACTATAATTTATATGATAATTAATTAATTAAAAAAAATAAAATTCAAAGTGAATAAAAATGGAGGAGTATATTTCATCTGATTTTTATAGACCATAAAAAAAAATGAATATTTCATCTGTTATTTTTGTTTTTTTAAAAAAAAATCAGTAGTGGCTATCTTTAATTGAGAGATATTGATGACATTACATTAAATCAACAGCTAAGAAAAAAAGTATTGGTCGTATTAATTAATTAATCAATCAAGTGCCCTAATTAGTCAAACAAGGGGTTTAATCGGCAAAATTTATGATTTGAAGTCTATGCGATCTAAATTTCAAATTAAATAATGAAAGACATCGAATCACTAAAATCTAACAGATATACTTGTATTTTTAATAACTTGATTAATCTAGTTAAATCTAATACTATAAAAAAATTTAAAAATAAATAATATTATTTTAATAAAAATAATTAACCCATGATCAGTCATTTTGATACGGGACAATAAATAATAAGAATTAAAACAAAAAAAAAAACTTTAGAGAAAGAAGAAAGTTAAAGAAGAGAAGAAAGAGGATTAGAGATATGCAAAGTCTGCAATATTTTCATAATCATCAAAATTGTTTAACATTTAGAAAAGTAGAATATAAATACTAAAACTCTAACTAGAACAAGCGATTGGACTTATGGCCCACTAAATGAAATACTCAATAATAATTAAATCAAACCCAACAAATAAAGCCAAATTAATAAACCTCAACTAAAAGTTCATATAAATTAAACCAAAAAACATAAGCTAAAACTCAATCTTTCAATTGTTTGGACTATCTTTCATCATTTATGACCATACGCGTGCATAAATAATATTTTGGGTTCGGTGTCCCCACCATATTTGACCTCAATAACCTAGTTATCAAGTGTTTTTTATTTTGAGTTTACTTTTTAGACGTGAAAAAAATTAACATCTCCATTTATGGAGGAATGCACGAAATAATCTCCATTAGTAGAGCGTGCTCATGATAATAGCATCGTTGAAGGCGATGCTCCACTCAAGGATTATTCCTAAAGATGTATGCATGAACAAATTTATGGTAGTAGAGTCCCACACGCACATGACTTATTTAAAATGAATATGACATTAATGAATACTTATGAAATAGTATTGGAGTTTTTTTCCTCACAATCGATTAAAAAGAAAAATATAAATTTACATTAATTAAAGGATTTTATAACTGGTTAATTCCATAAAAAAATAAGCTTGAGGGTAATGTTTAATAAATGATTTTAATTGATATATATATATATATATATATATTATTTCAGAGGCCTAAACCTGCTTATTTATTTATTTATTATTAGACTTTAAATCTAAATATGTTTAGTTTTTAATTTCATTAACAAAGAAAACAACGATTTTCTTTCTTTTTTTGAGAAATAAAAACAAGAAAAATCCCAAGCAGAAAAAAAAGGACTTCCAAAGCGGAAAAACAACTTTAGGGTGACAAAGGATGAAAATGATACTTAGAAGCAAATATAAGGAGAAAACGCTTTATTGTATGTCCTTTCCCCACTTTCCAATATTTGACAAATTAAGAAAAGTTGTGCACGAGAAAATACTTTTCAGTAAAAAAATAATTAAATTTAAAAATATAAAAGTTTTTTTTTTTATTTTCTTTAGAAAATATTTTTCAAAACTTAAAAAAAAAAACAAAAACAAAGTAAAATGTCTAGCATTTTTAATTTCATCATTCTTTTAACTTTTTTATATGTTAGATTTAGTTTTTATTTTTTTAATAAACTTAAAAAAACATAAATAAATTATTTTTCATCTTATTTTTTATGGCATAATTAAATATTAAAAATTGTTTCCTAACTCAAGTTTTATAGCACTATCAAATATAAAAAAATAATTAGTTTCTATAAAAATTATCTTTTAGAAAAATACTCATTTCCAACAAATAGATTGTAACTAAAAAGTCAAATCACATGTTCACTTTATTTTTTTAAAATAAGACTTCTTTCACATCCTCGTCATTGCGATCCCCACATGTATAACTTTTCGAATTCATGAGTGGTCCTCTATAATATTTCTCTTTATTCTTTTTTCTGGTTTAGTAATTATGTATTCTCATATATAAAAGAGAATATTTCATTTATTATTAAATTAGTAGTGTTTATTTATTTATTTTTGATAGGCATTATTAGTGTTTATCTTAAATAAAGAGATATTGGTACTCTATACTAAAATCTAACAGCTAAGAAACGAACATTAGCCTTATTAAGTGTGAGTGTTTTTGTTTTTAAGGTAATTTTTGTGGTTGTGGTTTAAAAAAATAAATTTTAAAAAAATATTTAAGTGAGATTAGTTGGATTTATATACGTGTTTGGTAAAAATTATAGTTGAGGTTTATGTATATTAAAAAACATGTATAAAATGTTTGGTAGTTGTGTTTGGAAGTGTAGTTAATGCTGTTGCTTTTCAAAGTGCTTTTTATTTGAAAATGCATCAAAATATTTTTTTATTTTTTAAAAAAATTATTTTTGATATCAGCGCATAAAAATGATCCGAAAACATAAAAAACATATTAATTTGAAGTAAAAAAAATTAAAAAAAATTTAATTTTTTTCAAAAGCGTTTTTGAAACGCAAGGAGCATTTGGAAACGCGGGTCAACCCGCATTTCCAAAAAATTAAATTTTTTTTGCTAAAAATTAATTTTTTGTATGTTTTGGATCGTTTTGATACACTGATCTCAAAAATAATTTTTAAAAATAAAAAAAAACATCATTTTGATGCATTTCGACATGAAAAACACTTTGAAAAGCAACCGCAACCACACTCCCAAAAAATTACAAACAGGGCTTTACGAAACTCAGTTAAAAAAACAAGTAAAAACTGTTTCATAAAAACTGCGTTTCAAACTCAATTTTTTAGTGGGTCCTGCAGTACAAAACGAAATTTGGTTTGTTACCAAACACTTTGCTGCGTTTGTTACACCGCAAACACAAAAACAGTTACAAAACAAACGCAGCCTAGGCCAAACTAACTAGAGAGGTTAATTATTTTCATTCTTGTGTATACATAGAAAAGATAAACTCAAAGTAAAATGATTTTTTTTCTTTATTTTGCAAAGGAAAACAATTGAAGTCAAACTATTGCAACAAATTAATTTATTTTTAATTATGATGATATGAAGGTGTTATTATTATCTTAAAATTCTCCACTCATCACACAAACAACAAGAATATTTATATTTTTTTGATGTGTTTTAAATATGTATTTCATTTAAAAAAAACATTAAGATTATGTGTTTTAGTGCTTTTTAATTATTTTAATATGCTAAAGTAAAAAAAATAAATTATTTTGACATATTTTCAAGAGAAATATATTTTTGAAAAACATCCTACACCATAATACCAAACACAATATTAATCTAATAATTATGTACTCTGTAGTTTTCTTTCCTAAAACAAATTTTGAGTCTAGTGGCTACAATTTCTCTTTCTATATATATATATATATAAAGAAAGAAAGCTACACTATTTTTTACTAATTAGTGGTGGGCAGTGAAATATAGGAGTTTTCTTCTTGATTGTGTATCCACAATTGATCAAGACAAATTATATATATCAATTAAATGATTTTATTATCGATTTCATAAAAAATTTATGAATAATAGTTTATTAAGAGATTTTAATGGATATGTAAGTATATTTTAGAGGTCCAAATCTGTTTCTTTTTTTGTTCTTTTTCTAGTATTTATGTCCAAAACTGTTTAGTTGAAACTTCACCAACAAAAAAACTATGATTTTTTTTTTTTTGAGATAAAGAAAACTAAAAAACTCTAATAGGAAAAAAAAATGAAGTGTACAAAGAAAAAATATATTGTTAATTTGGAGTTGATATACAATTAGTAAGCTAAATTGTATTGGTTTGCTACTTTTTTCATCAAATTGATGTTGTGGTTAATTATGATATAGTTTACTAGCTAGCTAGGCTTCCATTGTGTGCCAAAGAGAGGAAGAATATGTAGCCAAAGACAACATAAAAGAGAGAAGACTTAATTTCCTTTTGATTTAATAATTCACAATTGACGTGTTTTAATTGCAAGAATTTGCTACCTTCTACAAGTGAGTGTTTCACTCATTGAAAATGAAAACCACATTTTTTACGTTATTATTAATGAAATAGAAACTTCTGTCTCTAGACAAAATCCACGGCCAAATTTATGTATAACTTCAAAAAAACAAAATTGATATCGAGATTATGTATAAAACATACATTGCTCTATTTACTTTACAAAATACGTGATGAAGCAATGAAAAAATCTCAATATTTGGACTTTACTGAAGGTGACTTACCTGCAAAATAACTTTTTATCGGAATAAAAGATCTTTCAATATTTAAATTAATAAATATATGAGGGATAAAACATGTATGTGAAAAGAGAGTATGGAGTAGAGAGGGTGATATACGGTGTGAATTTGAGTGAAGTTGTATTTATGTAGTGACTGAGCGTATTTAATATTTATATAATCAGTTACTTAAACATACTTTGTGAAGAAGAAAAGTACTTTTCAAGAAAACCGAGTAAATAACTTACTTTGTGAGGGAAGTAAGGGTGATCTTTGTAGGTTGATGGATTTTTGCTTTGTGGTGCGTACCTGGTGAGGTAGCCCCTTAGCTGTTCGTGGCTTGGTGAGTGAGAGAGAGAGGGTTATTCATGAAAAGTTGTTTCAAATTGGTTTTTTATTTTTAAAATTTTTAAATAAATCTTTGACTTGATTTTATCCTATTTATGATTTTTTATTTGCTTTTAATCACACATATTCATGTAACAATCATACAATATTTTGTTTAAAAAAAAACAATAATTCCAGTTAAAAACTTTGTGTTTACTAAGATAAACAAGAGATATATTAATTAAAAAAATTATCTTAACGAAAAAAAATAAGTGTAGTTTTTTATTTAATAACAATGACAAATAATCCCCTCGTACTTGGATATTTTTTATATGTTTAACAAAATTTTGATTACCTTGCAGCGTATAAAAAATCTTCCTCATAGTTTTTTTTTTTTATTTGATCCTTTTTTAGCCTAATTCTATGAGACAAAAGTTTTCAATTGAATTAAAAGGATAAAATTTAAAGTGAGAGGACTACAATTAAAAACATAGAACTCACCAAAAAACAAAGAAGTTGTTATTTGGCCACAAACTAGCCATGAAAAAATAAGAATCTTTGCATGAATGAGTTTCTCTTCTCAATAGAAGTTTAATGGAGGTGGTTTTTCTCTCTAAACATGGCAAGAAAGGTATATTGGTTTTGGTTTTTTATTTATTTATTCGATTGGTTTTTGTTTTGTAATGATTTTGGGGTGATGGGTGGTTTATATAGGGTTTTATGATGGTTTTTAGCTGTTTTGAAATGATAATGAATAGAAAAATAATTTTTAAGAAAACTCCCTGATTTTTTAGGCACCACAGAAATAGATGTATTCTAAGTAGCAGTTGAACAGGTGACATGTCACCAGCCATTACATGCGCTATATTGCTTGCTTAATAAAAAAAAATTTGACAATACATCATTCGCTCCTGAGAAAAAAGCCTAGACAAGAGCGTTTTTTTAATAAGGCTAAGTGCATGGGCCTTGCCTTTTTGATTTTCTTTAATTTAAGTTTATTTTTAAAGAAAATAATTAATTTAAAATATTATAAATATATTAATTTATTAAATTTGTAAATTAATTAAGAATATATATTAGATATGATTTTATTAAATGCCATTTATTTTTTATTTTATTTTCGAATAAGAGTTTATCAGTTTTTTTATACTATTAGCAATTTGTTTTACAGCCCATCGTCATTTCTTAAAATTATGTTAGGTTGATTTCTTGATAGCATATTTTTTTTTATTGTTATATAATTAAATAAAAAATATTTTAAAAAATTGGTTTTATTAAGCCCAGTTAAATTCATTATCTGATTCACGGGTTTAGAAAGTTAGCTCGGATGGATCAAGATCGATAAAAGATATCATTGTCTTGATATTTTTTTAAAAAAAACTACTTTTAGAAGGTTAGCAATTTCTTGATTGAAAACGTAAATGCCATCTCTATGCAAGCATTAATTATATAGAAACTTGAGTCTTGACACAAAATCCACAGCCAAATTCATGTGTAACGTAAAAAAATTGTCATCCAGATGTTCAAATGCATATTTCCTAAGGAATTTGATTCATTTGAAAATGTAAATGTTATCTGCCGGCTAATGTAATTAGCTAGTAAAAACACCACCACAACAACAACAACACAAATAATATATTATGAATTTCAAGAAGTCAAAAAAAAAAAAAAACATACCTTTTTTTTACAAGAGTATTTCTAGGGTAGTTTACTTAATCAAGATTAAATTCTTTTCTACGCAATATTAATTACACATCTTTCACATCCATGTATTTAATTTAGAGTAATATATTTATATATTTATTTGTAAAATTTAAATTCATAAAGAAAGGAAACAAACTTTCTGTTGAAAACAAAAACCATTATCTAATTAAAATTAAGAAAACAGGTTTTTTGTTGTAAACTTAATTACTTGTCTAACTTCATATCCTCGAACAATCGAACTTATTCTTAATTTAAACGAATGTCCATGCAAAGGGTCGGTCAAGATCAATAAGTTTGTGTAATTAAGAGCAAGACTAATCCTAATAACTTCCCAACTAATAGAAGTGCCAAAAATTAATTATGGTTCACTTCATATCATATCATGTATATTATTTATAACTTATTATACAGGTAAAAAAATTCTATATTAATAATTTATTTATTGAGTTCCACGTATTTATATAGATATTCACTGTACATTTTTTATTTTTTATTTAATAAAAAATAAAATAGTAAAATAAACACACACACATGCGCGCGCGCGCGCGCGCACACACACACACATATATATATATATATATATATGTATATATTATATTGGATTAAAAAAATATAAATATTCTATATATATTTATACAATATAAATATATATCTCAGATTAAGTTTAGAAGTTTAGGTTAGATTTCAAGTAGAGTTTAACAATATTGATTAAATTGTCATTTAGAGCTATATAACTGTTTGGCTATGCGGTTGAACCTGCGTTTGATCAAATTTCAAATTTTTTTTTTTTTTGCTAAAATTGAGTGCGGTTTGTACTTTTTGAATCGTTTTGATGTGCTGATATCAAAAATGATTTTAAAAAATGAAAAAACATTATTAATATGTATTTCGGCACAAAAAGTTATTTGAAAAGCAATCATTATCACACTACCAAACACGCTTGGTAAAGAAATGGAGGAATTAAAAACACGTTTTGACCTTAATTGTAGTACGTGGAAAAGAAAAGGAAGAGGAAAAAGGAGATGCATACCATCATTTGCTCTTTTATACGCAATGGACGAGGAAGTAGTAGATCCAGCCATTGCCATGAAAGCTATTGGACATCAATGGTATTGGTCTGGTGAGTCTTCAGACTTAACAGTTCCGATGAGGAGTCAATCACTTTTGACAGTTATATGATTACAGAAGATGATTGAGAATTGGATCGATTACATTTATTAGAAGTTGACAATAGAATGGTTGTGCCGGCCACTAGTCATCTCCGTCGAGGTAGTGGTTCCACTGCTTTGATGACTGCCAGAAAGAGGGGAAATTGTCGATTTGACATTGAATACTATTTTGCTTCGTTACTGAATAGATAGTAGCCGGCAGGAGTAACAATGATGTTATAAAATCTAATATATGGTTATTTAGTATTTAGTATAATGATTAATAATATATTCAAGTACTTTATTTTTCTTTTTAGTCTCAGATATTCTAGGTTAATATATAGTAAAAGTTTGATAACATGTAGAAACAATCATGATTGAGAAACTTAAAGATCCTCTAATAGTAAAATTAGTATATATAAAAAAGACAATAAATATTTTAAGACAATAAATAACTTAAAAGAATTTTAAATTTAAAAAATAAAGATGTTTGTTTTCAAATTTTAAGTAGATTAATACTCTGAAATCTATAAGAGTTTATCTTATAAGATAAAAGGTTCTGAACTCTTACCTAGATAGTTCAAACAGTATTTATACTCCCTGAACCTTGTCGTTTTTAGATAAAAGAAAGACTAAAAAGTCATCTGTTATAAGAGACAAATATATCTTACATATATTAATAAGACAGTAAGAATGGTAGGTCCCTTAAGAGACCTTGTATACACCTATGAGTATAAAAAAAAAACATTACATCAATACAAATGATTATTCTAAATAAAAAGACATGACAGTTTATCATACTTTCAATACTTTTTTTTTTTTAAGAATCGTTTAGGATCAACACATAACCTTAGAACTTGGTAATGGTTGAATCCAAATGCTTTATGCCATGCCCAAGTTTTCTTGGGCTTAGTTGACTGTCAAGCCCAGGATTTTTAGGTCTGGTATGTTTGTCAAACACACGTTTTCTCAGGCTTCGCTAGCCGTAAAGTCCAAGTGTTTTGGGTCTGACATGTTTGTCAGACCCGCTCTACATCGAACTTGGCTAACTATCAAATTCAAGCTTTTTGGTTCTGGAATATTTGTCAAACTCGTGTTATCTTAAACTTGATTGACTACTAAGTCTAAGCTTTTTAAGTCTGGTATATCATGAGTATATCAGGAGTTTAACTGACTGTCAAGCTCAAATTCTTTAGGTATGACTTGTTTGCCAAACCCAGACTACCTTAGACTTGACTAATTACCAAACCTAAATATTTTTTTATTTGACGTGTTTACTATATCCATTTTATTTGTTTAAGATTTTTTTTATTTATAGAAATCTTAACCAAATATTTTGAATCAACGATTAGTATTGTGACCTGCAATTGAAATTAGAGAAAGTCCAAAAAGATTTTTAAAAAATAATTAAATTTATTGAGATAGGGAAATGGTATATTAATCTCAATTAGGCAGCTCAACAACGATGAAAATCAATCCACAATGTTGGTTTACATGACCTTCATTTTTGGGTATGCACAAATCCACTTCAAATTCTACAATATAAAAAAGTGGGATTGATGATCAATTCCTCATAGAAATCTAATAGCTGGTGGATTCGTAGGTCAATGGCCATATATCCGCAAATAATAGAATAATTACGTAGCAGGAAATAGGAGGTAGTAGGTGATTGCTGAAGATAGAATAAATTTCTCCGATGTATGTATGACATGAGTCAACTTCTTCATATTAATTTCAGACTAGCAATGGCAATTTAATTCAAAATTGATAGATGTCGATTCGGTTCAACCCCATTGGTTGAGTAAATTTTAGACCTGATAAATAATAAGTAAAATAAAAATATTATCAAATTTGACCCAAAATCTACCTCAACCCTAACCCAAATAAATATATATTTACACTATATAAATATATATGTAGATCATTTGTTTTAATACAATATGATACACAACACATATAAATAAATAATATTTATTATTTTATTATTTAATACACACACACACACACACATAGACACACATACTTCAAATATATATATTAATTATGTTATTTTTTTATTAATTAATAAATAATGAATACTCATCAAAAGCCTAAAATTTGATAAACGAATATCTAAATTTTCTACTCAATAAATATAAATACCAAAAAAATCCGACTCGCGGTAGCTGTTATCATCCCTAACTTCTTCGTTGGCAGTTAAGAAGCCTGGGGCCGAAACCCTTGCTTTTGAGCCCTAACTGTGTTCGCACAAGAACCCAGGATTAAGACAGCCATCCTCTCCATCCAGGACTTCCACGCCGGGCTAGGAACATGCCCTAGCTCATAAGGAAGGCATGACTCCAAAGAAAGTTCAAAGGGGTCCAACAAGAAGGGCCGACTTATCCAAGAGCCTGAGTGGCTCAACAGTGGACTCGTGGTGGAACTCGACTCGGCTCTGACATTGGAGAGGGCCATGCGTTTATGCGATTTGCACGTCATCCTGTTATAAACGAGCTCACACAGTGATGGTGGTGATGCCAGACACATTTGCGCTCTGTAAACGGCTGAGATGATAGGGTTTTTACTTTGAATAGAGCACCACCACCAGTTAGGAAATGATATCCTGGGCTAGATCATGCCTTGCCGTTTGTATCGCCTTCTCCATGTGTTTCACAGTTATAAGAACCCCACAAAACACCATATCAGGCAGGTAAAAAGAGAGCATTCATAAAGCGAAGCACGATAGCAGTATATCCCCTTGCCTTTATCTTCTCTATTTACTATAAATTGCACATAATTTTACTCTTACATCAATACTAATTTAAATATCGAAAGGCCCTTTGCATGATACTAAGGACTTGTGTTTTTTTTGGGGAGCTCTTCTTTGTTAACTTACGAAGCCCATCAATCTATTACAAAGATCAAGATATATCTTAGAATTTATTGCAAACACTAAAAATCTGTGCATTCATGGGGATTTTGAGTGGGAATTAATTATCAAACTTTGAGGAGGATCGAGTGAAAAAAAAATAAAGTCTCTTTGTGAATCAATTAATAAAGTTGATTGTAAGTAGTTGGGGGGTTTAGGAAATTCAATTTGTAGTAATTATAAAAAGATTTTCCCATGTCGAGTCTCATTTATTAATGATTAATCGTAGTTTAAAGTAAATCTCAACTATAATAGCCTTTTCTTTATCCCAGATGATCCTATAAATCCTAAGACAATCACTGTTAAAAAAAGAGGAAAAGGGCATAGATTGATCTATCCGAAGGTATGAAATTATGTCAAAGATGGGAAATTTATTCCTTAATTATCATATTAGAGAACATTTTTTCTTATGATTTTTATCACAAGGTCAAGAATAGTGTTAATATCAACTAATTTGGTTGTGGATCTTTGAAATGTAGTAGTGGTTGCGGTTTAAAATATTTTTCGTTTTGAAATGTATTAAAATAAATTTTTTATTTTTAAAAAAATATTTTTAACATCGGCACATTAAAATGATATAAAAACATAAAAAATTAATTTAAAATAAAAAAAAATTAAAAAAAATATAGTTTCAACAGCATTTCTAGACACTTCTCCCAACCTAAGAAGAGGGAAAAAATTGAAAAATTTGTAACAACTTGTTAATCCAGCATTAATCCCCATGAAAGACTTGCTAAGTGGAAACCGTATATATAAATAACTTGTAGGTCTCCAATTACTATTTCAATTCAATGAAACATTGAAAAATCTGACCACCACAGTGTGTGTGGATTGGTTGAGTAGATAACGTGTTGTATGGATAAGGATACAAATAAGGGATTAGAACATAGGGGCTCGTTGGATTAAACTACGAGAAGATAATATTTTACACACGTTTTCCATATTAAATATGGATTATCCACTTCTATTTCTTATATATGTATATATATATAGGTATTTTGGGATTAATTCTTGTACATAGAGATTGAATTTTATTTTCAAATCTAGAATATATAAATTAGATTATTCATATAAAGATTAAAGAATTTATAGAAAATTTACTTTAAAGAAAATGTTTGTACAAATCAACCCTTAATTTCAAACTAAAAGATCTATTTATTTATTATTTTTTTATCACCGGGGGATATTTTAATAACTCAATGCATACAAGTAATTAGCATGGTAATATGACCTCATTATTCAAAGTCCTAAGCTATATTCTTTGAGTTCTTAGTTCTAGCCTTCAATTAACAATGAAGTTGGGACTAATCAAGTGACTTACATAGCAACTCAAAACTTCATTATAAATTATTGAAATCAAAGAGAATTTGATATTGCAGTTCAACTATATTTTTATAAATTTTAATGATTATTTATTTTTAACATTAAATTAATTTTTTATATATTTTTAGATTATTTTAATATATTAATGTTAAAAATATTTTTTTAAAAATAATATATATTATTTTAATATATTTCCAACCAAAAACTTCTTCAAATTAAAATTTATATAGGCATGCAGACATATTGCAAGCATGTCAACACCCTCCCGTTTTGGATCATTTTATAACCTGCCAAAATATGTCCGTTTTCTCCCTTGTAGGGAATGACATTGCTTCAAGATAAGATAACCTAAGACTAAAGGGTTTGGAAACAAGTGAAAGGTACATAATTACCTTGAGCATTTCTTGAATTTTGTCTGCAAGGGTAAAATTTCGTAAAGGCCATGATAAAATTTGACATTCCAAGAAATATTAAAAAAAAATTAATTTATAATAAAAAAATCAAAATTTTTCAGAATCGTCATTCAATCACATTCTCGAACACATCCTAAATTAGCTACATGGATAATATTTGGATTTGATGTTAATAGAAACTGTTCATTTCAATAATATATCTTTGTTGGATAAGTCATAAGTGATTCATATATAGATAATCGAGAGATTAAGATGCTTTACCAACTTTCAATTAATTGGTGATCACATGTTCCATCCCTTCTCAAATTTAATTTGTTTGGTATTCTTTGTCTAATCATGCATTCAGTGCTCATATGCCACGATTATTCTTTTAAAATGTAGAGTTTTTGTTTGATAGTGGGAATAACTTGGTTTTTTCAACCCACATGGCGGCCTAGTACAATGAGTTTTTGATATTATCATAGTTAAATCATATTAAATTGATGTTTTAAATATTTTTGTTATAATTTTAATATATTGATATTAAAAATTAAAAAAAATCTAAGAAAATCATTTTAATATATATATATATATTTTAAAAAAATATTTATAAAAAATACCAAAAATATGTTTGATTGAAGTTAGGGAGATAGAAATTCAAAATAAATATCCCTGCAATTTTAAAGTGAATTTTGTTATTTCATAGCAAAAAAAAAAAAAAAAACATGATTTTTTTCTGTCATCGTTATCTCTATCTTTTCTGTGTTAAAGATAAGAACTAAACGCTATCTAAAATCCTTCAAATTGTTTGGTTTTCTACTAAAGATGGCATAACTTTTTTGAAAGAATGGGCCAAGAAATTGCTATTTTTTGGCAACACTGGCTACCAATTTGTAAATCATGATGAAATATCGAAAGGAACATTTTTATCTCTTTGGAAGATTTGATTGATAAAGAAACAATTTGTTTTTTTCTAATATCATGAATTAATGGCCTAAAATTGAGCCTAGATCAACTTATTGGCATGCCTATGACAAGGATGCTGAGGTTGTCTGGGTCAGACATGACATGGATAAGGTTGGCAATTAGGGTTTTGGAAGATAAAATGGTGGTGTACTGCTTTTCTTTCAAGCTTTCCACTCTTTTCTGCCACAATTACCGGCAGGAAATTGAACGGACAACATCTCTAATTAGGACTAAGGCTGTTTGGTCTCTCCCTGTCAAGCCATGTTTATCTGCCATGATTTGGGGTTGAATGAATACGTTATTAGAAGCTAAATCGGATGCATGACCTTCGATCACACGCATCCATGTCCACGATGTGGAAGGAGTCAATCAAGGTATTCCTACTACCTTTACGAGTTCTTTCTCTCCAAAGTTCGTTTCACTTTGCCAAAATGAATTATGGGTTTTTTCAAAAATTAGAAAATTAATTTATTTTTTATATAAATATTTTTTTGATGGTTTTGATATGCCGATGTTAAAAATTATTTTAAAAAAAATTTAAAAAAATATTATTTTGATATATTTGCTAGCGAAAAGCACTTAAAAACAACGGCTAGCACATTCTTATACACTTCCTAAACCTCATACATCAAGTGTTATTTAAAGTGATTCTAATTGATACCAAATGAAATCTAAGTATATATTTGATATTGCAGTAAAAAGTTTTTTTAATTGAATATACATTAAAATATTTTTTTTATTTTTAACATCACCATATCAAAATAATCAATATATATATATATATATATAAAAATTTTAACATCACCCTATCTAAATAATCAGTAATGTTGACTAAAACCACGTAGAATTGTTTGAAGGTCTCAGAGACCAAAATCCATTTAGATGGGCCAAAGAGTAGGAGGATATATTCAATTGAGCAATCTAGCCATTGAATCAAGGGTCCTGCTTTTATTATCTCCTTTAAGAAGTTTGTGGTTTTCTTTTTTTAAGGTTACCTTTTAGTAATATTCAACAAAGACTAATTTTTTCACCCAAAAAAAAAAAAACAAAGACTAATTTTTTTTTAAAAAAAGCTAAATTTTATTTTAAAAATATACTTTCTACATAAAAAACAAATGAATATATTAAAAAAACAATTTCTCGAAGGTGGTCGAGTAAAGATGAGCAAACGTAATTTTAATCCCATAGAAGCCCATTTTAGGATTACTTAGAGTTAGAGAGGTTTTGGTGATCACAGCAAATGTGGTCGAGTAGTCCATCTAAAACCCACTAAGACCATTGCATCATTTTTATTTATTTATTTATTTGGGCCAAGCAACCCAATGTACACAATAATTCTTTGAACACCGACTCACTTTCACACTTGAAATTGATGTATAATTTATTTTTTTCCTTTTATTCTGAATATTTTTTAACTATTTATTTTTTTCTAAACAACATATCATTTTATTATTATCTCAAAACAAAAAAAAAAAAACACAGTTTATGACTTGAAGACATATAAATTCATTTCAAAATTATTTTACAAATAAATTTATTCTTATATTTCTATCTTTGTCTCTCAACCGAACAAATTTTTTATATTTTTATATATATCTCATCTTTTTTATCTTGAAATACTAATTTAACGTTATCTAAAAACACATCATTCCTTCATGATATTAGTTTGATATATTAAAATGATTTAAATATTTTACTTTTGTAGCCCTTTTACTTTTCATAGAATTGGGAAAAAGAATAATTAACGAGGACCCCAATCCACGTTGACTACAACTTGGATCCATTCAACTTCCATAAACTAAGTAATCCAGCGTGTATTGGCCATACTTTCAAGAAGTTTTGATTTAAAAATATTGGAGCATAAAGTTCTTTGCTTCGGAAAGAAGATAAGGTTAAAGCTTTGCCACCCCCTTTTAATCATGGTGTTTTGTACTGCTTCTTTGCATTATATATCCTTTTGACTTGAAAAAGAAAAATGAGGAAACTGTAGTTTTTTCTCCTGCTAGTTATTTAAAATTCTGTTTGAGATCGTGGTTATGATTGTTTTTAAAATATTTAATTATTTAAAATTTTATTTGAAAATGTGGTTATGATTGTTTTTTAAAGTATTTTTGTGCTGAAATGCATCAAAATAATATTTTTTCTTGTTTTTTTTAAATTATTCTTAATATTAACGCATCAAAACGATCCAAAATATATATAAAAAAAATTAATTTTTAACAAAGAAGTCTTATAATTAATTGGGACTCAAATGTTTCATTTAAACATCATTGCCAAGTCAAAATATAGTATTTAAGAACAATACAAGAGACTCTATGAAACTAGCTGAAGGAGAAAATAGCATCAAGGATTAAAAATTACTTCAATACTCTCAACTTCAATAACTTTTAACCTAACCGAAGTTAAAATTTAATGTCATAATAAATTTTTGTTTTAAAATAATAATAATAATAATAAAAGAATAGATTTTAAGGCTACTAGTTTCTTTTTAAGGAAAAAAAAAAGGATATTTAGGCAAATAGCTTTTTATAAAAAAAATTAAAATGAATTTTTTTGGATGGAGAATTAAAATTATGAAATTAAATTTAAAAATTGCTTATTTTACTTTATAAAATTAATTTTATAAAAAAATTTAAAAACAATCAATTAGATTAAAATTAATGAAGTTGAGGGTGATTAAGTTATTTTATTATTTTTATGCAAAATATTGAGGGGGCCTTGGAAATAGTAACGGGAGAATTTGATTTCAAATATATCAAAATATAAAGAGGTGAAAATCGAAATTGAGGATATTATCAAAATTGAAATTAAAAACCAAGGGGTATTTTCTTACTTTTCATGTTTTTTGCATGTAATTACTTATCTATTACTGAAATCTTCCTTGAAATTGCATTCATTTTATTATGATTTGTTTTATAATTAACAAATAAACTCAAGGGCAATTGGATTTTTTAATATATATTATATATTATTTGAAACAAATATGGGTGGCTCGTTCAACACACGTGCCATTTGAAAAAAAAAATTATTTCTATTTTTTTATCTTTTTTAGATTAATTGTTTTCTTCAACTTTATCCCTTATTATTTGATTTCATTTAAATTTTATATCAAATTTGGTCTTAATTCTTTTGATTGCTATTTTTTTATATCTTTTGTAGATTAATTGTTTTCTTCAATTTCATCTCTTATTATTTGATTTTATTTATTTATTATATCAATTTTGGTTCTCATTATTTTAATTTCTATTTATTTTTTTTTATCATTTTTCTATTTGAATTTTGTTTTCAATTTCATTCCTCGATATGATTTCGATTTATTTTTATGTCAAATATGGTCTCCTTTCTTTTTATTACTATTTATTTTATTTTGAATCTTTTTTTTTTTGCTTTTTTCCCCAGTTTTATCCCTCATTATTTTGTGATTAAGAATTTTACTTTTTTTTTTTAGAATTTTCCTTCTATGAGGTTAGAGCATCTCCAATGGAGCTGCTAAATGGATAGCCAAAAATAAAATAAAAAAGTAATATTTTAGCTTTTCTTTGCTTGTTTTTCATACTCCAAGAAAAAAGTCAAACAAAATGCTAAAATATCTTTTCTTTCCCACAAATGTTATTCCTACATATCTCTCAAAAGAGCCAAAACTAATAAAGTGAGGCCAACAAAAGAATAGGCCAATTAAATCTAGCCGCGTGGAAAAAAAACATCAAAATCATTAAAAAAAAATAAAACACTTATTTATTCCACTCTAATAGAATTGGCTTTTCAAATGACTTTTTTCCATTGGAATATACATGGTAAAAAAAGCTATATTTATACTATTCAAAATGTTATTTTATCAATTTGTTTATTTGAAATAGCATCTCCCATTGCAGATGCTCTTAATCCTGAGCTTACGACCAAGATCACAGATTTCAAATATTAACAAGGGTTAACTTTGATCCCTTTTTTTATGTTCTTTATTAAATTGTATCTTTTCCTGATCTCATCCTTCAATGTCTATTTTATTAGGAATTGGTCTTCGCACTTTTTTTATAGGGTTATTTCAATCTCATACCTATGGTCGCGAAGTCAACAAGCTAACCTGGGTTTACTCGAATAGTTTTTCTCCATTGCTTTTTTAATTATATTTTTTTTTGTTTCACCCCTCGACCTTGTATTATTTGATAATTGAGCATCATTGTTTTATTAAATTTTCTTTTGAAAGGGTTGTCCTAGTATCACGATCAAGTTGCAGATTTGGCATGCTAACCCCAATTGACTCGAGTTGGTTTTTTTAAAAAACTTTCTTTGCTATTTTTTTGTCAGTTTCTTTGTTGTGGTTGTATTTTTTATTCATATTATCAAAATTATAAAAGCTTATTAAATCTAGCCAAGTCAATAACCCGAGTCTTAGTTTTTTTTGCTTATTTTGGAACGCTTGAGTCGTCTAAGCATTGATTTTTTATAATTGAAGAAATTTAGGTCGACTCTTAGCATAGCACAGGCCACTTATCATGTGTTAGCTAATTCTCAATTGACATGAAGTTCATGGAAAGTTTGGTAAGTTTAAACAATCATGTATTGTTATTTATTTGATTAATTTATTCATGATTTTTTTGTTACTTGGGGGATTTTTGCAATTTCACATTACTATAAATTGAGGGTGATTAAGTTTATTTTGGATGAAAATTAACAAGATTTGCTTAATAAAAATAACTATACTTTAAGAAACTCGTAAAGGGACAACATGTGATCAAAAACATATAGAAGAAAACTAGTTTATTGGCTTGTACTACACCGCGGGTTGGAGAGAAAAAAACTTAAAAGCAACAAAAAAAAATCTAGATATTTGTAACATGTCTCCTAAAAAAATAGATTTAAACCATGAATTGAATGATATTTTTATTTAATATTAAGCTAGAAATACAATGGGTTAACATGGTCTAACATGCAAGAGTCGTAGGGACAATCTTGAAAAAAATAAAATGAAAAACTCAATCATCAATTAACTCAATATTGAATGATAAAAATGATAAAAAATAACACTTAACTAAAACAAAACCTAAGTGAATTCAAGTCAACCAAGCAAACTCGTGATGCAAGTCATGCACATTATCAGATTTAATAAAATACATAGGTTTTTTTAATGAAATATTTTTTAAAAAGGGAAAAAACCATGCTAGACGTGTGTGGTTGAGATAGCAAAAGTAAATCATTGATAATAGAGAATGAAATTGTTTTTTTTTTTTTTTAGTTTTGAGCTATAAGAAAAAAAATCATCGATAACATATGATGAAATTGATTTTTTTAAATCGAGGGACAAAAAAGTATTAAACAAAAAAAAACAGATAATAATTTGAACGATGTAGATGAACACGTTAAACCTACGAAGCGGTTTATAAACTTGATTGGATTCAATGATTTCTTTTCTTAATTATTCTTAACCCAAATATAAAACAACAGAACTTTTTTATTAAAAAAAAAAGGAGCTTGGGCACATTGGGCCAAAAATAATAAGCTCGAACGCGTGTTTCATTTGTTAAAAGGGTAGACGACAAGGTTTTTTTGAAATAAGAAAGCAGATTATGCGCCGTCTGCTTTGTGCAAAATTCGATAATCAGAGATCATAAAAAAAAAACATGGTTAGATTTTTTAGTTTAAAAACGTATTTTCAACCTATTTTTTTATCCAAAATACCTAAACATCATAAACACCATAATAAATGTTTTCATGACCTCAAAAAAACAAAATAATGGCTCAGTAAACCAAAATCAACCCAAATAAAAAAAACACTCTCGTGGTCAGATCTGTCTTTTTAGGTAAGGAGAAGGAACAAAAATACCCAAGTGCTCCTTTCGTGAAATGGATCTGGATTGACATCAATTTCAATTATTTTGGTTGCTGAAATCATCTTCAACAACCACTCTCTTTTTCTTTTTTAAAATTTGGCAGTTTTCTCTCTCTCTCTCTTCTCTTTCAAAAAAGAACTAAAAATAAAAAAAAAATGAACTTTGATATCAAAATTGAATTTCTAAAAACTAAAAGAATTGATCACATGTAAACTGAAATGGAGTGTGATTTGTAATTTGTGATTTCAAGAAAGTTTTAGTGGAATCCACATAAAACATGATGTGTGTTAATTAACTAAACACTTACAAAACTATAATTGAAATAAAATACAGTTTCAACCACACCACATTACACTCATTTATTTTTGCATTACAAAAGTGTTTTTGAAAAAAATATATTTTTTTATTTTTTCTTTACCTCAAATTAATTTTTTTTGTGTTTCCAGATCGTTTTGATGTATTGATATCAAAAATAATTTTTTTAAAAAAATATATATATATATATATTTTGAAGCATTTCCGAATAAAAAATACTTTGAAAAGTAGTTGCTACTATACTCTCAAACACCGGGCGTTTACCAAAAAAAATAAAAGAAAATGAAGTGGAGCAATGCATTGATAAACATAGAGAGCAATAGTATAGTTTCATGTACAGAGAAAGAAAGCAACATAACAAAGAAAGGAAAAGAAAATGGCCACAATTTTAGACCATGCTGTAAAGACACAGAGCATTAGCGAGAAACCATTCCAATTGGGTTGTGGAAAAGATAGTGATTCTTTTGATCGATCGACCTCAACACCAAAAGAATAAAAGGGAGGAAAAAAATAATATCAATCCCTTTTGCTTGCTCAAAGCCTTTAGAGACTGCAAATTTCTTAATATATAAGTAGTAAGCATCTTATATTAAACAGGTGACATGTTCTGCTAAACATTTGAGATCTTGGGTTTGAGTTTTATTATAATTTTTTGAAAAAATAATATATATATTTGCATCTAATTAACTCTACTTATAGAGATATTTTAAAAATTATTCATAGTATAAATATAATGAATCTCTCCAAATATATATATGAATCAATATATATATATATATATATATATATATATATATATATATATATATATATTAATGTGAAATATATACGCAATATTCATCTCCTGCTAAATAATTCCCAAAACCAACACCACTCCATGCCAATAATAATGAAAATGTTAGCCCACATAGGCTGCATATGTACTCTAGGATTTATTTATTTTCCCCTTCTAGAGCCGTTGCATAATCAATGTGAAGGATATTAAATTATCCATCCATCTTAGCTACACTTTTAAGAGCCACCATCTCGCCCCCAATGGTTGGTGCCATGATGCATCTATATATAGGGCTAGAAGATTAGCACCTGGCTAAGAGTATTTTATTAATTTTAACCTTAAATACACGTATCTTTTATATATATATATATTAATCTAAATTCATCAGTTATTTTAGAGAAAACATGAATCCATGCCAATGACGACTCAAAAGAGTATGTTTTATAGCGTGGTAGTGGTTGCTTTTTAAATAACTTTTCGTGCTGAAATGCATGTCAATGATGTTTTTTTATTTTTAAAAAATTATTTTTAATATCAGCAAATCAAAATAATTCAAAACATATAAAACATATTAAATTTTAATTAAAAAAATTTAAATTTTTTAAAAACATAATTTCCACTCGTTACCGAAAAAAAACTAAATTGTATCATGGCATCTTAGTAGCGCATGGGCACAAATGATTATGGCATATAGCGAGGCATGATAGGAAATATAACTTCAAGAAGGCCCAGCTGAGGCCCATCAACTTTTCCCACCAATCTACCTACAAAAATTTAAAGCATTCATGTAATAATTTTTTTATATTTAATTTAAGAAAAGAAAGGTGGTATTTAATTAAAAATAAAAGGGACAGAAAGCAAGCACGGAGGGTAAGTGATTGTGGGTGGGGCTTAATTCACCACTTGCAATCACCTTTTTCATGGCCCAACATTTATTTATTTTTATTTTGTTTTCCCCTTATACTGCCACGTCACGTGACCAAAATCCCTCCTCTTTCGAACCTTGAGCGTGTTACCTTTCACACGCTCGACTTTACGTGTAAAACACACTCTCGTAGCCTTGACAAGAGACCCGTAACCTGACAATAGACAAGCACTACTTCCGTTGCCTGCGCTCTTCTATGGACACGGATTCGAGATGTCGGCAATCTTCCTGTGAGTATATTTTTGAACATAATTTTATAATGTACTAAGTTCACTTGGTAAGAACAGGCTGGACTAAAAATAAATTTTAAGATGGTTTTTTTAAAAAATAATAATAATATTAAAATAATAAAATATTTGATCAATTCTAATTAATTTAAGTTAATTCATTAAATTTACAATCTTCATCATAAACATGATCAAAATGAATTAATCAGGTTAGATTGTTTATCTCTTTTTCCTTTTCTTCTCTTTTCTTGATTGAGCCTGAATTGGACTAAAATAAAATTTAGGATTAAATTGAAAAATTATTAAAAAATTAAAAATTAAATTGAATGAAGATGACAAAAAAAAATGTTTGTAAGAAGGTTTCTGTATTAAAAATTCGTGTGTAGTTTATTCAGAGTTATAATGATAATCTTTCTTCTTGTTGTTGAAATTATCTTGAAAGAGCCTTTTCTTACTGTGATGCATGGTGACAATGCAGCTTCAATATACTTTTAATAAAAATTTTTATTTTTTTATTTTATTATATCTTGCGAAATCCATGCAATTATACATGGATAAACAAGTAGAAGTAACAATGAATTGCCTAACTTTTTTTAGTTTTTTCTTCAATTTAATTTGATAACTATAAACATCCAGCTAATTAAATTTGGTAAATTTCAAGTTTCAACCTATTAGTATATTAGTGGCCTTGGATAGTTTTAATTTGATACCATCAACCATGAGTTCATTATAAATGCAAGTATTTATTTAAAAACATGATAAATATTATTTTTTAAAGTATTTTTATTTAAAAATATATTAAAATAATATTTTTAAATTTTTTAATATTTATTTTTTATATTAAACAATTTAAAAATATAAAAAATTAATTTAAAACTATTCGCTGTAACATAATATCGAACTTCTAATCCACCATCTTTCTTCCTGCATCTCAGCTTCAAGCTTTTGGCATGAATCAATCCTAACGCGCTTAAGAGATGCGAGTGTTGGTTTCTTCAACAACAAAATTATCTAAAAGAAAAAAAAAAATCATGATTTGGGCTTTGTGCCTACACCCTTAACACAACAGTTACTGCCGGCCA
>Ga0307518_10000347_pt1 | contig 34955 bp, 41 predicted proteins | sample 25_EM_MG_FD_203889 | JGI IMG/M metagenome (GOLD analysis project Ga0307518, IMG submission 203889) | Populus trichocarpa ectomycorrhiza microbial communities from riparian zone in the Pacific Northwest, United States - 25_EM | ecosystem: Host-associated > Plants > Roots > Unclassified | place... | reverse complement strand
AGAAAGAAAACTGTGATTCATCATCCATGGGTGGGGGACGTGGTTACCATTGACGTGGGCACAGAGCGAGGGTGGACGTCCGAGGTCACCGTACTCGATTAAGGACTAGTAGTATGTACCTCGTGCTGATACAACATAAAACAAAATTTGGCTCGGGTTTCTGCGACACGACAGGGGGTGCACTTTCTCACGAATATTGGGTTGAGGTTAACCTTGCCAAGCAAGGTAACATAGCTCAAGCTCTAACAACAGCCTATGTCGATATTGACTTGGCTGCAGATGGCGCACCTACAGATAGGGGCATTCTCGTCCAGTCTGGAAGGATGTTTTTCGGTGGTTGCTCCAGCTTAGTTGCTGTAGCAGCCATCTCGTCGTCGTCGTCGTCGTCCTGTTGCAAGAATGCTTCATCCCACTTTTCCCGTGTAATCTCAACTCCTCCCGTTTTAAGAGCCCTAAACGCAAAAAATCCAACTACTTGAGCAGCACGTCCTACCCGTGTGAACGAATCGCAACGCACCCAGAGAGGGATCCCCCAACCCATGCTAGCACAGCCGGTGAGAATGCGGGTGCTTTGCCAGCGTTGGCATTTGCACGTTCTGAAGACAATGTCGACACTTGCGGCGAAGGGTTGTTAAGGATCGCAAAATATGGAATGAGCGGCCGGAGTGCTGCATAACGATCGTACACAGGTGGAGGTGCCTTTCCATTACGGAAATTCTTCTGCGGTGGTCCAGGCGGTTCGATGGCACGCAGAAGCTCTGCATGTAGACGCGGGATGAAACCGGGCAGCATTGGCGTACCTCCCGTCACAAGTATGGAAGCTGCCATCGTTTTTCTGAGGTCTACAGGAACCTGTCATGCATGGAAACTAAGCAAAATCACTGAAAAGAGGGGAGGAAATACTTTGGAAAGAGAATCCAGTAGGACTTCTGCGGCGCTACTTTCATCGACATCGCCGCCCTCAAAGAGGACTTCTGCTGCCCGCTCCCGGATCCATCCAGGAACAATGAGGGTACCACGTCCAGTACCCATTTGCTGCGCGACCGGAGGCACAACACGGAGTTGAATATCGGTAGCATTTGAATGTCTCATGTACAAATTCGCGAGGGCCTGAAGAGAGCTATCGGACCCGCTGCCAGGATCTGTGGAAGGCTGTTGCGAAGACGTCGTGCTCTCGGGTACATCAGAGGCATGAGAGAGCTCCGATTCAGACATAGCGGCGTCACTGCCGAGGGGTACGTCGGTTTCTGAAGCGGGAGCAGAAGAGGTACGGAAGTCGTGGTTTGCTTCCAGTACGTTACCCACGAAGCAGCAGCGAGCTTTGATGTCTTCGATAAGGGCATCTGTAAGGATTTCCTGTGGTACGCGTGTAAGGCGATTGGCGAGCGGAGGATTGACGACACTGAGGCTTGTCGGAGGTGGGGCATATTTTCCGAACAAAAGGAGGAGGGCCCGAAGGTGTGAAGCCAGGCGGGAACCTGCCAGCGGCGTTGTTCGTAAATGAGGGAAAAGCGGTCTAGAGGCGAAAATCTGCAGATGTTACTGGGAGAAGGAGGGAAGGAACTAGCATTGATACGCACGGGCAGCGCGGTGGCTTCAAGGTGACCACAGTCGACCACTAAACCTGTGATTCGACCGACCGACAACAATGACAACAGATGACTCGAAGCAAACGATATCGAAGGCACCTTTCACAGATCCAGAAGACGGACGAGCGCTTAGAACCTCGAACATACCTGCAAGTTACCAAACAAAACACGGGCAAATATCTCCTTGATGTACAGCGGGAGCAAAGGGTGTTCCACCAAGATCACCTTACGAGATTTGGGATCTGTGAGTAGTGACCTATGCAAAGGACGTTAAGCTGGAACATACTGAGAGCTTGTATCCGCGCTCACTCGTGGAACACTGAACGCAATCTCCTTTCAATGGTGATTTCAAGTAGCCTATCTTGCTCGGCCCTTGACGCGGGATCACTTGCACGGGTCAAACACCACAAGGACCCAGTGTCCACTACATCTGCATAAAAGACATCTCTGGGTTTCCCTTCACCACTGAACCCGACTTTCCAGATCCGTGAACCGGGATCAATCACGACGCGGTCTTCGGTGCCATACAAAGAATGCCTGCGCGTAGTCGTGTAATGAGGCGATGCCTGAAGTATGTGGGAACCTGCAACCCGGGTTGTTGTGGGTGTCGCCGAGGGCGTCGCGGACGGTGTTCTTCCCTTGGGTGTCGCTGAGAATGGAGCCTCCATCGCAGAACCAGCCAAGGACGAGGAGACCTTATGATATCACGTGACTCCAGCCACACTCACTCCCCGTGGAGGACCAGGGTATCCACATCCCTCCTGACGCGCTTGACTTCTGGTTCTTCCCTCTATTCCCGTTGTCCCTACACCCACCCGGTTGATCAATGCCTCGCTTCACGAAGAGGTACACTAATTTAGGACAAACCACTTCCCCGGCGACTGTGCTTGTTCTAATTGCTACTTAGCCTGCACTCCGTAATAACACCTGCAACTTACTTCCGGTCAAGCTTTTATTGGAGAATGTTAATCAGGTCAGAATTGATGCTCGGAGATTCCAACAGAGATAAATTCAGAGTCTATGCACAGATTGAAATCATATACACATGATGGACCTCGCATTCATCCAGCATTTTGATGTTACACGTCGTTTGAAATCAGATCAGTCCTTCATTGAATGGGTTGAATGAAAAGTTGGTAGGGTACTTGGTCTTCACCCCTGGCCCTCCGCCCCCGCCTCTCGGCCTTCCTCGCACGCCTTTCGTCACGCCTTGCATGTCTGGCTGCCCTTCTTTCGGCTTTCATTGCCCGCCTCTGTGACTTGTAATCTGTACGGCCGTGGGCGTTGGAGTGGCTACCATGCCGATGACCTTCTGAATCAGAGGAGGAGGAAGAAGAAGAGGAGGAGGACGACCTGCTGCGTTGCCGCAGGCCGTTCGCCATGTGTCGCTGATACGGATCTCCCACAGGAGCGGATCCTTCGCGCCCGCTCAATCGTTGGGTACCCTGGCACAGCACGGCTTCCATCCTACGGGGATTGAAGAAATACTATGACAAATGCTTCAGCAAACGGAGTAGGAGGAACGGATGGTGACGCACGTGGTTCCAGTGATCAACGACATCGCCTGCGGCTGTCCGATTCTTGACCTTCATTCTCTTTTCGATTGCATTGGTCATGAAGAGCCCACCTGAGGCTGGGTATTACTAGGGTGCACCTCCTGACATAAATGAACGATCGTACCGATGAAGCTCAATCCAGCAACGAGAGGGATAACGTTGGACTTGATACGTTGTCCAGGGGTCAGGGAAGCACCTTTCTTCACGTCTGCCAAGAACCTGCGAAGCATTTCAGCATGCGTAATGGACCTGATCGCGTGAAGACTCGCCGTTTCCAATCGTCCTCGTTTACATCATGAGTCGAAAAAGGGTGCGGCGCGAGCTGGCAAGGAGGTGGCAGTTCTGGGAAGCCTTTCGTCAACTCTTTCCCGTTTGAAATCAGACACATGGGTGGGAATTGGTTAAATGTCATGTGGGGTGCAGGTGGGCGCTGCCACGAGGGCGGTGGCCCGTTGTTGCCGAAGAACGATGCAAGAGACAGGCCACCGTTTCCGTTTGACCCGGAGGACGATGCACGCTCGCCATGACACGATGGACTATCACCAACGGACCCGTAATCGTACACTGGCATGTTGGCGGGGACAGAGGCAGCGGCGGCCGGGTAGGCAGAGCCCTGTGGATGTGGTACGTACCCCCCTGAGGCCTTTTCATCCTGAGGGTAATCACTAGGTGGTGGTTGGTATCCCGGTGGCGCCCCCTGAGGAGGCGGGTGGGTGTATCCGTGCTGGCTGCTGGAACCTGGTGGCGGGCCTGCGGGGGCTGGATAGGAAGGCTGCGGAGGAGCAGGGTATTGTGACTGTGATGGGGAAGGCGCCCATTGCTGCCAAGGGTTGTTCGAATGATACTCTGCCATGACTTTGTAGCCGTTTGCTTGTGTCTGTGAATGCCAAGCAGGTGAAGGTGGAGAAGTTGTAACCTGGTATTAATGATTTTGCGAGGTTTTATTGTCTCGGATGCAGTGGATGCTGCTGTGCTGCCATCATCTCTGGTGTCACGGGCACCGCCGTTGGGCATCAATGCATCATTGACGATAGGTAACGAGGCATAACCTAAAGTCAGCCTAATGCACAACTATATCTGCTACCAAGGATAAAGTACGCTTACTATGCATATGTTCCATAGATCATGGGAATCACAGTATCATGCAGGTCAAGTGTAACTGAGTCGCCATGTTCATTATCGCCTAATACAGTACTAGTATGTGTGACTCGCAGTCTCGCGCTGCGGAGAATAGCATCGATCGATATCTGTGGGGCATAGGAAAGCGCGTGCGTATGCACAGCGGAGGCAGTGTTATGGAAGATCAAAAAATACATGTGCACAAAAGATGTACGAGTCGTACAGAGCGTCCCTGATCAACAATGGCGCAGACATGGAAGAAAGCGACCAACGCGCGCGAAATCGAGGATCAACTGCCCTGAACCGGGAAGCCGAACGAGTGAGAAGTAGCACGCAACACATGAAATAGATGCAGAGGGTGACGGGTACCAGTGAGGGTGGAGGCAGCTGCGGAGTCGCGCACGTGCTGGTTAAGCTTGACATATACGTGTAAATGAGTGAATGCGGGAAGTGTGCGATATGATACAATGAAAGCCCGATATGCTGATGAATGCGAATGAACACCTATTCCAACATGCTTCGATTCAAAGCTGACATGATGCCTGTTTTCAACTTGCCGAATGTAACCCGCAAGACCCCAGTATTAAGACGAGAAGAACCCTAGAAGAAAGCTCCAAATCCATTGGAGTACTTGGCGGGCTGATTTTAGGATTCGTAGTTGCTTTGAGGCGGGAACAGATACGCACGACGAATAACGAGAGTTTGGCCATAGGTTAGGATGGATAAGTCCCCGTCATGGATCCGACCGATCACCCTCCCCTGGCGTAGCTGATGGCAATTTAAGTGTACAAATATGAAAGGGTAACGCAGTCCGAAAACGGCAAAACACGCATAAGTTCCGACCCATCTTCTAAGTGTGGATGTGGATTGACTTACCGTGGACGAGCTTACGAGTGTCTCCGATCGACTAGGATGCGTTGGGGGTTCCTCCGCAGATATATGGTCCGAGGACGCAATATCCCGCACGGAACCTTTGTGCTTGACCGCTTTAGGAAGCCCAGATGCTGTGTGGTTGTCAATGAAGGGAGTGCGTTGCACGCCCACATCCGAGGGCTTCACAGTAGGGCGCGTAGCAAGTCGATTATTCGGCACGGGATCGCCTCCGTCGCTTGATTCCTCCGAAGTTTGGTAGTGGAGGCCAGCACTGAGCCTTTTCACTAGTCCAGGAGGCACTGGTGGTTCCCGTGCATTGGCGGATTGAAGCTTGGGATGAGCTTTCATCCGGGATAGGGGAGGAGCCGACAACAGGAAGGACTGGGCAGAATGTATAGGCCAATGGGGTAAATTCGTGTGGGTCGGAGAATTCATGGAAGATGACAAGGGCCTAAAGGGATCAGTTGGAGAACCCTGGGTTTGGGGGAATGGATATTCGAATCGTTGAGAACCGATGTCGAACGGCGTTCCTAAAATCTGTGATTGTGTGGAGAGGGAGAATGTTAGCACGATGGCAAGCGGGAGCGGGAATCTGGCGAGCGCGACCAGGTATGCGAAACCGTACAGTGAGAAGGAAACACCAACCTCTGTAGAAGAAGCAGACGAGAGGCTATGGCCTGAATCCGAACGAGAAAAAGAGACGAATGAGGTGGTCATTGTAGATGGTAGCGAAGGGAGTACTGACCACCGGCCGAGCAAAGAGGTTCCTCCATGAGCTTAACTGGTTGTTGTTGAGCCTTCTCGCCAGCGAAGAGGTGATCACCGGAGGGTAGCATTCGGTGGGGAGAACGCTGGACCTGGACAAAGAAGAAATAAGTAAGACGGGCTCAGTCTCATGCTGTATCAGTGAAAGATCAGTCCAACGTGCACGGACTTACATGTGCCAGGCTGCAACTGCACCCGTCTTGACAAGTCGCCGTGACGCGCTGCAACCTGGGGCCAACGTCGATGATTCCCTTGCAGTCGCACGCGCAAGCTTGCATCGGTTTTCTGCTTACTTCCATGCTCGAAGTCAGATTCAAATAGACAGGGCCTCATTGTCAACGATTAAAATCATCTTCGGGATATACGTGGGGGTCGATGAAGGACCCAATATGGTCGTGCTGACGAGCCAGGCGCTCATTAGGGCACTCTCTGGTGCCCTTCTTCACACCCGATGCTAGTCCAACACGCCATCTGCGCGTTTCAAGTGCGAGGCCGCCTTCGGCCACGATGCCTATCACCTCCTACGCCCATCGTTGTAGTCACGCGACAATATGGCAAGCCCACTTCACCTGCCCACAATCAGTCGCTTCCGACATATAGGTCATTAAAGTCAGCCGCTCTCCATCTCTTAGAGGCTGTACTTACATGGACACCTTCACTTCCGCATTCTTCAAGCCCCGTGCTTCTGCGGGCGTATTGAGGGTGAATCTAGCAAGTAGAACACAGCAAATCCATGCCCGGTTCATTTGGAAATATCAAGAGCTCCCGAATCGCCACGGTTGACTCGCCCAGGTCTAGAGTTCTTTCATATTGGTGAAACATTATCATTTGAGAAGCGTCCGCCTAATAGCCTTATCTTCTCGGATTCCGCTCCCTAAGCAAGCAGCGGGTCCCGTTCATGGCTTTGAAGTTTCTCTAACTGTGACTACCCCTTTGATGCTGTGCTGGAACGTTGCAACCCTCCGATCTTGAAGCTTGACCAAGTAACACACCCCATCCTGCAAGATGCGGTGCCCTACTGCGGTTGAGACTTCCTAGGACCTATATCATATCCTGTGTCAGGTATCTTCAATCGATCGTTTCGCACAGGTGAACCCTCGTGTCAAGCCGCAGGACTTAGAGGCCACTGACCCTCTATTATCACTCAGAGCTCTGCAAGATCTCCCGCTATTCGACATGTGGATCTCGAGGCTGTCTTGCCGTAGTTTTCCAACAAGAGTCAATGCTTCTTTTCCCAAGGTAAATTGCTTTTATCTGGGGTCTTCTTTCTCATTGCCGCGCAAGGGGACTGCTTTCAAAATATGCAGTAATCGTGACCAAGGTGGCAATGAGAACACCACGCTAATGCTTGTTTGCAATGAACGGTTTGAAATGCGTCTGCCTGAGTCTGCAGCCGAGCGTACTTCCACGGCGTCCCTTCACCATACCGGAATAAAGCACAGGAAAATTCAAAAGAGCAACCATAAAAGGGGTGGATTCTTAACTCCGTGGTCAAACATAACGACAACTCTGTGGTTATAGTGCGAGCGCCATCGTCGAGGGTCGAATGGTCGTTTCCCTATTGGTGGCCAAAATCAAGGGCGTGATGCAACGTGGTTTGGTTCCAAATACGCTCGCCCACTTTTACTTTGAGGGTCATGCATTAGCCGAGCCTCCCTTCTGGTGCATAGGTCAGCTATCATATGAGGACAACAATGGTGCAACATGTTCATTGTTCGGATCCCGTGACACAGGTTATCGATATGAATTTCTTGGTAAGAAATGCCCCAATCAATTTCGGAAATATGACGCCCTCTCCCATATCACCATAGCGCATTCGCTGCGATGGAACAGGATATCGAGTGCGTAGCCTCATCTTTATTATGCTAGTTCATGCGTCTGCCGCTACTCTCACTGATCCTCTTGCCGTGGGCTGACACCTAAGTTTCCCGTGAGGTGCCATATATTTGGTACGTAGCCCTTGCAGAGACCTTTCGGTTAAACGATATACATGTGAATCAGTGGGAAACCAATCAAGTACCCCAAAAACAGTCACTTCCAGGAAGAGACCATCCCGTTACCTCTAACGTTACCTACTACACATGGAATACAATTATCGTCCCGAGTTCCTGCGGATGAAAACTGGATAAGTTAGACCGAAGCAGTGGAGATCACGCGACCTCAGGACAGATTCGGCTTACGCCCGTTGTAGGCCCCAACTCGACCTATTCTTACACTTGGCCGCTACTTGCATGAATCAACTATTTGGCCAATGGCGACTAATACGCCTCGATAACGCATAAAATGGCATATCAGGTACATTCATCAAGTAGTGCGAAGGCATGGATCTTGTACAGGCCTGACATATGCTCTGGATGACTGGAATGCCATTACCAGCTTTGTCTCTGGCTTTCTCAATACACAAGGTATGGACAATAACGCTGTTTCTTGCAAGTGCCTATCTGGGCAAATGCGACTGTGAAAATTAAGTTCGTCACCTACACCGTAGCCAAACCCTTCCGAAACCGAACGCAGGGGTTCCATGACTTTCTCGTCAGGTGTGAGGTATCTATCTGGCTAAGCCCAGCGAGGTCTGGGAAATGCGTTTCGTCCCGAGTCATTGTGTGAGCAGCTCGATTAGGATTCGCCGACAATATTGGACGATTGCCTGCACGGAAGCTCGACACGAGCAGCAACGTGACTTAGTAGTTTACCTGCCTTTTGAGAAGTACGTTCCTTCAAATAAATGGGCCATGCTGGACCAGTGAGTTTTGCATCTCGATTTACCCCCCAAGACCATGAAGGTACTTACATAGGGAAACAGTAAGTGCTACCTTAGAGTCTCTAGAAGCACTGCTTCAATGTAAGGGAAATTATACCCGTCGGAAATCTCAGCAAAAGTGTTTGTTTCCAACCACCCGGTCGATCTCTTCTTGAGTTTTCGTTTGCACCTGCAGATGTAAAAACATATCAAGAAGAAAGACAAGGAGGATAGAGGAAGTCTGTAAATTTCCTCAGAGGATGTTCTATGGATGACAATTGCAACACACAACCTCGGATCCTCTTTTGAGGACGTGTAACTATAAGCCACACTCTCGACGATGTACGTAGTAGCTTAACTCACCCAGGAAAACAGTCGCTCCAGCTGCCTTAATGAGCTCCTCTTTGCTGAAAGCAGAACCTTTCTTGAACCCCCTCCGTAACAAATCATGTACCAGCAGAAAGCAAAAGTGGTCATATAACTTGAAGGAATGAGCTACCATTTTGTCTAGCACATTTGACTGGATCATCGAGAACTTCTCTCGCAAGAAAGCGGCACTCTACTGCCATCCGTCTATATTGTCCGCCTGGGAACCATGGGGAGATATATTCCCCTAACAATGATCATTTTATTCGACGAACGGAAAAACAACTTGCCTAGGGGAAGTAAGGCCACGTGTTAAGAGATTAAGGAATCCTGCAAGGTCAACGGTTCTAGTCACAAAAGGGTAAGCACTCGCGGTCGCGTCGGCTTGAATTCGACTGAAGACTGGTGGCACCCGCAGCAACATCCCAGACGAGGACAGAGCGATCACCGCCTAGAGATAGCTTGGCATTGGTAAGGGTGAAACAACTAGCAAAAATCGCACTATCGTTCACGACGCTGAAGAATTGGAAGAAAAATCTTGGGATACGGAAGTTGCACGAGAACGCTGGGGGTTCTAATACGCTGTGGTTCAAATCACACAATGTGGCTAGGCATGGGGAGGTAAAATTTCGGGCTGGAAGCGTCCAACCGCGTGCCGATGCGAGCGGGCATCTGGATGAAACACCTACCCTTCCTCAGCCTGGTCTGCCAACATGGCTGTTGGTCTGAGGCTCGAGAGCATTTCTTGGAACCCAGCGACGTTGCAAGGTTTAGCGCTGATAACATGAGGTTCGAACCTCCCAAGTCAAGATGACCAGTGGCCCTACTATGCACACAAACTCTCAATAGGCTCCTTTGAGAGGCTGCAGGAAAATCAGCGAGTATCGACCTGATCCTGCGGTAGATAGTACTGTCCAGTACTGGACACTTCGGAGTATACTGAATCATTGGTTTGCTTGTGGTCAGCACGTGTTACATAACATGCGAGACTCCAACCTGGAGGAATGGCAGGTGGGGGCCCGGGCCATGTCCACAATGAGACTCATGCTCGCCTACCAGTTGCCTACTCCGCGTCGACGCCGTATACGATTGTACCTGGAAACGGATCAGGCGATGAGGATGAAAGGGCTAACGATGACAGATGACAATGTCGGCAGGCGATGGCGGAATTGTCTCATCACTGGCGCTATCAGATAATCAGCGGTGAGGACGCCCATGAGTATCCACCCACCTACCGACTGACGAAAGCGACATCAGGTGACAATGACGGGAGCAGTCAATGCGGCCACGGGCCCACGACGACGACGACACTGCCAGACCGCGACCCACAGGTATAACCCGATTCTGGGTATGTACTTGAAATAAGTGTTGTAACCACTGCAAAGAGTCATCTGAATCAGGCTCAGTACTACCAGTGGACATGGAATGTCAACGTCAGTATGTAGCAAATAGTATGGTCGATCGGGAAAGGTTGTGTCTAGTACGAATTGTACGAGCACTACTACGTTCCCCAACCCGCTTACACAACAACGGTTGTCCACTTCCGACAGCCGATCGGACTTGTCAGACTATACAAGCTCAGCTTTTGAGAGTCTCGGAGTCTCTCTGCTGACACTTTTTTCAATTTATCCTGTCCAATCGTCCACACCATGTTCTCCTCACTTTTGTGAGTACCGTGCGGCCCATTGGGGAGATTTATTCTTAAGCTTCATCTTTGGTAGTACCACCACAGACCCTAACGCGCCCAACCTTCACCCCGTCTCTGAGAGATCAGACCATTTTGGGAAACTGGAAACTGGAGATCTAGAATGGGCATGTTCAGGTGGATTTGTTACTGAAACCCAGACATTCTACCATTTCCTGGAGGACGAGACGATAGTCTTGTGCCAAGTCATCCATTCGTCTATCGGGTCAGTTTCTTACTCGCTTCTCTCTCTCTCTCCTGGATGAACTTATCGCAATAAGTAGATTATGGTATCCCACCGTTCAGTTCACTTGCAAGATTTACAATCCGAAGACAAAGGAGACGATTTGGCGCTCGATTAACGTTACCAATTTTGTCACTCCGCCTCCTGGACTGGACAAGCGTTCATGCAAAGCAGACCAATTCTCTGTCACCTTCAAGCCCTCTGCAGACCTGACCCATCCTGAATCGTACACCATTCGTGCCAATCTCTCGGATGACCTGCAGGTATCGCTAGATGTCTCGCGCCCTACTTCGGTGCCAGGATTTAAAGTCGGTAATGGCCCCAAAGGGGGATTCTCATACTTTGGTGACAAAGACAAACCCGAGGGTTATGTCGTCCACCGTTTCTGGCCACGCACTGCCATCAGCGGTCACATCATTCACAAGGGCCAAGCCATTACGGCCAAGGGCATGGGCATGATGGTGCATGCTATACAGGGCATGCGTCCCAATTTGGTTGCATCCAGATGGAACTTTGTCACCTTTCAAAGTAACGCACATGATGGCGTATCCGCTATCCAGATGGAGTTCACCACTTTGGAAACCCACGGTCGCCGTGGGCCAGGATCCGGCGGGGTCACCGTGAACGTTGGATCATTGGTCCTTGGCGGAAAATTGGCAGTAGTCACTGCGGAGACCAAGTGGCCAGATGAGAAGCAGCCAGAGGAGTCTAGGATCGTGTCTCGCGCGACTCATGTGAATCCGGTTCGCGATCCGGAAACGGGTTACCAGCAGCCTTCTACCCTTGTCTTCCAGTGGGCCGGCGAGTCATTGCTAGGAGATTCCCCTGGAAACATCTCTGCTTCACTCACAGTGGACGTAGGTAATCCCAACTCGCCAAAGGGACTTGTGGAGAAAGTTGATGTTCTGGCTGAAATACCCTATGTAATCAAGACGGTGGTGAACTTAGCGGGAACTAAACCGTACATCTATCAGGTTAGTCCTCATGAATGCCGAATTTTCCCCTTATGACGCTCCCCCGTCGTAGTGGCAAAATCATGCTAAACTCAACATACGGGGACCTGATACCCTCATGCCTGGGCTGTCACATGGTCTGGAGATACAAGGGCTCCTCTTCAATGAAGCCTCTTTCATTTCTTGATGCGAGGTCCTCATTCGGAGATTACCATTTTATACAGCTACGTACATAGCAACTTGCAAAGCAATGCGAATACAAATGGGGGACAACAGGTGAACAGCACAACATCGTAACATGATTAGAGGGCCCAGCTCGCACCATTAGAGTTCAAACCCAAGAAGTATCAAGAATGTCGTGAGCTTCATAAAAATTCGCGTATCACCCGTTCTCGCCCGGGTGAACGGCTGATGAACCAACAGGGAAAATCAACGGGACATCTTGCAAACACATATTAGACATGGGTCATGACAGGAAAAGATCATTTACATGGAGATGCCAGTGGTGAATTTCTTTTTGACGTCAATTTCCTTGCCCTCCGCATCCTTTGCCTTTGTGATGCGGAATGCAGAAAGGATAGAAGCGATCGCCACCCAAACAAATGCTTCGGCTGCAAACCGACCAGGACCTACCGATCCAGCTTGTAGGCGAATTGTAAGACAATCACGTGTGGATGGCACTCACAGATGCGGCGGCCGAGTCCAAAAATGGGATTGCTACTTAGCGTTGATTCTGCATGTAGCTTTCCATCTTCGGTCAAGAACCTCTCAGGCTTGAATTCATCTGCGTCATCGAACTTAGCCTCATCTCGGCTCATCGCCCTTTATGCTGGCTGTCAACGCGAGGCTCAGGGTTGATCGATAACACATCCCTTACCAAACATTAATAATGACCAAGGCACCTGTGTAGGGTGTAAGTAGGTAAGCCAAGAAAATTTACAAGCCTCTTTGCGGCCACTTCACCTTCCGGTATGTGGTAAGAGTTGTAAACATCATCAGCTGATGTAGCATGAGGAATTCCTTCGAGAAAAATAATTTCAGTTATTGCGGCATTACATTGGCGCCCCCAACTTACCCAAAGGGACCACAGGGTTCCATCGTAGTAATTCAAGGAATAGGGCGTCAAGATATGGGAGGGATGCCCTGTCATCGAAGGTTGGCAGTCTGTCATTGCCGATGACTCGGTCTATCTCTGCTTGTGCCCTAATCTGGACCTCTGGATAGAGAACCATGGCAAGGATGAATGAATGCAATGTGGAAGAGCTCTGAAGTAATAATTAACGCTAGACTGCTGAACGTTACGGCAGCAATTACGCACAGTTTCGAATCCAGCTTTTGGAACGGCTCTCAGCTGGGAATCAGGACGGAACATATCAGGGCTTACCGACGAAAAGCGTTGCGGCAGCTGCCTTGATGGCATATTCCTGCTTTGCCAAATCGTCCTTTTCATCGATTGCATTCAAACAGTCCGCCACCATTGAAGGTGGTGCTTTGCCCGATGCCTACCTTAGATAAGCATAGAACACGACAGATGATTCTGAATTCACCTACAATATCTTTCTTTACTTGATTAAAGGGCCCATCGAGGACAAGGGCAGCTAGTTTTCTCGAGTAAGCAGCCTCGCGTTTGAAACCAGCCCCGGGAAACCAGTCAGGGACACGCTCGACTACCCTGGCAATCAGCAGGGTGAAACCAACACGAGGCACTTACGTACGAATTGGGAATGCGGAGAAGATGGCTGCTCGCTCCGGCGATAGTGCCTTTGTAAGAAGGGCGATGAACTCTTTTACCGTGCGGACCATTGGATCATCCCTTGTTGCGACCTGGTAGCCATACGCTAAAGCCATGACGTTGGAAGCAACAAAGCTGCCACAAGATAAATAAAATGTCGATGGGGGAAGCAACTGCTTACTGTTTGAGGTGTGCGTCGAAGTCGACAGGGGCATCCAGTAAATTTACCAGAAGCCTTCGGGCCCTTGTGACGTAGACCTCGCGGTAATGGGCAGTAAGTTCTACTCGGAGGGCACGGTGAAAGAGTTTCCTATGGAGCTTCCACTCGTCACCATATGGTAGTGCTACACTACTGAAGTCGGATCCAAACCTAAAGATGCAAGAAGTTGATTACGAAGTGTCTTACACCAAAAGAAGCGAGACAAACAATGTATTAGTGGGTAGCACCGGCCGGTCGGAATATATCGACGACCGTTGGTCGAGTAATGCCCTTGCGACCTTCTCTGAGTTGAGGATAATGAAGTTCTGGCCCAACAGACGAAGATAGAGCAGCTCTCCTTTCAGGGTGAATATTGAAGTGTGTATCATGCACTAATGCACACAAGACGTACCATACTTCTTCCCCCACTGAGTGTATGATAACCATGGCTCAGCAGTGTTCAAGCTGAGGAGGTTTCCGAGTAGAGGAAGAGCCCTAGGGCCAGGCGGCAAGGGTAGACCCTTAACCCTTGGCTGCCTGACAAAGGCGCATAGGCACCAAACAACTAGAAGGACGAGGCAGGCATCGACGAGTAAAGGGGAGTGAAGTATCTCGCCAATGGAGGGAGGGAACACCTGGATCAAGGAAAAGGCCATCTTCCTGAGATCCGGAAACAGGTCCCTCGTAATGCCAACCTTTTAAACCACCACTCAGACGCCATAAACCAAGGTCTTGATGAGTGGCAAAACACGAGTTTCTCCATCTTGAGTAAAATAGTTCTATCAATTGATCGCGAAATGTGGTCACGTCAAAAGCTAGCTTTGGCGTTTCCACGTTCGTTGACAAGACACACTCACCCGAATTGCTCTGCACCATACCAACACGCCTCTACTCGTCCCTACTCTTCGTTAATTAATCAGGCGACAGATAACTCAAATCCCGAACCTGCCCAAACAAAGTTATCGATTACGGATGCCTAGTGCTTTGAAAAGAGCATTAAGCCCCCAAGATATCCCAAAACTCGCCTAGTACCAGCATTAGCAAACCGATACTTCAGAGTTTGCGTGAAGCTGAACACGCGGCGCACTGAAGCCTTTCATACAACCATGAAGGTAAGCGTTTACATAACATAGGCACAAACAACTCTGAGGCGGCTAATAAGTTGCTTTACCATTTGCAGAATCAGACTGACCACGAGGCTCTACTCGTTAAACTGGCGTGATTGACGCTGAGGTGGCAGCTAAGTGCTGGATGAAGGACGACTTCGATACTACTCTGTATGCCACATTGAACAATCAATAGTATAAGCCACTGGTGTCATCGAGTGTGGATCACCCAATCCCCTGGCCAGGTGAGTAAGCAGCACAAACTACTGGTAGCGAATAGCGTAGTAGCAAGGCACGAGGTAGGCAACAAGCAAGCCACAGGTTTCACTTTCTCAATGCTCCACAACAGATAAGATCGGGGGGCTTCGCTATGCAGGATAAGGCTAAAAAGCCTAACTATACCTAGAATAGAAAATAAGGTTTCCCCTTGGAGAAAAGGCAAAGCAACAAAATGCGGATGACGTGCCGACGTCAAAGCTGAAGCGGCTGCATGAGGATGCATGCGACCAGGATTCCCGAACAGATTTTCCTTAGCCCCCCTTTACCTAGTTTCGCAGCAATGGAAAACGGAAATACATAATTGATCCTGGGATGGGTACTTCTGCAACCTCGAACCATCGTAGTATCGCGTGATCTGTAGGTGAGACATCATGATGGGCGGCGGACTGCGGCAGATCACGGTTCCGAAATGCTTCCACAGCTCAGCCCTCTGAAAGAAAATATCAAATCAGTACACTTGATGATAAGATCATTGGAGGAAATTGAATGCGGAATCAATCATCACACCTCCCCGATGAGTTGGCAGGATAATGACAGTATGACCTAAGTAAAGATAGTCCAAAATCGGATTTCTCAGGTTTGATAGCACCACTTAAGACAGCAAGAATGATGTGGCGTACATGTGAATTGACCCGTTCCTTGAGACACAGATGAAGAATATGGGTACCTTCGACTAGATCTCATAAAGGTTACCACCAAGATATATAGCCCGCTGTGCCAGCCTGATGATTGTCACTTAAACAACTTGAACAAGTAGTGCAAAATGCCACTTGTGTTGTTAACGTGGCAGACAGGAACCACCTGGAGGAATACGTGTTAACTAATCATAGGTCATGAATTGATTCTGGCAACTGGCATTTCCTCTGGCATTTCCCCTGGCATGATCGGGCGTGCAAGATGAACACGACAACCCCGGCCAGGACTAGCATAATCAGAGTCTTTCCCGCCGCACAAGGCTGATCTTGCAATTTGAAAACGCCCTCTTAAGACGCAAGGAGTAATTCTGTATGACAAGATGGGAGACCAAAACCTGGCCGCCGCCGTGGTACTTTTAGCTTGAAATTCGGTGCCTAAGCACATGTGTTCGTTGGACATCTCAAAGGCGCTTGTCGGGCAGGAACACGATGGTTATAGGTGCCTTCTTCGCGAAGGTATCCCCTAGCCGAATTCAACCCCTTCTCCTGCCACCACCATCGGGATCATCAGGCTCACGGATCTCCGCGGACGATACATAGAAAGATCAAGAGTCCTTGGGAAGCTTTGCACTGGAGTCTTTGTAAGATTCCAGATAACATTGCTCTAGAACGGGGCCCATTGCAATGATTTGGGAACGAGATCTGAGGATCCGCAAATGGCTAGTAGACTCTAGAAGTGAAAAGAACAATCAGACTGACGTTCATGAGGCCACGACGTTTCACTTTGGGAAGAGCGCCAAAACGAACTAAGCCCGATTACCATACCTGGTCGCCCCTGCTGACACGCAACGTCTGATACAAGTTCCAAAAAGCATGACAACTTGATCACCCGTAGGGTGCATCAAGATAAGACGGCAGGCTAAGTGCCTGCAGAGCTATGGGCAAAGGACCAGGATCAATCACAGACGGGGATGCGGTGAGTCACGGATTGTACAACACAAGAAACTCCGCACTCGACAAGGAAAGAGTACCAGCACTGAATCTGGTCAGTGAAAGCCTAATGCGCACAACCGAAAGCTGTTGCAACCGTCAATGCACTAACCAAATCAAAGATCACCGGGTACGTGTAGTTCGCAAAGCTGGAAATATAGGCGGTGACGACAACAAATTCTGCTGCGAGACCTAGTGCATATAGAAGAACGATGTTTGCCCAGGGGAAGGCTTCGTAAAAGATAACATACGACCCCGACATTACATACCGTGCCAGAATACATCACCCCTGTGCCTACATGACATTACTCCAATAGGGATGCTATTGCCGCCTGAAGAGTGCACGGGGTAGTTCATAGCCCACAAAGGGGGACCGCAGGGCTTTCCCGGCATGATCGGGTTGGATGAGGTCGGATGAGAATAAGGAGTGAGACAGTGTACTCGATGATATGATCGTCCTCCGAATCGAAGAAAAACCATCGTTCCTTGTACATCAAGTTGGGCATACCTTGAGGGCAACGATGTCAAGATTGACCGACTGCGCAAGTTTCCATCACCACAAGTTCGACGAGGTTCGACGTCGCCGCAGTTGTTGAGTCACAGCCACGATTTTAAGCGCGACGTTCACCTGCAGGTAGATGCCAAGCGGCTCCGAGTCAATTCGTACAGCTGAGTCCTCTGCACTGTGACCACAGCATGTACCATGTTTCGCCCTTTGGTACGAGTACGCCCCGGCTTGCGTGCAGTTTGGCGGAGACATACTCTTGAGCGGCAGAGTCATACGTTGGCTCTCTCTGCATCGCCTCCTACTAGTGGCAGGTCCCTGCGCGCAACGAAGACGGGGCTTGTTCTGGAAAGAGTTGGTATAATAACCAAGAGATACCCATGGAACTCCCTCGGCGCCGTAGCGGACTTCCACTCAACGTCAAGCAATCAAGGCCCACTGATACCTGCATTGCTAGGTGTATTGAAGGTGACTATCTTAGTGCGATTGAGTCCAACTTGTCTGATTTTCGTACAGGCTTCCACTACTTTGGAAGTTGCTCGTACTGCTGGGCGGGTAGCCCTCACTTTCTTACCCCTGTTGTTGTTCAAAAACCGCTATGCTCGCAAGTATATTAAGCACCATGCACATTTCCATAATGGCGAACCTGTTCCTGAGGAGAAGAAAGCCCTTTTACTACAGAAGATACGCACAAGGACTATCATATTCCACATGCTCCTGTTCATTCCCGTCGCCCTTTTCTGGGTAGCGATCCTGGCCAGCGCGGAACAGACTCCCCTTACTGGACGGTATGTGGCATTTTATACGGTTTGTACAGTTGATTGACTTTTCTTCGTAGCTGGCGACTCATTATCCTTTCTCCAGAAGAGGAAGACGATATTGCAGCTCAACTTGCTGGTCCAAAGTGGTATCAAGCCGTGTCCCAAGTATTAACCTCTGATGGCTCACCCAAGTGCATCCCTACAAATAACTGGCAGTATCAATGGGCACAGGATACGTTACGGAGGCTGGAGAGTGTCATTCCTATCCTGCAGCATGAACACGAGCTGAGCACCAACTGGCTTGATACTGGTTCTGCTGAACCGCCGCTACCACCCCCAGCCGAGTATCCGCTAAGACCTCGACCACGTGCTTCGGACACAATGCGGAAATTCACAGAGACTTTGTGTGGCCGGAAATCATCGTCTTCCGCTCACGTCATTGCGGGTCCCCCGTATTCGTTGCTCATCGTGGATAAGCCTGATGCTTCCAACGCTTTCTCCTATGGATTCGGGCCAGATGGCGCGTCTGGCATCGTTATTTATTCTGGATTCCTTGACGATATCCTCTCAAAGGTGCCACCTCGCGAAACTTCTGCGCCACAGCAGATTCCCGAGAAAAACTCGTGGCTAGCACAAGTATTTGGCTCATTTTTCGCCTTCTCGCTTCCCTCCTCTTCCGTCCCTCCTCATCCAACTCCCACACAAGAACAAACGGAGGAATTGGCGATTCTCCTGGCGCATGAAGTTGCGCATTTAGTGCTCTCACACCATCTCGAAACATTATCATCTGCAACTATCATGGTACCCGCTGTCATTTCAATGGCTGCTGACATAGCTCGCACCCTTCTCTTTCCGATCACCATGCTTTTCGGACCCTTTGTTAATGATGCTGTCGCACAGCTGGGCAAAGTTGGCTCTGGCGAGCTAACCAAACTGGGGGAGTACTGCACCAGTGTCTCACAGGAGATCGAGGCAGACATCGTGTCTGCCAGACTCCTGGCCTACGCAAGATTCGATGCTCGACAAGCAGTTGCCTTCTGGGAGAGTCGACAAAACTCGGCCAAGCCTGGGGACTGCTCCTCCGTCTCGAGCTCAGAGTCACCCGATACAAACCGTCCGCTTGCCCGTCGAATAATGGGGGCTTCTCACCCTGTGAACTCAGTGCGGGTTGAAAAGCTGAAGAAGGAATTGGTTCGATGGGAGCTAGAAAAAAGGGTCGCCCTGCGGAAGAGAGAAGCTGTGGAAGCAAAGAAGAAGTCGGCCACGGACCAGGTTTAGGCATGGAATTGGTCACTTTTATTACACTTGTTCGCTTTACCTGTCTGTATACATATATTGGGTTCAGTAGATGTTCTGTGTACAGTATTCTGACTGGTACACCACTCAGTACGCAATACTCAATCGTAATAGTTTGCTACACCAATTATGTAGTACTGAACCGATATGACTTGACGAGCCGCAGTAGCAGGCGCTTGGTTTGAATTACTTTAGTTCAGCTTGAAAGACACATCAACTGACGGTTGTATGTCTTATCTACGAAACTGGTTCCCGGTAGAGACGGCGACCTCTTCTGATGGTCAGATCAAGAAGCAGCGCATACCTGGTTCCTTCATTGATGACGAAGGAAATGATGGATCGCAGACCGCCACGGAAAATGACGATGATAGCCCACCTGCTTTCCCTGCCCTGGACAGTGTACAGCGCGCTGCTGCTTCACCGCCTGCAAAGGATTCCCCTAGCCTGGCTATACTTAATGATAGTTTGTTGATGCCCCCACCACCCGGCCCCGCCTTAGCCAGTCGGGTACCTGGGGGGTCCCAATCTAATTCACGACCTGCTGCATCCTCCTTACTGGCACCCCTGGCTACTACTCAAAAGCCTGCAAAGCCTTCCAGAAAGGTGGCACTTGCGCCAGGGTTTGGTCCATTGGATTGGGCGAAGCTGAAGTCTTCCGGAGAAGATCTGCGGGTATGTGTGGAGCTTCTTGGTCCGAATTTAAGCTTCACTGATCGTTCGTCAAGGGGGTCGGTACGTTATTGCGTGTCCCCCCGTCTGTTCTCAAGTTGCATAATAAGAAGGAAGATGCATGGACTGCTATTAACGGCAAAGTATACAACATGACGCCCTATCTACCATTTCATCCTGGCGGTGAAAAGGAGCTTATGAGAGTAGCAGGCCGGGATGGGACAAAGCTGTTCTGTGAGGACTTTGTTATCTTTAGTCGTCTCGGTCTGAAACCACGACCCCAGCGCTCACGCATGCGTGGGTCAATGTTGACTATATGCTTGATTCTTGCCATGTAGGATTCCTTGTTTCCGAACCGTCCGCATGAGCCGATCAACGCGTTTGACCGACGTCGTCTGACGTCGGGACCACTACTTCCAGCATCTATAGAGTGGTGTAATGTGGCCTTACGGGGAGCTCAATCCATTCATATATGGTACAGTAGCCACAATCTTACACCAACATATTACACGGGCAGAATGCCTTAGTATATTCGAACTCGAGGATATAAGTGTGCTTACGACAACTGGGAGAGTATATCCTGAGCTCTGAGGTTGACGATGGCACATATGCCACCGGCGGCACCAGATCGTACCGCAGAGTTGAAACTGTAGACTGACATAAAAACTCGTCAATCCCTTTCCCCAGTGATCCATCACTTTTGCGGAATATGTAGTTGAAGGGCTCGACCTGATTTTATATAAACGACCCGTGAAATTGAAGCACGAGCCCGTGGCGCAGTGGTAGCGCGTGTGATTCCAGTTCGGCATCCACAAGGTCATCCGTTCAAATCGGGTCGGGCTCAAGTTCTTTTTCGTAGCTGGTTTTGTTTGATACTTGGGGAAAAAAAGGGACCATATTTTTTAGGAACAGATCAAACCCATCTTACTTTTTCATCACACTCCAATGACACCTCCATTTGTTGAACGCCTGTAGACGGGCAGTGAGACTCAACGAAATTCGGGCCCTCATCAAAGCCTCGCTTAGCAAGTTCGTTCCTGCCCCTAAGTAAATCTGTTCCAGGTCTTTCGGGCTCGAAAATGGCTTCCACTACGCTGAGCCCGTGGCGCAGTGGTAGCGCGTGTGATTCCAGTTCGGTATCCACAAGGTCATCCGTTCAAATCGGGTCGGGCTCATCTCTTTTGCAATACATGTTTTTCTTCCCTTCCACGAACTATTGGAACTATGGATGCAAGTACCAAGCTGTACAGATTCCTAAGATACAATGTAGCCCAACATCAAGGTTTCCCAAGCACAAGGTGCTTCAGACTTTTCCCCAGTTTCTTTACTGTACGCTTCATTTTCACCCTCGCGCGGGATCTCTCCCTCTCTTGAAAGAGGTAGTCCCCTGGTTGGTCTGGTGCATCCTCCTGCCGCCACCGTGCTAAGTTCATACGCATTTCTGTTTCTCCGCTCAACGAGAAACCAGTGTATGGTCTTTGCGGTTGCACTTGGCCAGGTAGTACCATTGACATCGGCCGAGAGTGAGGTGCATAGTGCAAACATGCGTACGGGCGCTCACCACCGTCAAGCGACTTAGTTCCACGAGGAATATAGTCAAACTGAGACGGGATTGGAGATGGTGTGCGAGGTGGAACGGGGCTGCCAGGACGCGACATATTCTTGCGTATTGCAGAATAGTACGGCCGGCTGGGATGTCCGAGCCGCACCAGAGGATCACTTTCCAGGGGCGATGTGGGCGCCTGTGATTCCACAGTTTCTGCTGCAGATGATGATGGCACATCCGTGCTCTCGCGTGGAGGAGATGGAGATGACGGGAGCGAATGAAGGTGAAGTGAGACAAAGGATTCGGGGTTATGCAACATCACCGGCTTCTTCCTGTGCAATGTATGGGTTGGGGCGCAATGAGAAGATTGCTCAGCGAGCGTAAAGTCCATGTGTGAAGTGTTCGCAACGAACTGGTGATCTGTGGCATGGGTGGAGTTTGAGGTCTCTGAGAGGACAGACGTCATCGAATGCATGCCTTGGAACGTGAAAAGGTCACTCCCACTTCCGCATGGGAGCTTCGGGTCAGAGCGGGTTGCGCTCGATGCGCGTGGAGGCGGAGTTGACAGGCGAAGTGCGAAGGGTTTCCGATGGTGGCGTGCTCGGATTTTCGAGGCGCTATATCTGTTCCTATCATCGATTTCAGAATCATTGGGAAGAGAAGACTGTGCAAACAAAGAATCAGTAGTCAGTGATTCGTCCTGTCTCTGTAGTTCAAGTGCACATGGGAATGAAATACCGTTGCCCTGGTTACTTCATGCTCAGAGCCCATTCCTTCCATATTTGTCTGTATGACGGTATTCACGTTGGTTTCGACAAGACGAGGCTTGCTATGAATCATTTTGTCGTGATCATTGTCCCAGCCTCGCGGCACGCTCGTATCGCCCACCAGGCCCCTGTCATGGATAGAAATCAGAACATCGCTTGAGGGGGTTACCAGCTCAGCGCTGTGGCCCTTCGATTCTACCGAAGTGGTTCTTATCGACTTGCGCGTAACCGCCTTTGGTGTAGCTACGATCTTGGAGGGCGCACTCAGTCGGCGCGGTCTGGGCATGTTTCTCTCGAAAACCATCTTCGCCTCTGGAGATGTCCACTCGCACCAGAGGCACAAAGGAACCCATGTATTCGCAAAGCCACATCGACCACAGATGAATAATGGTCGATTGGGGTAAAGGCGAAGGGTTGGAAGAGAATCAGATGGAGACAAGTGCTAATGAAACCGAGTTACTTGAGTTGCTTTGTCGCTACAAAGCCGAGGCTTACCGATTTGTTCCTCTTCCACTCTCGTTGTAGATACCGTCGCGGAATCGGCTCCATGTCGTGATAATTCTCCCTACCGTGCACCATCGTGTTGACTGGTATGGGCTCGAGGAGCAAGAGAGGCAAAGAGATGCATGGGACACAATCTGGCACGACGTACCGTACACGAGGACTAAATGTCAGTCATACGGAGTTCTGTCCGAACCTATTATACACGGCCAATATCGGGACACATCATAGAAGCGGTTGTATCAATGCCATTGATCACGAGACGCAGCATCTGCACGCATTCCGCGCGTGTCGATACCGTCGAGTCACCAGCTAAGGTCCAAGGCATTCCAGTCGCGCTCACCCTCGACGCCCCAGTTGACCTCGAGGGACCCTCGTGACCATCACGTGTAGCTTCCTTGTCGAAAATACACGACATAGCTTCAGGGACGAAGGTGATGCATTACACAGGAGGCAGACTTGTCGGGAAACCCACCCGCATCTCCAAGGCGAAGGCTCCGCTGACATCGTGGTGGTCGCGCGACCCAGGATGCGGACGAGCAAACATTATATGTAAAGGCAGGAGAACGTTCGTCCTGACCATGGGTGATGTGGCTGCAAATAATGTACACGTAAAAGTGCAGTAGAGACCAAGATAAATTGGGGTCATACAAACACAGCAATGGCTCCTCTCCTCTCATCCATGATCCATCGTCCGTCCAGGAGTACACTAAAGTGGACACGGCCACACCCATTGACCGGACAAACCCACTGGTACTCAGCTGTAATGGCAGGAGCCGTGGCCTTCGCTTTGCCTTTACCTTTACCTCGACGATTCCTTCGCAATCTCCTTGGAGTACGAGTTTCAGGTTGCGTACTTGGCTCTCTGCATGGCAAGGGACGCTGGCTGCCAGTCGGGGACACAGATATTCCATCGTAGGAGCGTAGGCGTGAGCGTATAGGACCGACATCAGCACCACTTTCTTCCACGGTGTTCTCGTGACTGGGAGGGTGCACATCTTGCGACGCCAAATCCATCTTGCATTTACCCTTTGTATCCACAGAACAAATCGGCAGTTGTTCGTCGGCAGAAGTAGAAATTGGTTGCATCAATTTCTTTATGCATTTCCCATCTAGCAGATGACCACAGCGCAAACCCCATAACCGCCGTTGATCCCGGCCTTCCCCGACATCCGAAGCACCAAGAGTTAGATGATCGTGGCATTGAGCGCATGCAAGAGCCGGTTCGCTGGAGCGCGAGCTGCTTGCACTGCTTGAACCAGGAGAGTCATCCAAGACAACGATGGAATCTGTAACCGCCGAGGTAGGATTTGTTGCGAAATGGTGGGTAAACCCAGGTTGGGGCACGCTTGGATGGGTATATTCCGGCTTGTAGTCGGGTTCCGCAGTACCACGTTGTTTTCGTCTCTCGAACTCGCGCTCTAGCTCGAGCCTAACTCCGCCCGGCTCAAAAGCGTCATCAAGTCCTTCCTCAAACATATCCAGTTCGTCCTCTGCTGACGAAAACACGTCCGAAGCGTCCCACCGCATTATGATTGGAGGTAATCTCCACAGACGACGTCGCTGAGCCTGCTCGGTACTGCTGTTCCCACGAGGATTCCAGACGCGTCTGACGCCAGCCAACAATGCCCCACCAAAGCCCATAGAAGGGGTATGGTGTGACGGAGCAGCAGCAGCTACTGCATTTTGAGGTTGCGTGCTTTCTTCTCGATGAGGTGACCGAATACCGGGTTCGAACGCAAAAGCCGAGTCATTGGGAATGATAGGTTCGGGAGTGAAAGAAAGGGAAGGCCGCCGTCTCAGGGGTAAAAATCTGTGTGGAATTGGTGGTACTGGCGGTATTCCACCTACTTGGAGGGGTGGCGGCGGAGAAAATATTCGCTCTCGATGGACTGAGTACAACGCCATTAGACAAATCAGGATAGACAAATCAGTCTCTCACCAGACCGCGGCCGTGTAGATTGGCTGCTGCCGACATACTGAATTTCATCATCACTGTCTTGAATAAGTATGACCTCTCGGTCGACTGGCACCGAGCGCCCGTCTTCTGCAACCCTCCTCCTTTGTCTTGGAGGCGAGGGGCTCAGGTCGATAATATCTTCGGTGTCGAGCAGGTCGACGTCAATGATCTGGGGAGGTTGGGCCTCATTTGGCTCGAAAATCGATGGAAAATGGCCCTCGATGTCGATGAGCGGCATCTGCAACAAGTAGGTATGTAAGTTTGCTCGTCGTGCTCGTTGTAATAGGCCGGTCATTGTTCACAGGCTTATAAGCATGATTACGTAACGTGGGCACGGACCGTGGCCAAACCCAACCAAACACTGGCTTTAGTATATAAGTCGCCGCGCAAGATAAAAAAATCATCATGCGCCTTCTTGTCTTCTAGCACAGGTGAGCATCCATTTCCAATATTCTCTATCATCTCAAGGATGACCTATTCTCTTCCCCGTCCTACACGACCATGCCGAGGAGTAGAGCTGTTCGTTCGCAACGAACACGCGTTCTTCGGAGCGCATAGTGTACATGCCAGTGCCATTTTTTCTGATCTTTTTCTTCTGCATGCAATACTTTTTTCTGAGTATTTTATTGACATACATTTCTTTCCAGCGTGCGGATTTTGTGAGTATCGCGATCCCTTGCAAGTCTCCAACATACCACACAACTTTGTGATGAAGCATTCCGTTATTCGCAGTTTCCACTCTAGTGCCCTCCTCACGGAGTACTCCCCCAATGCGGAACGTTTATATTCCCCCTCGGGCCATGGAACCCTACATCGTGGACGAGTGTGGGCCACTCTTGAGTGTGCTGAACGGGTAGCGGGGGTCGGCATGATGAGGGGTCTCAAGGACCTTCCTATGGATGTCTGATCTTTCTATCTATCATTGTGTTTTGCGAATGATCAAGTACTGACTCATTCTAGTAGGAGACCCGAGACTATAATGCACGGGAACTGATGCCTATCTGTAACAATGTAATCTAATGTTGTCCCTATATACCAACCATTTGCAAGTTCCATTGAAAGTTGAACAATCGCAACCACTTGGCTACATTCATTTGAAATGAATCCGTGCTTGGTCAGTGGTGCCTGGAACAATGCTGGGAGGCACTAATTGTGGCCATTGGAAAGACTGTCTTCCTTTGAGTCTTGGTATACCTAGTGGAGACTAATGATTCAGACTACTGTTGTCTGAGTGTGTTCCATGTTGGCAGTACTTACTGCATGTGGGCATGTCTGGGCTTCCAGGCTCGAGTGAACTCAGGTCTCGCTGGGATACACATCATTCCCCGTACGCATGAAGGTATCGTCGATCGTCCAAGTGCTAGCGACACTCCCATCGTATCTTGATAGGTGTACTTTATCTTCTCGGGGGGATCGAATACCCAGTTACTCGATTCCTGCAAAGCATCGACGTGGCGATATTCCCTTGTCCTTCGGCCAACTGGCTGAAATGGAGGCGTCTGCCTCCTGGGTTTCCATTCAGGAAGTGCTTGGAGTTGTCTTCGCATTGTGAGTTCCCAGGAAATCATGGTAACTCATAGCCTTGAAGAGCCTTCAGATGATTACGTGTAACGGTACATATATCTCAATGGAGTTCCATATGGGCAAGACTCATCATGTCAATGTCCGCACCCCCAACAACAACCAAATCAAATACTGCCTCACCCTACTCACGTATACCTTACGCATCATTGGCCACAGATTAAACAGGAATGGAATTTTCCTTACTTGTGAGTGCTGTGTATATCTTCGGGGCCCCTTTGGGGTACCTTCTTGCGGTGCCTCCCCTACTAGTTGTTAGGAAATGAAATTAACGGAGTACGCCAATGAATCAGTATCTCCACGTTACTTCACTGATCAGATCTTCCGCTCCCAGTGAGCAGAAACGTGACTCTTGACTCGCGGGAGCGTACTCCTCTATTGATGCATGCCATTGTGAGATTGCCACGGGGTAGCGACTTGACAATAGATCCCCGTGCCCAAGATCGCGGTAGTATGACTACAAGTAACATATCCACACGGTCCAGCTAAAATGGCTTCAACTGAGGCGATGATTTTAGTTTGCAAATTAAATCAATGACATCTTTGAATGAGTCTCCTTTTGTGAAGCCCGTCAGATCAGTCATTTAGTGATCACTAGTTCCCAAATAGCCTTGAATAACCAAATCAAGTCTGCGGAAGAGATAACATCGACGGTGTAGCCACTCCTCGTTTTCTTGACATGTGAGGCACTACGGATATGTTAATAGCACAGCGAAATTCGCTGGCTTGATGGCAGCCATAGGAGCTCCGCGCCCCCGAACTGTTCAGGTTTAGGGTTCTGGAATATACGAATCAAATCAAAGGGACACCTAGCGAACTTTTCTTCTTCATCATTTCCGATTCACGCCATGAACAAGCCTACAAGTGTAGGTTTAATGGGCCTGAAGTATCGATTGATGGAAGCACGTGCCTAGTGGGATAATACATATTGCAAGAAAACTGCTCTTCGCATTTTCATCCTGTCGACGCGAGTGTTTGTAATCTCGTTGCGAAGGGACGAAAAGCATCGGCTGACAAACCAGTCTCACCAATGTCATCGCCGAGGAGGATCGGAGGAGCGCGTAACAGACTGCTTCTATGACATGTTTCGGAAATACCTCCTTTGAGCGGGCAGGGTGGGAACAGCTAGATGGCCTGCTTAAACATACGAGCCTTTCACCGGCCAGATTAAAGTTCGAAGGTTCCCATGTGCAGTGCGGGAACTTGTTGAATAAAACCTAATGTTTCATAAATTAGACGCGTTTGGCGGTTTAGTCTGCCCCTACGGGCCCATCGGATCATGATCCTAAGGAGCACATCTTGCTGCGCCTGACTAGGGTTACTGCAATACAATAGCCTTGAACATTGTGGGGCTGCGCGCACCAAAAATTTTTTCGGTGGATTGCAATAAAGGATTGATCCCATTCAATCGCTATATTGAAACTCTTGGTTACCTGCTGGGGCCTCAGGAAGACAGGTCGTGAGAGGGGACCAAACGGTGACTTCAACGACGCGGGGTGCGAGGGTATGCAACGTTGTCCGCCGTTGATAACTCGCACGCCAAGTCCTAATTCGTGGTGTGAACATTTCATTTCGATACTCGATGCTCGGCTTCCTGAGGGAAGACTAACCATTGGCCGCGTCCGGACATCCCAGAAGCAAGCGAACATTTTCTGAAACCGAGAACACTGTTGCCCACAATGTAGCCATGGATCGCTCCAATGGGGGACAGGATGTTGAATGTACTAATCATGGTGGGACAGGATACTGTCATTCCAAACTTAACTTTCCAGTGTTGAGTCAAGAAGTTACGTTTTTCCGAGTCCCTTGTCCGATTAGCACGCCGATATAAGAAGTTTCCAAAGGAAACAGATGAACGAAGACCAGCGTCAACCTAGACGCGAGCGGGTGTGATGTGGATTTGAGACAAAGCCCGCCCGCGGTGATTCCGCCAGTGTATGGCATTGTGCGGATATGAATGCGAGATGAAACGTAGAGGAATTACTTACTGCAGCCGAAATCTTCTTACACTGAAGCCAAAGGCTGCCAAATATCAGTGAACACTACTAGTACTAAGTAAAACTTACAGTGCGGTGTCTTCTCATCACCTAGTCAGCGTATCGAAAATCGAGCGTCGGCTGAATGAACTCCTTGATCAAAAGCCGACGGAGGCGGGCGTGGAATCGGACAGTGAGACCTTGAGTGTCAGTGGCAGGTCGCAGATCGGCGGACTGGATACCAAGACAACAACTTCAGTCGTGACATCGATCTCGGGCCGGCCAGATGATTTTCTCCCTGGGGTGCGGTGGTTTTGTTGCTGGAAGTAATGTCCAGTGACCTTCTTCTTCCACATCAACATCGAGGCAGTGTGCTGCGTCCTCAGAACTGGGCGATGGTAAGCCTTTGCACCGCCAGGGCAAAAGACCGTCGTGTAAGGTTCCTCCTGCCGTTGATCTTCGATGCGCCAGCAGGATCATATTAGGTTACGGCCAAGGGTCAGGGCATGGGTGCCTCCACCGTTTATCGTAATGATGATTTGATCATTCCAACGGCACCTACACATCGACGGAGAAGATGCAGAAGAAACGCGGCGATCACACTGACGGTAGATTATCATCAGCCTGGCATATTCGCGCCGATTCAGGTGTCTTTAATCTCAGTCAAATAAATACACTTTCGTCAGGTGGGCCGTGTCCTTGTTCTCGTCCCCGACTCCCCGTTGCACCACCCACCCAGTCCACAAGGAAAGTGGAGACGCATGGCCCAACGTTTCCTATCTCCCTTCGAACAGCTTGCTTTTACGAATCCTGTTCTTGACCTAATTGCTTTCTACGTTGCCGTTGACCCTTTCTTTGGCCCCCCCTCGAACCTCGTGTCGCTTCTCCAAACGTCCCGTAGCGTGTACAATCACCTCTGTTTCCAGCGCAACTCACCTTTATATGCAAGCATCTTCCGTCACAAGTTTGATTGTGCAGCAGTCGAACGCCGGCTATCCCCTGGATGGACCTTTGCTCCTCACTTGGCCGAAGAACTTCGTGCTCGTTGTATTGTGCTGAAATATATCCGTCGCGGAACGGTCGCTCTCGATGATGACAGAGATGCCCTCTGGAGCTCATACTTGATGATGCTTGAAAATGACGGATGCAATGAAAAACAGCTTTGTGACTGGGCAAATTTACCCCGGTGGGCGATTACTGCCGTCGCTTTACGGTGTCTTCCTCTCCGTGTCTCACCAGATTCCATGGTTATGTTTTCTGAACCTGAGGGCGCATCACTGGCGGTATGGCTTCTTTGGATGATTAGCAATAAAGGCCAGTAACATATAACATGTTCACTTTTATCATCCATTGCTAATTTTATCATACAGAACATGTCAGAGGAGAAGATAGTTCAACTCGTAATATGGTGCTGAGCTCTATTCTCCCTTTAATTGGCAGAGGTTATCAGGTGCCGCATTTTCACTAGCTGCCTACTGAATATATTCTGACTTGGTGCGCTCAGCATTCTTCGGTATATGCCCCCGAAGCACATTTTTACCTACCATTATGCAAGGACCATGACAAGCTTACATGTTTTCCGGGTCCCGTGGCACCAGTGTCAACCGTCCGCTACTACGGACGTCAGCTCCGACTGGCTGTGCCACCTTTAACAGCTGCGGCGTTATTGAATTTTGTCGTGCGTCGTGAGGCTCGTCAAGACAACACTTCTCTTCATATTTCCAATCTACCTGCGACACGACAAGAAGCGATTGTCCGCGGGTTTCCTAGCCCTTCGCTCACACAAGAAGACGTCCGAGAATTCCATTATCACACCCGAACTCACTACTTCAAGCAGCAATTGAACGACGGTGGGACGCTCAGCGAGCAGCTCGATAAGGAATGGTTTCGGATGGCCTCTTGTCATGACATTTGGGCCATTGAGCGGCCGCTGAGAGGCGTTGTTTACTCGCTTGGTACGCTTGTTGGTGATTGGTGCGGTCGCATTCTCGTACGCGACCATCCCTTTCCTGCTCTCTTGCGAACTCAGTGCTGTGGACCTAGGTTCCTGATCCACACGCTTATTTGAACCACCACATACCGCCCAATGCAGTAGCGATGAGTCACGAACGAATGGCTTGTCGTTTTGAAGAACATCACTGTCTTAGATTCAATGAACCTCTCGTTGCCCCAGCATGCCCCACTTGCTTTGGGGGTGAAGATATTTTGAACGCCTGGTTACCCCGAGATTTACGAGTCGTGCGCAAGGCGGTGAGTATGCCTTCCCCGTCGGAGATAACTTATGCCGGTATCTCGCAGAATGGCCTCCAAATATTTGATCAAAGCACGAGAAAAGACACGTGGTACGAGACGTACCACCCTGACCGTGCCGAGCCCTACTCCACAACAGCATGTCTCCCTTTGCTCGGCGAATCTAGACTGGACCATCGCGACACGCTACTCTCCTCGACCCTGGGCAATGCAAACCCTTCAGACGAGTATGAGGAATATCTCGAGGAAACGCTCAGCGGTGTTCAAGACATAATTATTACTGGAGAGGTTAGTATTGACTTTGTGCGGCCCTAGAATTATTGTGTGTACGGGTGATGATTTTTCCAGACGAGTGTGAAGCAGGGCGAGGCATGGGGACATTACTCCTACATTGGGAGGGTGCGGCAATGGGACGGACTTGTGGTCTTACTGCGTACTCCCGTACGTGATGTGCACGCCTCCAGGTTAACACTACCTAATCTTGTGATTCTCTCCTCCAATCAGGTCCATGATCCGACCGCTAGTCGAGGACATGCTATCTTCAAAGGTTACGTCCATGGAGAGAGTCTTGTCGGAAGATGGCGTGATACTACAACTGATATGCAAGCAGTCGGTTATGAAGGTGGGTTTGTGCTTTGTCGCCAGGATGAGTAATGCCCCTCTGCCCAGTGTTTAAAATCACACTTCGTACCCTACCATGCACTTCGTTATTACTTTGCCATTCACTTTTGTACGCAATACTCCATGTAGATTCGTCATACTGTACAATAGCACAATGAGATTCACCTAATTAGTATGGAGATAAGGGTGCCGAGGAGTTGGTCAGGACGCGTTGGATCTCCTCTCGATAAACCCTCTTATATTTGCGTGACCTTCCAAAGTCCCGAAGAAAGCCCGCTTTGCGGTGTTTTCCCAAAGAACGACCCCGAGTTCTTTCGCATATGCCAGCACATACTCGTAATCTGCTTGAGAAGCAAAATCTTTGTATAAAAAGCCTGCCAAAGAGTATGAGTGACCTAATTAGACTGTCCCCAATATTGTGACATGAACGTACCTTGAGCAGATTTGAGGCGATTTCTCTCCAGTTCCCACAACCTGATTTGGTCTTGCACAGTAACAGGTAGCAAGGGATTCTGTAACAGAATGAGGGAATGGAACCGTTGAAATAGCTTCATACGAAATAAGCAGAAGCAGACAATTACATTTTTCCGCATCTGGGGATGTGCGTGAGCCACAAGATAGCTGATGATCTAGAGCCCCAAGCCTGTTAATCACGTTCGTCACCCAAACACTTGTACTGCACCTGGTCCGCGGTGATGCCATTGCTTAAGGCCTTTCGCACACTCTCGCGAGTCAACATGCCAACCACCAGGTTAGGGAAGCGGTACTTCATGGTGACAAAAAGGTTTAGGACAGCCGTCTGTAACGGGTTGTCTTGGACATGGACGAACCGAGGGTCAAGGGGGTTCGTACAGTGACTGCGCGATTACTCACCGGTGTAAGCATAAATTCGATAATTGGTTTCCAGAATGATAAATCCCTGTGGTCCCCCGCTGGAGGTCAGAGTAACAGCAGTCCCCGAGAACCCTGGGCCACTCGAACCACCGGAAGTTGGTAACGGCGGAGAAAGAGAAGTAAGGGTAGTTGCCAGACGAGTAGGACTGAAGCGCTTCGACGATCCCTAACAATATTTCAGAGTGATCACTGCATAAAAAATAGACCTACGAACTTTTCGTTGCCACACCAAACCGTAGTCTCTGAGGTCTTCTAACATGGCTTTCTGCGTTTCGCTCAAGGAATCTGTAGAGTATTCCTATACGCGGCAGATCAGTTGCGGAGGAGGGACGATCAATAAGAAATACTGGCTCGTCCAAGTTCCATAGTTGAAAGCATGAATAAAAAGCTAAGAACTTCCACAAGATCCATCTGCCTTTCCTGCATGTCATTCAGTATAGAAGCATTCAGGTCTAGTTACCCACCTACTTCCGCCATGTGCAAATATTGTAGTAATAGACTCCATAATTGGTCATGTGGCGAATGCAAAAGGAACTGGAATCCGGCTGAGGTGATCTGCAGTGCAGAACCACTGCAGAATAACATGTGAATAAATTGGTCAGGTCCACTTTTCCCACTTACTTGATACTCTGCATGAGGCCGCTGCGCTGAAGAAGATACAAAACGCCTTGCGAAGGCTTAGCTGGCAACTGGCCCTGGCCCGACGAGACCATATAGTGTAGGATAGTCTACAATTAACGAGCAGAGTTACGTTCACAATGTGAAGCAGGTAAACAGAACTCACTTCCCACCTCTCGAGAGCATAAGCATCGAGGGTATCCACTCCAATGGACTGCCGCTTTTCATTGGATTCTGCTGGAACACCAAAGCTTCCTGTGGTACCACTGCCGCATCATTAGTTCAAAGTGGGGTTTACTTAACAGAATAGGCTTGCCTTCCGGTAATAGACTGCCTCATGCTCGACTTAAAGGTTTGGTTAAGTGCAAGTTTTGTTGTATTCTGAATTATGTGTAGTCCGATCATCACCCCTAGCGCTGCATCATAGAATCTGGGAGCGTTGAGATGAGCTCTGCACAACCGTGGCGGTGATATCGCACGTTTCTCCGTCGGGAGTAATCCATGCTTTCATGGTAGTGATTGGAGATTCAATCCAAAGCATGTTCATGACGAATTGTCGCTCCAATGGGCCAAGCAAACTGTATGTACTTCATCTCAGCTCTTCCACCCTTTTGAAGCCTAGGACTGACCGGAATATGGACAAACATGATGATGGACGCTGATACAGGCGAGTCAGGGTGGTCTGAGATTGTAGGCGCAAGAAAGGTAGAAGTGCATGAGGGGTGGTCTGAGGAGTAGGGTCTGAGGACCGAGCCTGCACAGAGGGCATTGGGAACAGAATAGAGGTGCTAATGTTACGTAATGGATAATGAGTAATGAGTAAATTGAAAGCCTGGCTATGTAAAACGAAGCAGTCATAGATTTCCTTGGCACCTCACATTCTTCAAGTGCCTCCTCAAGGAATCGTTGCGAGAGAAAAGTTGTCCACACCCACAGTCGCAACGTGTCTTTTTCCCAAGGTGGACAGCAAGGATATGACGAAAGATGCTCTCCTTTCGCATAACCTTCGAGCAGTTAAGCCACTGACAGTTTTGCGGCATCTTGTGTGCCCCAGGCGCTATGTTGTGTTTTTTGTGGAGATGCAAAGAAATATCCCGTTTATCGCCTCGAATGATATCTCTGCACGGAATTCCCTGATCCATCCACTGGCATACATGCATCCCAGGCCCACGAGTTACCGAATCATCCCATCCACTGAGAAGACGGGATGATGCAGCAGTGCAAACAGACATGTTATTGGAGGGCAGTTGCGGTGGAGGTGCAGACTGGGTTTGAGTATACTTCTCATCCAATTGCACGAGTCCCGACGTATGGTGGATGCGGACATTCATTGGTTCGTTAAATATGGGGAGATGGGTCGACTGGACCCCACACAACGAAACAAGAGCCTGACCAAAAGGTAGGTCACAAGATAGTGGACACCTTTGGCTTATTCTACAGGACAGAGGTCCATCACAGCGGTGTTCGCACTGGGTAATAGTGCCATCTTCCCTGTCACCCGCAGTGGTTTCAGTCACCGCTGGGGTGGAAGTGAGTTCGGATGGGATTACACAGCGCCCAAGTGGTGGGGCCTCAGTAAAAGGCCATATGCCATCCGACGATACGGGATCTGAAAGTCGAACAGATGAGAAAAGCGAAAAGCCGACGATCTCTGAATGCCTCCCGAATTAAGACTACGTACTGTGATGAAGGCGCACCGCTGCTTCCGGTGCACATTTGGGTGCACCAATGCAGTTAATGTATCTACACCATTCATAAGGTCATTGATGCGCACAAGTATGACTGGTTAACACTCACTGAGAAGGCCTGATCACCTGTGAATTAAACACTCGTTGCTCGTGTGCACAGATCAGTGTTTCGGAGGATTCGACGGGACCCATGAAAGGAAAGTATAAAGGAACTTGTCTTCCCATCCTTTTATATAAGGAGCTGGAATAATAATGAAAACCGTATTATTGACGACCACTTGGTCCGAGATTCTTTCCAGACTGCTGCTGGTGTGAAAAACTTGTGGGTCGCCCGGATGATTGGCTCACCCTATCGAATTGGACCTTTCGCGTGAGGAGGAGAGGTCCAATACTAGTAATGGCCAGCATCAATGGAGGGTTAGTATTGTTTGGCGAATTGTTTCATTGCCTTCAATGAGCGCTTGTTGGCAACTAGGCCGCCAGGGAACTTGC
>Ga0307518_10000346_pt1 | contig 35063 bp, 16 predicted proteins | sample 25_EM_MG_FD_203889 | JGI IMG/M metagenome (GOLD analysis project Ga0307518, IMG submission 203889) | Populus trichocarpa ectomycorrhiza microbial communities from riparian zone in the Pacific Northwest, United States - 25_EM | ecosystem: Host-associated > Plants > Roots > Unclassified | place... | reverse complement strand
ATGCATTGTGCAAGTGAAATTCATTTTCAAGCAGCAAAAAGAATTGTCAGATACATTAAGGGAACAATTGACTATGGATTGAAGTTTTGTCAAGTTAAAAACTCCATACTCCATGGTTATTTTGACAGTGATTGGGCCAGCTGTGTTGATGACATGAGGAGCACTTCAGGTTATTGTTTTAACTTTGGTTCTGCCATTTTTTCGTGGAGTTCAAAGAAGCAAGAAGTCATAGCTCAATCCCCAGCAGAGGCAGAGTATGTTGCTGCTATTGCTGTCGTGAATCAGACTATTTGGATTAGAAAGTTAGTGGTTGATCTGCAGATGGAGCAAAAGGAAAGCACACAAATACTTGTAGACAATCAAGCTGCAATTTCAATTGCAAAAAATCCTGTGTTTCATGGCAAAACAAAACATTTCAAACTGAAACTCTATTTCCTAAGAGAAGTTCAAAGAGAAGGTGAAATACAGCTGATCTATTGCAAAACAGAAAATCAAAATGTTGATATTCTGACCAAGCGGCTTCCTCAAGCTAAGTATGAATTCTTTAGACAGAGACTTGGAGTCTGCAGCTTCAGAGCCAAAGAGGAGTGTTGAATTAATGTCTCAGAAGCTACTGATGTGGAATCTGCTTATGTGGAAGCTAATATGAATTTTAGTTTTAATAAAACACTTGCTATTTGAATTTATCAATTTCTGTTAGGATTGATATAATCCTGTTGTTTAGTCATTATCCTTTACTTTCTGTTACATAACAGCAGGAGATAATGTTGCTGTTACTTGCATTTAAAGCTTTCTTTTTATTGTTTTTCAGTAAGCATCAATAAAACAGTGAAGTTCTTAGAAGAAGTTTGATATTTGTTAGCTTTTGCATTTTATTCTATTAAAATCCAACAGTTTTTTCTCTTTTTTTTTCCAGTTTGCTAGATTTTTTTAAAATATATATGAAGTTTTTTTCGAATATTTTTATTTATAATATAAGAATAAAAACAGATTAAATCCAAGCCTCCATCTCTCTCTGCCAAATAAACCTACTTGAAACAACATGAATAATCCTCAAGTCATCAATAAACTTTCAGCAACAATAAATAATTTCTTTGTGGCTCAAAAGTTACGTTAAACGTGCAAAGATGAAGTTGTTTAAAGACTTGTTGAAATCTAAATTTTAGTTTGTAAAGACAGGTTCTTGACTGTAGCATGGAAAAGGATGGAACGATTGCAGTTTACTGCTAAACCTGACTCTTATATGACATGTAGGTGAAGTAATTAACAGCTAACGGTGGTTAATTGACTTGTTAATACGATGCAGGCCTCAGCATCAATATTGACAAATTTGTGCTCTACTTTGTTAATACGATGTCGGCTCCTCCGGTGATTTTTGAGAGTTGTGCTAACGTGATGAGAAGCACGCTGGAAGAAGCAAAGGAAGTTATCCACTTGATATATGTCGGCCAAACACATGGTGCTCTAGTTATGAGTAGGAAAGGATTCAACTGAAAAATGCTCAGAAAGTCTCCTTTTGCGGGCTTCAGTGTGGTTTGAGTGCTCTATTCAAAGTACACTCGATCTTAGCCCGAAGACTGGACAAAAAACAGAGAGTTATTGCCCAACTTGTGTTAGAGCATGTAGTGAAGCAAACAAGTCTTCAAAAGTCTTCACAAGGTCAGAAATTGCAGCTCATACTTACTTTTGCATGTACAAGCTAACGAATGACTCATTCTTTTAAGATAAAGGATAAAAAATGCCCATGAGGCAGTTTGGTAGATTTCACTCTAGTGGATGACTTGGTAGCCCAAGCAAACAGGTCACCCCTCTTGCTCATATCTTTGCTGACTTGTACACAAATTTGTAGTATAAATAGAATGTTTATACACAAGGCTTTCTCATTCCAAAAACATTATATATTCCCTTGATATATATTGTGCAAGAAAGCAAAGATGGTGAGAAAGGAAACTATGTTGGTTGCTTTCACTTGCCTCCTTGTGGTGGCATCCATTGCTGTGAGTGCAAATGCAACAGCAGCTCCTCGTCTGCTGGCAACCGAGCAAGTGTATTATCCTCAAGGTAAACTAAATTTATTATGCTTGCTCATGGTTCGTTGTTGATTCAGTTTATTTTTTGAGCTTGTTGCACTAATATTCATGATTATTTGAAGGTTGTCGCTGCTGCTTGTTTGTCGGAAAGGTACCAAACATTCGCTGTGCACGAACATGCTGCAGTAGCCCTAAAGGAGAGAATTGTTGCGTCGCAACATAACAAAACAACGAGGTGTGGATGTGGCAGTATCTATGTGCTTGCTTACATTGTCTTCTGTTGCAGACCAAATAAATTTACTATATGCTGAGAATAATTTGAGGAATATTGGAGCATCGTTCTGCAACATGCAGAAGTTCTTCACTCTTCTTCTACCATTCTGAATGAGAGGCTCTATCATTTGTAATTTTACCTTTTTGTTATCGAAGAATTTACCCGCGTAGTAATGAAAACCTAATGCGACTTTTTGTTATCGAAGAATTTACCCGCGTAGTAATGAATACCTAATGCGAAGGGAATTTCTAATAAACTCGACCAGGAGGTCTCATCACATAAAACGGTTTCATGCATTGTGCATGCTTGATATGACTGGATCACAAATCAGAGTGCAGTTACAAGACACACAATATAATAGCGAAAATATAAAGAGAAATAAGGTCATATAATTTCAAGATCGGATAAATATCCGATACATACGAGTCTACTCTGTTTCCTACTTGATATACTGTTACATATAACAACAACCTGCAATATTTTGAATATATCTAAATAACTCTAGTATTTTTTTATTTTGTCTATGTCCAAATGTATCTACCAATACTAAAAGTTTCCGACAGGGGACTGAGAAAAACCCATGTAAAGAAACTTCTTACAACATTAGAAAGAACCACACCCACCACAGGATAGAAGTCCAAATGGTGGTCCTCCTATGAGTTGGTCTGAAAGCTATTGATTTCTTATGATCAGTCACTCCAACAAGAAACCTGCAATCACCAACTGATGGGTCTAGAAATGTCACCATCCCAAGCCCATCGAAATCACAGCTTTGTGCATTTTGCATCTGGAGCTGATAGTAACTGTTGAATGCATAAGAGATATTTCCTTTTGCCCCAATTCCATTGCACGATCCACCATAATCAAGTGTTGTGCAATCTGCAACACTGCAGGCAATTCTCATGTGGTTGGCCACGTTTGTCAGATCTTTAGAGGGGTCTGCCACACACCACCTTGATGGGAGATACTCAACGTTCTTCGCATTCTTTAGTAACCTGTTACCCAAACCAAGGTTCAGTGCATATTTAGCCTGGCCATCAAATGAGAAAATCCCCCAGTGTCTTTCAAAGTTTCCAGGAAGTACACTCTTTGCTCCTTCATCAAGTAGGCTGAAAAGATAAATATCCACGGGAGGGACACGTGGTCTCAGAGGGGTTCCTTTGTTACTCAAGACATGATTTATGAGCCCCTGGTTGAAAAACCTTGCTGCACTGAGGTTTGCACCAAAGGCTCCATCAGTTGGCCAGCCCACCTCCCCGATAACTATGGGCATCTGACCATATCCAAGTTTGTTGAGTGCTGAAACTAAAGTGTCGAAATTCCCATCAAAAGCATTGTAGTAAACATTAGACCCATCTGTAACAGGATGGGTACTCCCCTCAAAGAATGCATAATCTTGTGGAAAATCTGAGTTCCCATACAAGCTAAGAAATGGGTAGATATTCACAACAAAAGGTGAGCCATTTGAGTTGAGGAAGGACACAAGTTGAGTCATAATTTGAGTTAGTTCAGGTCGGAATGCCCCTTGAGAAGGAAGAGAAGACTCATAAGCATCAGCGTTGCAAGGGACAACTAGCTTTACATAGCCAGCAAGATTTGCTTTGACCAAAGACTGTTGTAGATTGAGCAGAGCAGGGACAACAAAAGATTGAAATTGACCTGAGTAACTTGTGAGGAATGGCTCGTTTCCCACGGCAACATACCTGTCATTGTATGGGATAAGAGAGTATCTAGTGAGAAATGTTTGTAGAATTCCTGTAATGCATAGAACAGTAGAAGCAAATTTCAGTTAACAGATGCTCTAATCAGAGTTCTGAACGTGCATAAATTCATTTTAGAATATGAAAGTCTTGGTCCCCAAATCTATGTGCTGTCACAAGTGAGTGGTAAATTCTCATTTAACTCATGCAGAGCTATCTGGTTCTCATTCCTAAATTCTTAAACGTTATCGAAAAAAATAGCTATTCAAGGATAGTTAGATGCCATATATTATTGCATGAGCAATGTTGTCTAGATCCTAGGAAGAGGAGCTGTGCAAGAAGCTTGCTATCCGGCATATGTTATCTGGCATGGCAACCCATGCTTTCAAAGACAATGTCTCATTGTTGAGAAAGTACAAACAACACACTTCAGCTGCATAGGACTATTAGAAGTTCAAACTGAGGTGACGGTATCAAGACAGTTTATGAAACAAAATAATGAAGTTGCAATTACTATAGATTCTGTGTTTTAAGCGAGCAGGATTTTACTAATCAAAAGCCAAGTGCTTTATGCGACCATGCACAATGGGGGCATGGCTTAAATGACCAAACTTTTCAAGAATTTACAAATCATAGCATTCTATCCACAAGTAAATTACTAAAACTGCAAGTATGCACCCAAACACATCTCAAAGTTGTAGTTATTTTATCATGCCACCAAAGATTTTCACCGACAAGTAACAGCTTCGCCTTCCACTTTGCCTTTTCTACCCCTGATCAGCTTTGATTTCTACTGAATTACTTGATGGCATTTGTAACATATTTCCTGAAAACTTCAGGTTTTTTTTATGTTAATTAAGAACTAAGGTCTATCTCTCATCTATAGGCTCCAAGATAATTGTATCTCTGGATGTACCAACTTTGCCTTGTAGCAGCCCTAATGCTCCTTTTGAAAGTTGAGAAAAATACCAAACTATCTCTATTCATAGGCACCATGAAGTAGAGGCAAAGCTACATTTGGCAAAGAACCCAATTCAATAACAAACAAATAATCTCCTTATGAATTACTTTACATAGTACTGCCTTGCACTTATCCATGTTAATCCACTCAAAATCTAAAACAAAATAAAGGCCAGGATCCATAGAGAGAGAGAGAGAAAGCATTTTCCTTTTCATTCATTTCCCAGCTCTTCTCAAACATCAAACTGGCCCAAGAACAATAAAAACTTAGAGGCAAGGGAAAGAGAGGGAGAGAGAAGAACCTGATATCAGCACCACCTTTAACAACATATCTAGAAACATTCTGCCTAACCCACAAATCAGAAGCATCAGTTGAAGAGCTAAGAACAGCCAACATCTCATTAGGAATCCCAACCATGACTTCAATCCCACTCCCCACTAAAGCAGTTAGCGCATCTGGATCTGCATCAAACAACTTCACTTTCTTTATCTTGTTGTCTTTCAACAGATCCACCACTGTCGAAGGCTTCAACCTGTGAAATGAAATTGTCCCCCAATTAACTCCTATAGCTGATTCTCCCACTGGAAATGACCCTGATAGCAATATTACTACAAAAACCAGATAAAGCAGAGTTCTTGGTAACCTTGACATTTTGTTCTTGCAAAAAAGAAGAGAGCTTTATGGGTTCCCTTCTATAGCAATCATTCATTCATAGGAAGAGAGTGGGAATGCGACAGGGAGGTGAAACTTGAAACGGTTTCGTAGGTGAGTGCAAGAGAGTGATGACAACTGATAAAGTGCTACAAGAGCAGAGCAATGTTGGGTTTTAGTAACTGTTTGAAAGAGTGAAGTGTAAGAACCTGCCGGAGTATATCTTACTTAATTAATTAATTAATGGTATTTTTCTATGTTTAATCTCTTTCAGGCCCGGCCCAGAAAGTCTATGCTGGATCTCTGATCAGAGCCCAGTTTAAAAGAAAATAGGGTGTGAATTGCTTATAAGCCGTTTAACCTATAATTTAATTGACCGGATAAAGCCTGACCTAAATTGTTTTTCACACCAACATCATTTTGACTCTTTTTTTTTTTAACCACCATCGTTTTTTATTAACTCGAATATTAATGGTAAACCTCAGAACTTGGATTTAAAGTATGTTTGTTTGTTTGTTTTTCTTTTTTTTTGTTTAAGTAGCGATTATGAATTTTTTTTGTTTTAATTTTTTTTAATAATTATAAATTATTTTGATAGGTTGATGTGAAAATAAATTTTAAGAGAAAAAAATATTATTTTAATATATTTTCAAATAAAAAAATATTTTAAAAAAACAATTACTATTTCAACACTATTGTAATTTATTAGACTTGGTTTAATAACTTAAATTAGACTTGGTTTAATAACTTTTCTGGCATGATTCAGGCGCCCTCCTTTTGGCCTAAGTTTCACTCAACAGACAAAAGTCAAGTCCAAATTCATCAAGAATTAAGGAATCTGTGCTAGTTGGTCTGCTGGTAATTGTGAGATTGGATGGATTAGTGTGCAGGTTACATGATAATGAGAGGACGTCTCACAGTTTGATTCTGGATAGTTTAGTAGGTGTGTGTTAATTAAGGACCTTGATTGTATTTTGAAACCTTCTGGTGGTGCCTAATAAGGCCAAATTAGCAAAATGAAACCGACTTCCACATGAGAATGAACACCCTTGTCAACTGGGCCAAATGTGGGATGTTAGGAACATGCAGATTTGGATGCTGATGGTAACAGGGCTTGTGTTCATCTTCTCGACTACCTCTTGTCATTAGTTGGCTCATGCTTGCTTGCACAGTTCTCTCGCCCTTTTGGCATGGGCGTACAATCCCAGGCAGGCAAAAGGGTTGAAGCCCAGATTTTGTTCTACACACTTTTTGTGGCCATGGAACATTCACAAGATGGCTGGAATTGAAAACCCATGTGTGCGAGAGCTATAAAGCAGTGTAAACCAACAGCAGAAATGCTAACTGGTTGCTATCAGATTCTACTCATCGGGGAGATTTATAAGTGGACAGTTTTAAGCTTTTGAAAACATAGAAAAGTAGAAGCATTGTTTTCACTAGGCTGCAGGCCACGTAGAGGTGATTCTTGATTCGTATGCAGTCACAATCCGCGGCACCAGTTAAAGAATTTCTGTCTTTCTTTATAAAAGAGCGTCAAAGCAAGACCATCCACCCCCCCAATCTCCTCATGCAGCGCAATCAAAGAAGAGACCTTTTCTTTTTCTCTCTAGGATCCTTCCCATTTCTTTCTTTTCCAATTCTTATTGGAATGAGGTTTCAATTGGGCACTTTCAAATAGAATAATATAAAAGCTTGTTTCAAGTTCCATGTAAGCTCCCAGTCACTCCACATGATGATCATTCCTTATTGCAAACATGACTTGCGATTTTGTAAGGATTAGTAAAAGCAGATTCACATGTATGGCCCAAAAACCGCACATTCAATGATTAAAGAGAGCATGATTGGATATCATAAATGAATTAATTCAATAATTAGTGAAAAATCATTGCCATAACTTTAGCAGGCAAAAGCCAAAACCATTATCTCAATTTGGTTAGCAAAGTCTCAACTGATTCAACGGAGTGGCCATGCCCAAACAAGCAAAAAGGGAAGCTACTGCTACGCCAGCCATCCCATGACAAAGCCAGATACTGCAGGGGGGGAATATCTATAATCATTTCAGCACTTCAGGTTCGTTTTTCCAGGGAACATAAGTGAAATATTCGTGTCTGCTCATATGCTAGACCAACTGTGATAAAATTCGTTGAAAAATCCTGACATCAGTATGCTCACTCTCTTTCAGTTGCTTCTCAAGAAATTCAAACAAGGTCTCCTCTTCCTTCCAAGTAAAATTTGGTTTCAGGAATTAGACAGCAATCCACATCGCGGCTGCTCAATGTGGCATGGAGGGCTATGTGACCTGTGCTTCGACCCATTAGTTTCACCAGGCCAATACCATTAACTACACTCTCGGCCTCGATATGAGCTGCATGGCTTGCTTACTGGGCCATTTCTACTGCTCCCTGAATTCCAAATGATCTGCCAATGATGCCTATCATTGTCAACTGTTTTGGGAATTCCAGTGACTGCAATATTTAATTTGCGGCGATCAATTTCATCAGATATCTTCACAGCTCCACGCACAGTTCCATCTCCTCCAATTATATACACCTATCCTTAAGTAAAATACTGAAGAAAGGGAAGACCCCGTCTAGCATCATTATTAAAGCACAAAAACAAGAACTAATAAGACATAATGCCAATTACTAATCAAGTATATCAGGCAGAACAGAGAACAGGGTCATCTCTCAGGACAACAATGAAGACAATTCGCTAATTTATGATTTAAGTCGGTTATTATAAAACAATGTTGAATTGATTTGTTAAAATGACTATGCCAATTGCCATAAACCAATTAAGGGATGAGATTTTTAGAGTTTCAATCGGTGAAATTTCAAGAATTTCTTATCAAAACTTGGGTTTCAAGTGTCAATCAAAACCCATGACCATTTTCAATTCCAGGGACACTTGATGAAACTTTCTCCAGGTTTTGCATAGACCAACACAAATTTATGGACTTTTGGAGCAAGGATCATTCTTTGCTGCTCTCCAACCCTCAAATGGATATTGATGTATACAGATATTGTTGGCTAAACAACTATTTCCAGCTAATAATAATCTCAACCAAAAAGGCACAGGCTTGGAGAATGGAATGGTTCCCATAACTTCAATTGAAGACTTTTTCAAACACTCGTTCTCTCACAAGTTCACTCAAGTAAAACTCTCGTTGTTTTTACTAGAAACCACAAAAAGCCAATGACTTTGCTATCATAACAGGCAAAGCCAAAGTGATTAATGCCAACTAACATGAAACTCAAAGGGCTTTGAAAACGATGCCTAACTACTATACTATTTTTAGTAATGTATCATGGACTTAATCATGATATATAGATGATTGTTAAGATAAACAAAAATAATATCATAGACTCGATCGTGAATTATTTTATGGGAAGAAAGCATGTGATGTAGCATATATACACCAATTTCTAGTTCAGAAGATTTCCCACCGAATCAAGTAATACTATTTTGGAAGCTACCAAACATACGAAAAAGCAGTCAACTTGATTATGATCACATTGAAAAATTTAAACTTTTAACAAAGAAAATCACAAAATGTAGCCGAATTTGAGAGAAGTGACCTGACACACTTTTATTATGATCAAAACCGCCTCTAGAGGTTTTGCGCAAGCTTTGGATTAGAGTCCCTAGAGTAAAACCCTCTATAACCAGCTGTGATCCCATATATCCGAGGCACACCATGCAACTCCCAGAGCCCAACAACAAGTTCCCTGATCACTGTATTCATGCCAGGACACAGCCCCCCACATGTAACAATAGCAGCCAGCTCTGATATCTTTTGGCTTAAAAAAAGATTTGCCTGCGTTGACCAGCCCTGTTGTCTGCCGCTTGGGGTGAGTGGGAACTCAAGGCTTCACTGTCAGCAGACAAGTCTAAGATGATGTGGCGTAGAACCACTTCAGATTGACTAATGTAAAAGGCTGCTGGTGGGTGGTACAAAGGATTTTCCTCCAGAGGGTTTGGAAGATAGTCCATCAAGTGAGGCAGTTTTTGGAGGTTAATTTTGAGATTGACTAAGAATCTAAGATTAATTAATTAATCCTTAACTAATCAAGATTATGGTTTGTAAAACACCAAACAGATAACTTCATCAAGTGACAGATTGATTAACTTGACCATTGATCATAATGTGAATATTTGTGATCCCATGCACCCTGTAAGGAGATTGGAAGTAATTTTGCTAACAAAGCTACACTTTTCATTGATTAGAAGTAGAGTACTACATAGTTGAAAAGAAAAGGAAATACTGGCTGCAGGAAGTTAATTACTGTTGCTGATTTTCTGTATCAACATCTTAAAGCTTCCCCAGAGAATAGACTTAGAGGTTAATCAAAGCTAAATATATACTATAATGAATGATGTGGTCATGATATATACATGGCCATTTGTAGGTAGCATTGACATGTTTACTGGTGCATGAGCATAATGCTGATAATATCAGTATGCCCAACTTTTTTCCTCAAGCAGTATGTCAAATGGGCTGCATCAATCCCATCTCCAGAGACCACGATTCTGTCGTCTCCTTGTAATGCCAGAGAGTTCACTCCTGCGAATCAAAGAGGAAAACATTGATCAGCCAAGCCTACTACCCATTACATGCCTGGCCCCAAATCCCATAATCAAGGCATGAACCCTCCCTAAATGCTTTCTTTGAAAAACAAAGAAGAAGAAGAAGAAGAAGAAGAAAAACCTGAAACCTTGAGATGCAAGATCCAAAGAGTGCAAAAGGGAGTCTTAATTTGTTTAATAAACACTATAATTACCATTCCAGAAAATCTTGAGAGGAAAATTTGTGTAATTAATTCTTTACCAGAAACAGTAGGAAAAAGAAAAATCTGTTAAGAAAATTCCTCAATAAATACCACAAGCTTTTGCCACCACCGTGCGAGCCTTGACCCTGCTTTTCCCACATGCCATCTGAACCTTGAACACGATCACTTGCTGCCAATTAATTGATCATGAAAAAAATTAACAATGCAAGAATGGAACTCATGGTCTCTGTATATAAAAGCAACTAGACATAGATACCTTCATTCTGTTTGATCAGTCCTGGATGATGATGATTCGTGTGATCTCCAGGTAGAAGAAGAAAAGAAACGCAAACAGAGTATGTCAAACGTTAAAAAGAAGTTAATGAAAACAGCATAAAAGAGTACCAAGGGCTCACTCTCACTCGACTATATATAGACTGAAGAAGGAGAGCATTAGCACATGGCTAGTTCCAGGCGGACGAGGTGTCCATGTCAAAAAAAGAGGGGTGGGGGGTCAGTGCCGATGTGTTGTTTTTCTAGAGAGATTCTGATTCACCACCATGTGCAAACTTGTCATCTTTACTCAAGGGTATCGCAGTCCACTGAGGTCTTCCATACCATTTCCATGTATTGACGATTTCAGCAACACCGTAATTTGCCAAGACGACGAAGTCACTGTTATCATATTAGTTCATCATTTCCCGTACGTAACCAAAATAATCATCACCAATTACTAGTAAGAATCCACGATTACCATTGATGGAGCTTGGAGTATCATTGATGAACCTATATTACTTGGTTACTGGGCATGTCTCTAGCTTGTGATCAGCCATTAATTATAATTAATTGTGGGGCACCGCCAATATTCCTTAAAGCTAACAATTTTTGTTAGGAGAGCTCTTTTTAAAAGCATTAACGCGTAGTGCACTGTAAAAGAAAGAAGTAGAATTTTTCAAGACTTTACAGTTACAGTTAAAACTCGAGTGATTAAAGAGCACATTAAAACTTCTCCGTCGAACTCCATTATCACAATTTCACAAAAATTATTTTCCTATAATTTATCTATATGCTCAACGAAAGTCATGCTATTAAAGATTTTCATATTGACAAATTTACTCAAAAGAAAACTAATTGTTTATTGATGTAGGCATCAAATTAACTAACTAATTAACATATATATATATATGGTGGAAAGAAATGCTTACATGTTTTTAAAAAACCGACTCATAAATAATATAGGTATTATATTACTCAACTTAACTCATCAAAATCAAATAATATAAATATAATAAATGATAATAAATTTAAAAATTTAAGAAATTAATATCACGGATTAGATGACAAGTCAAGATTTTTGAAACCTGGTCAACCCACTTGAACCTATATACCCCATATTTATTTTGTTTTTATATTTGCTAGTTTTTGGATTAGGTATTTATTTTTATTTTATTTAAAAATATTTTGTTTCCAAAATTTTTGTTACTGAACTTCTTATTAGATTTATTTAACATAACAAAAAAAATATGTCTCTTTGTTAAAAAAAGAGATGAGGTAACTAGAATTTAATGATCGTGCAAAGTAAAAAAATTAGACATAACATTGAGAGTGTCCTGACACCCTTAATCAATTACAGTTCATGTTGTAGGTTCATCTCGAAATACAAATCCATGAAAATTAGCGATACAAGTCTAACCTGTGAATATCTATAATATCTATAAAAATAAATTAACTTAACCTAATTTATCCAACCCATTTGGGTCCAAAATTTTTATTACTGGACTTTTTATTAGATTTATTTAACATAACAAAAAAAAAATGTCTCTTTGTTAAAAAGAAAGAGGAGGTAACTAGAATTTAATGATAGTGCCTGATAAAAAATTAAATCTAACATTGAGAATGTCCTGACACCTTTAATCAACTACAGTCCATGTTGTAGGTTCATCTCGAAATACAAATCCATGAAAATTAGCGATACAAGTCTAACTCATGAATATCTATAATATCTATAAAAATAAATTAACTTAACCCAATTTATCCAACCCATTTGAATAAAAAAAAACAATAAATAAATCGGTTTTATAATATGTAAAGTATCAAAAATTAGGTTCCATACAATTGTATATATCCAAAACCAATCCTACTAGATCCAAAATTCCATCTAATGATTTTTGGAAAAAAAAAATTATTTTTATATCAAAAATAATTTTTTAAAATATAAAAAAAATTATTTTAATATATTTTTAAATAAAAATACTTTAAAAAACAACCTATACAAAACTATCTAGCATTGCCAATAAAACAAGATACAATAAAACAATAATTCTCTTGAAATGATAAAAGAAAATCATATAATTTCGATCAAAAGTTCTCTTATCACCACACAAGATCCAATAAAACAGAGATTTGACAATCTACTCTCAAGAAAGCTGAGCCACAAAGGAATAATAATAAATAAGAGTATTGGAATGGGGCCTTGTCTAGTTATCCGTCGGTGCAACACTGATAATGGCAGTATGTCCAACTTTCTTCCTTAACCTGCAGGCTAACTTGGCAGCATCAACTCCATCTCCAATCACCACTACTTTTTCTTTATTCTCTCCTTCTAATCCCAAAAAACTTACACCTGCATTCCACAGTAATTAATATTTGACATCAAACATCTTAATTAATCTCTAATAATTAAAGCTATATTAGATAAATACACACACATGCCTGTACCCCAGAGAAAGCAAAAGGGGAAAAAATTATGAAAAATAGCCTCTTGATTTGTAAGCTTCAACACTTACCATCCGTTTCTGCCACAACCTCGAGTGCCTTCCTCCTGCATTTCTGGCAATTCATCTGTACCCCGAGCACTATCTTTTGCTGCACAAGTGCCCAACAAGAAAAAATCAAAAAACAAAATAGAAGAAGAAGAAGAAGACATCGTAAACTAATTAGTTCTGTAGTACGTAATGTGACTGTAATTAAAAACCGAGCTGCCAAAAGATATGTAATAGTAAGTAATACCTTCATTGTGTTTGATCAGTTTTGATTAAAAATTTTAAGGAAAATATATATATATATATATATATATATATATATATGCTAGCTAGCTAGGTCTCTCAGTTTCATATATATATATATATATTGAGTCGCTGTACGTATATATGGCCCTTGGAACACGCATAGCTAGAATTAATTACAATTAAACAAGGGTGGAAATTAAGTCGGACTTGCTTGGTTTACCAGCATAAACGTGAATCACACCATGAAGTCCCTGTGCTTGGAGCGTTCGGTCTTAATTAATGCATGGAAAATATATCCAATTAATTAATTATTTTATGTGTTCTTGATAATTATTAATTTTATGGTACTAATTATTATTAATCCAAATCAATCCTATACATGAGTACATACATGCATGTTCAGGACTTCCCAATTTTGCTCAAATATTTAACTTAAGAACTTCCAAGTAGTAGTTTGTTTATATATGGACCATCACTACTGTTCAACAAGAAGAAAAGAAAAGAAAAGGCTTTCTTGGGGGGAGAAGCAAGCTTGTGTTGCTTAAGCAGTGCAGAATGCCGTGTCCTTACCGAGTAAGGAAAGGACACAGCTTCAACAGAACAGAGGTCAGTGGTCACCATCACACCATTTTTACCCGACAACCTTTCATTTATTTCTACCGTCGCGTATGGATTGAGTTCTCGGAAGTTACACGGCTACCGTAGCTAGTGATATATCTTCAAATTTCATTTTTTTTTTAAAGGAAAACAAGTTAGTAATCCTAGATTTAAAATTATTTTTTTATAAGCAGGTAAATATCTATTGAAGGTTACACGATTAAATTTAGCATCAAAATTCTTTCTCCAAATGGCTTTTAATCCTTGTTATTTTAACCCAAGTTTTTCATTTTTTTTTATTAAAAACCAATATTTCTTTTCTCTAATATATATATTAGATAAGTCGACTATAATATTACATGCCGCGATATTCTTTAATTATTACAATCACTAATTAAGTGTTTATTTGAGTGTTTCTCAATTGAAAATATATTAGAGTAATTTATTTTATTTTATTTTAATATCAGCACATCAAAACATATCGAAAAAATATTAATTTGATATTTTTTCAAATAAAAAATAATTTAAAAAGCAAAGGTTACAACAATATCATAAGGCACTAAATCAATAACAAATAACACCATCCATATTTTCCATTTTTAAGAGCTCAATAGCTCGTGAATCATTCATTATAAGATGGGTGGAGGTGACCTAACTAACTCATAGCTAGTGATCAAACAATTTGTTAAAGCCAAGGATTTTGCTTCTTATTCATTTCCAGAAATTCATATAGTGGGATCAACTTGATTATAATCAAAGTGGGATTAATAACATGCATGGTGACCCAATTATTAAGTCTTAAAGAAGGAGTTGAGGAAGTGTGGAGCATCGATCCACATTTTGAGGGATTGAGTAATGCATTCAAATCCTACCTAGCTATAAGGTTAAATGCCAAATTTAAAAAAAAAAAATATTTTTTCTAGATTTTTTTTTTGTGAAAACGTGCAATTTTTTAATTAGTTGAAAAAACTCCTTATCTTTTCCAAATCTTTTCCAAGTGTGAGTTGCTTGAAATATAATGGCCAAGGACTGATGAAACAATCTGCATGAAGCCCATCATTAACAACCATATGCAAAGGTTGTTTCACTGTGAATTAAATGAAAGCTCTAATGGTTAATTAATAAAATTAATAATGATGAGTTATGCACAAGCTGATTCAGATATTACATTAATTATATATATAAAAAGCTAATTATAGTAAGCTGATTACGTTTTGATTTTTTTTTTTTCAAAATATTATCTTTTTTACCTTTAGAAAATTATGAAATGTGTATAATGATGAAGGATTTAAAACAAAAGAATGAGAAACCAAGACAAAAACAGCATTCCATTAATAATTAGTATGTATGTACTGAAAAAGCCGGGAGAAATAATATTAAGACTTTATGAAAAACCATAGAATTAATTAATTAGTACACTAAAGGTGGAAATGGATTATTATTATTATTATTGAATTTATAAGGGCTACAATACAGTCAACTCCAAAGAAGACTATTCTATAGGGTAGTAGGGACCGAACTAACACAAAACTATTCTATAGGGTAGTAGGGACCGAACTAACACAAAGCAAATTTTATTGCAGTCAGATCTCTTTGCGCCACATGATCCTATACAGCAAAGATTTTAGAATAGTTTTAATTCTTTCATGAAAGCTAAGCTAATTAAGGTTGGAGCTAGTAGCCTTGTCTGTCTTTCACTTCGCTAGGGCAACACTGATAATTTCAGTGTGCCCAACTTTCTTCCTTAACCTGCTGGCTAAAGTAGCAGCATCAACTCCATCTCCGATCACAACCACGTTCTCCCTCCTCTCTCCTTCAAATCCCATAGAATCCACACCTGCCACAGTATTACACCAAATTCAACTTTTGACCTTTAATTAAAGTCAACCTCTCTCTCACACACACACCAGAAAGGGAACGCAAAGGTTTGCCTTTTGGAGTCATCAAGCTTTGAAAACTTACCATCTGCATCCGACACAACCTTGAGCGTCTTAATCCTACATCTCTCGCAATTCATCTGTACCTTGAACACTATTTTTTGCTGTACAAACCGAGCAGGAAGATTTTCAAAAGGATTAAAGGAGAAGAAAAGACATGATCATAAATTAATTTAATACATACAACGTGACTTTATATGTATACATATGTATATGTCAATTCTAGTGCCAAAAGATCGATGTGACTAATTACGTACGTACCTTCATTGCCATCGATCAGTTTTGATATGATTCAAAGAGTTGAGACTTTAATTATCGACCAATGTACCCCTCGATCCTCTCCTTGGAAAGCCAAAAGAAACAAGCGTGTCTATATATGTATAGAGAGGGAGAGAGAGAGGGAGAGAGATTCAAAGCTTGCTCTAGAATTTCTTGACATTTTCACACTTTATAAGCAAGAATAGAAAGGGCTAGACTTCAGAAGAAGATGGAAATGTCACGGAAAGTCGTGGTTTACCTTGGACAATAAATTCACACCATGCATGCCCATGTGGTTGACGCGTTCTTAATGCATGAAACATATATATAAAATATATAGCAAATGTAGTATAAATTGAATGTATTTGATAATAATTAGTATTAATTATAAAGTACTGATTACTCTAATTAACCCTTCTTCTTCTCCGTCTTCTTCTTCTTCTTCTTCTTCTTCTTTTTGTGTGTGTGTGTGTGGAGAAGGTTGTTTGTTAAAGTGGACATATTGCCTTGTCCTTGACGTGTGTAAGGTCACCAATATTACATCATCTATTTATAGACTATATTTATATATTAATTACCCATGTTATATATTACCTTAGGCATCTAAAAAACTTGGATTATGTTAAGCAGCGAAGCATCTCATTTTTTTAATGCTTTTTTTCTTTTTAAATTGATCCTTATATATTTTTTTGACTAGATTCATTTTGGATCTAATTTGATGAGATAAAGTCTTCAATTTAATTAGAGATTAACTACTATAATAAAAAGTTGGGGGTTTTTCCATCTATTTAATCGTTCATGTGAATAGTAAAGGAGATATGTTTTTAAAAAAATTCTATCTTTTTTTTAAAAAAATTAACTTTCAATTTTTTCTTGTCTTTATTGAATGATTTTTGCTTCTTTTTTTTTTTCAATTTTATCCTTCAATATTTTATTGATTTTAAATTGATCTTTATAATTTATTTTAGTTTGCTTTATATAAGGTTATCACAATCTCAAATAATTGTTGTGATATTTTGTTGATACTTGATTTTTTAAGTATCTATTTTTTGTTATCATATCATTAAATAAAAAAATAATTTTTAAATCCAGTGAAGTATATGATATAGTTTTCTAGTTTGACGAGTTATGCCGCAAAACCCGGGTCAATTTAATATTTTGCTTTCACATTATTAAAAAGAAAATATCTTGAAATACTTTTTAGAGTCAAACCACGCTTTTATTGGTTGTTTGAGTTGTCTTTAAACATGTCAAGTCGACTAGATCATATAGAAACAACTTACATGCAAATTAATTTTAAAATCGGGCTAAGTAAGGAGTTGAGTTAGTAGGTTTCAAGGTTGATTCGTTGGATCGGATTTAATAATAATATCAAATAGTTTCTTTATTTTTAAATTCCACCATCCAAATTTTTTTTTCCGATCAAATATTTTTTAGATTTTATTTTTAATTTCATCTTTTAATATTTAATTAATTTTAAATTAATTTATTTTATATAAAACTATCATAGTTTAAAATAAATATTATGATATTGAGGTTATCTTTATTAAAATTATCAAACCCAGTGCATTAGTCGAGGATTTATTTTTCTGATCGGAGACGGAAACATTTGTTTAAATTTATAGAATTTTGTTCTTGCGCTGAAAAGGGTAGTGAATATTTTCCACGCGGAATCACCAACAACTAATTGCTTCAAAGTCCACCATGGAGCATAGTTAGTGGCAGGAACCCCTCCCTCTTGCTTCTAACAGCACTTCCACTGACTTTTCTACCGAAATAATTAATTACAAGTTGTCTTGAGAGAAACCACGTCTTAGGTTCATGGACATGCGCAGACCCAATGAGCAAAAACCCTCATGTCTTTACTCTTTTGCTGTACAGTCAGTGTAGAACTGTAGATAGATAAATAATACAGCCCGTACTATGGATGGTTTATACTTTATATATATATATATATGTATATATATATATGTATAGAAAATACAGTAGCGCGTGAAGGAGAATATAATAATCCATCATTCTTCCGAATAAACAAAATAATATTACTTTAGTCTCCAAAAATACTCAAAAGTCAGTAGTCACATTTTCACACACTGTGATTGCGCCATGTGCCAGTCCACGCATCCATCATTCTTTATCAGGGCAAAATAAACGGTGGCGGCTTAAGTTAACATAGAATATGTACGAATGAATTTAGGATCACGTGATTTCTATATCCAGCTCTAAACATGAATTTTGAGTTTTAATAAGTTCAAAATATTTTTATTTATTTACGGGTTAATATCTATTGAATTTCTTGGGTTTAGAAGGTTTTTAATGCATGGAATATATATCTCACAATGTTGCATCAATTATTCTATGTAATTGATAATTATTTAAGGATCAAAGGCAACAATCATGCCTGCTGCTGCTGCATATTAGATCACCATCCCCTATCTATTTTGAAAAATATATTAAAATAATATATATTTTTTTATTTATTAAAAATTTATTTTTAATATAAACATATTAAAAAAATCAGAAAAAGAAGTCAAATAAATTCATACCAGACATTGCTCATCGCGTCGTTGAAGAATGTATTTGATAATAATTACTACTATCCATAGAGCACTGATTACTCAAATTAATTCTATTTTTTATTTATTTATTTCTTGCATGGATGAATAATTTGTTTGCTAAAGGGCACAAATTGCCGTGTCCTTGTCGCATTACAGCCTGGCTCATGGAATTGTCGTGAGGGTGACTTCATCGCTATTACATCAACCTATTCATAGACTCATGTTATAAATTAATAACTAAACTCATGGAGAGACGTGCCCATGAAAAATCAAGAATAGAAAGAATGATGATAGCGATGAAGTCATGTTTTATACCGTTGGCTACAAGGCAGGGCCGGCTTTAGGATGAATGGTGTGTTTGAAACGTGATTGAAATTTATTTATTTTTTTTATTTAATTTTTTTTATTAAAAATTATTTTTTTATGTTTTTATATCGTTTTGATGTGCTAATGTCAAAAATAATTTTTAAAAAATAAAAAAACTTCATTTTGATGCATTTCTAAGTAAAAAAACACTTTGAACCACTACCACAATCACAAACAGACCCGAAGACATTAATTTTCTGTTCCAGTAATTTAGTTTATTTTTTCATGGTGAAAGCTTCACCATAGAAAAAATATATTTGATTTTATAGTCCAATCAGAATAAAATATCTTCAATTAATCAAAGAGTGTTTGAGATCAGCATTTGGTTGCGTCTATAAATGATGAGTTTGTCAACTTGTCAGACCCATCCCAACAGGTGGACACTCATGTCCATTTTTGAAAAATTTTGTAGAATGGTTGGGCTTGAGCCCATTGCAAATGTCTTCACACTGATCAATAAACCCAACTTTGCCAAGAATTGAAGGGGGGGTGGCTAGTCATAAGATATGACAGGGCTGTCGATCTCCATGGAGGACTGCAACAAATCTGGGGTTGCTCCTTTTATTGGAAGACTCCTCCCCACAAATAAACAATAAGCCTTGTCTGAGCTCGGACGAGGATAAAAACTACGTCGTATTAGATTCAACCAAAATTGACTATGAAGTTGACAAAATGACTAGGGGATATTACCAGGCCATTTTGCAAGGCATAAAGTCATCATGTTATGTTGTCTTATTATTTTGGTATGTTTTAGGATCTAACATTCGTTTGCCCCTATAAGGTTGATAGTTGGAGGAGGAGAGGTGCTATGCAAGCTTCCTATCAATAGTCTACCCACAAGGTCTTCATCTTAGGTCGTTGGGGAAGACAAAAGCGAAGAAAGGAGGGAAGAATCCCCATTTCTTATGGAATTCCATGCCTTTGAAGGCCTTGTCTCCGTGGAGACACTGTTAGAGGCCGTAACCCCCGTGAAAGCTGGGGTTCATAATCTTCTCTTATCCTAGGAAAAAAAAAAGGGAATTGTCTCCTCTGCAGTGATCGTGGGTGCCGCCTCAATTTCCTGCCTTATTAGCCTATGAAGCGGCAGCTGGGACCTTCATTGGAGCCATCATCGTGGGGTTCCAGGACATCTTTGTTGATCTAGCCCTGGGCTATAATCCATTTGATTTTCCAACTCTGATGGATGAGGAAGGGCAACTGATAGAGGTTATGGTTGAAGGGAGAACATGCCTCGAGGATGCTGGTCTCGAGGTTGTGAGAGTTTTAAAGAGAGTCCACACCATCCCTTCAAACATCTTCGAGGTGTATGACAAAAGCTTTCATCGTTATTTGGTGTTAACTAGCCAAATAGCTTTTAATATAGGGATGAAACCTCTTGTTTTTCATTTTTAGTTGAGTGATTTCTTTTTTTAACATTCTCATTCGGCAGACCTTTATGGTGTGTGTCCATTTTTGGAGATTTTAGGTGACAAAAAGGAGCTATATGAGGAGGGATGCGACTGCAAATAAGGAAAATCAAGTAGTCTTTGACCACCTTTAGGAGGAAAAAGGCGTTATAAAGGTTGAACTGTGGAGCATCGAGGTGACTTATTTCATATTAAAAGACCAAATGCAAGGTCTTACCCTCAAGCCAAGCTCTCGAGAGAAAAAACTTAGCCTCCTACAACCAGGTGGTTCCCCTAAGGGAGGAGCTCCTTCAAGCTAAGGACTCCTAAGTTAATTTGTGGACTAAGCTTAAGATATTTTTGGCTATGTCCAACTTGTATTTCTTCAATCTCTTCAAGGGGATGTATGTGGACTTTAGTGCAACATTCCATATAGTCCTAGTCTTGGAATTTACATATGTCTTTCTGAGGGCTTTCACGACTCAGCAGGGGGAGTTTATGGCTAAGGAGCCTAGGCTATATCTTTAGACTCCTCCGTATACATCTGTATTCTTTTTTTATATACATCGCACTTTTATAATACAATTATTTGATCTTTTGTTTACTTTCATGAGTTTTAGTCTCTATGTAAAGTTCTTATTTCGGTCTAGCATACACACTTAACAAAGAGTTTTTGGGTCCATCACCCATACTTGATAAAGGCATTTCTAGGTCCAATGTCTATACTTAATAAAGCATTTCTAGGTCCAGTACCCATACTTGATAAAACATTTCTAGGTCCAACACCCATACATGATAAAACATTTCTATCTTTTTGGAAACAATGAGCTAGAGATACCATTTATAGATGTCTTTGGGTGTATTCATTATGGATCCTTAAGAAGCCTTCTAGTAGGAAATGATGTTAAATGGTTTTGATTTTAGTCCATAGAAGGCCTCATAGGCATTGTTCCTAAGAGAACTAGAAACTTCTTCATTTGGGTAGAGTACATCCAGTCCTTAAAGGAGGGTGTGATCGAATTAGAGAGAGTATGTCAATCTTTTCCAAGGTAAAATATGTCGTGGCACTAGGGAGATGTTCGTTACTTTCAAAGTAAATGTGTTATCACACTAGGGAGAGTAAATTCATCCCATTTTTGGAAGATTTAATAAGGAGAGCATATCCATCCTCGTTGTTGATGTAGCGTTTATCCCATTCTCGGAGAAGGGTGTGATTGCACTAGGAAAAGTATATAAATCTTTTCTAAGATAAACTATGTCATAACACTAGGGAGACGTTCGTTACTTCCAGAGTAAATGCGTTATTGCACTAGAGAGAGTAAATCCATCTCATCTTTGGAAGATTTGATGGGGAGAGCATATCCATCCTCGTTGCTAATGCATCGTGCATCCTATCCTTGGATAACAGTACAATCGCACTAGGGAGGGTATATGAATCCCTTCCTAGGTAAACTGTGTCATAGTACTAGGAAGATGTTCGTTACTTCCAGAGTAAATATGATATCGCACTAGGGAGAGTAAATTCTTCTTATCTTTGAAAGATTTGATGGTGAGAGCGTATCTATCATCGTTGTTGATGCAACATTCATCCCATCCTTGGATGAGGATATGATTGTACTAAGGAGAGTATGTCAATCCTTTTTAAGGTAAACTATGTCGTAGTATTAGGGTGACGGTTGTTACTTCCAGAGTAAATGTGTTATCGCACCAGAGAGAGTAAATTCATCTCATCTTTGAAAGATTTAACAGGGAGAGTGTATCCATCCCCGTTGCTGATGCAGTGTCCATCCTATCCCTGGATAAGGGTGCAATCGTATTAGGGAGGGTATGTCAATCCATTCCAAGGTAAATTGTGTCGTAACACTAGTGAGACATTCGTTACTTCTAGAGTAAATGTGTTATCGCACTAGAGAGAGTTATTCATCCCATATTGTTAAGATTTTGAGACTTGAAAAGTAAAAAATTTGTTATTTTGAACAATATAATTCATATACAAGAAACTTACATTTCTAATCATTGACCATAATACATTTCTATCTTGTTTGGGGCTCTAAAGAGGAGAGGGAATTATGTTTCTCTGATGAAAGGTTTCTAGGTAGTCGTCAAAAGCAGTCTTCCCAAATAAACATAGTTCCTTCAGTTGCTGTGAAAATATAATTGGTGAAAGAAAAGGTAACCTCCCTACTTAGGGATCATCTACCATGTTAGGTCTGCAAGCTTGGTAGAAGTCCTCGGTTAACAATAGCTCCTGAAATTGCATGGATTGAACTAACACTCTATTGGTAGCCATTAAAGGTTTTGAAATCTCGAAGTCCCAACTCTGATAGTAATTAAGGATGATAATAACAATGAAGCCATTGGTTTGCAATAACTTCTAAAGTTACTTGGTTTGAACTGACATCCTGTTTGTACTTATTAAAAATCTTTCAAAACTTTAAGGCTCTAAATCCGATGGTAATTAGAAAAGATAACAGCCTGGCTTCCAAAAATCTTTCAAAACTTTAAAGCTCCAAATCCGATGGTAATTAGGAAAGATAACAACCTGGCTTTCGGAGGAGTGATCAATGGCTTTTTGATAATTTTTCCATAGATGATGCAAATGATGAAGTCTTGTTTTATCCCGTAGGCTTGAAGGTTGGGCCCGAGATAAAGTCATTAATCTTCTATTTCTAGCAATCTAACCCACCCTTTCATGGTGAAAGCACAAGTAGAACAATGTCGTTACCTGCAAAAGGTCCCCTTTTATCTATCTAGGGATTCTCTGATGATTAAATTAGTGTTGATTCAGAGAGAGATTGATTATACTCTTTAGAAAAAAAAAAGGTTTTTTTAGTTAGATTAGTCCTTGTAACCAGAGAGAAAAAACTGAACCTGATACAATCATCTTTTACAGTCCTATCATGATAAAATATATCTGATTTACAATCTAACTAGGGTAAAATATCTTTGATATATCAGTAGAAAATATCTTTGATCCATCAGAGAGCGTCTGGGCTCAACCAAGTGGTGAAGGGTCGTAACCTCTCATGGTCAGCTCTTTGGAGAGTAATTTTAAACAAATAAATAAAAAGCAATAAATGCCGATTCATAAGTACTTGGATTTAAAAAATTCTGAAAAATATTTATTATTTTATTTATTTATTTATTGCTTTAATGAATGTTTGATACACATTATCTATTTATTTATATGGTTTTATTTCCTAGCGTAATAAAGGCTTTAAGGAGTGAGAAATAACTAATAGAGATAATTATAATATAATCTAAGCTATTAAATTAAAACTCAAAAGTCAAGTTAGGAATCTTAACTTGTTGAGTGGTAGAGAGATTGGAATTCGATATTGATTGGTTAAAGCCATGCACGCACGAAAGAGGGCCAAATGATCAGAATCCGTCAAGTAAATTTGAAAAATGGAGTTTGCAATCCGATCGAGGATTGTTCCTAGCTCGTAACCACATGTGTGGAAATTTCATGAAATGATGACCGTAGACTTTTATCATATTGAATAGAATTGCTTCTTGGAAATGTGCAGTTGACTCTGTGTGTGTATTCGATCTCAAATATTGCTCTAAATATTTCTTTTAAAAAGAAGGTGGTGCATGTGTCGACCGTTCACACTAATTAAACCAATTATGACTATATATTGAATGGATGATGAGCAGAATTGATACATAATTGGATGACTAATTAAGAAATGGAACCTGTAATTAATTGAGATATAATAATCAAATCATCATGAATTCTCTTCTTCCTTGCAACTAGAGAGGATCGATCCCTAAAGAACCGGTGCACATAGACAATACTTAATTGGTGCAGATTATTTTAATGATTTATAAATGTTTGTATCTTTTGGGCTACGTATTGTGGGAGACGCTACTGACTTGATTTGTTACATTTTTATAATCGTGTATGGTTTCATCGATTAAACTCAATCCAAAATAAAAATAAATTTTAAAAAGAAAATATAGTTTTATCGATTGAGTTTTTTTTCTGAATGGATTACAAATCAACTCAAGTCTCAAATTTTTAATTTATTTAATTTATATTAAAAAATAATATAAAATTATTTTTAAAATTTCACTTAACATCTTAACTTATTAGATTAAGATGATTTTTTTATATATAATTCTCCTTTTATTTTTATTGAAACTCGGCCCGGTTTATGTTAGGCGAGGTCCCAAGAATAATTTTATATTACTTTATAATATATTAGAATGAAGATAATGAAATTTGAACTCGTAACCACTTAATCAACAAGATTCTAATATTATATCAAATAACTATAATACTCAAAAACTTAAGTTATTAAATAAGATCACGAGAATAATTTTATATTATTTTTTAATATAATTTTTTTAAATAAAAATTCTTTTAAATTTATACAACACTACATTATCTTTATATTTAAGTTTTATTAATTAGAATAAAGAGAATAATTAAAATGAGATAGTAAGGAAAATGAGATTTGAACTTTGACTATTGGTCAACAAAGCTCTCCAGAGAAAACAAAGGGCTTTCAGTCATGGCTGAGCAGACTGGGAAGACATTTTTAAAAGAACCCAGAGTGTTTCTTAGTTCAAAGAAGTCCAGGAAAGGAAAGAGGCCTGGTAAAGGAGGAAACAGATTCTGAAGAGTGTCGGATTGGGTTTCAAGACTCCCCGAGAAGCCATTGAAGGAACTTACATTGATAAGAAATGCCCCTTCAGTGGCACTGTTTCTATTCGAGGTCGTATCTTAATTAGCTGGAACTTGTCATGGTGCCAAGATGGTGAGGACCTGCATCATTTTCCGGCGGAATTTTCTTCACTAGGTCAAGAAATACCAAAGATAAGACAAGAGGCATTCAAATATTCCAGCACATATATCTGATATCTCCATGCCGCTTCCGTGTGAAGGAAGGTGATCATCTTATCATCGGGCAATGCAGGCCACTATCCAAGACCGTGAGATTTAATGTCTTGAAAGTGATCCCTGCTGGTTCTTTTGCTGGTTGGGAAGAAGGCCTTCACAGGAATGTGAGGCTTAACTTCTATTTCTATTTTTCCTGTTTATGCTGGTGTTACAGCCATAATGGTTTTAGGGTGATCTGTATATATTACGTAAGAGTTCACTGAGATTGTTTTTGATATGGTATCATACCTTTTTTAATCAAGTAATTATGAATTCAATTTTATTAGGATCTGTACAAGTTTAAGGAGTTTTCATTTAAAGAAATGTGTTAAAGAGTAATTTATTTAAAAGTATAAAACTTTAGATTAACATGATTCTTTAATAATGTAGATCCAAAATTATCCGGATCACAAGTCAAGCCGCTGCATCAAGTCGGGTTTTAAAAGAGTATTGTTAACTATGTTATGGAATTAGTGGGATGCTTTAAGTGTTGGCAACTGATCGAGCTTGACAAGTATAGCACCGACAGGACTGTGAATCCTAGACCCAGACAAGAAGTTACCATAGATTCAGAAAAATCTTACCATATTTTAAGGAAAAAAAATGCACTGCTCTTTTAAAAAGCCATGTCATATATCGATCGAAGCTTTGATGGGGTAAATTAGGAGGCTATCGAAGAATTACGTACAAGGAGAGAGGACGTCCATATATATTACAGAAACAGACCCTTGTATTAAAGAGAGCTACAAATCATCAGTTAAAAACAAGAGTTCAAAGATTGATTGTTTACATCGATCCTTTTCAATGGTTGTAGATATTTGAATGGTTATGGGCCCACAACAATACATGGCTTCTTCCCAGACACACATCTCTCATAGCCACGCACAGTACTGCCAAACTTGATTGAGGTGCATATAAATTAGTATGTGATCATAATAATGCACCTATCAATTCTCTAATTAATCCAGGGTCTATCAAATCATCTGTTTAATCATGCTTCTTCTTTTTCACCTTACAGATTCATCCATAAAAAATAATTAAAGTTAATCATGATCAGCTAGAACAATCAACACTCAATATTATTGACTGCAGTACCGTTCAAAAATGGCATTAAATATTATATCCGATAGCTATCACACACTCAAAAGGAAACTAGGATGTTGATATTCTCTGATACTCATACAATGGCAAAAAGAAGCTTAGTACTCTTTAAATAACTTAATTAGAAATTAATGGTGTTTGATTTTACCTTATTCATGAATCGCACAGGAGTCGCAATAACAATCTCCTGAGAGGTTAGGCTCTTTCAGTACTAGGTAGCACTACCAGCTGCAGAGGAAATTATAGTATATATAGCTAGGAATGTACTTGCTGGTACCTCATGAGTTCAATACAGGGTAGCTGTAAGCTGTTGTTAATTGGCCTGCTCGACTCCCCTCATGCCAAATAGAAAGGTTGCCAACACTCTTTGACAAGCTTCCTAGATGGCATTCAGGGAGCCAGGCAGGCCATTCTTTCAGACCAAGCAGCTCTTGCTATAGTAGTAAGTGCTCTCAACCTGCAAACAAAGTACACAATCTAACAAATGCCCTGCATTGCCATAGACACCATGTGATCTTAATTAACCTCTATCACGTATGCTTCAATTGACTAGTGACACGAATAAATGATGCTTTTCTCAAGCGACTCCTTAATTTGAAAGACTAGAGTTAGAAGACATGGTGTTCAAGAAAATTTGGTCGATTCATGATTACTTGATTAAGAGCAATTAACAAGCAGAGAAAATGCCATTGCTAAAACACCAGGAGGTGTAAACTAAGACACTTACAGTTGAAGAGATGATATATATGACAGAAAGACTGGGAGATGAGCAAATAATTGAGAGAACAATTCTCACTACCTCATCTTTCTCTCTTGATTTGTATAGAACGATCACTCTAACTTTGATTGCAAGCAAAGAATAGTACGTGGAAGTGGGGGATTTAAAGGGGTTGGTAAGGAGGGAGAAGAAAAACAAGAGGGAGGAGACAGAAGACAGAAGAAAATCCATGAAGAGGGGGAAATACAGGTGGTAGAGAAGGCGGCAGCAACGGATTTTAGGTAGCAAATAGCTCCATAGATACAGCCAAAGCTGCCTGGGTTTTACAGGTAACTTTGCTTGGATTTTCTTTCCTTGGAAAAGGTGATCGTCCCCCACCACTTTCCTTTTCATTATCTCCATAATATTATGATTTCTTTTGATTAATTAATTCAAGTTGTATGTGCATGGTTGCTCTTTTTTCAGTCTCTTTCTTTTTGGACGTGGGCATTCTTTATTTCTGTGTTAGCAATTTTATTTAGATGCGTTTAAAAAAAATGTTTAGTTTGATGTTTTTTTATTAATGTTTTTAGATATTTTTAATATGATGATTTTAAAAATAAAAATAATAATTATTTTTTTATTAATGTTTTCAAATATTTTTAATATAATGATTTTAAAAATAAAAAATTATCTTAATATATTTTAAACAAAAAATACTTTTCAAAAACATCCTATATATATTATAATATCAAACATATACAAAAGATTGGATTTATTGCATCAGAACTGTTTCAAAGAATATTAACTACTCCTGTCTTCTTTGATTTGTCTTTGTTAATTTTTGTAAGAAAAAATGACAGTATCAAAATACAAAATATATAACAGTTACATTCTCTTAGAATATATTAGTTTTAGTAATTTATAGTTTATGAGCTATATTGTGTGGTCAAATAAAAATTTATTTAAATACAACAAAAAAATGTTTAGGATAGAGAAATTATCTTGACTTGAACTAATTAGGTTGCTGGTCTAATTAAAGATTACCTTAATAATTATACAAAAATACTTTAGGATGAAATAAATGAAAAAATAACAAAATGAAAAGAGAAAATTAAAAAAATAGCTGAATTAAAAAAAAAAGCTTCATTGTTGACCAAATCTTTTTTTATATATATATATATATATATTAAGAATAAGCTTCACTTTACTAGAGATGTTCTAAAAAATCTTAGTAGTCTAAATAAAATTTATATGTTGGATAATTGATTAGTCTGGTAATTCTAGTAATCTGATGCATTTTTTCTAACCAAGTTGGCTGGTGGTTGGTATATTGTAAATCAAAATGGATGATACCTATAAAAATTCTATTTGGTGGATTTAAGAACTCTCAAATGCTTAAGTAACTATCTTTTTTAGAGAAAACCAATGATATTTTAGAGAGAAACTTTGATAATAATGAAGATTGTGAACATATAGGTTGAAGAATTTATGGGGTATTATATAGCTCACAAGTCTTGTTTTTTTGTAGAGAAGATAATTAGAATGTAATTTTCTTTTGATAGCATTAGTGAGGGAAAACATTCCTGACATATGTATTAATAAGGGATAAATATTCATTACACAAATATTAATGCGATGAAAATATAGTAGGTTATTAAAATATTTTTTGTATACTATCCCTTATACAACATTAATGTAAATGAAATATGATAAATCAATAAAATACTTTTATACACCTAAAGGTATAAAAAAAGTTTGATCTAAAATGTAGCCGAGTCTCTAGGAACTCTTTTTCTAGTTCGATTCCATAAGAGTTGGGCTCTTCTCAAGATGGTGCCTATTTGAATTAGCTAGTGTCGAATATATTTTGTAAAACCGTGAGTTTTTAAAATTTAGATTTATCATATATATATATATATATATATATATAATTGCTTTTTATACAATTAATTAATGCAACGAAGTATTGATTGGATTCATATAGAGGTAGGTAGCTATGTTAATTTAATATTGGGGTCGAGGGATAAAGATTTTGATAATTCCTAGAGGAGGCCAAACCAAAACCAGTAAATAAGACAAACTGTAGCAGGGTGGTAGTTGTGGTTGTGTCCTCACTACAGGATTTAATTCCCTCTATATAATATATATGGACAATTTCATTTAACAAAAAACAATAAAAATTATGTATCAGCATGAAATACTATATATGAAGAGAATAATATATATGGAGGTTGTTGTCTCATGCCGTATCATCAACCTCCATGCATGTTATTCTCTTGATATGTAGTGTGTGTATATATATATCATACTGATACATAATTTTTATTGTATATGTATAAATGAATTTCAAAAAAGTAAGTAGCCTGCAGCTAAGATAAAATATATAGAATCCTCTTCTTCCATTTCATTCACGCTATGTTTTGGATCCTTATGAACACAGGAGGAGGGGTCCATTTATGACATGCAAGGGAGGGAGGGAGAGGAAAAGGGAGCTAAAGCCTGCTATTGGAGAACCACTTTGACTATTGAACTTAACTTGGAGTGGCCAGTACTCGGCTGACCACTGGACCCCGGAAAAGGGAGCCAGCCAGAACCAGCACCAGTATTCTTCGATGCACATGTTGATTTTATACTGGCTGGCTGGCTAGCATTTATGCACCGAACAAGTACGGATCACAGAAATGCCAGAAAGATAGTCGTCTGGTCCTTGTTATGCAGAATGAATCTATCTTCTAAACTACAAAAGCAATGCTTTTCATTGATCGATGATGTGGTGGGAATCCTTTTGTTGATGAAAAAAAACAAATTAAGCAATATTGTTAGTTAGGCAAATCAAATTAAGGAAACACAGGGTGCTCGTTTCTCGTGTATGCAATATTGTAATATATATACTTTATTTGTGAATGGTAAATTATCAAACAATTAAAAACATGTAAAAATGAACACTCCCTTCATATATACTGTGAATGGTAAATGAGTACTACTGAATGATTGAAAGGAGCAAGATGTAAAAAGAGACAGTCTGTCTGTCTGTCACCTATCTAATATCCAAGAAAGATATGGGTAGAAAGGTGGCCGGGAATGGATATTAATTGTTGATGCCCTCCCTCAAAGCTCATATATATGACTCCTCCTGATTCAACAAGCTATATATTATCTACCTGATCTAGTTGATGAGCAAGTGAAGATAGGATTGTTGTACCTTCTGTATTTCACAACAAGATCACTAATATAAAAACACAGAAAAACATGTTTAGTTGAAGAGATGAGATATACAATAACTATGATTTTGTACATTTTTAAAACAGAAATACAAGCGGATATGTTCCCTTTATTTTCATTATCTTCATCTACCGGAAGATTTTGATTACAATATAACTTAGGAACCGATTGCCTCCTTGCATTTTCCAAAGCCGGAAGATTACTTCTGCCCATTCACAAGCTACTCTTGTTTGGAAAAAATTCTGTGTTCGATGAGATAGATTACAAGGCTAAAATCACATGGTGAATTTCTTAAGAGCCCATCAGAATGGAAGTTCCCACGGATCCACTTGTTAAACACAGTGCATAATTCATGGAAAGCATGTGAAAACAGAATGCAATTGAATACCTTGCGGGGAAGAAAAATCTGCTTAAGTAATTCTTCATCAAAATACGCCCTGTTTAGCATCATGGTCAATCGTGTTTTTTTTTTAAAAAATTTAGCTTTAAATTATTTTTTCTGTTTTGACGTGTTGATTTCAAAAAAATATTATAAAAATATATACCCTAAATGAATACAATTAAATTTAAGATTGATGCAGGAGCAGAGGCCGCCTCCTTCTCTGCAGTACACAAAGGAATAGATTTGGTCAGGTAAGGCAAGCGGCCGTTGCCATCAACCTGCCCTTCTTTTCAAACTACTCAGGTTTAAGCATGCCCGCAAACCCAACTGGCTGTAATGCACTCCTCCGACGGATCCACCAGCAGCTCCAACTGCCTGTAATGCACTCGTCCGACGGATCCACCGGCAGCTTCCTTTCCCCTGACAGTCCCTCTTGAAACCTTTATACATAATTTACGAGCATAAATTTAATCTGTTTCAGCAAATATCTCCTTGACATGCCCAAAGAGCTCATAATTTTAGCTCTGAATTCTGAACCTTAACTTTTTACATAAAATGGAAAACATCTCATTTCCATCATGCGAAATTGATGTAAGCTTTAGTGGCATGTTTCAAACACTCTGATTAATGTACAATGCAGTTCCTAATAATTTGTCTAATCGTTAATTTCCCCAACTTGAACAACAAGAAAGGGAAGAAGTAGAATCTGTGAGTCAGCACATTTCGACAACTTTCTTGGAACTTGATCGTCCAACAACAAATACAATAGAGGAAAAAACAAATGCAAGGCTTGCTTGCATTTTTTATGCTATCATCATTCAACCAACAGCAATAGGAATAAAAAATGCAACAGCTAAATTCCAGAGGATTTGGACTCAGCAGCTATAAAATATGGAATGATGCCTCAGAGCACATTGGTGCCCTTAAAAATACTTGAAATCAAGGCTCCTAGTCTAGTTTGTATAAATACACAAACCTTTTGAAATAAGACTTTCCTCCAGATGGATAGGCATTGGATATTCTCCGCGTCACACCCCATCAGTCTTGCTCCATTTTTTATCTGCTTCCCAATGGCCCCGGTATCCTGTTGGAATAATTGTAACGATCAGCACAAACCAAGGCCCACCATGGAAATGGCTTAGCTTTGCGAACTAAAGAAGGATGCTAACGTACCTTGAGGATTTTCGTTGTTGAATCTATCTTCCCTGAATTAATAAGTTTTGCAATCTTTCCCAGCCCAAGTTTTCTTCTTAAACATAGCACAGAGTAGCACAATCATAAACTCAAAACATGGCACCAGATTTTCTTCTGGGTGGCTAATTCAGTAAGTTTACATATAATCATAGGCTAAACTCATGTCGTTATATATGATCTCTGCAAAGGAAAAAAAAAAAAAGGACTTTCATTCCTTGTCAATCCCAGCAGCAAATCATCAATACAAAATATTCAATTTTAACAAGCTGCCGTTACCAATCACTTAACCACAGCTATATATGTTTTCACCTCAAACACAAATTAGGCTTCGTTACTCTAAGTAAAAGAATAAAAATCAATTGTAACAGATCCTAGGCCCAGCAAAAGAAACAAAAAACTTTACTTCTGCACCAAAAATCTTTGAACATCCTCTTCGTTCTAATTTAAAAGTGCAACGATTTATAAACCAAGTTAGCACATGAATCGGCTTCTGTGTGTGTGTGTGTGTGTGTGTGTGTGTGTAGACCACCTCCCAGTCCCTAGACAATAGCCTTCGAATCTACTTTATCGAGCTGCCATCATGGCCTTCGCACTGATTTTTCTTGCAAAGTGTAAATAATTTGTCATAGGTTTGTCCAAACTGAGTAAACTTGGCACTCTGTAAATTTATTTTGCTTCTCGATCTCCTTCATCCTCCTCCCCCAAGAGGTACAAAAGATCACTCTATTTATAGTACTGCCATGGTTGGAGATGTTAATGTTTTTGATGGCAAAGGACTTTCCACCTTCCCGCATGGTTTGTGAACTCTTAGTAAATTCTCTTTATTCAAATTCAATTCTTGGGGCAGAGAATAGTGAAAGGATATGAGATTTGTTCATACTTTCATATCTTCAAAAAGCTGCAGAAAAACTCAAAATTATTAATTGAACGTTTCTTCAAAGGTAGAAAATCTTAATAATACTAAAATACAAATAAAATTAAAATCATATATAGAACACTAATTTTTTTTAATAAAAAACTACTATAGGAAAAATAAGTATGTTTAAAATTATAAAACACAAAACTCATGTTAAACTCTCTTACTTGAAAAAAATTCTTGCTCACCAAACTTTAGAATCCATGATTATTGCATCCTTGATTACAAAATTCAATGCAAATGGGGCACAATTACCGATTTTGTTCTTCCTGGATATTGATTCATGATACTGGCTCTGTTTGTGCTGACCGATCTTCATAATTAATTAGTTCTGTAACCTCATTATTCACGGGTCTCACAAAATGGAGTTAGAACATATTCATGCTCAGAGGCCGACTCATCTATCCATATCGGTTCATGCTTAACAGTATGATCACACACAGTTAGAGGTTATTTATCTTTCATAATTACTAGATTGTAAAGTTTATTCTCATTTCTCCTACCGTGATTCATAAACATATAAACATCCGGGGATTATCAGCACACATCCAGGCATCTAGAAGCATTCTCCTCTTTCATCATTTCATTAATTTGCTATCTATGTCACATACAACACACAATCTTTGATTTAAATATCAATATTCAAAACCCAGTAATATATATCATCTGTACAAAGTTCCCAAATCTCTCGAAATTTGCTTCAGATTTCAACATATATCATTCATGTTAAGGTGTTTGATGGAATATTCGTGAGTTTGAAAATGAGCAAAGCTCTATGTATATAAAACCTTCAAGGTTACTGTAATTAGAGGTTAAGGATTCGGTGTTTAGAAAACATACGGAGTGACATAGGTGCTAGAATATATATATATATATATATATATATATATATATATACGTGATTGGTAGACCAGATTTTGTCGATAAATTTAGAATTATTCTAAAAGATAAAATTTATGATAACGAATACAGTAAAGACTATTTTATGATAATACTTTATTCATGATGCTTGTTTTTTTCAATTCAGATAATCGCACCAACTCCTCACAACGCAGCTCATCATGAGGCCATGTAAAGAAGACGTTGGACGTCGCAGTCGCCATGGCTTTTACAAGCTCGACAAACCGAGGTGTCTTTAACTAGCTAATGCACCTACAACTATTCTGATAACATACGTAATAACCAGGACACACGATGGGGTATTTCTTGCAATCAGCAGCATGTTCGCAAGATAAAGCAGCTGCTGCAGGGATTCCTTCTGCCACCGCTACAGTAGTTGAGAGCGAAAAACCTACAAATGCAAAATGATTTCATCAATAATTACTTCTATGTAATGAAGCTACATTCATGATATTTATTATTATAAGAGAGAATTAATATATAGAGAAACTAACAATGTGCAGCCAGCAAAAGGAAGGCCACAAATGCCATCTTGGAACAAGTCACTGCCATTTTCTTCGCTTCGATATATCTAGCTACCTCGATCGTTTGCTGAAACAATATGAATTAGATGATGAGTATAGATTGCAACATGCACGAGGTTGTTTTAGTCCTATTTATAGCCTGATCAAATATGAAGTGATTAAGGCATGGGATGCGCGCAGTGGCCTTTCCAGGAAAATATATATATATCTTCCCTGGTTAATTTTATTTCTTTCTATTTCAATTTTTCTAGTCTTTTTTATAATGATTTTATTGATTTTTTTTTTGTCTATGAATAGAATATTTTTTCCTAGTTTATTTTTCTACATTAAGAATTGTAATAGTTTTTTTTAGCAAGCAGAGGAATGAATAAATAAAATCAAGTTTTTATATATTTATAATGTTATTTTTCTTCAAAAATCTTGATTTTATTATAACAGATCTCTTATCTTCCACTGCCATGTGCGCCTCAACATTGCAGATCCAATCAAACTTCAACGGTCAAAATTAATATATATTTTTTCGTCATAATTAATATGGTCAAAGTACGTTTGGACACGGAATTAATTCGGTGTAGAGTTGTAAATGTTTTTGTGGCAAATAACATGGGATATATATATATATATATATATATATATATATAAGGAAAGCTACTTACGTATTCTTTCCTAATTTTATTATATTTTGTAACATGACAAATCATGTTTCATTGTAATGATCTCTCGATCACTAGCCCCGTAAAAA
>Ga0307518_10000345_pt1 | contig 35099 bp, 14 predicted proteins | sample 25_EM_MG_FD_203889 | JGI IMG/M metagenome (GOLD analysis project Ga0307518, IMG submission 203889) | Populus trichocarpa ectomycorrhiza microbial communities from riparian zone in the Pacific Northwest, United States - 25_EM | ecosystem: Host-associated > Plants > Roots > Unclassified | place... | reverse complement strand
CACATAAATTTTGGGGCAAGAAAGGAATGGTCGGTCCAATAATGAGAGTTGATGTTGTCCTTTGCCGGCAGCAAACAAAATATAATTATTTGAATGGTGCTCATAGATTTAATTTATCACATGATAAAAATAATCAACGAGAGTGATATGCAAACAAATTTTTTTGAAGGCTGCCTCTGCTTCTTGACTTCAAAATGGGACCTCGTCACAAGAACAGAAAATAAAGCTTATTAGCCAGATTAAGAGATGGTTTCGGAACGTATTTCAAATGATATTTTTTTAAAAATTATTTATTATATATTTTTAATGTATAAATATCAAAAATTATTTTTAAAAATTATAAATATATTATTTTAATATATTTTAAAAATAACAACTACATCACTCACAATCACCACCGATATATTGCGCTGAGGCTTGTGCATGATGTAATGACAAATTTTAAAGGGAAAGCTGTGTTGTCACGTGGCGCCTTCAACGTCCAGCATGGATAGTTTTTAAAAGTCGACCAGCTTTTAGTCCTTTTGAATTGTTTAAATATTAGGTGCTTGGATTATTTAATTAGATGGCAGCCTAAAAACTATCTAATATGGGATTTATGCACCAGCTAGCCACCAAGCGTAATCTTTAAGATTATATTGGATTTATATAAATAATTAGTAATTAATGGATTAACATATACTATCATATGCCTCTGTCGGCTTCAAAATAATATAAATTATATATCAATTCTTATCTAATAACTCCAAGTTGTAGTTTTAAGCTATAATTAAATCATATATAGACCAGTGATCGCCTTAGAATAAATAAATAAAACCACCCCAAAAATAAAATAATAATCAACCCTTTAACAGAAGTTTGTGCAAGTAATAATCACTCATCGCTATCCAGTCAATATTCGTTTTTCAAGCACTGTTCCTCTCCATAATTCTCTTTTACCCTGCTGGGAAATCCAAGTCGTCGATCTCCTCCATCTCCTACTGCGAACAACCACACGGGTTTTCAAACGTGGGGTCCTAAGATTTCTGTTCCTCCCACTTGCTAGCATCGAAGCTTACAGAAGAAAACCTCTGTGACTTTGAGTATATATAAACGCTAGTGCCGAACTAATCAACGCCTGTATATATCTTGTTCTCTGGGCTCGATCATCATTCATCCGATTCCTCAGACAAAATCTACGTTCGAGAGACAATTAGCATGGTGACTCCAAGAGGAACACTCCTACATGGCATTGATTTGCAAGGTCGAGTTCTTTGCTTGCACGCCTTTTCTTCCGATTGCTCTACAATGATGGTGCAAATTATTGATGTTGGACCCCTTAATTTATTATTATTTCCACGTGTTAATTACTTTATCAACAGTATAAGTTAATGATGTTTGGAACCAAAGTGAAAACATAATTATAAGTTTTTTTTTATTCAAATACAGTTTTATAAAATAAAAAAAATACTCGAGAGTTTAAACTATATGCTTAGATAGATATAAACATGCATATTTTACGAGGGAAAAAAAGTTTCTATAAAATATGAATTTAGACGTAAATTGTAACTCAAGATTTAACAAGAAGTTATTTAATTTTTAATATTTGAATATTAATTCGAGATTATTGTGACCATCCAGATAAAATATAAAAAAATAAAAAAATCTGCCGATATAAATTCATAACGTTCCCTTTCCACCGATAATACCCAAAAGAATAAAAACAATAATAATTCAGAGTCAAGACATTAAAAACAGTCAGCCAACAGTAATACTGATAGGCCCGAAAAAAAGGTCCCACAAGCCCATCACCTAAAACGACCCACATTTGATTTTGAATATTCAAAGGTCGGTCCACGTCCCAACTCGAAAATCTCGCCGTCCAAATCGCGGTAACCACACCACAAGATAATAAGATCTTAGCTAGTGACAAGGCACTAACGTAGGACACCATTAGGCAAGTGGGCCCGCCAGCCACCTCTGTTGGTCGGCGATTCCAGATCTCTCTCGCCAAGCTACATTCAATCTCCACCACAAACGTGTTACAATCTTATCCACCCAAAAGTCGCATTCACTAGCTGTAAAGTCACCGTCATTTCGCCTTAATCAAGTGCCCCTCCCTAATGGCTCTCCGCTCCTCCTCCGTGGTTTTACCGGGTAACCGGTTGGACCAGTTCTTTAGCCGTTATTTCAGGTATATATAAAGGGAAAGTGTCACTCGAGACCAGCTATTAAAGAAGGAACAGCAACAACAGAGCTCCTAAAAAATCAAACACAGTGCTTCGGGCTTTGAGCAAAAGTAGAAACTAAGCTCAGATTCATCAAAATGCCTATCAATAGAATAGCGTTTGGAACACCTAGAGAGGCAAGCCACCCAGATGCACTTAGGGCTGCATTGGCGGAGTTCATCTCCATGCTTATTTTTGTATTTGCCGGTTCAGGATCTGGCATGGCTTTCAGTAAGATATCAACTCTAATTATATGTTTTTATTGTTTTGCAATTAACTTTATTTACATATTTGGATTAAAGATCAAATTACACGATGGGTTAATTAAATCATTAATGTTTTGGAATAATTAATATTACATAAGATTTGTTCATCGAATGACCAGGTGACACTTGGTAATATAATGATACAATCAAAGTAATATTATCACCACGTAAGCTGATTTAATTAACTAATGGTTGAAAATTAAAATGGTTTTGTTTTAATTTCCAAATGAAAAAAATTAAGAAATGCATTTTTTCCCCATAAGTTGCTCACTTGTGGTAGTGGGATGATAAAGTTATATTTGCTTTCTCGTGCTTGACGAGGACTAATTGGCTTGATATCTTGGCAGACAAGTTGACCGACAATGCTTCGACTACTCCTTCTGGTCTAGTAGCTGCCGCACTGGCCCATGCATTCGCACTCTTTGTGGCTGTTTCGGTTGGCGCTAACATTTCTGGTGGTCATGTGAATCCGGCTGTGACCTTCGGTGCACTTATTGGCGGAAATATCACACTGTTGAGGAGCATTTTGTATTGGATTGCTCAGTTGCTAGGATCTGTTGTTGCTTGCTTGCTACTTAAATTTGCCACTGGTGGATTGGTAAGAGATTAACTTGAGCGTACAAATTTTCTTAACAGCTTAATGCCAACCAAGAATACTTGACATGTTAGCAGGCCTAAATAGGTTCTGTTACCATTCTAATTTTTTTTTTCTACTGCAGGAAACTCCAGCTTTTGGATTATCATCTGGGGTTGGCGCATGGAATGCGCTAGTTTTTGAGATTGTGATGACCTTTGGACTGGTCTACACAGTGTATGCCACAGCAGTGGATCCAAAGAAGGGAAATTTGGGCATTATTGCACCTATTGCAATTGGTTTCATTGTTGGTGCCAACATCCTAGCTGGTGGTGCTTTTGATGGTGCATCCATGAACCCAGCTGTCTCTTTTGGTCCTGCTGTTGTGAGCTGGACTTGGACTAACCACTGGGTTTACTGGCTTGGTCCATTCATCGGTGCTGCCATTGCTGCCCTTGTCTATGATAACATCTTCATTGGCAGTGGTGGACATGAGCCACTTCCCACCAATGATTTCTAAGAACTGCATCATCCCATGCTGAAATATAAGTATCTCTCCCCATATAGATTAAGGAGGCATAAAGTTTGGATTTCTGGTAGTTTTGATGTTGCTGTTTGTATTATTTTTGTTTCCACTTATTTTATAGAAGTGGATGGTACCCTGTTTAATTGCCTTTTCCCTGTTGGATCAATGGAAATGCTTTGTTTGCTATGAAATCATTTAGTATGAAAGTTCTTTCCTTTGATGGCTGACTTCCTTGGACAAACTTAATCATATCAGAGAATTGCTTTAGTGAAAAAAAGTAAGAAACCAATACCAAAACCCAGAAAGTGAAAAACATGACAATTTACAAGAACAGGGCATTAAGCACGAAACGATGACATCATTCCGTCATATCCTGTACTTCCTCGAATTTATAAGAACATTTACTTTAAGGTTGCTGGGTGCTGCCACGTCCAAGTTGTGTCTTCTGTTCTTCTTTGGCTGGTTTGAAGATGCGTAAGTCAAACTTCACAAGCAAATCCCACCTGACGATGCTAGAATTAGTGAGCTCAACGGTGGCCACCCTTCCTGTACGTTCTGCCGAGAGGATTTCATCCTCTTGATTTGACTCCATCAAGATGAAAAATAACATACTGGACCTATGGACACGGCTTGCATTCGTTTCTTATTTATTTAATATGTTCTATCATCAGGTGTGAGATTGTGGTGACCTCTGGACTAGTCTACACCTTGTATGCCACGGCAGAGGATCCAAAGAGAGGAAGTTTGGGCATAACTGCACCTATTGCAAGGGCTTCATAGTTGCTGCCAACATTTTATCAATTGATGCTTCTGATGGTGCATCAGTGGTTCTACTGGCCCGGTCCATTGATCGGAGCTGCCATTGTATGAAAACATCTATATTGGCAGTGGTGGACATGAGTGACTTCCTATTAACGATTTCTAAAGAATTTAAACCCCTTGATACAAATATCTCTCCTCTTTCGGGTTAAGGAAGGGTAAAAGTTTGGATTTCTGCTACTTTTGCTATAATAGGCGTTTGCATTCTTCTTATTTCCACCAATTTCATGTCAGTAGGTTAGATTGTTTTCGCTTTTTGAATCAATGGAAGTTTTTCATTTCTTTGCAATCATTTAGCCTGGAAGTTTCTTTCTTTTGTTGGCTAACATACTGGACAAAGTTAATCATAATAGATGGCATATCAAAATGAGCTCAAGTAAAAAAAAAAACAAGTAGAAGCCAATAACAGAACTCAGAAAGTGAAACAAGAACAGATTATCAATCACTAATATTTACATATAGAAAGCCAGGGGCAGGCTTTAAAGCACCATACCTTCTTCGATGTCAAAACATAACAAATCAGCGCAATTTTCTTTTTCAACTTCTTAACTCTCGAGTAACTGAAACTGTGACAACATAGAGGAAACCATGTCATATAGTGTTGTTCAGACAAACCGGTGCCCTCATGGTTTACAAGAATAAACCTCTGCCTTGTAGATTCTACAGGGCATCATGGACTAAAAATAGGTGGCTAACTTGAAAAGTAGTCTAACAGTGTACAGAAATTGTTTTCACAGAGCCATATGAACACGTTTGATATACAGTTCCTTCATATCCTGAACTTCCACAAATTTGCAAGAACACTTCCTTTCACATGACAGGGGCGCTACCGCTTCCAAGTTGTGAGTACCGTTCTGCTTTGTGCTTACCTCAGTCAAACCTTGCAAGCAAATCCCATCTGATGATGCTAGGATCAGTGCCTCAGTAGTAACAACCTTTCCTATACGTTCTGCGAAGAGTATTTCATCTGCTTGATTTTCAAATCCATCCAATTTAACCAGTTTTAGACTATGAACACTTTTATAATATCGATGAAGGATATGATGTCTGATTGGGTGTCCGTCCATTCATTTGCAAGCCGAATGCATGTATGTCAACTCCTCGGGTTTGATCAAATTGCATATGACATTCATCAAAAGTTTACTCGGAATCTTGTGGCTGGCTATCCATTGCAGCCGCTTGGATTTCTACAGCTTCTTGTACTGTTATTTGCGGACTTTGAAATTAAAGGCATAATACCATAGCTTAATGGCATAATCCATACCTGAACATATGTTTAGGCACTAATTTTGTTGAGAAACAAGCCTGTATTTTGTTGGTGCCCTTTTAAAAAATCCTATAACTTCTTATAAAAATAAATAAATAAAAGAAAATTCATACACTTGAATTAATTTCTCATAAATATTTCACATTTTCGAAGCACAGCTTTTGGGCTCCCTTTCATTCTGGTAAATTAAAAAAAAAAAAAAAAGTAAACACAAGAGAAGCATCCCACAGCAATTGGCTTGACGTTAGTTTGGAGGACTTAGTCTCATCCCACTTGCTCTTTAATTAAAATGTTTGTGCAGCTGAGATTCGTTTATATATCATAAACTGTTTTTTCTATATGTACAAATGCTAACAAGAAATTTTATATTATTTATTGCCAACAATTAAGCTATATATATATATTGTTACGATTTTTTCTTGTTCATGTTCATTTAAACAAGAAAATTAAAGTCACTTAATTATATATAACATATAAAGAACTGATCTAGAGAGAAAGTCCTTATTTTCCAGTCCAACAGTGCAATGGGAGAAATAGAGAGGACGTGTCTATTTCAGACATGGATACGAACCGAAGCCCCAGAGCAAGAAAGTAATTAATTGTAGATAATCACGATTAATATTGCTAAATATCAAATATGACTGCGTTTAAATGAACATGAACCAGTGCAATATTTGACCTAAAGACAAAGTGAAATTATTCTGATTCTAGGGCTCGGTGGCCGTGCATGGAACATTGTATTATTGGCAACAAGGTTGCATCAACCGAGATTGTTTAACATTATGAGAGCTGTTACAGAAAGCTGCTCAAAATAATCATTCAGCTTGCTTAAATCAGGTGGTGCTTGAACGCCTGGAACTTCCGAAAATGTGTCTCTACAGTTCCCTGGAGCATCAAAAGCAGCGCTTACATGAATTTTTGCTGTGCCAAGATCATTTATCTCTAAACTTTGTATTGCAGTAGGAAAATCATCATTGGCAGCCGTGTCGTACTCCTCTGCGCACACGTCGAGGCATTTCTTCAAGGCTTTATCACTAGACTCTTTAAGCAGTTTGCTTACTGTGGCCAAAGTAAGTTTACTATTTGCCAAGTTAGCTTCTAGCATTATATGAACAAGTCCTTTGGCATCAGCAGTAGAGCTTCGTGGGTTTGACTTTAGGGTTTTCACGCAAAGAGCAGGGTACCTGGTTTTCTGGCAAGTTTCTTGTATAAGATCAGCCCCTACCAACGTCGTAGGTTGATGCAAGAAATTGACTAGAAGGAAAAGGGGAAGCCAGGCAAGAAAATTCATTGTTTTTCCCCCCTTCTACCAACAAGAAATTGAATGTGCGGATGTGTACGATGGCAAATCCCTCGCCCTTTATAACAGCATTATTGAAAAATGGCTACTTATTTCAAGATATGAATTAAAAATCGTTGAATATCGTTTCCCGAAGATCTTTAAGCTGTAAATGGCATTGAATTTATGGGGCTTTGATTTTAATTCATGGCAAATCCGTTTCAGTTTCCATGTTTGGATTATAATTAATTTGTTTAATTTATTTTTAATTTGTTTCCCAATTAAACTAATTCACTGAGAACATAAACATTTGATTTTGGGTGAGGTGTAAATATTCCATTTATTTCGTGGAAATAATAGGAAAGAGTTATTTCAACATTTTATTGTTTATTTTCGCAATACAGTACCTAAATGAAACTCATTAATTAGTCATTTTCAGGACTTTTAAAATTAACTATCATGATAAATATCTTTTTGAGCAAAATTTATTATATATGAAAAAAAACGATTTACCAGTGTATAAAATATGATGGAATATATCATGAATAGGAAAATATCTGTAAATAAATACACACACATATACACTCCATGTATATTTGCAATATATTTAGAATCTATGTATAACAGGTTTGAAACACTCTAAATTTAATTTAATTTAAAGGTTTTAAAGAATTATTATATTTGAGATCATTTGAGTGTCAAAAATTGATTTTAAAATGAATTTTAATCTCTGAAAATAGTATAAAATTAAATGAAATGTCAACCTCTTTAATTTACTTGCAATAAATAAGAAAAAATTAATATTAAAACTAACTTTTTAAAAATATTTATTTACCAATTTTTAAGGGACATTTGAAAAAAATAAGATGAAGATTACGATGATAATATAGAAAACAAAATGAATTGAATTCTATATTTTTAAGAATTTAAATTTAATTTATTTTTTAATTGAATTTAAATTAAACACTATAATTAAATTTAATTACAATAAAAAGTCATCCCAAACAACTTATAAAAAATGGAATTTGATATATAGCAAATCTTGCATTGAAATCACACCCAACATTTTCAGAGAGTTTTTCAATAACAGAAAATCATTTTTCTCTTTTATTTTCAATGTTTTTCTCGTTTTTTATTTCTTAATTAAAAAAATAAAAAGTATTTATCTATTGAAAACAGAAAATAATTTTTTTATAAAAATAAAACAAAAAAATACAGAAAGATTATTTTTATTTTCATAGAAAAATCAAAACCATAATTCCCAATAGTCATCTTAATATTTGTATTAATGATAACCAAATTATAAAATATTTATTTTATTCTATTAAGATTAAAAATAACAATGAAAAAGTTAAGGTAAATCTTTTATATCATATATACAATTAAGAAACAAATCTATGACCATAAATTCCAACTTCCTCCCCTCCCCTCCCCTCCCCTCCATTTTTTTTTTTTGTTTGTCTGTGCTTCTTTCCATATGAATAGCAGAATTAATTGGTAAGAGTATCATTTTAACAAGGAAACAAAAATGAGAGACCGATTCAACACCATAAAAGAAGAGAGAGATTTTCGCTGGAGAGTTGACGGAGGAAATTGTCCAAATACATGGCGGATTCGTTCATTCGCTGGGGGGATATGGAGCCGGCCAGCCGGGTTCAACGCCATAAAAGGAAAACAAAACAAAGGAAAGGGAAATCAAGGCAGATTCAGTGGTAGATGATAGATATAGACGCCATTTAACACTATCTACATTAATGTCTTTTAACATAAAAATAAATATCGTTAATTTTTTTCTAATTAAAAAAAATAAACTTTGCTGTAATTGTTTCAATGTCACCAGTTTGATTTGGTGAGTTTAGATATAATATATATAATTTATAAAAATATAATTTAACTCGAAAAAATCAAAAATTATTTTTAAAAAAAATATCAAGACAATAATATCTTGAATTGCCGTAAGTTAACTTTTCAAATCTACGATCAAAGTCATGAAACCATGATAACCCAATATAAAACAAATTGAAATATATTAAGAAGTTCAATTCTTAATAAACTCAATGGTGTAAGATAAAAATAAATAAAAATAGTTCAAAAATTAAAAAAAAATAACATAAGTCAACTCAAGTTAACTCATGAAATACACGACTCGGGTCATAGACTATGATAACACTATAGAAAATAAATTAAAACAAATTATAAATTTAATTCTCAATCAATATAATATTAAAGGGATGCAATTGAAAATTTTTAATTAAAAAAACACAAAAAAATGGTATGAGACAATCGATATTAACTTACCAAACACAAATTGAAATAAATTATGAATTTTAATTTCAAATAAACTCATTATTGAAGGATAAAATTTTAAAAAAACACAATAAAACAACTCAAGTTTATTTTTGTTAACCTACAAAGCTCGTAATTTGGATCACGGGACAAATATAACTTCATAGAAAATAAAGCAAAACAGATCATAAAAATTTAATTTTTAATAAACTCAATGATGACTTTAGTGGAATTGAAAAGGAAAATACAACATAAAATAAAAGAAAAGAAATTTGATTAAATCAGGTTAATCTGTGAAACTCACAATTTATATTATAAAACTATGATACAAACCGAAATAAATCAGGAAACTCAATTTTTAACAAATCAAATATTGAAGAATAAAATTAGGAGAAAAACATAGATTTAAAAAACAAAGGTAAAAAAAATATTATGAATAATATTTTGGAAGGAGTCTTTTTTAATTTTTGTTAATAATTAATTAACAATTAATATTCTCCTGGGTTTGTGTGGAATCTAATGGTCCCTGAGGCCCCGAACTTAACTACGTACAACAAAATCACAAATGGGCTTTTTGCTGTGGGAGTTTGCTTTCCACTGACAATGTTTACTCACTTTTTAATGCTCTTTACTGCTTATTTATTTATTAACAGACTGATGGGCTCGGTCTTGGGCTTGGACGACTCAAATATTGGGCCAGGCTCGATCCTTTTTTTCACGCGAGGGGGCTGCTAAATGCCTCCGCCTTAACCTTCTCTTTAACGTCTTTGCCATATGGGATATGGCAGTGTAATCACTTTCTTTTTTACTGTTTTACACGTAAGCATTTACGTCAGCATTTGTGTAAAAACGTGAGTTTACGCATATTTTAATTAATCCTATTATTTTTGAATTAATTTTAATTAAATATATTTTAAATTTAATTTAGTTTATTATAAATTATTAATAAATAAATAAAATTTGAATTATAACTCAATTTAAAAAACCAGACACTAACAATTTAATTTAGGGTGGATAAGTAAAAAAAATAAATGGGCCCTTCCTTCTCGTAACCAATTAAGGTGCAAAGTTACAATTTGGACCAACTATTTAATTGTTTATTTTTGCCTTTATTTCACATTAATAAAAAATGCTTGGGATGGATTTTTATTTTTCTTCATGTTTTGGATTTTATATTATTACCCACTTAAGAGTTTTCAAAACGCTATCGTTTTATACTTTGAAAATAAGCTCTTTAATTTTTTTTATTGGCTAAAATCATACACAACCTTTATTTTCTACATTTGGTTGAATAAAATACTTTAATTACTTAAAATTGAATCATATTAATGCCTTCTAAGTAAACTTAAGGGTGATATTAATCCAATTTAAAACAACATAATAACCAAATACTCCTTTAATCGAAACTAATTATATGAAGGATGGTATTTTTCCTTCAACCGAAATCAGAGGATTGATGATAACGGTCACGTTATTTTTCCTTCAACCAAATTTACGAAGTAGAACGACCACTCGAGGCGTCGTTTAGTTTTTGCTTTTAACGGTCACGTTTAAACAGATAAAACTATAAGCCCTCAATTAGGGTTTTTGGGTTCAAAGCGAACAACAATGGTGTTATCAAACAAGAAGCTAAAGCAGAAGCTGAGAGCTGTGAAGGCTGAGGCTTTAGTATCCAAAGTGTCTAATGGACCCGAACGAGATAGCAAAAACGGATCTTTAGGAAACCCAGAGTCGAACTCGCAGCTTCAAGAGCTTCTAGAGGCAGCAAAACAGAGACAAAGATTGTCAAAGAGAGAACAAAGAAGAAAGACTCAATCGTTACAAGGGATTGATAGTGAAAACAAGAGCCAAGCTGGTGATAATGGTGAAGAGGACAAGAAAGTTGAAGACATAAGGGAAGGGGATTTGTTAGTGGGTGAGGACGGTGATGGTGAAAGTAGTGAAAAGAAGATAAAGACGAAGAAGAGGAAGAGAAAGAGGGAGGAGGGAGAGAGTGAAAAGAAGGGTTTAGAGGAAGACGTAGAAGTGAAGGAGGCAAAGAAGGCGAAAAAAAAGAAGAAGAAGAAGAAGAAGAAGAAGACTAAGAAGAAGACGAAGGCAAAAACTGAGGAGGAGAAGGCTGGTGGTGAGGCAGAAGGGGTTGTAGAGGCAGCAAAAGTGGCCGGAGAAAGGTAATATTTTGAAGCATTCCCCTGTAGTTAAATCGGGTTGTTATTCCTGCTTGTGTTTGATTATTGGTGCCCGTTTTCTTCAAATCAGGTTTTTATGTTTTTTCTTTGATTATGGTATTCATAACGTGTTTGGTAATGCAATTGATCAATATTTTGGATAATTTTTTAGTTGGGTTTGAAAATAGGCTGTTGTATTAGGAACAGGGATAAACAAATGGCGCTATTTTAGATAGGATTACACTCTCTATCTACCAACATGATGGTTGTTTTGAATGCTAATTCTGTTTCGTTTATATGTCTAATGCTTTTGCAGTAAAATAAGTGAGGATATTGCTGACAGAGTTTATGTCGGAGGCATTCCATACTATTCGACTGAGGATGACATTCGTAGTTTCTTCGAAGGCTGTGGTACCATAACCGAAGTTGATTGTATGACATTTCCTGACAGTGGGAAGTTTAGGGGAATTGCCATCATTAGTTTCAAGGTATCTACAATCATCTAAATTTAAATTACACTTACTTCAGCCTGGTTATCTATTTCATAATACATTTTAATATTAACTTAAATTTGACTCCAAATTCAACAATGTCATTCCTTAAATATTTTTTGCTCTCTTCTGTGCTTTTACAAGCTAAGGAATCTGAAATTTTGATGACTGGCTAACCTGTTTCCTGATAAACTAAACAATCGCAGTGAACCACAAATTTGTCCGGTTAATTGTAGTCTCTGGCCAAATTACAGGAATTTTTCTTCTTAAAACAATAGGAAATGGTGGTTTACTGTGAAGGAAGTCACAGCTAAAGATGAAAAATGGATGGAATCAGAGCAATGCTAAGACAACCCTTTGATTAGGCTGAAGGCTGATTCTAGGAAAGGCACCCATGTTAAGATGTTACTGAAATGAAGTTCCAATATTTTGAACTTCGAAAATTTGAAACTTTTCTCCTGAACTAACTTGGTTTCCTTTATTGATTCTACTGCAATTCTTCCTTGCAGACTGAAGCTGCTGCCAAACGAGCCTTGGATCTTGATGGATCTGACATGTGAGTAACTTGTAGATACAATGCTACTTAGCTTTCCATTATCAGTATTCACCCATTCCTCTCATCATGTTCATGAAATTTGTAATACTTTTCAGGGGCGGGTTTTATCTGAAAATTCAGCCTTACAAGACAACTAAAGCCAACAAGGAACCCAATTTTGCACCAGGAATTGTGGAGGGTTACAACAGGATCTATGTTGGAAATTTGTCTTGGGATATAACTGAAGATGACCTGAAGAAATTTTTCTCAGATTGCAAAATATCATCTATACGTTTTGGTATGGACAAGGAAACAGGGGAATTCCGTGGTTATGGCCATGTTGATTTTTCTGACAATGACTCGCTGGTGAAGGCACTAAAGTTGGACCAGCGGATTGTCTGCGGGAGACCCATCAAGATAAGCTGTGCGGTTCCAAAGAAGGGAGGAAAACTCCAGGAAAACCAAAATCAAATAGTTGAAGAAGCAAAAATTCAATCAACTGCTATGCCTATGATTACAAGTGATGAAGTTAATAACGGTGTGCCAAGCATTAGCAGTGGTAAGATTAAGAGGAGGACCTGCTATGAGTGTGGTGAAAAGGGGCATATTTCTACGGCTTGCCCAAAGAAGCTAACTGCTGATCCAACAGATTCCAATACAAGTTAAATAAGTGGGGATGCTTTTCCCTTTTTTTTTTAATTTGTTTTTTTTTCTTATTTACTCAGCTAGGCAAAGAGTTTTACTTATTTTTTTTTAAAAAAATTTGTTGGAACTCTTTGACGTCTCATCAGTTTGGACGAGTCATAGACGCTAGCTGTTACATTTTTGTATTCCAAGTTCATCTGTTAAATCAGTCGAATTGAATGCCCTGGATCATTACTCAATGTTTTTTCGTTAAAATTCAATATCAAATTCCGTTGCTCATTTCAGCGCCGCATTGGAAGTCCTTTCTCTGTTTCTGACTTCCTGAAAGGTAGGAAATAGTTGAATGTGACCTGGTTCAAGAGGAATAGCACAGACCCTTAATATTGCTGTGGCAGGAAGCATCAGAAACTCCAGCACGATCACTAATACCCCGGAGGTTGATTTTGTTAATACATGAGCAGTTCTGTGTCTCGTGTTTGAAACTGCAGACAACGTAAATTGTGTTTTTTTATCTGGTCTCTGAACGCAGGCTTCTATTTATGCCCAGTCTATAAACCCGATCACAATTCATTGTTTGCGTATTCAAGCTCAACAGGAGTGACCTGCAGCACCCTGCGTCCTGCCCGTTTCGCTTCCTAAATCCCACCAAAATGGTTGGAGCATCCAGATGTTGAACTAGAATCAGGTCTGTAAGGACCGACCATTAACTACTTGGGATGAACTGTAGATATAATAAAACAGCTGTGAGACTGAGGTAAGAGTGACTTGCAAGTCGGGGTATATTTCTTGCTTGGAGCTAGCAGATTCTACAGTCGCCTCCACAGGTCAAGACTTTCGGTTTGGAAATTGTTGTGAACTGTCAAATTTTGTGCCCCTGATTAGCATTTCATGGTTTCACGGGCTAGGCTTTGACTAGTGTCGAAAATGGGGATTTTGTCTTAACCTTCAATCTGGTCCGTGAGCAGATTGTAAGGGATAATGTGCTTGGGAAACATTTTAACTCTTGGCCCTAAATTTAATGACCATTACCCATTTTTTATCCACAGAATTTACCTGATTCTAGTGGCGTCTAATCATTGCCTCATCTACAAATAATCGAACAGCATGAAGGTTGATGCAACTTCTATTTGTTATTCCCATCTCTGTTTGCTAGCAGTTGGTCTACTTGTCTCTATCCAAAATTCCAAGCCCTTCGAGATACTCAAACTTCCATTCTTTCCTCTAAGCTGTTCCCTCTATTGAAGCAAAGACTTGTACATCTTTCTTTGCCTGCCCAAAATTTCCAAAACCTCTACTATTCAAAAGTCAAGATCATTGAATACTATATACTGATCAATAACTTGTCTCCATCTTATATCAAATTCTGTTGGTGCCTCAACCTTTCAACTGGTAGAGTTGCTTCTCTTTATACCTGTAATGGCTACCAATTCCGCAGATAGAAGAGAGTTACTGATGCCAACGAAATATCAAGACAGAGAAAACAATCCAGAAAGAACCAAGATGTTAAACCTACCAAAATCAAAATCCGAGCAGAAAGTAGGTGTTGTTTACTACCTCACACGGAATGGCCAATTTGAGCATCCTCATTTCATGGAAGTCCCTCTCTCTTCTCCCCAAGGACTTCAACTTAAAGGTAGTACTTTTCATTAAGAGAAAAACACACATTTTTTGTGAAATTTTTTCTTAAAAATTTGCAAGCTCAAGATCCCATTAGCACAATAATGTTGAATATAGTACTACTGCTATGTGTGTCTGTTGTATGAATTAATTTCAGCCCTATTTTTTCAGATGTGACAGATAGGCTAAACCATCTCCGAGGTCGGGGCATGGCTAACATGTATTCTTGGTCATCTAAAAGGTAAAATGATCATTCTTTCAGTTACTCTCAGTTTTTTAATTGTAAGAAAACTAAGAAAACAACTATATTGATGTTTCAGACTTTCAGTTCTCTTGATTGCCATCATTTTCCCAGCAATGTATGCTTGTGCTGATTTTTTTTTCTTTTTAAAAAATCAGGAGGTACAAAAATGGATTTGTGTGGCAGGACTTGTCCGAAACTGACTATGTACAACCTTGTCATGGCCATGAATACATTCTTAAAGGATCACTACTGCTAGAAACTTCTCTAAGCTTTCGGTCACACAACACAACATCATCAAGAAACTCCAAAGTTTTCTCGGACATAATTAGCAGCTCAAGCGAGGACTCAAATTCTCCAGTCATTAGAAGAAAAAACCGTTCATTGACTACATTTGATGAACTTGATGAATACAAAGTTTACAGGGCCAGAATCACTGGAGAAATTGCTAGCAAGGGTACTTCTAACGTGTCAACACACGCGACTGATAAGAGAAGAGTGATGGAAATGTGAATTTTACTAACAAATCTCATTGATTCAAGGATTGAAGTTTTGAGCATTTGAAAATCGAGGGAAGAAAATATCAATGAGATTAGCATTATTTTTAAAACTAACTTGTTTCCGGTTATCCATCTCAAGCATGATTGATGGTGGCTTAATAATAATAATAATAATAATTCCTTTTGTTTTGCCAGCATAACAAATAAGTGGATTTAATTAAGAAGGTCAAAGCCCAGTAGAAAACCATAAACAAGGGTCTATTTGGGCTCGGAACAAGCATGATTATAGCACCACTCCAGCCATGGTCCCAGCTGGTTAGGGAGGAAGGTTATATGGGCTGGGCTCCATCGTTTTCAAATCACCTCCTGTAGTTTCACAGGAGTAACATTTTGTGCCCTTATTTCTTATAAATCACAAACAACATTTTCAATTTGCGTCATCTAAGAGTTTGAAAATACCAAAACATCCTCATTTCCCCCACATACTCTCTCCCTCTCCGTCTCTCCTCATTTTTCTTTATCTTTGTTAACTTTAAAAAACATCATTTCCTCCATCGAATCAACCATCTACCACCACCATCCTAGAGGACGGTAGCTGATGGATTTGCCTTGTGACAGGGCTATGAGGGGCATCTTGGATTATTAAGAATGAGCTGATAGTTTTTTTATAATTCTCTTGAATTTTTGGTGGATGAGAACTTGGAAAATGTTCTGCAATCGAAATAAAAAAGAATCTAAATCTTGCATTTTGATAGAGTCTAACGAGGAAATTTACATGCTGATCAAGATAAAACTGTACGTATTATGTGAGATTAAATTACAAAATATACTTATGTTTAATTATTTGTAATTTATGAAAAGTGAGAATGTAAAGTGTTGTTGTTATGAAACTATAAAAAGAATTTAGAAAATTTATCCATTGATTTTTCTGCTATAAAAGACGAATAACTTTTACCTTCTCCCTTGTCTTTTTGTTTGTTTGTTTTTTTTCTTTCTATTCACCTTTGCTTATTGTGATTGTTCTGTATGATGCAGCTTTTGATTTATCTCTATGTAGCCTTGGATTTGGTATTTTATCAAGCATGCTAGAGGCAGAATATCCCTTCATTTGGCAAATTGGCCTAAACATCGCCATGAGTTTATTGTTCTTTGGGACATTTTGATGCATGATGATTCGAAAATCACTTGGATGACTGATTGCTTTGTCTCCACTTTTAGGTCCTTTTTTTGAATCAAAGAAATTTGAATCTTTTTTCAAAACATCAAGAAAGACATCCAACTACATCTGCTCCCTTGTGAAGGGAGACCTGCGGGCAAGGCAATCAAACTTCACTGGTTCAAATGGGAAGCCACTGTCTGTAACTGACTAAGTAACTTTTGCTCTCAGGAGGCTCGGCTCTGGCGAATCATTGTCAAACACTGGCGACTTGTTGGGGATCAACCAATCATTTTTTTCTCAAATAACCCGGCGATCTGTGGTAGCAATGGAAGAAAGAGGTCTGCACCATCTTTGCTGGCCTTTCACAGTATCAGAGATTGAAGAGATTAAATCAAATTTTGAGAAAATATGTGGCCTGCCTAATTATTGTGGTTCAATTGACGCTACCCGCATTACCATGACTCTGCAACAGTGGACCGATCAAATGGTGTATGGATTGATCGTGAGAAGAACCACAACATGCTCTTGCAAGCAACAGTGGACCCTGACATGAGATTCTGTGGTGTAATTGTTGGGTACCCAGGTAGTTTAAGTGATGCACTTGTACTGCAGAACTCGAGTTCCCACAAGCTATCTAAGGAAGTGAAAAGGCTAAATGAGAAAAAAATAGAACTTCAAGGAGTGGAGTTGGGGAAGTATAAATTGGGGGCTCAGGTTTTCCCCTATTGCCATGGCTTCTTACTCCTTATCAAAATGCACTCTGGCCGAGTATAACAAGCCACATTCTGCAACTGGAGTTGTAGCACAGATTGCGTTAGCTAGGCTGAAGGAAATGTGGAAGATATTCATGGGGTAATGTGGCTGCCTGGTAAGAATAGGTTGCCAAGGATTATTTTTGTTTGCTGCTTGTTGCACAATATTGTTATTGACATGGAGGATAAGGTGCTTGATGAGCTTCCTTCATCTCATCAACATGACACAGATTACCGGCAACAAATTTGTGAGACTGCCAGCAAGACGGGCATTGTTATGGGAGAGAACTTTCTCTCTACCTTTCTCGAAAATCATCATCTTCAACACTCTCTTCCTCATGAGTTCTGCCATATAGAAAGAGCTGGATGCCCTTTGGTTAATTTGTTTAACAAAAGCTTTTGTGAATCCTATGATGTTAATTCTTATAGGGTAACCAGTTCGAGTTGAATTCAGAAGTTGTTAGTTTGAATAATTAAATTATTTAGATAGTTAACCATGAAATGTTGAGATCGTTAACTTGTTTAAAGATGAGTTTTAACATGTTTTCTATTAAAATTTATTTATTTTTTATTTTAAATTAATTTTTTTTTTAATTTTTTTGAATTTTTTTAATGGATTAGTATTAAAAAAATTAAAAATAAATTTTTTAAATTTTTTTTTATAAATATTAAACACTATAAAAAATAATATTATTATTTTCTTAAACACACAGAAGGAACAAAATTCTTATAAACAAAAACTTTAAACAACCGATACTTAAATTTGAACTGTAAAATAATATAGGATCATGAATGGAAGAGAATCTAACTCATCTCAACAAGAGACTCTGCTTGGGATAGCGATTTTAATCTGAATTTGATGTATATTGACTTGAGTTGAGTAGATGAATATTTTTTAGGTAGTTATTTTATTAGATAAATAATAAATAAAATATAAATATTATAAAATTCAATTTAATTTAACTCAATATATATATATATATATATATATATAGAATATATATTTTTTAATATTTTATAAATTATAGATAAATATAAATATATTCTATAAATATATTTATATAATTTAAATATTCATCTTGAGTTATATTTTGATAAGTTTTAGATTGTGTTTGATAATATTTATATTTATCTATAATTTATAAAATATTAAATATATATATATATATATATATATATATATATATATATATATATATAAAATATATAATGAATATTTTATATGAATACCTATATTTTATTTAAATTTTTTGAATAACAAATTATAGATAAAAAAATGAATATAAAAAAAATCCAACTCCACTGCTGCCCATTGTCATCCCTACCTCTCCTCTTTCACGACTCAAAAACCCAAAAGAATCTCTAGAGTTTAAAGTAAATAATGCTTGACAAAACGGAAGCAAAGAAACAAGAAATTATGGTTGCTTCTTTTTTTATTGCCTCGACTGCTGCTCTCCGGGTAAAGAAACAGCCTTTGCAGATGCACATAATGACATAACAATAGAAACACGTGTTTGTCTGTGCAATAAATTTTTCTTTCTGGGTTTTTAGTTAGCTTTATGGGTTCATTCTATTAACGGGTTTTTGTTTTTCTGGGTGTTAAAGGGTCCCGTGATGTTGTTACAGACTCTTTCGAGCAGAAGTTTGGATCACCAAACGAAGATAATACTGATGTTGTACAAGAGTGATCCGTAATTAATTGGTTTTCAATTTATTTTTATTTTTTTTAGAATTTTGAAGTTCAAATATTTTGTGTCTGTAAAGAAGCAGGGAATGGTGTGGTTTCGAATTTTGCTTGACTGGGTTGGCAATGTAGTTTTGTGGCCTTTGTAATCTGATTGTTGAAGAACATTTTGGTATATATGAATTGTGGGTAATCGATTTTTGAAATTGTGCAAAGTAGAGGTCTCTTTTCTCAGAGTGGGAGAGGATATAAATTGAAGGAAATGACAATATTATGTATCTTGATTAGTGTTAATGAAAAGCAATTTGACTTCTTGAAGTTGATTGAATTCTCTGCTTTTTAGTGGTCCTTTTCTGATTGCATAATTTGTAGGTTTTTTATTTTGCTATAATTTTTATGCTGACATTAATTTCATTCAGTGGATTAGGATGTCAAACTGCATAGTCACATGAGTTGCCGTAATTGACGTGGGATTTTTATTCAATAGAAGATATTTCCTAGATTTTGAAGGGGTGATCAATCTGCAAGTAAGCATTTTTAGTTAAGTGGATTATGCTTTTTTTTCAAAGAAGTGTTTCAATTGTTTGGAGAAAGTGATATGAATAATATTGAAATTTAGTTGGGTTTGAACTCTTTACTTGTGAATATCAAGTGGAATCTGGAGTTGATATTTAAGTTGTATTAATAGATGGGCATTTTGATCAATATTTATGGTTGTTTTACTTCTAATAATTGGTGTGTTCACGAGCAGATCTATGAGACTCTGAGGTTTTATTCATGGATTGATGTTGAGATGTGACTGCACGGGTCTATGTGTGTCTAAAGATGCAGCCTGTAATGGAGTGGCTTTTACTTTCTTTCTCGTCCACCGCCTGGAATGATGTTCTTTGATTGCTTTCTAATACAGGAGTGATTACAGCAAGTGGATAATCATTAAAATCTTGCAGTACTATTTTGTAGTACAAAGGTACCAGCACTCACTGAGACTGGTTCTGAATGTCAACTTTTGTATCCCAATTATCAAATCCTTGGAAAATGGTTTCTGACTAGACGGTGCTGGAACTGTTAATAGCTGCCTTATAATATTAATCAAACTTAGGCACAATTTTGATCCAGTGTCAAAGATATTTGGGTATGAAGAAGAAAAGTTCAGCAAGTGTTTCAGAACTTTCAGCCAAAAAAGGCCATTAACTTTTGACAGGAAGTTCAACCTCGTAATTTCTACTTATGGAAAATCATGCACCATTAGCATACATAAGCCTTGATTATTATTGTGATTTGGCAGCCTAACATTACCTTCTGTTTTGTTATTTCAAGCCAGGGTCAAATAGGAGAATGGGAGAATAGAATTTTAGAATTAGCAGAATTAGTATATTTCTGATATATCGTAATGCATCATTGGGATCTTAACTTCTGAGTCCAGGCCAAAATGGAGTTACCTGAGGATTCTCATCTGCATGTCTGTTCTTTCGCTTGTGGCTGGTGAATATAATTTATCTCTTGATCACTAGGTAGTTGGGGATCGGTTATCTGAACTTTTTTTCTCTGTTTTATTTTGTTCAGAGCCAAGCTTCTTTCGTGAGCTGTGGTACTAGTTTACCCACAATTTTAATACTGAAATCAGTGTGTCATGATAGCTACTTTGTATGCATTAAGCAGTAAAGTTTTCTCCTGAAGACCATAAATTGGAACAGGATTAGCTCTTACAAATTTGTTATGTCCAACCTTTTCAGGCCTCTGCTTTGCCTATTCTATTTATGTTGTGGTTTTGAAAACCAAGGGACCTTTTGGAGGCAGTGTGCTCCTGAAGACCCTAGATCGGAATATAATTTTCAGGTAACATTTTTATTCATGATTTAGAAGTTATTTTCTCTTTGGCAGATAAGAGCCAGTGGTGTGGTGGATGTGGAAAGCTAGAGCTGCTTCTGAAGAACCCTATACAATGAGAAAGTTGAAAGTATTATCTGGGGTATGTTCTCTGTTAAATATAAAAAAAATAAGAGAGCAGGAGACTAGGATTTCATTGATATTGTATAATGTAATCACACTAATCTAAAGTAATATGATTAACTTAAATACAAAGAGATTATATATAGACTAAACTAAAAAGAAAATTAAAAATACTTTTTTTTGATAATCATCGAGAGTATAGAAAATTAAAAATATTATTCTACTTTTAATAAATAAAACAAAATAATTCTATATTTTTGAATATTCTCGTCATAAAGAAAGTTTAACTTGTTTGAATATGAGCACAAAAAGGAGAAACTTGTTTGAATATGCAGCTAGGTGGCTGCTAATTTAAATATCATCTACGGCAACTGGTATGATGATTTTTTGTAAGTTATTGTAATGCTATTCTTCCATGTCTGACTTCGAGGTTCATGAATGCAACCCCCCTTGTTTTTACCGTGAAAATGTGATCCTTGGGGCACCTGAAAACAATTAGGTATTGTGCTTGCTAGTCGTAGCGAATTTATTAAAGATTAAGCAATGTAAAATGTGAATCACCCTGATTAAAAAACACTCTATATTGTGGTTGCTAGTCTAGTCACCATCTATTGGAAGTCAATACTCCTCTAACCAGCAGTTTGTGACATTACAACCAGCCCGATCACTCCTGGTAACTCTTTTGTTGAACATTGTACTGACTTTAAATGCATTTCTTTGACTTCTGAATTGATTTCTTGTAATGCTTTTAAGTCTATCTACTTCTTTATTTTGATTCTACGATACAATTTATACGGGAAATTGAAAAGAAATTGCACTGGACAACGACAGAATACTACTCTAAGTGTGGCGGCGGTGTGTTTACACGGCCACACCACAAGCTAGATTTCTTGCAACTTTGGCAGCTAAACAGAAATTATCTATCAAAAACGTCACCACTTACTTGATCTTGTGCGCTGTTGCCTTGTTTAATATTATTCTTATCATATCCTTTCGAGGTAGGTGTAAGCACTGACTTGTATATTCATCAAGATAATAATTCAAGTTTGAACTTGGAGCTTGCTGGATATGACTTTTGTTTATTTTACATTTTTTTCTTTCTTTCACGTCATGTATATGCATTGTTTTTCCTGGATATGTACAAGCACCCGTGTAAAACATATCAGTATTTATTTTCTTCAGGAAATATTGGAGTGCACATTTCACACCATCTTTTTATATATATAATTGAATCCATTCTCTTCATTACTGAAACAATAATAGATAATATTTCACTTTGACATTATCGATGATGATCAGCTCATGGTATTTCAATCAGCCCCGCATATCAACCGTTTTCTTGCGATTATTCTTATGGATACGTTTCAAGACAGTATATTCTGGACTTGCAGTGGATTTTCTTATTTCTAAGGGTTGGGGTGGGGTGGGGTATTTTTTTCTTTACACGTGAAGTAAAATTATCATTTTACTGAAAAAAATAAAAGCTTTAGATGTAGAGATATTTTGGTATTTTTATATAATTAAAAGTTTTTAAATAGTAAAAATACTTTCCTTGAAGTTCATAAAATAATTGAGCTGTTGGCAAGGGTGTTTAAGGGTTTTCACTTGCTAAGCTGCAACAAAAATATGCATGTATCCTTCAAAAAGACAAAAGATTAGTTATGCATTGAGAGGTGTTTTAGTAATTTTACATTGATTTTTTTTATTTGAAAAGGTGTTGGCGTATGTGGTTACGTGCCGATGTATTGGTGGCGTCCGTGCTTTTTAGGCGGCATATTCAACGCCACTGGTTGTCCAAACTTGGTCTTCCACTGTGTGCCTAGAAGCACCATCGAGTCCCCTTTCTCTTGGTGTGGCGTGTGATGACGGTTGATGGGCGATTTATCGTTGATCGATTTTTTTTCTTTCTCTCTCATAATAAGTACATGTCTGTTCTCTTTTCTTCTTTTTTTTTTTTCAATTTCAGTCCTTATGTTTTGTACGATTTTATTTCATCCTTGCCCCTTTTACAAAAGTTTTTTATGATTTCAATTTAGTCTTTAAATTATAATTTATCATATATAGTTTTTTTCCAATTCGATCTTTATTCTTTTGATTTTTTATTTTGACCCTTGGCTCTTTTGTTAGAATTTTATTGGTTTTTAATTTTGTCATTCAATCAAATTTTAAGTTTTTTTTCAATTTAACCCTTCAATTTAATTTTTTTAAATGCCCTTTAAGTTTTTATTATTATTATTTTGGTTTTCACCCTCAATGATAAAATCATAAAAGAAAATGAGGGGAAAATGGATTTTTAACTGCATTAACACTTAAAACTTGTGACCTGTATAATTAAATTGAAAGGATGACAAATAGAAAAATAAAGAAACCTAATCCAAAACAAATTAAACACTGATGGATGTAATTGAGAAAAAAATCGACCACATAAAAATATAATTAAACAAGTTTAGTGGAAAAAATCGAACAAATATCTTATTTTGTGTAGTTGAATATCTTGATTCATTTCTTAATTTTTTTAATTTTTTTTTGTTATTGTTAATGATTTTATTTATTTATTTACATAAATAGTTATCGATTTATATAATTAAATGTTTGTATTAACCTTACAACTTACATTTTAATTTTTTTGGGGATTTATTCAAACAATGTGTGAATACACAAACCTTTGAATTGAAAGTCCGACATGATTATTATTACCAAATTCGAATCCTATGCGCTACCATGGGGAAGTCAATATTGGATTGGTATTGACCAGAGAAGCAAAACAGCGCATGTGATCTCTTGCTGGGAAAATTTCAAACCAAAACACCAAACCAAGAACTTTTCGTGTGTTTCAGATTGCAAACGTTCACTGTTAACCGATTACCTGCACCTCCCTCCGTATCCTGGACAAGTAGGGGTGTTTGAAAGAGCTTTTGCTTGCTTTAAGGCCACGAGGCAAGTCTTTGTAGGAAGTCAAGCAAACGTGTCAAGGCTTATGTCCCTCACATTCGGGCGCAATTTCTTATCGTGAACCGACTGGACCTCACGAATTGCAGTCAATTTTAACCAACTTCGGGGGTGAGGGAAGCTGAAAACTGGTCCCATATGGAGACATTTTGGATTTTGGTTATCTAGTTTCCAATCTCCATACTTTTTCCTACGAGAAATTTCCCTTGCAAATTGCAATCGTTAAAGGCTAAGCTTAATGGCGTTGGAAAAACACCGTTTAATGATAATTTTGATTTTTCACTTAAAAAAATTAGAACAGAGTGCTTAATAGATTTATTTGTCATTATCAAATTAAATAGAGATGAATACGTTTTTTTTTTTAATTGCATGGTAAAACGATCAAAATACCATTAAAACAAAAAATTTAAAATACTTATTAAAGGGTATTTTTGTATTTTCATAATGATTTTTTTTTGTTATTATAATGTCAGATGAAGAGCAATTTGGTATTTGAACAAATATAAAAAATTAAAAAACACTATAAAACGATGAAAATACCAAATTACAAACTTTTTATATCTACATATTATGTTGTTTTATGCAAAGATATTAAACTCGGCTTAGCCCATGATCTTATCCAAGATCCAGGTCACGGGTTATGAGGGTTAACTCGAGTTAATTAAAATGATGTCGTTTTGATTTTATTTTAAGTTGAAATTAATTAATTTTGAGTGGATCGATAAGAACGCAGGTTGACCTAATAGTTCGACCGAGTCAAACTCGGTCAACTTCAAGTTCAATTGTTTTTTGAAACTTAGAGGTTGGGTTAATCGTGTCCCGATTCAACTCCCTAGCCAGACGGGTTTAATAACTATGACTTTATCCAAACTTTATAATTAGTTAAACTATACAAATAACAATTTTATTTTAAACTTATTTGGATGTAAAATGAGTGTTAGCCTATATAATGGATGGGTGGTAATTTTTCAATGCTAAATTCCTGGTTCTACTCTATGTTTAAACTCAAAAGAAAAAAAATCCAAGTTTTAGCTATTTTGGTGACCCTTTCGAGACTAAACAATACAAAATAAGTACTGTTTAGTGCTTACGAGTTAAGATTATGGCTCAAGTTTATTAGAGCCGGTCTTCCTCTGAGCCGAGCCCTGTTTGGACACAAGTAGAAGTAGTAACCTTTTCATGCACGCTGCTAGACTGGATCGTGACGGCTAAAATTGACGGTTTCTGGTGATGACAACAGATCTAATTTTAATATCATTTATAATAGTCTTCAACAAAGTCAGTACTACTTAATTACACTTATTTTCTAAGTTAGCGGGCCTTCCCTCTCCTAGTAACCAAGAAGCGTTGTCGTTTTCCCATTTGGGACAAAAACACATCAGCGCATTCGCTGGTAGAAAATGATATTCATTTTCCAGCAATAAGTATATATTAATTATTAATTACTATGCAATTTTCCTAATCCAACAAAACGTCTCTTTAATGTATAAATGTGAAAGGTTTGCGTTACTTTTCTGAAAAAAATTAATCATGTGGGAAGGACGTCTTGGTGAAGAACGTATTTGCTATGAAATTTTCCAAGTCCAGCAAATGGATTAATTAATTAATTTGTTAGCGTTTTTATGGTTAAGCCAATTTTATCAATGGTCAAAACCTAAATAAAATCAACTCTATCCATTAAGTCAAATACTATACCGTTTGTGTACACACTCTTCCAAATTGCTGCAAAATATTTTTACAAATAAATAAATAAATAAAATGTTGTGTGAAGACCATGAGGGGGGAAATAAAGGTGTATTGAACCGCACGGCATTGCACGTTGGAAATTAAACCACTACTTTACTTCTGGAACCGTGGGCTCGAAGAAAAATGCTTAAGTCGTGCCAGTGGAAGAAATCCGGTTTCGTGACATTTAATTATAATAACCATCCGCCACGCTTTCTAGCTCTGCGAGGAGCCATCCTACGTGTAGACTTCGGTCTCAAAGAGTTTTTGTTTCCATGTTTGGTCACATGTTGCAACATCCCAGTATGCCCATTATTTTTCCTCCACTGAAAAAAAAAAAAAAACGAGGAAGGAAACTTTCATACGTACAATCTATTGACACACGAGTGTGTTAATGTTGTAAAACCAATGGATAAGGACTCTCTCTTTAAGAAAAAAAAGAGCTAGGGTTTGGATCTAAATCGTGTGTGTATGTTCTTGCATTAAAATTAAATTAAAAATAAAAAACGAAGATCATTATGAAATTAGCACATGATATATCACTATTCACTAAAAAAATATAATTGCTTTTTTTCTCTCCTAACAGAAAAAACTTGGGTTGTTTTTGGGGGGTAATTTGGATTTTTTCAATCGATCAATTTGTTATTTGAGTCATTGATCTAGAATAATTTGATCTTTAAATCTTTCAAATAAACAATAAACTAATTTTATTATCTTTAAAAATTAAATTTGTTAAAGAGTTGATTGGGGTTGGGTTAGAGGTGATCTAGTCTTTTATCAATAAAAATATTAATAAAAAAAGTAGTTGTTGGTGGGTGAGGAGCACGTGCTAGCAAGTGAGTGGTGCATGCATCATCGCTCCATACCTAAACACCGCCTTCAAAGATAATGTTTGAAGCGGCTCACTGCGGACTTTCCGATGGTTCCAGTGAATTTTTTCTTTTCCTCCTTTTTTTTTTTCTCTTTTCTCATTGTCAAAATATAAAGGTGTCATCTTGTTTGTTTTTTGTATCTAATTTGGTCCTTATTCTTTTAATTACTATATAATTTATTTATTTTTTCTTTGATTTTGCTTCTCATCATCTAATTTCATTTAATTTTTATGTCAAATTTAGTCTTTATTCTTTTTATTGCTATTTTGTTTTAAAATTTTCCTAATTAATTTTTTTAATTTAATCCTTACAACATTTAATTTCAAATTATCTTTACTTAGTTTTCTTATTGCTATTTATTTTGTTTTGGAGCCTTTTTTATTGTATTTTTTAACTCATCCCTCACTTATTATTGATTTATAATTTTGCTTTATTTTTTTTTTGCTTGCATTCTATGGATCACCCTAGTATCGCAATAAAGTCATATGTTTTGCATGCTAATCTAGATGGGCTCGAGTGAAGTTTTTTTTATTGGAGATGCATTTTTTTTATTTTGTATTATTTAAATTAGATGAGCTTATTAAATCCTATTAAGTTGATAATCCAAAGTTTCAATTTTTTTTTTACTTTTTTTAAACACTTGTATTGTCTTGATATTTTTTTTTCTATTATTATGTTTGGACAGATTTGGATGGCATACGATGTAGTGCGTGCCCTATCTAGTGCATGTATGAAATTTATGGAGGCTTGAGTTGAGCGATATATGTTGCCAGATATATTTTAATTCAATAAAATATTTAAGTTCAAATTTCCATCTCTTGAAAAATAAAGGGGAGTATATTAATTGAATAAACTTTGACAAATTAAAGCGAAGGGATATTATTAATCCAGAACTCATTCAAGTAGTACGTGCAGTTGGTTTACTCGGCTCTAGCTAATCTCTAGAGAAGTCAATTTTTTGTGCTATTAAAAACATAAACTAAGTACAAAAAGCTGATAACACACACTACTCTGAGTTTTCATAACGAAACGATGGTTGACTAACAACATTTTATAGCTGTAAGCTTTTGGAGTGTTGTATGTTTAATTATATTAATTAACTTTGCTAAGCTGCCCTAATACTTTTCTAGTCATCTTTAAGTAACCAAAAAAGAAGAAGAAATAATCAATATTCCAACATAAAAAATACCTCCCCGTTCGAATTTTCTTTTGAAGCAGAAAGTCTAGTTCACAGAAACTAGCTACCAACCCACGGCTGTTCCATTGTTGCCGAGCATGAGGGATCTGTAGACTTCTCTACAGTAGTACAATCCAGACTTTGACATGTCTCATTTCCCTCTCTAATTAGCAGGCCCGCCCTTATCTAACACCCTTGAATATATAGTAAAAGTCACGTAAAGATAACTCCATGATATATATTTCTTCTGCTTCAAAGTTCAAAGAGAATTCTAACATCTTCACTACAAAGTTAAAATGGTCGAAAGACTCGAAACTATTAGCTAGCGGGGGAGCTTGCGTGCAATTTGTTACTTAATCAGGACGTTTTCCAGGCGTCTAGTACAAGTACAAATTCAAACCCCATTTATTACACACAAAAAAAAAAAAAACCAATGTATATCTCTTCTTTTTTTTTTGGATAAAGTTATACTCGTCACGTACTTTGATATATGATTCTAGAAATAACTATGACTTCTCTGCAAGCTGATGGACATGTTTTACATTTCTTTGTTCAGTTTCTAGGTCATGTAATGAGGCAATCATGCATGCCTTCTCACTTCCTCATCATTTTCCGAGCATGAGAAAATTAGTTTAATCCTTAATTAGTTTCTTTAATCTTGTAAAATAATTGTATCAATTGAAATCTCAAGTTCAAATTAATCTCATCTTTATCAATTAATTAATCACTAATCTTAAAAAAAAATAAGCACTTGCTTGTGAGAATATATACCATATAGATAAAACATTGCAAGTAGTTAATTTTTTTTTCCTTAATTGCTAATCTGAATTAATGTGAATACTCAATAATTAAATATATATGATCATCACTTGCGGAAAAAAGAAATTGTCCAAAAAGTCCAGCCCAAAATTTTTCTATTTACTATATATCCCTGTTGCTTCCTCGTTCAAACTAATTAGCAGACCAAACCCGTGAGAATCTTCTAGAAAAATGAAGATTCCAGGAAGGACTCACTCTATCCTATTGGCTCAGCCTCTCGGTCATGCTTACGTGCCAATAGACGACTCATTTTTACAATCAATAATTAACCCTCCATTTGAAGTTATTATTATTTTTTATTCCCCCATCTCTTCTTCGCTTTCGTATCCATCAAGTACAAGGGCAAAGATGTAATTCTAGGGAAAGTCAACTATAAAAGTCAAAGGATAGGCGTACCACTTACACAATTTACACAAACCATACAACTTATAAATACCACACCGATATGACTCCTACATGATTCCATCTTCTAAGCAAATCCAACATCCTTTTCACATTTGAAACCAAAGGATAACAAAACCCTTATTGTTCATATTCTTATACCATGAAGAGAGGTCTGCATGAGAGAGAGATTGATAGCATAACCATGGCTAATTGCTTGATGTTTCTATCTAAAGGAAGGGAATCATATTCTTTTCCTTCATTTGATCATGCCATGAGCAATATTTCTCCTGCTCGTGTTTTTGAGTGCAAAACATGCAATAGGCAATTCCCATCGTTTCAAGCCCTAGGTGGTCACCGTGCAAGTCACAAGAAGCCAAGGTTGATGGGAGGAGAAGGGAGCTTCGAGACTCAATCGCCAGCAAAGCCTAAAACGCACGAGTGCTCTATTTGCGGACTAGAGTTTGCTATTGGACAAGCTTTGGGTGGTCACATGAGGAGACATAGAGCTGCCTTGAATGATCGAAACCAGGTGGATCCTCTGAACCCTCCTAGCACTGATGATCAAAAAGCAGTTCCTGTCGTGAAGAGATCTAATAGCAGGAGGGTTTTGTGTTTGGATTTGAATTTGACTCCTTATGAGAATGATATGGAGTTGTTTAAGCTCGGAACGACAGCTCCTATGGTCAATTGTTTCTTTTAGATCTTACATGTGTAATCGCATGAAACTATACCTATAGCTAGGTTTTTTCCCCTTTCCTTTCGTTCTTCCTGGATTTAGGAACACTCGCTATACATCTTGTATTTATATTTGTTAATTTGTTCATATACATGAAATAAGAAGCTAGATCATGGTATTAATTTCATTTTCATTTAATTACTTAAATGATCAGTTTTTTCACGTCATCATGAGACAAAGATGAGGTATAACATGATAATTAATCTGGTGATGAGTTGGTGATTACAATTAAATGACAGGCATATTATTATTATTATACAATTAAAGTATTTATCTTTGGATTTTCCATATTCCTAATTAAATGGAAATTAAGGGAGAAATTTTACAAGTGCGATCAAGTGGCTTTCTCAGGAGCTGGTCCAGTAGTTCAAATTATTTTGTTTGAAATTTTTGATTGGGAAAACTCAGATTCAAATATTTCTAAAGGTCAGCAGAGACTCGTTCATGCATGAGGGATGATCGTTGCATATGTAAACCTAAAATGAAGCCCTCAAATCTTATGCCTTTAGGAGCAGAAAACAGTAATGAACAGAGGCGCAGCTGATATCAAGCTTTGGTGATGATGATGATGAGATAAACTAGGGTTTAGCTAGCTTCACGCTACTACATATTTTGGTTTAAGCATAATTTTAGGAGAAGGAGAAACCAACTCATGGAAAAATGTAATTCTCCAAAACAAGGAAGAAATAAAAAAAAAATAGAGAGAGGGATTGGCTTGTTATTGTTTTTTTTCTCTCTTGCCATGGGATTTTCATGACATTAATTATCTAATTCAGGATTCAGCAAGAAACTTTTTCTTGAAAATTAACTTCAAGTTTTTACTTCTATTATTGTTTTTTTTTCTCTCTTGCCATGGGATTTTTATGACATTAATTATCTAATTCAAGGGTCAGCAAGAAACTTTTTCTTGAAAATTAACTTCAAGTTTTTTACTTCTATTATTGTTTTTTTCTCTCTCTTGCCATGAGATTTTTATAAAATTAATTATCTAATTCAGGAGTCAGCAAGAAACTTTTTCTTGAAAATTAACTTCAAGTTTTTACTTTTATTATTGTTTTTTTCTCTCTCTTGCCATGGGATTTTTATGACATTAATTATCTAATTCAGGAATCAGCAAGAAACTTTTTCTTGAAAACTAACTTCAAGTTTTTACTTTTTATTTTTATTTTTTTTTATTCTGAGAGACTTAACTTCAAGTCTATTCATACCTAAAATCACTACTACAAGCTCGTGTGTCAATGACCCATCATGACTGATTGTCAAGATTAGGTTCAAACAAGGACTCCAATCAATAATACGCTTATGAGCTAGGTAGGAGAGTAGTTGGCTCCTAAATCAAACTAATTTAAAATGAAATTAAGATGGCGAAAATCTGCACATTATTAATTTTACTGAAAGCTACTAGCTAAAAGGTGATCAGCAGCTCACGTCGATGATCTGCTTTCAATTTAAAGTTTCCATTCGGTACGTAGTGGTGTTTTTTTAATCTTTGTAAACATTGGTCCAGTGCTACTGATTTTATAGCAATATTGCAGCCCTAGCTCCTCATTTAAAATGAACCGTTTCATATAGCTAGCCCTAGCCTCTCTTATGGTCAATTTTATTTTTTATTTTTAATGACACGAATCGATTTTTATAAGAATTTAATTATAGGTTAATTATATGTATATATCCTTGGAATATCACTCCATCAAGTGGCAGCGTGTAGTTGAATGTTGTTGGCTTGAGACATCTTGCAATCACAGATATTAGATCTGGTCAATTCTTAAAAACTTGAGTATCACGAGTTGTCTGTCGATGGACGAAGCAAGTAGTAGCAAGTGGTAGATTAAATTCCTATTCTGAGAAAATATAAGTTAGGTAAATCATGTTTTCGAGAAAAGCAGAGGGAAAAAAAGAGAGGCTGCCGTCTATTCTGCGTGAATAATCATCATGAAATGTAATTAAAAATGAGTTTCTGGCATCATCAACCATTATTATCAATTTCACCTAATTGTTTTCAATCTTATTTTCAAATAATTTTCCGCAAATAATACTTAATTAGAGAAAAATCAAGCAATATTCATGTCAGAAAATAACAGAAATCAGCGCCTGTTATAGCCCGGTTTTGCACATGGAGGGAATTGCTCATCAATTTCTTAATCTTCATTTGATTTTTCTTTTTTATAAAAAATAATAATTTGTGAGCGATCTTTCTATCCCTCTATGACCATCTTGAAAAAAAACCATAGGCAGATGGGCTTGACAATGTTTGAGATTTCAAAAAATCAAGCTCGAAACGTGTAACAGGAAAGGTATGGCCTTGTGGCTTCGTCAATTGTTGCTGCTCCACTTTGTGTTTGTTTTCAAGTAGGCCCATTTATTGAGTAGTCTCACTCTGCTGTAATCAGAGCGTATTTATTATTATAATGTATGATATTTTTAAAAAAATATTTTCCATTTAAAAATATATTAAAATTTATTTTTTTCAGATTTATTTTTTATTTTTAATATTAACCCTTCAAGAATATAAAAATATTAAAAATATATATTAATTTAACATTTTTTTTTATGTCGACACAGTATTAAAAATCATCAAAATGTAGTTTTGAAACTGAAAAAAACTGCCTCTACATTTGACTTTTATTAAAATACTGTTCTGTTCGTACTGAGTCCCGGACAAAAGAACAAGATTCTTGTCCTATTTATTAAAACCTGTTTGAATCAAGACAGGCATGCACTGAGAGTATGTTGTTTTTTAAAATATTTTTTATTTAAATATATATTATAATAATATTTTTATATATTTTAAAAATTATTTTTGATATTAGTATATTAAAATATTTAAAAACATAAACAAATATTAATTTAAAATAAATAAATAAAAATTAAATTTTTTTAAAATATTTTTAAAATATAAAAACAAACATCACTCTTCGATGCAGTATATTTTGATGGTTCGTGCTCTACTGAATTGAGCAAGCTTTTGAATAATAATAATAATAATAATAATTGAAACTGTAATTGTAATTGTAATGTTTGTAGTAGGTGGATAGACTAGGCCTGCTAGATAAGGATTTTTTTTAACCTTTTCAGTTTAGATAGTAAAGTCAACATCTAATTTTTTTTATTAAATCTATTTTAATGCATAAGGTTATCCGAGGGTGCTTTTTTAGATTATTTGGATAACGATTTAATCTCTCGGTTAATGTGTAAACTAATTCGATAATATTTTTATTATTGGAAAAAAATGATTTGGCAATGTTTGCCTCGTTGGTTTTGCTATGATTTTAAAACATAGTTATTATTATTTTTTCCCTAAAAGCTATATGCTAATATCAGACCGTTTAAGAAAATAATTTACCTCAACCAGAAAAAAAAAAAGGAAGAAGAAAAGAATTTACCCTGTCTGAAAAATCGATACCTCAGCATTATTTTTATGAGTTTTATGGTGGCTATAGTCCCAAGTATTATCTCTTCCTTCCGTTTGGAATAACTTATACTGCTTCGTGGCAATAGGCACTTCGCAGTAATTCTACGCAACATTTTACTAGTCAAGCTAATTATTATTCAAAATTCTTCATGTTTGGTTGTGTTCGTTGAATTTATATCATTAAATTCGAGATGAATGTACATGACTTGCAAAAAAACAGCAATAACTTCACTATTTATTGTCATATTTATCTTACTTGGTTTAATGAAACTCAAATTTAATGGAGGATAATCATTGAGTAGGTGGTACAGTAGTACAAGTTTGGGATCAGAGAGTTTGTTCTCTTGTAATCTTAAGTTTGAGTCATGTGGTTGCTAATACGATAGCTACTGGAGATTTACATGGTCTTTAACTTCAGGGCTCGTGGGATTAGTCGAGGTGCGTACAAGCTGACCCGGACATCCACGTTAATAAAAAAAAATTTGATAAATGATGAGATTTGAAATGTGACTGGACAACCTATTTTTTTATTAATCATTTTATAAATTGGTCCATAACAATTTAATGTTGTAGCTTGGTTGGTAACACTTGAGAAGAAGCCACGAGATCACAGATTTAAATTCCATTGACAACGTTATTTCCCAACAGATTTGAATAACTTATACTGCTTCGTGGCAGTAGGCACTTCGCAGTAAGTCTACGCAACATTTTACTAGTCAAGCTAATTATTATTCAAAATTCTTTATGTTTGGTTCTGTTCCTTGAATTTATATCATTAAATTCGAGATGAATGTACATAAGATAAGATTATATGATTATTAATTTTAGAGCTTATAAAATTAATCGAAGTAGATGTAAGTTGGTGTTGATAATCATATTATTAATTAAAAAAAATTAAAGAATAATGAGATTTTAAATGGTAACGGACAACAGGTTATTTTATAAATCATTTTATAAATTCATCAATGAGAAAAGGCCACGAGATCACAGATTTGAATTCCATTGACAACGTTATTTTCCAACAGGTGACATGTCCTTGATGGAAAAGGAAAAAACAACAGAATCAGGCTTGTGCATACCTGGCTTCCGACTGTGGGGCAGACATTGGGCTTGATTCATTTTTTTTTCCCTTTGTTTTTCTTGGCATTCTTAAAAAAAATATATCAAATTCACTTACTTTTTAGTTTTAATATAATGCTTAAATACTATTATAAATTTATATTCAAGTTTTAATATTTTTTTAAATTATTATGTATATAATATGAAAATCCTAACACTAATAGATCCTCCAGTCATATAAAAAAAAATCCTTCGAAAATATTACATCTAAACAAATCATATCTATACGTCGGAATTACATAGGTTGCCTAAAAAATGAAAGAAAACAGAGGTGGTAAAATAATGTGCTCATAATAATAGTCTCTTCATATGAACATACATTCATTAAATAAAATCAACAGATAAAATGACACGAACTCAATTATTCAGGAAGACACGCATTGTCCTCGTGTCATTGCCTAGTACGGGCTCATTTCAACACACGAGATTTTGTTTTCTTAAAAGGGGTTATCTTTAAGTTATTTTGTTTACCAATTAAGACTAATATTTTTATTAAATAATCTCAAAAACACATTTATTGTGCGTAGATTTGATACATTAAAAATAATTAATTACTATGCTTGAGGTGGGTGTGCCCACAACTTTGAGTATATCCAGCATGTGAGCCTCTTGGTGCCAAATTTTACTCTCACCATAAATAACTATCTAAATAAAGGCTAGGCCATTAAATTACCTCACTAATAATGGTGATTGTACTTGCCAAAGTTAATCTAGAGCATATTTAAAACAAATCCAGACCCCTCATTTTTACCAAATTTAGGCCCATGGACTAGCCATGCTGATTACACCCTATTTTACCACAATGCCCCCTCGCCAATTTTCTAAACATGGCAAAACTTATATTTTACCCCCTAGGAGACAAGAAAACACAAAACACTGAGTACAAATTGACAACAATTCTCTTCAACCAATGTGCTTTACTAGTTTAAGAAACTCATAA
>Ga0307518_10000344_pt1 | contig 35112 bp, 39 predicted proteins | sample 25_EM_MG_FD_203889 | JGI IMG/M metagenome (GOLD analysis project Ga0307518, IMG submission 203889) | Populus trichocarpa ectomycorrhiza microbial communities from riparian zone in the Pacific Northwest, United States - 25_EM | ecosystem: Host-associated > Plants > Roots > Unclassified | place... | reverse complement strand
TTCCTCGGCACATTGGGTTTGAGCACGAAAGCTTGGGCACGCTGGTAGGAAGACTCGGTACCCTTCTTTCCTAGCGTGGTGATCAACTCTTGGTTAGATCTGCGCACACACAAAACATAACCTTGTCCGCAAGCATTGCTGTGTCCTTTGCCTTTGGAAGTGTGGTCCGAATCTGCTCATGTTCGAACAGACTTGGATATGCTAATTAAGAGTATTCTCCCAGGGTAAACTCGTCATACGGGCTTGGGTGTTCCAAGCAAGGTGGTTGCCGGCGCCAGCCGGCACTTCCCCGAGTGTTCAAATAATACTTATTGTGCGGCTTGCTGTGCCTTGTTTTCTGGAGGCTTTTGTTTTACAGTGGCGCAGTGCGTGGTACATGGTGAGAAACCTCCATATGTGAGACGCAATACTAACAATCTCAGGTTGGTGCCTCTCCGCTGAGGAACAAGTCCTGCTTCAATTTGTTTGTAGGTTCCTCTAATTTGAAACAGGAAACTTTCTGTGGCGATTCAAGTGATATTGTATCTCGTCGCAATAACCAACAATACTATCCAGAGGGGCAAAGCACAGGACAAGCACAGTCCGCCGCCACCAGTGCTTTGGCATCTTGGACGGGTATATATGAGCTCAAAATACAAATGCTGACAATATGCACCAGTCCCCCTACACCATGTTTCTCTTTAGGAAGCCTCAGTTACCTCCAGGAAGAATTGCGCAACTCGTCAGGCTAACTTACTGTATGTCATCAGCTTCATTGTAATTTCTTTGCTCATCACCCGCAGTTAACGAAGCTGAAGTACAACGGCAGTGTGTTGAGCCATTTCAACCGTACATGAACTTCTTTGACATGTCGATCCCTAGGTACCAAGTATTCATCAAAGGCCATCCCCACGGTACAGTGGACAAAGCAGAATTTCTTCGTGTCTACCGCAATTCGTTTCCTTCCGGAGACCCAGACGAGTTTGCGGAGTGCTACCTCTTCCCAGCGTTCGACAGAAACATGGATGGAGTCATTGATTTCGACGACTACATATGCACACTGAGTTCCTTAGCGAGGGGGTCATTCAAAGAAAAATTCAAATGTATGTAAACTCAATGTGTTGAGTTCTCGTTTCTCAGCTTAATTGATTAAATTTCTCATGAACTATCTTTTCTTTAGGGATATTTAATATGTATGATACCAACAAGGATGGGTTCATCACTTACGCCGAGATGTTGCACATCTTCAAGGCCAGAGACAAGTTAACGATCCGGATCCCAAATCTACGGATGCAAGAGAGCCCTGAAATGGTGCCATTCTCCTATTTCACTCTGGAACGGCGTTCTGATATTTTCGTCATTAGCACGTTAACAGGATGTTTGCCAAGATGGATAGAAACAACGATAACAAACTTAGCTTGAATGAATTCCTGGAGGGTTGTAACAATGACCCTGCGATGGTGAATGTAAGCTAACGCTCCTAACTATCTAAAAGCGTCAACTCTGAACCTTCGTGGAACAGGGTGTAATTCTCGGTTCATCCTTCTTCGCATTATAAATTTTTTACTTGTCCACATCTGTAGTACTCGTGCAGACCTCATTTCTATTCCGAGTATTTTTTGTAATAAACAATGGTTGGCTCATAGTTGTACCTCACCTCGAATGAACACTATTGGACGAGCCAGAGAAGCCCGGGGGACGGGTCACACACAGTGATAACTCTTTAAAGCGCGTAACTGAACCTATGGGGTAACTACTGGCGAATAAACACCAGTGAAAAGCTCGATACTGTTAGCTAACCGGTACCATCATCCATTTGGCGGGATGCTCGTCCCCTGCCAATCTGGACCTCGCGGGTGGTAGTGAAGTCCTTTACCGTGCCATGACTTGTGGAATGCTAGACCCCGTAGCATTGGGCAAGGGAGCATACATTTCCCTTGACTATCTTCGACCTGATAATGAAAGTGCTGGATGCCACCTTCATATAATCGTTGCGGTGGGGACCACGACGACAGGTCCCACCAATGAAGGTCCTTGGATACCCACATCTGTGTGCCAGAGGCCAGAGCCTTTAGAGCCAGCCTAGCTGTTGTTAGTTAAATTTGTAGGAGCTTCTGTGCCAACCAGAATGACTGTACCTTCCATCTCATTGCGTCTGCCTAGGGGAGATTAATGCCCACCTCGGCAGAGAGGGGCCTTCTAGGCACTTTCATCTGGATGACCACATCAATATGCCGTAGCAGGTGGCGACGAGTCCTGCTGTAACACACTTATCGGAAGTATGAATAAGCTTGCAGTGGATGTAGAAATGAGGAGACCATAAAAATGATGCCACACACCTCACGGACGACTCCTCGGACTGAGTGTGTCATATCGCTGACACATCAGATTACTGTAATAATGGCTTCAACAACTATGACTGGAATATCTTACCTCCTGCAAGTCCATCACAACGTCGCAATTGGGTGCTGTTTAGTTTAGGAATACCATAGCCTGGCATGTTGTCTGCATTTTTGACCCAATCAAAAGCAGTGGATCATCGAAAAAACTTTTCGTCGAAGTGGGCATATTGAGTGCAGTCTTTTCAAGGTGCAGTAGCTAATCTGTCTGAATAACGAACAGTCAAGTATCGGATGAAAGGCACCACTTTTGACATTGCATTTGCACACTGCTTGAGGGAACTTCAGGTGGGACTAGCGAGATAAAATACTGAGATCACAGCACCTGAATCGTGCATATATAAGCCACCTGTTAGGAAAGGAGACAGCGGTGTGGAACGGCTTGGTCAAAACACTCCCAAGGATACCGCGCCGCATGTGATGGAACTTTGGAGCCACTTGCGGGAATAAGGACAACGAATTTTCCGTGAATGCCACCGTAGGCTATTCTATTGCTTCGCCAAATTGAGTAAAGGAACAAGGAATGGTATTTGAAATGTTAGCGTTGCTAAGCGAGGTTTACGGAAGTGCGATGTGGTTTGCGGCCTGGGGATGCAGCTGCTTGCTAAAAACGTAGCGGTCTGTATGACCACTGAAAATGGATGAAATGGAACCACATGGCAAACCTCAAACCTGTTGCATATGTTGCAGGAGAAAAGAGAAAGGAGAAAATTGAGCTCACTCCCGAATAAGCTTAGTTGTGGTCTTTGTGTTGATCGCCGTGAAGATTCGGTGCATGTGGTCAAAAGGACGTTACAGCATCGAATTAACGTTCGTGCCAAAATTTAGGAACAGGAGTGTTGGCACAGGACTCGGGGCTTGAAGAGACGGGGGCGAACAAGACGGCATCCAGAAGCGAATAGCATTGTTTGTCAAGGCATTTCAAGCACCACACGGATACGGGTGGGTTGGTAAAATTTTTGGGGTCGGATACCGGGCGGTGTACAGCTGCTGAGGGGACAAGACAAGAGGAAAAATCATATTAGCGACAGGGTGACACGAAGCGGGAACAATAGCACTGGGCGAATGGATGCTGACAAAAGACGAGCGTCTGAGCAGTGCAGAGTGCGATACAAATGGTGTATGACTGCGAGGCAGTGAGGATAGGATTTGCCTGTGAGGAGGTGGTGAGTTCGGTAATTGGCGATAAGAGTGTTGCCGAATGCCGCGGAAGCAAACAAGGCAGACGTTGTGGCTGTGACAATGATCGTGACGGCAGTCCAATTAACAACTTACTTGCATTTTATATTGACCATAAAGGAGAGATAAGTTTCGAATGCGACACACATATACACTCATCTGACAGAGAAGAATCATTCACCATCGAAGTGTGTCTGGCTACTCTCATCAATCATCTCATATATCGCGATTAGGTGGCAACATCCCCAAAAAGCAAAACAAGAGCCAAACTGACCTGAGGTGAGTGCAAGGCGTGCTTCAGACACATGGCTTTCTAGGGTTCCACATCCTCTCATCAGCAGCGAGTTGAGTTGCGGTCTCAAGTGGCGGTCAACCTGCCAGGGAAAAGGGCGTATAGAACGTTGAGTCCGTCGTGCCTTGCCACGAGCCAACAAAGATCTTCATTTGCCCGGAACGGCGTCGACATCGGTTGCCTTGACTCGGCCTTTGATTGGATTTCCTTCTCTGGCACAGATTCGATCATTCATCCTCCATCCGCGCAACCAGACTCTTCAAAACTCCCCCCGCCTGCGTGCTCTTGCTAGCCCTGTCACTCGCCAATAAAATCTGAGGCAGGGTGCCCACACGGATCACTGACACTAAACTCACTTGCCATGTCCAATCGCCGGCGACCCGGTGGAGATTTCCCGTTCCCCGTCCCCCACAACGCCGGAGGTATGTTGTTCTGCTTCACTTCCCATCGTCTTGTCGTGCGGATATCATGGTGTTGTGATGTTGTGATGTTGTGATGTTTCCGTCATTTTTCACTCCCTGTCATGCTCTTTACATTAATCTGATGTGATTTCTTCTCTCAGGACTTTCGACTAACCAGTCTGCGGGACCCTCCCGATCTGATACTGCATTCAACCCTTCTACTGTTCCTCCAAGCGCACTCTCCTCTGTTCATCCTAATTCACAGCATGCCCATCATCCTCAACAACGACAGTTCCACTTTCATCTGCATTCGCATTCTGTCCCTGTAACATCGTCGCCGCCAGCGCAATCAACAATAGCACCCTCGAAAACCCCCTCGGGTAACCTCCCCAATCTCATTCCTTCTTCGACTCTTGAGCTCGATCCTCGGCCGCAGTGGTTACACCGAGGCTCCCCGCAAGTCACATCCTCCACTTCACTTTCTACCTTCCCTGTCACTGGTTCTGGCGCTATCCAGTCCCCCCCCTCACCATCATTCTATGCACATGCAGCTGCTGTATCAGAGTATCAACAGCCTATCGTATGGGATCCAGCGTTCCAATTCTCCTTCCAGAATCCTTCATCCCAGGGTCCGGAGGTCCAAGCGGCTGGTGGGGGATACCAGCCAGCAGGATACAATACTGGAGAATTTCAATTCGGGCACGTTCAAGGACAGGAGCAGCAGCAGGCCCAAATAGGGGGGAATTGGTATTATGACCAGTCTCAACAGGGAGGTCAACCTGTTCCACAGCCAGGACAGGTAATTGCATTTCCATTTATTCAGTCACGGGCTAGTACTGATTTGTATCGGATTCGCAGCGTGCAAGTCAACTTCAGCATTCTCAACAACAGCCGCAGTCTGAGCCTGAAAGAGCAAGCAAGAAATCGATCGTGCACCAGCGAACCCAGGAATTGCTCGCACAAGCAACATTGCAAACGTCTTCAGAGCCTCGTTCTTCCCCCGAGGATTTGCAATCACAATCGCAAGATCGATCATCGCAACCGCCCACACACACGTCGTCACATGTACAGCGTAACGATCAACCGCACCAAACTCAGTACTCGCACGCAGACCAGTCACAACAGCCGCCTGGTCCATCAATCGTGTACAGCACACAAGAAAACTACCACGATCCTGTGACAGAGTGTTATAGTTCATCTTCCCAGCAGGTTGCAACAGATATGTCCTTTTTTTTAGGGTCTGGAGAAGATGCATTTTATGGATTGCCGCCTAGAGGACAAGTATCAGTAAGAAATTTTCGTTAAGTTGCTACCCCTGTGGCGTTCTTGACGGACAGGGGGCCATTCCTTCCGCCTTGTGTTGTTGGCTTGCGCTATTGGTGTATAGACTGACGCGCCATTTTTTGTACTTCATGTTAGGGTCAGGCCAATTCCGATTGTGGCATTGCGACAGCGAAACATGCAGATACGACATCGCAACAGGCTCAATCGCTTTCGCCTAAAGCACCTTTCCTATCATATACACCCCCCACAAATACGCATACACCTGCAGGGAGTGACGGTGGTGAGTATCTTTTTTTTCTGTACTGCAGTTTCGTCTGTTTGAGTTGCTAGTCGTGTTATTTCCGCACCCAAAACGCCCATCGTTCTTAAGTAGGGCGGATCTCTATCTTATATGCACACCTCGGTGTTCAGTCCTAAAGGGAACGTTCCTAGAACGTGCTCCTTTCATACTTGCTGTCAGACCGGCGCTAGATCCTTGGTCACACGTGACCGCCGCTTTTCGCCCTACTTGGTTTGATGTTGGTGTCATAGGATGAATTGGGTGGATAAGGGACCATGCTTGCGTCGTTTTGTTCGGTTGACGGTTATGACCTTATCTACTCCCTTCACTTGGACTCTTTCTGTCATTATTCCCTCTTGGTTGTGCAGGGTGCACGGAGTTCTTCATGTGCGCTCGCCAACCTTGCTTTGACTTGAGCACAGAGTCCGATGCGATTCATAGATCACTGCGTTCTCCACAGGAAGAGTTGGAATACTTCCGTGTGCTAACGCCTTCGGCCACCCTTTCTGGGTCTGTCTCTTGCTCAACATCTCGATCTTCCTCTACTCTTGCTTCGTCTGATGAGAGTGGGGTATCCATCTATCCACATCATAGTCTTTATAATACAACCTTCTCTCATGCTCCTCTACATACCTCTGTGGATGTACTTGACGCTGACGTATACCCTCCATCAATAGGGGTCCCCGCCGTCTTTTCACTAACACAATCCCATGCTCACCAACATCCACACCCGCCTACTCAGCACTCCCACAGCTCGCACTCTCCAGCCTCATATGCGAGCTACACGACGACGACGACAGGTTCTTCAGTGGATTCTTTTCCTACAACTGGCTCTTCGATGGTCGAATATCCCCCTGTCGGAGAGAAGTCTGGATCTGCTTCTGGATCTGCTTCGATTTCAGGGTCTATTTCATCACATGTGGGCTTGGAAGCTCCCCAAGGGAGAGCTGGGGTAGAGATGGGCACTGCAGCGATAGTCCCTGGGCGTGGACACGGGAATTCGGCATCTGTATCCACGGTGACTGGATCGCCTGCACTCGGGACGGTGCATGCACAGTCCGGAACAGTGATGGGAGAGCCTGCTCATCAAGCCATGGGCGAAAACCGTCTTGGTCATGGACATTCCCACCGTCCTACGCAGTATGTACCACTTGCACAAGCGCCTACTCGGGGACATGGACAAACACAAGCACCACCACACCAACCCCGGCACCCGCATCCATCAATACATCCGCAAGGACAGATTTCGGGAGCATCTCATCCACATAAGGGGTGCACGGCTCCCACGGCACACGCGACCGTACCTCGGAGTACACAGAGACAGGCACAATACGCGGCGCCAGTTCTCCCTTCTTCTGCACCGGGTAAGGCAGGAACAAGTGGTACAGCGACAACGACGGGGAAGCGTGGACGTGCACCCAAGCGTTTACGGGCATCTTTGGCAGGCCCAGCTGTTGGTGTGGGTAAGTCTGGCCCTGCTGGCGGCGGGGGAGGAGGAGACAGTGACGACGACAGCGAAGATGACGAAGGTGGTTGGGAGCCCGCTGGAGATGATGGCGGAGGACAACATGGTGGGGTAGGGTTATCTGGGGGACGAAAGTGAGTCACATTTTTTTGTTAGTTTGATTACACACTCAGAACTTTCTCTCTTACCCTTCTCTCCTATTTCTTCAACGGTAACTGCATTCTGGGATCAACTTCACACTGCCCTCAAATAATCGACTTGCAACTCCTACTTCTGCATGTACTACTTGGCGTTCTCTTGAACGCCATCCATCGCCTTGTCATCCTTTTTGGGTGGGTGATGTTTGTATTTATTCACGCCTCCTGGGTTTGTGCCGTCTGCTCTTGTACGCGCACAAAATTGGGTGAACGATTGATTACGGGCTCGCGTCCCCGTCGCATCGGACATTTGACTCTCATTCCATTCTTCGCGTGTTTGTGGTGTTGACGTCCGCCCACATTCGCCCTATCCTGCCCTGGTGTCCCCAATCCAACTCCTGCATTGCACCGGGACCGGCATTTTAATGTTGCCGGGCCGGTTTTCGTTCACGTGCGCGCACTGCCTCACGTCGATGTTTGATTTGCCCCGACTCTGCGGTCACATCTACAATCACACGATGCTTGTATTTCCCTGTGTGCTGTGCTTCACACTGCTCGGTTTCCGGTGTACAATACGGTGAACATACGGCAACGGATGACCATGTTGTCAACTCGGTGCACCATGTCGTCATTTTCTGATCCGGCACGTCACTGTCACTTCCGTCGACGGTGCTCTCTTACCTCCGTCCATGTGCATCGACGAATTGCCTTGATCTCGCCATCGCGGCTATTGTGCACCACATTCCGGGTAATGCGACTTGGCCGTACCTCCCCCTCGTTCGATGACGCCTCGGTTCGGGAACTCGACCCCACCGCCAACTTTTTTTCCCTTTTCACGGTCCGTATGCCATACTTGATGCGATCCTATGCAGGGCTGGAGCATGCACACACTGCAAACGCCTGAAGGTTCGGACCGTCGTTCCTGCTGTCTCAGTCCCTCGCTTACCATGATTCGTGTTTTCATCTTATGCATGCGTCCTTCCCGGAAACATGCCTGTCATCGTCTTTCCGGTGTGCCATGTTACCGAACTTTCCCTACTGCGCGTGCCTCGATGCGTGGTGGCCCCTATGGCTCCAACCAACGGGACGTTGTGTCACACTTGGCCACCGAAACGTCAAACTGTGATTGGTACTAACTCGCAATGCCTTGGACGCGACTTACCCTCTTTGGCGACAATTGAAATCCTACCCGACACGTGTTCAATGCGTCTCTCCTCTCCATTCCTTGTTTGCCTGTCCGACTTGCTGCGGGCATTACTTCCCTTGCTCGATCTCGTCACCCGTCACATATCCGTGAACGCCGGGTTATGTCTCTCGACACCGGATCGATTCCCTTCATCCGGATGTGCCTTGAATGGGGTCGTCTTCTGTGGTCTTCATTGGTTTCGTCCCGCATTTCGCCCCACGATGCAATATGTGCTGCCGACTGCGGTGAACGGACTGGTCGATATCCGGTTGATTTGGCTAGATGAAATGTGAATTTCCTGAAGGAACCACATCGTGCAAACGCTGCACGAATACCGGGCATGCATGCATCGTCGAAGGGAGGAAGCCGAGAATAGCACCCAAGTGAGTCTTTCGTTTTTCGGACTCAATTCTCTCTTTGCGTAAACTCGTGATCGCTTACCCCATTTGGGAACACGGAGGGCCAAATTCTCCAGGGTTCTAGCTGGGGTAGAGAAATGATGCGGTCACCAACAGCATTGTGCTCGTGTGCCTCTGATTACAATGTTTGGCGAAACTCGCTGGATTGTATTTGATGGACGTGTAGCCGGGATGACACCAGTGGCAAGTGATCTTTCGTGCCTGCATTTTTCGCACCTGGTGTATCTTCCCCAATACGCTACCTGTCAACATTTAGTGCAAACCACTGCACTGCGCGCAGCTGCTCCCGAGGTCTTCGTTCCTTTTTCATCGCACTTTCTGCAATACCGCAGACCTACTTAAGGCTGCTTGCCATTCATCATTTGGAGAACAACACAATCACTTGTTGATCATTTCTGCTTCCTGCGGTTTGGTACTACACAGTCGAGAGCTATGCCTTTGTCTCCATCTTTGTCGACGGCTTCCTTACACTCTGATTCTTCGGAGTCTTCATTTTCTTCTACGACTCTGTCTTCGGCTATGTCCCAATGCTCACCTGAACGCCCCCATGTTAGCAAGCGCGAATATTTACTCGCGCAGATTCGTCACAAAGATCAAATTATCGAGTCGCTCTTGAAGCAAGTAAGATCTTGATCTCTCCCACCTCGTTGTTCTCTCGCATTGATAACCTCATTTAGTTACATAACCCATACGTTGCGACACCTCTTTCGATATCCGCCTTCCAGATGGCTACCTCGCCTTCGGACAAGGATAACATCAAGATTGCTGATTGGATGGACCGTCTTCAGTCGAGCACCCGACCCCCCAGCCAACCGTGTCCGTCCAGGATGAAGATGTTACATGAGCTTCGAGATCCACACGGGAGCAATGATGGAGGTGGTGATACAGTGATGAACGACTCCGAAGACGGCGAAGATGCTGAGGTTACGACAGAAGGAGAAGACACGGAGAATGTGAGAAGCTCACTTCCTGATGCTGCAGTCCCGATCGGCCTTCTCGCGAACTTGTCATTGGACAAAGACGCGGATAAGGGCAAAGGCAAGAATCGCCAAGGTTCTGGATCGGGCAGCACTCACACAAAATCTGCCGATGGCGACGGGAACGTGGTACGCACTAGAAACTATTATCATATAGTCTTACTAAGCTAAGCACTCTTTATTGTGCAGGGTGTAGCAAACAAGGAATACTTCATGCCAGGTACGGTTTATTCCAACGTGTCGCTTTCCATTGCCTAGCCTTACCCGATATTTTGCTAGGCCCTGCAAATAACCTTAGCATTCGGAAGAGCTTAATCGAGAAACATAACCCACCTGACATTGTCCTGCATGGGCTAGTTACCGCTGGCGATGTGGAGAAGTTGTTTGAAATGTGAGTGATCTACCTCACGATGAATCTACACTAGACCTGATTTGTGTGACGTAGCTTTTGGAATAATATCAACGTACGTAGTGTCGCGTAGTTTCTCGATTGAAGATGTCTCACCCTATATGTCTCAGCCGTTCGTTAGTCTTTTGGACAAAAAGCTTCATACTTCGAGCACGATTTTCCAGAGATGTCCCTTCCTCTTCACAGTCAGTGAGTGCCCTATATCTCTCATTTCCACGACAAACTAAACTTCGGGGATAGTTTGTGCAGTTTCTTCACGATATTACAATGTGAAGTCAGAAATATATCCGGTCGCAATGCACTTCGCGAAACACTCGGCTGCCAATGCACTTACCGATGGTTGGAAGTCAATAGAACTTTGCCAGGCCTACATTCTACTGAGTTTATATGGTGTGCCTGCGCGGAGGTGGGAAGAAGACCGAAGCTGGTTGTATACTGGTTTGGCTATTAGGTCAGTTTCGTTTACGGTAGAGTATATGGGTCTTTGCCTCTGACCCATGCCTTCTTTTCAGGATCGCGACAGATTTGAACCTGCATCAGGTTCCTAGCACCCAGTCTCTGACGGAGAGACAAGAGCGCGAAGTTCTGAATCGTGCGCGAGTATGGATGATATGTTTCAATCTCGACCGCTCGACCGCCACACAGTTCGGTAAACAATCAACGATCAAGGAAGATCATACCATACGAAGTTCGGCTGATTGGTACAAAAAATCACAGTACAGGGACAAGGTGAATGACAATCATGCACAATCTCCCACCACCTTACGCTGTCGTTGTGCAGTACGATCTCCACCTCTGTGCATACACAGCGCTGTTGCGTATCGTTGCCCAGTTTCATGATGACATCTTTTCAGATCCTGATGCTCCCACGGGCTTGAATAAGGTGCGTATTGTCATACATGAGCTATTTGCTTCCATTAAGGACCCCATAGTCTATTGACTTCCTTGCTGTAACATATAAGCACGACGACCACCTCACCTCATACGTTGAGGAGTGGACGAGAAGGTTCCGTGAGGAGTCTGATCATACCGGTAAGACGGTTCGTTGCACCCAACCAGGCTCTATGCTGATTTAACCAGACTCCGGATCTGCCTTCCGATGTACACTTCTGCCTTTGTAAGTAATTTCCTCTATGGGTTAGTGCTCCTTTCTAGCAGTTTGCACGCAGCCTCGTCAATTATTCAAGGCTGGTCATGTTCTCGTTTGGGTTTCAACATGCATTCCAGCGCGGAATGGAGGCGAGCGACCAAGTGTTCCTTAAAATGGTATTTAAGCACCTTCAATATGACGCTGATTTTGACCAATGTCTGATCAGTGTTTTGAATCTGCCACAATGGTCATCAAGCATATGGTAGAAGTTCTTGCACCCAGCGGTTTCATGCGTTCATCTCCAGATGGTATTTTTATTTTTAAATCGGATGCAAAGCAATAGCTCCTCACACCCTTTTTCACAGGCCATTTTATCTTCGCCTCTTTTGCATCTGCATTCTTACTCAAGGTGCGCCTGTTGTGACTAATGGTGACTTTATTTATTTAATTCCATTGCAGCTTCTTCGACCAGAATTTGCTCAGTTACTCACACGCGAAATGGAAGATGACATCTTTGATTTGATAGGTCGTCTCATCACGACCTTACAAGATCTCGCCATCGACGAGCGCCATACCCCACACCTCTATGCACGTTTCCTAGCCAGTCTACTTACGAAACATCGCAAAGGCGGAGCAGGAGTTGGCGGACACACCCAACCACAACCTCCGACCAGTCAGCTCGCGCATCAGTCAGACCAGTCACGTGATTATCTTGGACCACAACAAACACCCTCCTCGCGTATGCATTACTCCGGGTCATCCTCCAAAAGCTCCTCTCAATCTCGATACGACAATGACACCATGCAAATGAACCCTGGTCCTCTCCCCAGCATTTCCAGGACATCACCGCCTGCGACGACACCTCCTATGCCTAGCACGAACACTCCCACACCAGAATTTGTTCATAGCCAGCCATCATTTCCGCTTGTCGCCGGAACCGTGGACCCCATCGCCGCAGACACTGGGATAGATGATATGTTGTCTGATGTGGGGACGTTGGCTACGATGTGCGTGTTGAATGATGTATGGTGGGGAAACATGATGATGCCAGGGTAAGCATTCTGCGCCTCTCTTTTGGTGATTCTTACTTCGTCTCAAGGTTCACCTGGTCTGACGCACCTATGATGATTAATGATGGAACCCTTACTGGAACACAAAATGTTCACCATTTTACAGGATTCCCGGCACCTGAAACGCAGGTCGCGATGTGATACTACCTTTTTTTTCTTCTTTTCCTTTTGAATCCCTCCATGTCACCATGCCTGTTTTGTACTCTTACTAGTTCTTCATTCCATGTGTCCGGACACAATTGATGAGCCCAAGGTACTTAATGAACAAGATTCATGTTTCCCCAGACCAATGGGTGTCTCGGAAACTTTGGCAGCGAACGCGCACTGCCGCGTGGCTCAATGAAAGTGTGCAGAGAATCCTCTGCCGCGTAGTCAGACAATAACCATCATTTACATAAACATGAACACTGAGTTTTCCAGTGAGCGTACAAGTCATTCACAGCCTAGTATCACAACTCCAACAATGAATCGTAGCACATAGCATAGACAGGCCCATAGCCGATCTAGTAGTACATGGTGTGCAGTGGCTGTGCTGAGTGGAAGTCCCCTAAATGCAAATAGACCAAAATCAAACCAAAAACCGTTTCTATGCCCCTTGCCAATCATCTCATCCTGCTCAAGTATCCTGGAAATCAATCAAACAGCTCGCCTGGATTTTGGAGTGCCGATGAAGATCCAATTGTGAATAGGAACGAGCATCACGTATTTCAATCCTTTTCTGGCGACTGCCAGTGATGCTAACTAGTACTTCCAATGAACTCCTAGGAGCCTGATTTGCAGTGAATTGACAACATATCCTCAAGCTGCTACTTTGACTTGCTTCAAATCTCGTTTATACCGACATGGAAGAGAATCGACCTTTTGATGCACCAATTTCCTGGACTACTCCCCGTGCTTCGCGACCCCTAAAGGGTCGCAGAAAGTTCAATGCAGACTTATCGGACCTACAGATGGATACCGAAGTCACTGGACGGACAGGGAGATGGTCAGTAAAGAGTGCGCTGTTACTCATATGATCGATGGTTTCGTACATACTCATTCACTGGGACAGACGTAAGACCTGGAGAAGAAGAAGGAGCCTTCGTGTTCGATCTGGTCGAGTCTGATACTGAAATCAAAGACACAATAAACATCCTGGTTTCAGGTATGGCATCTATCAATTGTTTTAGCTTATTAGTCACTAGAAACGTTTTCAGACACATCCGAATATCCTTCTTATCATAGCTTCTTTGGGTACTCCCACAGTGGGGAATCAACGCCACAAATAGCTGAAATCATTGAAAAACTACCTGAAAGACGAGCATGTTCAGTACGGGATGTTGTGGATTTCTTCCTGGAAGAATTATCCCCCGAAGGCGAAGACTGCGATGTGTCTTCTTGCTCAAGCGATCACCAGCTCGACGACGAACAATCATTCATGGAAGTTGAGGACTTCATTGCCTTTATGGAGCCAGGGCCTTCTCCCGAGTCTCAACTTCACCTCAACTATCTTAAGAGGTGCGTATAATCCACACCCTTCAAATAACTAGACTCATAAGTATTACAAGGGATTTCATTGAGACCAGCGACGCAGGTTATAGCCCTGGAATAATATGGGGATCTAGTGACGATTTTCTTTTGACCGTATCCTTACCTGTGGTCGATCTTATTGAAAAAATTCCATCTCACGCACTATTTGCGTGGGATCGTCACTTTCTTGAACCGGGTCAGAACTTGGTACTTCTCATATCAGGCTTTCGACGTTTCTATCCGATCCTACAAGAAGACGGCACGTTACTGCCAGAAGCGTCATGGGCCGGAGCAATGCTTAAATTCAAACTCGGATTATCCCTGAACTATAAACCATCATCAGACGAGGCTAAGGCTGCCTTCCGTCGCTTTGATGCCAGTTACGCCGCTAAAGACGATGAATCTCCTGACTTCGACGAGCAACAGTCAACCCTTGTGGATAACGAACCTCAGGCTTCCGCTGCGAGTAGCGGGGTATTTAGGAGAACGAGTCTGAGCAGCTCTCTCGAATCTCTCCTTGACAAGTACTTGGTCCGTTTAATTCAACTTCGAAAGAAGTTTAACTTGGGTTGGGCCTCTGCTGAGGAGTTATTGTGGAAGTCAGAAACTACTCAAGAGGATCCTGCCGATGTCTTTTCAGTCAACAAGGACGTGCGTGAAAATTCTTCATCCTTCATCCTGCATGTTTATTTGTTCGCAGATGTTATCCAATGCGGAGAAAGAAGAGAAGACGTCATCTGCCTCTGATCATCTTCCTAGCGATCCCCTCGTCGCTGGATCTTCTCATATAAATATCATCAAGACTGCATTCGCCTTTGCATTACGGCGGCTTGCTGTAAGTCATTCTTTGTGACCTTGTCCAGAATTTATTTCTTATTACTGTTCAGCTCTGCACACAGCACTGTGCTGTCTGTCACAAAAAACTACACAATGAGTATGAAGCTTTGAAGCCATATGTCTGTAACTCGCGACTCTGCATTTTCCAGTACTATTCACTGAACTTTGGCCCATCTCTGGAGGTATGCCCTTTTGAACTGTTAGTATTGTATTGTTATTGATGGTTTACAGCACGAAATCTGTATCAACAGTGAGACCGTAGATTTACTAGTTTCCCTGGCATATATCGCAGCAGCAGAAGGGACTCTGGACGAGCCTTTTCCACGTGGCATGGGATTGCGTGTTCCTGGAGCTGCCCAGAGCACCGTTGAGGGTGATGAAGGTGGGTTTTGTGACTTTGATGCACTGACTGTAAAAGAAGTAAGTAGCTGCTTTTATTCATATTTTTACAAACTGTATTGAGAAAGGTATAGATGCGGATGTGGATTACAAAGTTACTTGACACCCTTCCATCGGTACATCGAGTTCGTGTCTCAACGATATGACAAGCTCATATCGTAATCCCTACAGATTGAAACTATGAAAACATACTTGCTGAAGAACCCCAAGGCCAAACTACAAGATATAAATTCCAGTGTACTTCCGGCCGCATGGTCTGTCTTAAAGTGGTGTGTAGTTTCTGGTTAACGCAATGTTATGAGATTGATGGCATTTACAGGTGTGTTGCATCCTGCACGTCTCACATCCAGGAGCTGAAGGACCGCGAGGATTTCCTTGGAAATATTGGTGATCCCACCTCATCTGGAGTGACTATATTTTGGTGCTAATTAACCATGAAGGTGACGAATTTCGACAATTCCGCTTTATGATTGGCTCTCCCGACAAGGAAGCCAAGTTTAAGACGGCACTAGAAACGCAACTCTCTTCTAACCGGAAATACCCGACTATATTTGCACGTTTGCGTCAAATGACGGCATGTCCCTAAGTACTGATTTCTACACAGGCTTTTCATGGCTCTCCTGTAAAGAATTGGCATTCGGTATTTATACTTGCCTCTTAATTGATGGAACGGTTATTGATGACCTCGTTTGAAGATCATTCGTCATGGATTATGGTACAAAAACATACTCCATGGACGGTCTCACGGGAACGGTATGTTCAACCAATCCTATCCTGTGTTTACCTCTGATGTGTTGTAGGAGTCTATTGTGCGAAAGATGGAACACTATCACTGTCTTCATACGCGTTAAGGAACGTCGCAAAATGGAGAGGTAGCTCCCTTATGCCTTCCAGGTGCTTTACCCTTGTAGAAATTGTCAACCTTCCGTCACGATTTGTTTGCACGAATCCGTACGTCGTGGATAACACTGATTGGATCATGTGGTACGTCCTAGTCACAGACAACGTAATATACTGGCTTTTGACTCTTCTGCAGTCGTTACTTATTGGTAGAATCAGGGAACTGCACGGAGTCTTGTGACGATGACAATCGCCTGGTACCTGTAAATGGGAATTTTCTAGTCCAAGACCCACAGCGGTGGGCCTCATTCGGCAATGCACCCGTCGGAATACCGAAGCCGTCTCACCACCTTGACAAGCTTCTCAAAGCATGTCAACACGCACGGTCACTGGTCCAGTATGATGAAGAAGACATGGCAGTTTTCAATGTGTCCGATGAATTGCGGGATATCGATGCACTGGAATCCCCTATTATGCCACCAAGTCCTTCGAGGGAGAAATGGACTTCGGACAATGACTGGGTTGAGGAGAATGTTCAAAAATTACTTCCGTCACCCACAGAGTCTTCTATGACAGCTACAATGTCCCTACAGAGGGAGCTCAATGCGATGTACAAAGAACAACAAAAGGCAAAGAAGGAAAATGAGATTGAACTCCTGGGGTGGTACATGCCACCTGAGTTCAACGAGGATAATCTGTACCAATGGGTTATTGAAATGCACTCCTTTGACCCCGAACTTCCGTTGGCAAGAGATATGAAGGAAAAGTGCGTAGTGTTTCTTGTTTTAGAGACTCGAGTTCACCATTGGGCCGAATATTGTAGAGGGGTGAATTCACTGGTGTTTGAGATCCGATTTCCACGCACTTTCCCTCATTCTCCGCCATTCTTCCGTATCATACGCCCCCGTTTCCTCCCTTTCATGGAGGTGAGTGTCGGTTACTTAAAGTCACAAGCTGAGTCTAATATATGCCTGTAGGGCGGAGGAGGCCATGTAACTGTTGGCAAGTGCATATGTTTCTGCATGATATGCTGTTACTGATTCATTATTGCAGGAGGTTCAATATGTATGGATCTGTTGACTTCAGAAGGTGCGTGCTAAGGTAACTCGTAAAACTGGTGGACGCTTAACGTCATTTAGGCTGGCTTCCAAGTTACAAGTGCGTCTTACAAACCGTTTGCGATCTTCGCTATTTATACGTTCCTTCTAGTATTCCGGCAATACTTCTACAGATCAAACTTGCTATATCGAGCACGGACCCTCGGCCCGCGAGACTACATCCTGTGAATTGGAACATGTGAGCGCTGGATTTTGCACACACGAACACATCGTACATTGACTCCTCTTACCATAGTCCCTATACTCCTACGGAGGCACTAAATGGATATACTCGGGCAGCAGCTTTGCATAATTGGAAGGTTTGTGATTTTGTGCGGTTCAATGGTTAACATACTACTACACACTGGGCACACAGGTCTTGAATGTTGCCGAAATTAAGACACTCGTCATGCACCATTAGGGGGAATTATCTGTAGAGTGGCGTCGATAAAAGTATTACCACTACATATTATTTTATGAATCTGAGGCTCAGTGACCGAGTGCATAGCATCAAGCAGATTCCTGGTATTTACGATTGTAATATTGTGAGATTGACACTTGAAAAAAATCACACAATCTCATTATACTTGGGAAGCTCTGCAAGTCCTTGAGGCAGCGCAATGCCACTTGCGCTATGTATGTTGATCACGAATATACATTACGACCAACTACATTATACATTGGCTTAACCAATTAGAAACTCCCCTTCATCGATTATTCGGCCACTACTCACGGTTGCACAGCGCACCATATTAGGTAGTCTGCATGCTTTTGTCTCTATTGCCGTCGAGCCCCAATTTTTCATGACCCCCCATCCACAGCGCTAGAGCACTGGACCCAAGGTCACCAGCGCGAGACATACGTATTGCCCTACGTAACAGTGCTCGACGGCGGACCTTGTTAAGCGTAGTATGTCTCTCCGAGATGAATGCTGCCTTCCACCCAACCATGTAGATAAAGTAATCGAGTAATGCGTGGGCCCAGTATGGAGTAAGGGTATTTGGAGAATTCGTCATCGCAGCGCCGCAAGCCAGCCCAATCTTGCTCAATGTTGCACGTACATATGCGGCCGGTGTTGGAACCATAAAAGATGATCCGCGAATCCTCGACATCTTGGTAACCTGGTGCAGTAGAACCACGATTATATTGATACATCCGAATCCACGGCAGTTTAAGAAAAGGCTTACTACATAATATGTGTTGAGGTACTGCACGACGATATTGTGCCTCTTTACCTCTTCTGCTAGCGCACTGGTGAAAGTGGACACAAAGGCTTTCGATCCAGAGTAGGTCGCAAGCAAAGGTGTGGGAATCAGCCCTGCAAAAGATCCGATGTTGAGAATCAAACCACGCCTACTGGAATGAGGGAAAACATCGAGTTAGTGCATAGCCTCACAGGAAATGAAACCTGGAGTACGATTGGATCATGCCAGGTAGAACTGCATGTGTGATACGGAGTATGGTATCGATGTTGACAGTGATAATGTCAATATTCTCTTGTTCACGACTCTCCACAAAGTATGACATCAGGGAATAGGACAGGCCGACATTGTTAACTACAAGATAATCACGTTAGCAACCTGGTGACAAGTTCGGCCCTGAACACATATGTACCTAATACACCAATGTCTAAGCTCCCAAGAAGCGTCTTGAGATCATTGAGAGTTTCGGGATCATTCTTCACAAAGTCGATTAAGAATATCTTGCTTTCAACCCCTCCTTCAGTCCTTTTGGCTGCAGGCGGATAGATAAAGTGTTAAGATGTCAGATTCATTTGAAGGACCCGCACCAATCTCATCTGCGACATCGGATAGCATTGCCTGGTTTCGAGCGACGAGGAGAATATTGAAACCGGCAGAAGCCAATTGCAAAGCAAATTCTTTGCCAATCCCATCGGAAGCGCCAGTGACAACTGGAATAAACGGTAAGGAGGCAGCTCATGGAGCCAACACGAAAGACGAACCTGCCCAAGATCCCGTACCAGATCCGAACTTCTTGAGCTATAATTTACACATCAACATTCACGCTCCTTGAGCTGGAAAAGTCTTCCACATACACTTTTACCAGGAAGGACAAGAGTTTCTGTGAAAGCAAGCGATGTCCTGAAAAGAAAACGAGCGATCGTGAATATGCCGAGGAAGAGCAGGAATGTGTGTGCCAAAAAGAACGTGTGCCAGACTAGTATTATAAAAGTCACTTCATCCTTCTACGTGCACATAGATCACAAGGATAATCACCTAGCTTGACAAGCGAGTTCGGAAAACAAAGAAGGGGCATAGTGATGGAGTGTCTATGATGGTGAACGACTGAAAGAGTCAAATCAGAATAAACTTACTCGGTTGCAATATTATGTATGTACATGGCAGTTCGGTCCAACTATTGTGTCCATCTAATTAAATATATAACACAGTCGGATGTGTCTACGCGTCATGCTGTGTTTTAATTGTGGCTGTACGTGTCTGCGATGTCTGTTGTGGTTCGGCCCATCGCGACATGATAGCATTGAACGAAATTCGTGCTACTGTGACTACATTAATATTCCCACTCTACAAAATCGCTGTACGTCGATGACCCGGCCACACGTTCGTCCTCGATTCGAACCGTCACCATGCGATATCGACTCTCAGGAAGTCCCCATCGCGTCGCTCAAGTCATCTCATATCGAGGGCGCCCCGGAGGTTTGGACACCAATCATAAAATGTCGGGCACCCTTTCCAATAGAGCTGGTAGGTTCAAATTCTGCACGAGAGACACGTTCAGTCTGATATTCCTCACGTAAGTTTGAGAGTGCAGTAGAGCAGCTCGTTCACCACCCAGAGTATAACTCAACACTTATTTTGCGCTCGGAGATATTGAGCGACGTTGAAAGCTCACCAGACTTTTTGGAGAGTCGCGATAAAGATTTTGGGTTGGATCAGACGGAGCTTTGCTCCTTCGACGGGTACAGATCCGTACGAATGATCCACAGGCGGTTGTTGCCACGCCGGCCTGGACGAGACCGGAGCCTTGAACAGACATGCGTCTTCTATACTGCGAATACACAAGACCTCATGGCACCAGTGCAAGAGGAAGTGAACCAGAGTGAAGAGCAACATACGACCGAAAATTCGGAGGGTAATGTACCCTCCCTCCTGGTACTTACGCCATTCCTGAGGGAGGGCGAAATGTTGCCTTATTACCACCCTGCAGTGAAGCGACTTGCGATTAGGTATATCCATGCAACTCAGACACAGGATACATATAGGCTTGGCTCAGATACAAGGACAGGAATCCTCGTCATCGAAGCCGTTCTTCCACAGTGCCCTTGCTCTCCCTCCTCACCAGCTTCTGTACCACTCCTTCCGCAAACTAATTCCCGTCTCTATCGCACTTGTCTTGCTCTACTCGATGCTGTCCATCGGTACGGCTGGGGTGCGTTAACCCACTACAAAAAGCGTGTGCACCACGATTGTCTGATTTCGCGCGAAGAATACCAAGATTTGTACCTTGTTCTGAGGGAACGATATAAACACCTTGTGGATGCGTGGAAGGAAGCCACCGACCCTGTGAAGCACGTGTTTGAGGTCAGTCGTTGAGTGTGGATATATTCACTTTCCTGACGTAGCTGTAGGATATTGGCATTGCGACGTTCTTGATACTGCTATGGAAAGCCGCCTATGGGTGGAATGGACGTATGCCCGCACATGGTTCTGTCACTGATACTCCGTGGCGTAACTGGCCTCGGCCCGCGGGCGGATTTTTGGATCTGGGGTATGTATTCTTTCTTGTTTACTCCCTTTTTTTGTTCAAATAATCGAATAGCTGTGGCAATGGTCTCCTTACACATATCCTTATCTCAGAAGGGTATACAGGTCATGGAATAGACGTCCGGGCACGTCAGTCATGGTCTCATTATCCCGATGCCACGAAAAGGGCTCTCCATGTTTACTCTCTTGATCCTACGTGTTATATAGACGGACATAGTATGATCACAACCGTGACCAAAGAGGAATACCTCAAACCCGACGTCTTCCTGATTGGAAACCATGCCGACGAACTTACCCCGTGGGTGCCCGTGCTAGCGACATTATGCGACGCAGGAGGATACTTGTCGATACCATGCTGTGCATGGGGATTTGATGAACGGTTCACGAGGACTTCATCACTTCCTTTTACCTTCTCTTTGGCCTCCCTCGCGCCTGTCCTTGGACAGGAAGACCCAAATGACGCGGCTTTCATTGAAAGCCTAAATCTAGGCGCAGAGGGGAGTCACAAGAGCCAATACTCAGCGTACAGGATATGGCTCGCTCAGTTGAGTCTGTGGATGGGATGGAAGGTGGAGTGTGAAGTGTTGAGAATTCCAAGTACGAGGAATTGGGGACTTGTCGGTGCGTGATGAGTTTGTTTCACTTTGGTTTGGAGTGCGAGCAACGATCTGCCAATGGAACCCTAGGTCGTGAACGACTTTATCCTGACGATAGTGGGGAAGTTGAGGTTTACAAACATCGAGCAAGGGAGATTATCATGGGAGTTGTGAGAAGGGGCGTGTTCAAAACGAGGAAGCCAGAAGGAAAAGCAGGGGGTCACTGAATATGAGCGGCCATCTGAACCTGATTTCAACATCGCCACACCAACCGCCGAATCCTCCGCTTTCTAGATTCACTTATTTCCCGATAAAAATCTATGACGCAAAGGGGCCAACGGTCCCCTTAATGATCGCGGACGCCTGTCCGCTCGACTCTAAAATGATTACTGGTGTCAATGTCGCCTATCCACGAATTAGTAGAAAATCTACCAGCTTTGATTCCCCCCTGTACGCAGTCATCCTAGCGGCTAGCGGGAAGAGAAATTTGACATTCTTTACTACTTCAGCTCGGTAGCAAGTGGAGGACGAACTGGTGAAATCCACTTTCGTGCTGCGGCTTTCTGCCCAGGCTGGATCGAAGGTAACTATAGGAGCATGGCGGGCACGATGGGCGGGTTGTCCTGTACACTTGTGGTTTACCCAGTCTGCTCTGGGCAGGCCAAAGACTCAATGGAAGACCCTCGTGGTTCCATTGCGCGATCCATTTTATGTGTCCGCAAACTATCGGGTTGGTTTTGTGGTTGATATCGCAACTGGAGTGAGCTTACAAGTGACAACGTACTTTTGATTGATATTTTGCGCATGGCATGCCCCATGCTTTTCCACGGTAGATCGTTGCATTTCGACTGATATCGAATGTCTGAGAAGTGCGCACAGATGAGCGAAGATTCTTGCAACAAATTCCGACGCATTATCTGATGTGAAGTCGAACAATACTAGATAGCGATGCGTGATCAGCTTCGCGATGTATCCTAACAGATGGGGAAACAAGTTTTCGAATGACGGCGTCGTGTTTCTCATTGAAAAGCCACTTGAAAAGGGGGATTTGGCTTGTTAGTGCGGCCGCTCGCATGTAAAGCTTAGGACTTAACCCGTTGCTAAGAGTGGCGGTGGCTTTTGATCCAAGTACAGATTGTCGTTCAAGTCGTCGGTACATTATAGGTACAGATAGTGCAAACCAATCATCTACCATCAGGTCTCGGTTCTGGACAATACCAATGCAATCAGCAATCGACCACATAAGACACAATGAGAAGGAAAGAAAAGTATACTCACGCGACCACTGCACACTCAAAATCAAGTTATCATACCCCTTCCCGTTCAACTTCTCCATCGCCTTCTGGGCATTTATGCGGTCATCAAAGCTCACAAATGCAAAGCCCTTGCCAACTCCCGTCTCTCTATCCCTCCCGACATAAACGCGCGCAACACGTCCGAATGCACCAAATAGCTCGCGTAGGTCATTTTCCTGTGTTTCTTCTGATATATTGGTCACGCGCAGTGTAGGAAGGTCCTCGCGCGAACCCATGCCTGGCCCACCACTACCCGAACCGCGAGGCATGACTTCGCCCGGTCCACGAGTACGCATGGAAGGGGGAACATACTTGCCGGCTGTGGGCGCAGGAGCTGGCTCGGCCGCCGCACCTGCGAATGGGCCTTCGTCGGGAGGGGGGATTTCTGCGCACAATGCACACAAGGTCAAGGCACGAGGAAGAGAAATAGAGGGGAGACGCACCGGCTGTCTCGAGCCCTTGGAGGTGGTCCTTGTAGGGACACTTCGCAGTAAAGTGATCGCCTTTGCAGAGTCTGCAAGCGACTTTTCCTGCTCCGGCTTTAGTAAGCTCTGCCTTGACCATTTGTCCGGCGGATGGTTCAGGTTCGGAGGACTTTAGATGATCGTCTTGTCAGTTCCACGTATTATTCTGTTGAAACTGAGGGATCACCTTGTTACCAGCACTTAGCTTGAGTGCGACGTTCTCGCCGACAGTTGTAGTGGCATGGTCAGGTCCTTCCTTGTTACCCTTCTCCTTGCCAAATTTGGCCCATTTTTTGCGCTCAGCCACAGCATGCTCGACCACGGATTTTTGGAGAGTGCGTTTAGTTTTACGGGTGATCTGATGTGTTTTGTTGGTTGACATAAGGTGATCAAACGAACAAACCCACCTTGACCTTCTTTCCTTCATCGTTGATAGCATATTCAACAGTGACACGGATTCCGTTCTCGTCGACATAATCTTCGACTTTATTCGGTTGATCTGACGGTCGCGACAGTCCAGTCCGCCAGCCCGATTCAAGTCAGATATTTCCGATATCGATCGAACGAGGAAAAGAACGCATCACAACCAGAAGGATAAGTTCACCCAGAACAGCCACAAAATTGAACACACACCAAGCTCATCGACATCGTCCGCCCATGATGTTTTTTGTGCGCTATATCGTAGTCGCTTATTTATCAGCACCTCTTCGATACGATAGATTCGTTTGAGTCTAGACGCACGCAGTTATGGCCATCTTTTGTGGATGACTAGACCTTCGAGGCTGCAGATTATTTCTTACAGTTTGGATGTGTTTGCCAACGCAAGGATACCAACTACACTGCCACAGTGCACAACTTGTATCTTTCAAGCTGATTAGAATGATGGCCGTGACACCACAGCACTCCATCACGATGACGAGCAGGGTGAAACATCATGTGATGATAATCAAGATCGGTCCCTGAGGCCTGAGACTTGGGGGTATATAAACTCGCCCATTCGTCTGAGAGTGGCAATCAAACGATGGCTTGCATTCAGTCAGGCGCAAGATATGTCCTTTTGAACGTCAAGGCCCCAGGTTCTTGCCTCGACCTCTCTGGAGGTGACAACCGTTCCAGTACGTCTGACGCGTGGCATTTGTATATCGCTTTGTGCAACTAACTCGGGGCAGTTATCGGTTATCCGCCCCACAATGGCCCTAACCAACAAGTAATTGTTGTCTGTATCCTGCAGTCACTGACTCTGTATTGATCCAGCATTGCAGTGGGTATTTGAGCAGCTGGAGAATGGCAACTATTGCATCAAATCAGTTGGCAAAGGGTTATACCTCCGGATTGACGGTGCACCAGCGAACGACGTCAGGGTCGTTGCCGGGCAGGAACGGTTTGAGTGGTACGTGAAAGACGAGCCAAGCACGCCTGGCTCGATCAGGTGAGCATCTTGCGTATGCTTTTTACCATGATTTCACGTCGTACCAATCTAGGTTGTATGTTCCTGGGAGATACATCAACATTGACCTGTCTGATCATGGAAACCCCAATCCTGGCACGCCCGTTACGCTGTGGGACCAATGGGAGCCTGGCCTAAACCAGCTTTGGCGCCTCCAGCAAGTCTAAGTATGACCAAGGAGAGAATACCATGAACGGGAGTCTCCTGCGCATTCATGGGTGGTGTTTGTACGATAGAATACTCGATTGTAACTTGTATCTTGCTGATTGATTTCCTTGACCATGTCTCCAGAAATATTTGGACAGGATTTTCTCACACCCCATAATCAACGTTTCAGAGCAGCCTATCATGTACTAGTTCCAGCTTCACATGTACATTTCATTTACCATACACCACGATCAGACATGTGATGTGGGACTCGACTTCGGGGTATATAAGATGCAGTCCAGCTGTCCCAGGCTGGGCAACTCCACGATGACTTGCATTCAACCAGGTAGAATCTACGCCCTCATCAACGCCAAGGGCGGAACCTGTCTGGACCTGTCTGGAGATGACAACCGTTCCAGTACGTTTGACACAGTACGCGTAATATGTACACTTTTTCGTATGACTGACGTCTCTCAGCTATCGGTTATCCGTTCCACAACAGTCCCAATCAAGGGGTAGAAATCAATGTCATAACATTTCTTTGATAAAGTACTGACCCAGCACTCACTTGTAGTGGATATTTGAACGACAGGGGAATGGCAACTTTCGGATTAAATCCGCTAGTGGCTTATATCTCAGGATCGAGGGTCAACAGGGGAATGGCGTCAGGGTAGTAGTTGGGCCAGTGGCGTACGATTGGAAAATCCAAGACGACCCTAGCACTCATCAAGGAATCAGGTGAGCATCCACTACGCCCTAAGATTCAATGCCAGTTCATGCCGCGCTCGACTTAGGGTGTCTGTCCCTGGGAAGTGGGAAAACATTGACCTTTCCGGTTGTGGTGACTCCAAACCTGGAAATCCTGTTCAATTGTGGTGTGGGCCCGCCGGCGCACTGAGCCAGCTTTGGCGTCTCCAGGAAATTATTGATGGGTGAGTCAAGGGCACATTACTGGAAAATGAAATCTGACTACAGCTTTGGTGGCTGATAAGTTCGTGATGAATGGTGTGATGCGAATTTTGTATATGTTTTCCGAGATTACAGACACAAAATCTATGGCCAGTCCCAAGCCTATCTACACTCAATATTATAATCGCCTGTTCGTTCGCCAAAACGCCCAGCTAAAATGCCGAAATAGTACATACCAAGGTCTGAAAAAGTCGGATGAGATAACCTTCTGCCATTCTAAGAATGGGTTTCAATTGTCGACTCTGGAACAGAATGCATCAGCTCCATTTCGGCACGTGCTATACCTGCATATTTCAATCACCCTCATCATGGAAGGACATGTGATGCCGTGTGATGATTATCTCCACGTGCAGAGACTTGGGGGTATTTAAGATGCGATCCCACCGTCCCAGAGATAGTACTACTAGCTAGTTGCAACTTCTCCCAGATGGCTTGCATTCAATCGGGTGGAATTTACGCCCTTATAAACGTCAAAGGCGGGACCTGCCTCGACCTCTCTGGAGGCGACAATCGTTCTAGTACGTCTGACACTTGATGATCCATGCGCCGTTTCGAACGACCCTGCAATGCAGTCATCGGTTATCCGTTCCACAACAGTCCTAATCAAGCGGTAATCGCCATGATATCCACGGTATTGAAACCCTGATAAAACTGATCCAGCATCATTTTACATAGTGGGTGTTTGAACGACAGCACAACGGCAACTTTCAGATCAAATCCGCCACTGGTGCATACCTCAGAGTTGACGGTCATCCGGCGAATGGCGTCAGGGTGGTCGCTGGGCCAGCGCCGTTCGAATGGCACGTTGAAGATGACCCATGCGTCCGTCAAGCCATCAGGTGAGCATTTCTGCAAATCGCGTCCCATTCGTCCTAGGATTCACTTCATATCCCCGACGACGTACTAGGCTGCTTGTCCCAGGGACAGGGGTGAACATCGATCTATCCAATCACGGGAACTCTACGCCCGGCACGCCCGTCGAATTGTGGGGCAAGTGGGAGGGCCAGAATCAGCTTTGGACTCTCCAGCAAATCGGAGGGTAAATCAAAGACTGCAGAACGTGTCTGAAATGAAAGGATTCCTGGATGGATGATTGCCTTCATGATGTGATGTTGAATGGTGCAGTATGTACGCGGCAGTGAATTCCAGATATTACGTACTGCAGATAATCGATATCGATGGTCGTGGTTCAAACTTCTACATAAGTATAAAAAGCGGGGCCCACTGTCCAGGGCAGCCTGCCAACTCTGGTATGGTTGACATTCAATCAGGCAGAAGGTATTACATCCTCGGGACCATCAAAGCCCAAAAATCTTGCTTTGACCTCTGGAAGTGACGAGTATGTCCGCCACGTTCAATTTTCAAGGACTGACTTCTCGCAGTCATAGGTTGGACAAAGCACGAGGGTCCTAACAGTATGAAATCGAACATGCCAACGGCGTTCACGCATCAAGGGTTTGGCAACTTTCACATGAATCACATCAAATCAATCGCCACTTGGCAGTCAGCCAATGGCATGGAACGCTCAACGAGATCAACTTGGGAACTCTTAAGCAATCAAGTGAGCATTTACTGCGTATAGGCTCGTCCTGGGATTCACTTGGTCATAGGTTGCATGATCCTATGACAAACCCGGGGCATTGAACTGTCAGAGTCGAAAATACCATTCCTGGCACACATGCCCGTTGAACTGTGGGAGCACGTTCTATGGCCAGCACCAACTTTGGCGCGTCCGAGATATCTAAGGACCTGGCCAGAAACGACGGCTGGCCGCAGATTCCTGGATGAGCGACATATGCATAGTTCATCACATACCACGATAAGTTGGCAGAGGGGTCTAGATAATCGATACCAGTCCACCACACGAGAGATATCAAATGGTGCCTCACATCACAGCGCCACCTCCCATATCCGATACTATGTTGTCCACATTCCGCCACTGGAGTACGATTGTGCACCATTTGATTTAGTGACCAAACAGCGAATCAGCCACACGTCTCATCGAACCTGCGCCTCGGCTGGACCATGGGTTGACAACGATCGGGGTTTCGGATATTGCATTAGTATCCAGTCTCCACTTTGGGACAATTGTCTGGCCCACCCATCATTGTCCACATAAGCAGTGTGCTGTGGGGCCAACGATCAGATCTCGAAGTGTGACATGACTGTCGCTGGGATCTGCCACGTCACCGAAATGTATTACCATCGTCCATCGACTCGATACTGCGCAGAACCAGACCTGGGGTCCGGGTGCGGGGACCGATCGGAAAGAGATCCACCGGCCTGGACTAGAATCTTCACAAGGCCAGGGGAATCCATATACTAAAACATTCCCATTGAATGACAACCGGATCAAAGAAGATAATGCGGTGAGCCGAGGTTTCCGGGTTATCTTGCCGGGCAGATACACGGAGTTCCGTGTGTGTGCTGCGCATTTATTTCGTCATATTTTCTGGACAAAAATCCTCGGTGTGAGAGAGACTTGAATCAGTTACATACCTGGCATAGCCCCGGGTGTGACGCCGGACAGGACCTGTGTCCAGGCTAGGACTGTGCTTGAGGCCGTATGGATTCGCGCTCCCGGACGGCCGAAAACGCTGTGAATGCTGAGTAAACCTGAACGGAGCCATAGTATGAATATGTCCATGTGCAGCATGTTCGATGACAAACTTCAAGATCGAGGAGGTGGGCCATTCCTCCGTGTGGCTATGTCAGCTGTAGGATTCTCGTCGATGTTCGTCGGGTGCCAATTGGATAGATGATTCACCTCGGGAATAGTGTATCATAGGTCACGTGTGTGGGTGGCAGAAATGATGGTGGTGGGTGTGTATGACGGTAATGTTGCTGTGCTATTGCTGCGAGAGGCGCCGAGAGTATGTACTGGACCTCGAGAGATTTTTCCACCGAGGGCACTGGAATTTCAGTTGTGCTGTGGGTAGTGAGGCTTGTTTGGGGAAAAATAAAGGCGCACTATGATGATACCTGGGTCAACTGCAGTACTGGAGGAAGCGGCGGCGCCACAAGTTGCTATTATCGAGGACTAGAACGCTATCGAACACACGTCCCCAGGGTATGCGAAGTAAATAGCTGTAGGTTCAGGATCAGGTGGGGACCGCTCTTTGATGATTCCATTCTGGTCTATACGCAGGAAGTCGGCTGTTGCCACCTTCTTTGGTGAGAAGGGGTCACGATGGGATTCATGTTGAAGACGTCAAAATATTTGTGGCTTTATAGCGTAGACAATAAGAGAGGCTCACAAAGGTATATTGGTTTCCTTGTCAAGGACTTGTATGGGTTTGGAGGCTGAAAGCGTGAGCGCAGGAGAACAAAAAGGATGTCTTGTTGGGGAGTGCTACCGTGAGATTTGGACTGCTTCCGGTTAGCAACACTTCTAGGTTCAAGTCCGTCAGCGCCGAAGAACGAGAAAGGCCACCTTAGTATGCACCCTGGAACAGTGCGGTGGCCCGACCCTTTGGAAGGCGCCCCCAATGTTCCCCAATAAAACACGAGGAGGTGGCGTGGACACGTTACGGACATCCGAGAAGGGCAAATTGAAGGCGATGAGTTACTGCAAGTTTATAAGGAAACCTGAAGGATTGAAACAGACAATTTTCCAAAGCTAACCCTTTCCTTCACTCCCCGAGTCCATGTCCCGCTCATCTTCCACCAGGTCCTACAATGAAGTGCAGCTATCGCGGACGACGCTCCGCAACCTCCTCGACGACCTTCAGAGCAGGACCCTCGCCGAATTCCGCACCCAGATACGCCTGTTCATCCACGGCGGCGCTGTCATGATCTTGCATCCGCACCTCTCGACGTCCAGCACACGCAGGACGACGAGGGACATTGACTACATCAGGCGTGCGTTTGGCCACGAATGGCGGAAGCGCGGCGTACATGACGCCGAGGAGAGACTCCAGTCCTGCATCAACGCCACGGCGCGCCATTTCCGTCTCGGGTACGTCGATCTCGAAGAACTCGCACCCTCGTATGGTTCTTTGACGCCGCCTCCATCGTATAGCACCGACTGGATGAATGCTGACCCCGACGTTGCACTGCCTTTTGCTCGCGAGTGCGCATATTCGAGTCTACTCCCCGTCAGGTGCATTACTTAACTCGCTACTCTACAGTCCCAAGGGTCACATCTACGACCCAATTTACCACGACTCAAAGCAGCAGAATAATATCGACATGAACACCGTCTACGACGCACCGGGTTTGCGTCTTATCAGCGTGACCATGTTCTGGGGCGTCGCTCTCAAACTCGTGCGGTACAAAAAGGAGGACCCAACAGATATCGTTGCGATGCTCCGCCACGGCACCAAACTGAATGGCGTCCAATGGACACCGTCGCTCATGGAAGAATGGATCAAGACGCTCTGCTGGCCCATGGGGTACAAAAACTACCACCCACAGCAGCTTGAGGAACTCAAGAACCGTATACACCATGCTGTGCAGCTAGTCAAGGCGCCCTCGTCGTCGTCGTCGTCGTCGGACGACCTGGATGTTCCAGGACTAAAAGGTGGACACCCATCCAGGTTGCAGCTCCGTCCGTCTATGCAGTCTCTGCGCGGGTCGTCCGTGTCGTCTGTCCCTATGAACTTCTCGCGCTCGTCAGACGGTCCACAGCGCCATGTTCCTGTCCCCAAGTATAAGCACATTCCCGACCCGAGCTTGTCCCGTCGTCCGTTTCAGCCCAGCTTCCACTCGCCGCGCGGGCGCGGACATGAGGTGATGATACATCACCATCTAATACCACCACCGCACCATACGGCGATGCGGGCTTATTGATGGTGGCTGGATGGGCGACCTATATCCGGATTAAATTGCACCAATCTCCACGATGTACCATTACAGCATCGCATTTTTCTCTCGCATCCGTCCTCGTGTATTCCACTCTTTTTCTGACATTTCTTCCCCCTCTTTTTTCAGGGCTTTTTTTTTCACATGTACCGAGTGTTGTATGTACGTTTCTTTCTTCGTCTCTCTTGAGAAATAGCCCGATCACTATCCTTTCTTTCTTTCATCTATTATTATAAATCTCAATGTACTGTACAGTCGTATGTGTCACTTGTGCCACTTGAGACTAGCTATATTCTAATGTAGAACGTTCCTTTTCCTCTACTTATGCAAGCTTGCAATTATAAAACGGCTTGTATGCGATTGTACCAATATCTGCTGTAATCGTGTCCAATGTCGTAATCCACGAGTCTGATACACAGCGTGGCGGACACCCTGAGTGTCAGACAGTGGGTACCATACCACGTATACTCTCTGGCACGAGGGCAGCGGGGAGCCGCGCAATCTTGTCAAGTGGTGCACGCTTGGCGAGCGCAATCAGGTTCAAGCGGACGCGCTTCATGAGAGGATCGTCATCGTCGGGAGCATGTGGAGCCATGACATCGACATCCATAGCGATACCACCCTCTCCACCACCCTCTATCTTCAACGCTCCCCCGGGTGCAGCCACAGTCGCCACGGCAGCATTCGCATCGGGAACCACCTCGCTCCCAACCCCAGGGACAACTTCGTTCCCGACAAGTATACGCCACTGCAACGCCTCCAATGCCTTTGCAGACCATATAAGCGCCCTCTCAATCGCTTCTCGTTCGCCTAGGACGTTGTTCTCCTTCTTGTCAACTTCCTGCGCCTCTGGGGGTGCCTCTCTCTCGTCTTCTTCTTCTTCTTCGTCTGCACTCCCATTCGCATTTTTTTCAATGCTCTTACCTGTACCAGTGCCCTCTAACATTGACGCCCGAGCAAGCTCCTCCGGACTGCGCAGAAGTGCTGCCATATCCAGTGGAGAGCGGAGAACTGCTAGTGTTGAAGATGCGGACGGGAGAGCGAGGATGCGTGCCAGGCCGGGGGATATGTCGTGTTGCCTGTCTCGTGCTTGTTCATGTGCGTGGCTGTGTTTGTGTGGGGAAGGTGGTGGATGCGGCGGTGGATGGGGATGCGCGAGGGGAACGGAATCGAAATTGGCATCGGGGTCCGGTTTGATGCATCCAGATGCTTCAACACCGGGTTCGGGTTCGCGAACAGGGGATGGGGGAGGGAAAGACAACGACGAGCAGAAAACGTCGCGTAGAAGCGAGTGTCGCCCATGTGTAACTCTATCGATGAGACGCGTCTCGACGTACCGTGCGAGTGGCATTTCGAGGGGCATTGCGTTCATTGTGGGCGCGGGGTCCTTGTAGGCCAGTCATTAGTTATTATAGCAGAAAAATAATCTCGACGAAAGGCGGACGGGGAGAGTCAGATAGACTCACCTGAATGTTATCGACATCGTCAATTTCATGGGGCCGAGACATAAACTCAGCTACGCTCCTCACATACGCATACCCTTGTGGTCCGCCGTATACCACGTCAATGAGGTAGTCGCGCGCTTGGTTGGCAGCTTCGTCTGTCCAGAACTTGGCTTCTCTACTTCCGCCTCCGCCTCCGCCTCCGCACTCCGCTGCACTTCCGTCTTCGGAAGGAACTGTTCCGGCAGCGGGGGTATCATCCCGAAGAACAGCTGCAAATACACCCCAATCCCCAGGAAGCGTATCCCTAGGCACAGCGGACTTTGACTGTCCACCTTCCTCGTTGTTCTCTGCATCTTTGAGACGGGATCGGGTAGGTGGATTGCGAGTTATTGTCCAGTGGCGGCGTGTCGTCCCGGGCCGGGGCCTTGGGGTGGTTGACGTGACGAGGGCAGGGGCTGGCGTAGTACTGGAGGAATGAGAGGGTAGAGGGTATATTTGTGGACGGGAAGGTGGATCCGGTACGAATATACTGAGCACCGAGAATGGATCTTCCACTGCAACCCCAAATTCACATCGCCACCATTGCAAAGTAGATGAGAAAACTTACTCTCCGCATAATCCAAACTTCCATCCGCACTATAGGGCGGCCCTTCTTTTTCGAATCTCAGACGCTCTTTTTTCGTCTTATACCGTTTCCCTTTCATTTTGAGTGCGACCATGAGTTCGGAGAAGGGGGTCCCCGGAGGAAATGCGCCGACGCCCTCTTTGGATCCGGGTAGGCGGCCTTCAGCGTCCAAGCTCTCGGATATTGTGGAGCTCGCGCCTGCTTGTGCCTTGCGTGATCCTCTGGGTCCCCGTCTACCCAGTGTGGGCGCGGGCGTAGCACTCGGTGCAGGCGACGCACCAGGCATACTCCCGTCTACATCGCGCGGTGTCGACATACCCTCGTCATCTATATTCACGTTAACAATCCCCCCACCACCGGGATCGTCATCGTCATTCTCGATCTCGATATTCCAGTTCGTCTCGTACTCGATGACATGTGCAGATGCCTTTGAAATATGGTCGAGCCCCCATGCTTCGATCCGTTCTGCTTCAGAGTGATAGATTGATCCCGCGGGGTTGAATATTTTAGCGTTCATGGTGACGAGACGGAAGTCGGACTGTGTGAAGGGGGAGGGCGTTAGCTGTAACGACGACGTGGCGCGGTCGTGAAGGGGGGGACACACCACGAAATCCTCTAAAGAGCGGTATTTTCCCCTCTCTACTTTACTGGTCATCGTTCCAAAATCCATTGGATTTTTGATCACGTCGGTGTATCCTGGGATCAGGGTAGCATCCACAGGTTTGAGGAAAAAGGCATAGTCGTCCCTCCTGTTCCACTGTGTCAGTACACGGACACTTATCTCCATCCACACGGCCGCACCTTTTAATCTGATAGATGAGCTTGGCGAGGACATCTTTGAGCGGTTTAAGCTTGACCGGTCTAGTAGGTGGGGCCTTCTTGGTGCTGTCTGATGCAACGTTTGCCTTTGACTTGTTCCCTGCCTTTGCAGCCTTGAGTGCTCTGAGCGAAGGTAGCACCAGTGTGATTCCAGACTGAGTGAGTTGGTTTTTCGTGGATGTGGATGGCTGCTCTTTGTTTTGCATCGGTGACCTGGGAACGGAAGATTCTTATGTAAGACTGGTGAGGTTGTTCTTTGTTATGTAATAAGCATAGTGCATTTAGACTTTGGAAGTAGTCTGGAGCAACCCTGCTCTGAGCCACGAAAGCGACCTGATAGAACGAGGTATCCCGCCAAAGCATGCATGCAGCATAGTCCCTTGTATCCAACGTGCGAAAGTCAGCCGTCTCTTTCTCTCGTTGTGGATAATGATGTCTAACCGAGACTAGCCATGCCTGCGGCAGTCCGGGCGATCATATCATGCCAACCGAGTTCTTAGAGAAACTTGCCATACGCTCCATAATGCGCTAGGCAGAGGAACGGCGCGGATTACTGTCGGAAAACGAGAGAGATGATCGCGATAGGGGCAGACTGATAGGCTTAGATGCAGAGAATTGCCGCGTATAATACGCACCCGAGTAATACGAGCCACATCTCCCACATTTCGCGAACCTAACCTATGATATTCACGCATATGTTTGGTATTGGCGATTCCCTCCGACGGATCACAAAAGATATACTCAGTGTCCGGCGTTTCTCATCCTCGTTTAACCCGTTGTAAGTTCCTCTCACCTCAGCTCTGAGGATAGAGATACTGGCCTCAGTTTCTATCCTCAAAGCTGAGGCGAGACCCTAGTAGGCCTTATCTGATATTTGCCACCAGTACACTGCCAATTATACTTAGTAGCCCACTGCGCCGCGTAACTTTGATGCTTTTTTTTTTATTCATTTAGTGCATGGAGGCACGTTTCCCTATACATACTACTGCTTGATTAGCAGTACAGGGGAAGAAAGTACAGATGCGAATGGGGGGTAGGTGCTCGAGTGTCGATATGCGTTGGTTAAACGTGTGGATAGCACTCCGTCAGGACACGTAGACTCGTTTCGTTAGTAGATTTCTGCTCTGTCAACTAAGCCTGCGACGCGAATTCGCTACGTAGTTGTTGCGGTGGTGATCCATCCTTCTCAGTACCATTCGCCTGGCGACCCATAATAATACCTTAGAGCTATGTATGTAGTTCAGTTTCAGACCGAGTAGTGATTGTGGTCGACGCGCGTACGTGTCTTGGATTCGATCGTCGCAGGGACTAGATACTATCACTCACTCACTGATATGATCCATGCATCCATGGGCGCCGACTGTTGTGCACAAGTGATAAAAAGATGGTGGCCTACGTAAGACGAGGCACGAGGGCGACGTAGGATTTAGTCTATGCGTGAGAAGCGGAAGCGGAGGTGTCTCCTCCTTGTCTTCCGCTCTCTCCACCAGCAATCAGTCCGTAGTAC